>Ga0335069_10010152_pt1 | contig 13361 bp, 10 predicted proteins | sample Lox_Sample_11_FD_206714 | JGI IMG/M metagenome (GOLD analysis project Ga0335069, IMG submission 206714) | Soil microbial communities from Loxahatchee National Wildlife Refuge, Florida, United States - Lox_Sample_1.1 | ecosystem: Environmental > Terrestrial > Soil > Wetlands | place: USA... | reverse complement strand
AGGGGCTGCGGCGCTCCATCGCCGCCGAGATGGGTTTCGTCCTGCCGCCGGTGCGCATCCAGGACAACATGCAGCTGCCCGCCGACACGTATTCCGTGCGCGTGAAGGAGATCGAGGCGGGGCGCGGCGAGTTGCGACCGACGCAGGTGTTGGTGATGGACCCGAACGGCGGCGTGCCGCAGCTGCAGGGGGAGCACACGACTGAGCCCGCCTTCGGGCTGCCTGCGCTCTGGGTGGATGCCGCGCAGCGCGAGGCGGCCGCGCTGCGCGGCTACACGGTTGTGGACCCGCCGAGCGTGCTGACCACGCATCTGACCGAAATCGTGCGTCAGACGATGGCCGAGCTGCTCTCCTTCGCCGAGACGCAGAAGCTGCTCGACGACCTGCCGCGCGAGCAGCAGAAGCTCGTCTCGGAACTGATCCCGACGCAGATCTCCACGGGCGGCGTGCAGCGCGTGCTGCAGGCGCTGCTCGCCGAGCGCGTCTCGATCCGCGACCTGCCGACGATCCTCGAAGGCATCCAGGAGGCGGTGGCGGCGCAGGCGCGCTCCGTGCCTGCGATCTGCGGTCATGTGCGCGCCCGCCTCGCGCGGCAACTGAGCGACGCGCATGCCGGGCCGCAGGGCTACATCCCGCTGGTCACGCTCTCGCCGGAATGGGAGGCGGCGTTCGCCGAGGCGGTGGTCGGGCCGGCCGAGGACCGGCAACTGGCCATGGCACCGAGCAGACTTTCGGACTTCATGCAGCGTTTCCGGGCGGTCTTCGATGGCGTCGCGTCGGAGTCGCCCGTGCTGCTCACCGGGTCCGCGATCCGCCCGCATGTGCGCGCGATCGTCGAGCGCATCCGGCCCGCCACCTCGGTGCTCGCGCAGACGGAAATCTTCCCACGCGCGCGCATCCGCACGGTGGGTACGATCTGATGCGCCTCAAGCTGTTCCGCGCCCCCACCGTCGCGCAGGCGATGGCACGGGTGCGGGCCGAACTCGGCGCGGACGCGATGATCCTCGGCACGCGCCGCGTCGCCGACGGCGTGGAGGTCACGGCAGCACTCGACGAGCCCGCGGCACCGCCGCCGTCAGCCACGACGCACGCGGCGAACGCGCTCGCGTGGCACGGCGTACCGGCCGCACTTGCCGACCGGTTGCGGCTCGCCCCCCTCGCCCGCGTGCTGCGCTTCGACAGGCTGCCGCTCGCGCCGGGCGGGCCGCCGCTGCTGTTCGTCGGGCCGCCCGGCGCGGGCAAGACGCTGACGGTCGCGCGGCTGGCGACGCGGCTCGTCATGGAGGGCACCATGCCCCTCGTCGTCACCGCCGACGGGCGGCGCGCCGGCGCCTCGGAGCAACTCGCCGCCCTCACGCGCCTGCTCGGCATCGGCCTGGCCGTGGCGGGCCATCCAGTTGCGCTGACGCGGGCGGTGGCGCAGCGGCAGGGGGAAGTCCCGGTACTGATCGACCTGCCCGGCAGCGATCCGCTGGAGCCGCTGGAGCGCGAGGAACTCGCTGCCCTCGCCGCCGCCTTCGGCGCCGCCCTGGTCGCCGTGCTTCCCGCCGGCCTGGACCCCGCCGAGGCCACCGACCTCGCCGCGGCCTATCACGAAGCGGGGGCGGAACGGATGGTGGCGACCCGGCTCGACTGCGCGCGGCGGCTCGGCAGCGTGCTGGCCGCGGCGGCGGCGGGGCTCGCGCTGTGCGAGGCCGGGGTCGGCCCCGGCGCCGCCGACGGGCTCGTGCCCTGCACCCCCGAACTCCTCGCCGACCGTCTCGCGCGCATCCCGGACCATTTCCCATGAGCACGATCGCCATCGCCTCCGGCAAGGGCGGGGTCGGCAAGACCTGGCTCGCCATCACGCTCAGCCACGCGCTCGCCCGGCTCGGCCGGCGCGTGCTGCTGTTCGACGCCGATCTCGGCCTCGCCAACGTGGACATCCAGCTCGGCCTGACCCCCACCGCCGATCTTGGCGCCGTGATCGCGGGCGAGGTGGCGCTTGCCCAGGCAGTGCTGCGCCACCCGGCCGGTTTCGACATCCTCGCCGGCCGTTCCGGCTCCGGCGCCCTCGCCGCCCTGGCGCCGGCGACGGTGGAGGGGATGCTCTCCGGGTTGCACCTGCTTGCGCGCGGGTACAACCGGGTGATCCTCGACCTCGGCGCCGGGCTCGATCCCACTGTGCAACGTCTCGCCGCCTTCACCGACCTGCTGCTGGTCGTGGCGACCGAAGAACCGACCAGCCTGACCGACGCCTACGCCGTCCTCAAGCTGCATGCCGCCGCCGAGCGGCGCGAGACGGCGCGCGTGGTCATCAACCAGGCGGCGAGCGAGGCGGCGGGGATGCGCACCTACGGCACGCTCGCGCGCGCCTGCGCAGCCTTCCTCGGGCACACGCCGCCCTGCGCCGGCGTGATCAGGCGCGACGACAAGGTGCGCGAGGCGATCCGCCGCCAGGCGCTGCTGCTCACCCGCCATCCGACGAGCCCTGCCGCCACCGACGTGGAGGCGCTGGCCGCCGCGCTCGCCTGAGGCGCCTCAGGACCGCGCCGGTATGCCGCGCAGGCGCGCCCGCGCACGGCGCTGCGAGAAGGCCGCATAGGCGCGCATGCCGGGCCGCTCCACCAGCAGCCAGGTGAGCGTCGCGATGCCGAGCGTCGCCGCGGTGGTGGTGAACACGTAGAGCGCCTTGTGGTCGTGCGGCGAGACGGCGAAATGCCGCCAGATCGTCGCCTGCAGCGTCTCCGCCAGCGCGAATGACATGTAGTAGGAATACGAAACCTCGCCGAGCCAGCGCATCCCCGGGATACGGCCGAGCACGGCCGGCCGTTCCTGCAGGCCCGCGTGCATGAGGCCGGCAAGCATCACCCACATCGCCGCGATCGTCAAAATCTCCTCGTTCCATGCGGCAGCGACGACGAAGCCAAGGCTGCCGGCGAGTGCGACGAGGCGGCCGTCGAGGTTAGACGGCAACAGTCGAAGCAGCGGCATGATCGCGATTCCCGCAATGAACTCGGGAAAGAACCGCATCACGCCGCCGTCGAACGTCAGCGAGAGCCCCTGCTGATGCGCGATCACGCGCACTGCGATGACTCCGAGCAATGTGAGTGGCAGCACGATCGCAACACCGGTACCGTTCTGGCCGCGCAGCAGCGCCCACAGATAGGGAAACAGCAGATAACCGGCCCATTCGGCACTGATCGACCAGGACGGGTAGTTCCACGCCCACCGGTTGCTGAATCCCCAGGCATGCACGAGCAGGAGATGATTCAGCACCTCGTCGAGTCCGAAGCGCTGCGGGTCGCGCGGATGCAGTCCGAGCGCCCAGGCACTGCCGACCATCAGCGCCATCGCGACGATCATCGCCAGATGCACCGGATAGATGCGCGCGAGCCGCTTGCCCCAAAAGTCACGCGCCTGGGCGAAGTTGGGCTGGAGATCGGGGTGTGCGTACGCGAGGATCATGCCGGACAGGATGAAGAATCCGTCGACGCCGAGCGCACCCCGATCCACCACGCCGCCTGCCATGCCGAGGACGTGCGCGTATCCGCTCTGCAGGTTGGCGTGATAGGCGAACACCCACGCCGCGAAGATCGCGCGGCAGCACGTAAGGTCCGTAAGATGCTTCATAGCTTGCCGGAACTGTCCATTTGCTACAATCGCGACGCCGTGGGTACGGCGCAACGAGCCGCGACGCTCGCGCACCCTAGCGCGCGCGTTTGCCGCTTGATCCTGCCCGGCTTCATTACTCTTGGCCTTGTGATGACGGCGCCCGCGGTGTGGGCGCAGATGCCGGCCTACGGGATGCCGCAGGCCGGCACGTCGCTGCCGTCGCCGGACGGCACGCGCCAGCGCTGGGTCGGGCCGCATTTCGATGCCGAGGGGAAATACGTCGCCCCACACTACGAGTCGGCGAACAAGAAGCTGCCGTTCCGCGGCTACTTCCCCGACCAGATGAAGCAGCAGGCGCAGCGTCAGCACGGCTATGCCGAGCCGGCACCCGACTACTCGATGCCGGTCGATCCCGACCAGATGAAACCAATGGAAGGACGCTGACGCGATGGACGGCGCGCGCAGCATGGAACCGGCCGCAGCGCCGGTAGCGACACGCGCGTCGCGTCCGCTGCCCGCGCCGCCGTTCCTCACCGTGATCGTCTGCACCCACGAACGCCCGCGCTATCTCGCGACCTGTCTCGCCGCGCTCGAGGCTGGGCGCGCGCCGAATGACGCCGAGGCGGGCGTCGACTGGTGCGTGCTGGTGGTGGACAGCGCCTCGACCCCCGCGGCGGCAGCGGAGATCGCGTCGCTCGCGGCGGCCTATGGTGTGCGGTTGGTGCGCGTGAAGCGGCCCGGGCTGTCGCTCGCCCGCAATGCCGGCCTCGCCGTCACGGCGACGCCCTGGGTCGCGTATATCGACGACGACGCCTGCGTGGACCCCGGCTGGGCGCGTGCCATCGCCGTGTGCGCCGCGCGGCTGCCACCCGGCGCCGCAGCGCTCGGCGGCCCCATCTTGCCCGCCTGGGAGGCGCCATGCCCGCGCTGGTGGCCGCCGGAACTGATCCCTGCGCTGACCGTGCTGAGCTGGAGCCGCCCCGGTCGGGTCGGCGACGGCAGCCTGCCGCGCCACGTCGAACCATACGGCGCGAACATGGTGTTCCGCACGGCCGCGCTGCGTGACGTGGGCGGGTTTCCGCCGGAACTTGGTCGGATCGGGCGCAAGCTGCTCTCCGGCGAGGAGGCGTGGGTGATGCGGGCGCTGCGCGGCGCCGGGCACGACATCCACTACGACCCGTCGATTGTCGTCACCCACAGCATCCAGGCGGTGCGGCTCACGCCGCACTGGCTGCTGCGGCGGCAGTTCTGGAGCGGCGTCTCCGAGGCGATCGTCGCCGCGCGGCTGGCCGGCAAGCGCGAGGCGCTGGCCAAGGGCGCGCGCATGGCGCTGCATGCCGCGCTGCGCGCCCCGCTCGCGCTGTGGCCGGAGCGCCACCCGGGGATGATCCGCCAGCGCTGCGCGCTCGCCTTCGCCTCAGGCTATCTGTGCGGCCTGTGCGTCGTGCTGCTCGACCCGTGAGTCCCGCGCCGCCTCGCGCTCCAGCGCGGCACGGGCGAATACGGCGGATACCCAGGTGAACATAAGGCTGGCCGTCGCCGCGATCAGCGTGTTGTCGGTGAAGGAGTGGATCGCGAAGGCGATGAACACCATGCGCATGATGAAGCGGTCGGTTCGCGGCGCCGAGCGTGTCCACCACCAGGCCCACAGTCCGAGCATCGTGATCAGCAGGCCAAGCCCGAAATAGCCGCCGTCCACACCCATGCGCAGATACTCGTTGTGCGCCGCCGTGGTGCCGAGGAGCTTCGCAAGCAGGCTGTCCGGATCCACGACTGCCTTGCCCGCGCCGATGCCCCAGCCGAAGATAGGCGAGGCGTCCCATGCCCGCTCGAACAGCGGCCAGATCAGGTTGCGCCCGGAGAGGTTCTCCGCATTGCTCGACAGCACGTTGAGCAGGCGGATGGAATTCGAGCCGGTGGCCACCGCCACGAGCACGGGCGCGGCGAGCGCGCCGGCAAGCATGAACGGCAACCGCCGCCGCGCCGGGAACAGGTCGGAGCGCAAAAAGAAGAACGCCGCCAAGGTGACCAGCAGCGCCGCGGCGAGCGGCGCGCGGGCGCCGGAGAGGAACAGGATCAGGTAGTTGACGGCGATCGCCCAGACATGCCGCCGCCGGCCGTCGCGATAGAGTTCGACGAGCGCCGCATAGATCGCCGCCGCCGCGAAGCCGCCGAGGAAGGCGGGGTGCGTCGAGGCCTCCAGGCGGGTCGTGCCCTCAAGCCCGGTGAACAGCGGCCGCACATGCGCCGCGGCCAGCAGCACGCCGAAGCCGACGATGACCGAAGGGCTCCAGATCGTCGCGGTGATGATAGCATTGCACCAACGGCGCGACAGGCGGCTGAAGGAGAAGGCGAAGGGCGCGGCCGAGCCGATCAGCGAGCGCACGCTGTCCATCGCGGTCAGCGTCGGCCACAGCCCGTGCATCAGGCCGATCACGAACATCGAGATGTAGGCGAGCGCCGGATTGAACCGGTCGAACCGGCCGCCGTAGCGCAGGATGCAAACGGCAAGCAGCGCAAGCCCCAGCACCTTCACGACCGCCGTGATCGCGCTCTCGTTGCCGATCACCTCGCCGAGCCACATCTCGGGGGTGGTTGCCGCGATGAGCAACCACACGGCCGAGGTGGCCACGGAAAAGCGGATGACCGGAACGGCGACGCACAGCAGCGTGCCGGCTGCAAGGAACAGCGGCAGCAAACGGATGTCGTAAAGCGCGCCCGCAAACATTGCGAGGAGGAAGCCGGCCGCCACGACCAGCAGCACCACGTGGAGATCGCCGCCCGCATCGTGCAGCGGCGGCGGGACCGGAAGGCGCCGCGGCATGGCGCGGCCGCTGGTGCGTGACGCCGACATATTCAACCCCGCCCGCGCGGGGCCGGCCGGTCAGAGCAGCAGCCAGCCCGCCACGCCGAGCACCACGAGACTCGCCGTTCCCAGCATGGCGCCGAGGACGATCCCGCGTGCCGGCGCCAACACGTCCTCCTCGACAGGTTCGGTTTCGCCGCAGCGTCCGGCAGGCGACGCCGCGGGAACCGGGTGGCGAACGTCGGCGCGCGCGTCGGTTGCGAACATGGTGCGGAAATGACAGTGACGGTTGCAGTATGCCCGTGAGCATAGTCCGGCACCTGATCACAACTCAAGGAAATCCTCCGCATCTGCTGCAACCGTGGCATCGCGGACACGCAGCGGCCGTCATTCGCGGTAGTAGCCGCCGTAGCGCGGATGATAGACCTCCGCGTCGGAGTGGCCGGAGCGTACGTGGGCGCGAGGATCGACGCGGGTGAGCGACACGCCGATCACGCGGGCGTCCGCCTCGTCGAGCAGGTCGAGCGAGCGCGACACCACGCTGCGCGGTGTCTCGCGCCAGCGCACGCAGAGCAGAGTCGCGTCGGCGATGCGCGAGATGATGCGCGCATCGGTCATCGCGAACACCGGCGGCGCGTCGAGCAGGATGAGGTCGTAGTCTGTCCGCAGCCGCTCCAGCGCCTGCGTCATCGCATCCGACATGAACAGGCCGAGCGAGTTCGCCTTTGAGGTGCCGGCAGGGATGAAGTCCATCGAGGTCAGCCGGTCGCGGCGGATGATCTCGTCGAGCGTCGCCTGGCCGAGCATGTAGTCCACGATGCCGCGACTGTGCTCCGCGCGCATCAGCCGTCCGAAGCTCGGCTGCCGCACGTCGCAGTCGAGCACCAGCACGCGCTCGCCGTTCATCGCACTCGACCGGCCGAGCGCCATCGCCGTCGTCGTCTTGGCCTCGGCGGGCCGCGCGGCGGTGATGGCGACGATCTTTGGCTGCACGCTGTCGAGCCACAGCCCGGCGCGCAGCGCGCGGATCTGTTCGGAGAAGGGCGAAAGCGGCTTGCGCACCACGTAGTCCTCCATGCGGATGCGCCCGAGGAGGCGCGGACGCACCGCGGGAACGAGCGCGAAGCAGGGCAGCCCAAGCACCGCGCGGACGTCGTCGCCGCTGCGGAAGGTGCTGTCCGCAATCTCCAGCAGGTAGACCACGATCAGACCGAAGATCACGCCGAACACCATCGCCGCCGGCAGCAGGATCTTGGTCTTCGGGAAGGACGGCTCGGGAGGAGGCAGCGCCTCGGAGATCACGCGCGCGTCAGGCTTCTCGATCGCGCTCTGCTGCGAGGTCTGCTGGATGCGCGCCAGCACCGCCTGCAGCAGCGACCGCGCGGCGTCCGCATCCCGCTGCATGGCGTTAAGCGGGATCATCGCCTGGTTGTTCTTGTCGACCTGCACCTGCGCCATCTTCAGGTCGGCCTGCAATTGCGCGACCTTGGCACGGTCCGCGCGCAGCTCCGCGTCCGTCGCCGCGACAGTGCGGCCGACCTCGCTGCCCACGGCCCGCTGCAGTTCGCGAAGCTGGTTGCGCAGGCTGACCACGTCGGGATGGTTCGGGCCGAGGCGCGTCAGCAGCGATTGCAGCTGCGCGTTGATCGTGTCCTGCTGCATCCGCATCTGCACGACGTTGGGTGCCACGGCCGCCTGCGCAGAGGCGCCCTGTCGCCCGCGCGCCGCATCAAGCCGCGCCTGCGCCTGTGCGAGGTCGTTCTCCGCTGTGACGAGATCGGTCGTCATGCGGCTGATCTGCTCGGTGTCGAGCCCCGCCTGCACGCCCTGGAACAGCCCGGTCCTCGCCTTGTAGGCGGCGATCTTGTCCTCCGTGGTCTGGACCTCCTTGCGTAGCTCCTGCGCACGCGTCTCCAGCCACGTGTCCGCCGCCTTCACGGCCTGGAACTTCGCGGCGAGCTGGTCGGTGATGTAGAAGTCCATGATCGCGTTCACCGCCTCCGCCGAAACCTCCGGACTTTCCGCGGTGAATTTAACGGAGAGCACGTGCGACTGCCGCACCGCCTCGACCGTGATCGCGTCCTGCACCGCCTGCTCGACCGAGTGGCGCACATCCTGCGGCGAGGGCTGCAGCGTCGGCGCCTGCGCGGCGAACACCGCGGCAAGGGTCGGCGAGATCGGATCGAACACCGCGTAGAGGACGCGCTGCGCCGCGCCACCGATGCGCGAGAGCAGCGAGGGCGGGCGCAGCGTATAGTTGAACTCGGCGTCGCTCATCAGGTGGAAGCGATCGACCAGCCGCGCCGCGACGGACAGGCTGCGCACGATCTCCGCCTGGCTCGCCATCACCGCGTCGGTCATCGGGTCCTCGTGCAGGATGCTTTGCAGTTCCTGCGCGGCATACTGCGTCGGCTCGTAGATCACGGAGCCTTCCGAGGTGTAGCGCGGCGTGACCTGCTTGAGCGCCACGAAGGCGATGACCGGGATAGCGATGGCGCAGACGATCAGCGGCCACTTGCGCCGACGCACCGCGGAGACCGCCATCGCGAGCTGAGCCGCGGCCGCGGCGCGCGCGTCGCTGCGGGGGTCGTTGCCGCGCGTGCCGCTGCGCCGGCGCGGCCGGCGTTCGCGACCGTTGTCCTGCTCTTCGGCTACGTCGGCCGGGATTTGCAGCATCTGGTTCACCTGGGAAGTCCTCGATCGTGTTCCGCCGGTCGCGCGGTCGTCCAGGGATGCGCCGGATCAGTATGCATTCTGCATCCTGAGGACGATGAACAGCGTACGCAGGATGATCACAAGATCGAGCCACAGCGACCATGACTCGATGTATTCGAGATCGGCCTCGACGCGGCGCACCAGTTTGTCCTCGGTGCGCGTCTCGCCGCGCAGCCCGCGTACCTGCGCAAGCCCGGTCAGACCGGGCTTGACGCGGTGGCGCGCGGCGTAGCGATCCACCACCTGCTCGAACGGGCGCGAGCCGGCGCGCGTGCCGGGCGCGTGCGGACGCGGCCCGACGATCGACATCTCGCCGCGCAGGACGTTGAAGATCTGCGGCAACTCGTCGAGCGAGGTGCGGCGCAGGATCGCGCCGACGCGGGTCACGCGCGGGTCGTCGCGCGTGGTCTGCCGGCAGATGCGGTATTCCGCCATGTGGTGGTGCATCGTGCGGAACTTCAGCATCTCGAAGTCGTGGTTGTTGAACCCAGTGCGCTTCTGGCGGAACAGGATCGGACCCGGGCTGTCCAACCGGATGGCAAGCGCGATCGCCGCCATCGGCAGCGCGCAAAGCAGCAGCGCGGTACCGGCCACCGCGATGTCTTCGGCCCGCTTGAGCACGCTGCCCCAGCCAGAGATCGGACGCTCCGCGACGCGCAGCATCGGGTGGCCGTGCAGATCGAGCTGCACACAGCGCGGGAAGTGGTAGCTGATCAGGTCCGGCGCGAGGCGCACATGCACCGGAAAGTCCGAAAGCAGGTCGATGAGTTCGAGGATCTGGCGCTCCTCCGACCAGGGCAGGGCCAGCACCACCTCGTCCACCATGCCCCGGCGCACCAGCGCCAGCAGATTCGCCACGGGGCCGAGGATCGGCACACCTTCCAGCAGCCCCTCGGCGAGATCGGCGTGGTCATCGAAGATGCCGACGATGCGCACCGAACGCTCGTCGAGTTGGCGCAGCAGCCGCAACAGCCGCGCGCCGGCAAGCCCGCTGCCGACAATGATGGTGCGCTGCGCAAACCGCTGCCCCGCCCCGCCCGCGAGCGCGCGCGCGAGCCCAAGCCGCCCGACCGCAAGTCCGCCCAGCACCAGCGCGCCCGACGCGAACGCCCAGCCGGCCGAAACGTCGCGGGGTTCCCCCAGCAATGCCACCGCCAGCGCCATCACCGCGAGCGAGGAGCCCCCGGCCCGCAGGACCGCCCGCACCTGCTCGCCGCCGCGGAACAGCAGGGCATGGCGATAGGCCCCGCTCACCGCGCCGCCGCCGAGCACGAGGACCAGCAGCAGCAGCACAAGCCGCCCGACCAGCGTCGCCTCTGGCGGCGCCGGCGCGATGTGGGCGGCCAGGAACGGCATGGTCACGCAGACCAGCGCGTCGAGACCAAGCGCCGCGAGGCTCGCTGCGACCGGCTGCAGTGGCGGCGCGACATCCCTCGCGTCGAAGAGACCGGCAGCGGACGCGTGCGAAGACCGCAGGACCGCCGGGCGCAGATTTGGGCCGATCCGACTCATGGCATCGTCCATCAAGTTGACCGCGAAGTCCGTGACACTTGTTGAAGTCAGTCCGACGGAACCAGACAAAATCCGGTCATCACGGGCAAGAATTATCATCTTGCGGTGCAGCGAAATAAAATAACTTTGTCGTCAGCGATTTCCGTCCTGGTTCCATATCAGCGACATATTTCAACCATAGGTGGATGGAGCGCCGCATGTCGCCGGTTTCCATCCATTCGGCGTGAGGAATCGTCCAGAAACGACACGGCATTTTGCACCGCAGCGATCAGACATGCCGGGCGGCTCTTGCGTAGGCGCGGACAGGCTCGCATCTTGTCCGCGCGACCGGCCGAAGAGCCGAAGAATGTCTTGTCCGTTGCACAATGCTGAGTGCCTCATTTCATGACCCGTATTGGCCGGCAACTGTGTCGGATCACCGCTGAATCCGCACCATCTGGCCGCCTTCGACGCAACCCTGCGCATTAACGCGACAGGTGCGAAAAGGCTGCGATTCCGCGGCGGCGGAATCAGGCAGGGCGGCGGCGCATGCCGATGGCCCGCAGCGCGTCGAGCACGCTCGTGCGCAGCAGCAGCGCCGCCCCCGGCAAGTACACGGCGGCGCCGCACGCCAGCCGCTCGGCGATCAGCAGCAGGTCGGACCGGGGTTCGCCGAGCGCCCGGGGCGCCAGCAACGCCGCCCCGATCGCGAGCGTCGCCAGCGCGAGCGCCGGGAAACCGGCGCGAATCTGCCGAAACACCGAATCCCCGAGCAAGCGCGCCGTACCCCATTGCATGCCGGGGAAAACGAGCAGCTGTGCCACGGCCCAGACGACAACCGCCTGCCGCGGCGTGTGGGGGTGCGCGACCAGCACGCCTGCCAGCGTCAGCACCGTCATGCAGGACATCGCAATCAGCGTGAACCGCGTTATGCCGCGCGCGACCAGCGCCGTGCCGGCTGGCGCGTAGAGAAAGCCGTACATCGTCAGGACGATCAGGACCGCCGAGGCATCCGCCGAAGGCGCCCAGACCGGCCCGAGCAGCAGCCGCACCAGCGGGTCGATCACCACCAGCATCGCGCCGAACATCGGAAACAGCACGAGCCCGGTCAGCTCCAGAAAGCGCGAGACAGTGGCGCGCAGCGCCGGCAGGTCCTGCTGGCGTTCCGACATCGACGGCAGGCTGAGCCGCCAGAACGCCGTGCTGACCAGTTCGCGCACCGTGTCGACGAGGCGGAATGCCATATGCACCTGGCCGAGCGCGGACGCGCCCGCCGTGCTGCCGATCAGCAGCGCGAACAGGCGGTAGCGGCTGTGCTGCACCAACGTGCTCAGCACCAGCGGGAAACCGACATGCAGCAATTCGCGCACAGGTTGCCAGCTTAGCACGAGCCGCGGCCGCCACGGCGTGCGCAGCACGAGCGAGAGCGCGCCGAACATCGAGTTCACGAGTTGCTGCGCGACCAGAGCCCAGGCGCCGGCACCGAGCACGGCAAGCGCGATTCCGGCAAGGGTGCCGCCGCCCTGCCCGATCAGCGCGCGGCCGGCGAGCACGCGGTACTCCCGGTTGCGCGTCAGGATGCCCTGCATCACGCCTCCCGCACCGACCAGCGGCAGCGGCAGCGCGAGCAGCAGCCCCATCGGAACGATGCGCCCGTCGCCCATCGCTCCGGCGATCGCGAACGCCGCCCCCGCTTGCACCAGCGCGGCCAACAGCCCGACCAGCGTCGATGCCCAGAGCGCGCTGGATGCTTCGGTGTCGTCGACCTTCAACCGCTGCACGAGCGGATCGGCGAACAATGCGTTGACCACCACCCACAGCAGCACGTGCACGGAGACGACCGCCGCGCCGACGCCGACCTCGGCAGGTCCCACGAGGCGCGCGACGATGAAGGCCGAGGCGAACGAGAGCCCGGCAGACGAGCCGGCCTCAAGGCCGGACCAGAAGACGTTGCTCTGCAGCAGCCGCATCACGCTTTCCTGCTAAAGACGGGGACTCTCGCGAATGCGTTCGTGCAGGCGCGATTCGGCAAGGCAGAATAACTGCTGCGCCGGGCCGTCTGGATAAACAAAACGCCAGCGGCGGGAACGGCGCCGTCCGCGGCGCGAACGGCGCATACCCGCGAAAGTTTGGGAGAGTCGCGTTCCCGTGTCCTCCACCTCGATCCCCGCCGGTCCACTCGCCTTCGCGCCGGCGCGTCCCGCCACCCGTCAGTCCGACCTCGACCGCGCCAAGGGTCTTGCCATCCTGCTTGTCGTGTTCGGCCATCTCGTCGCCCGCCAGACGCCGGCCGGCGTAACGTGGTACGATCCGATGCGAATCGCGGTTTATCTCTTTCACATGCCGCTGTTCATGTATCTCAGCGGCTACGTCACTTTCCTTTCCGGCGCGGCGCGCACGCCGCGCGCCGAGTGGCCGCATCTCGTGCGCCGCCGCGCCGGGCGCCTGCTCGTCCCATTCGTCGTGTTCGGCCTCGCGGTGCTCTGCAGCAAGCTCCTCGTGTCACGCTTCGCGCATGTCGACAACGTGCCACAGGGATTCTGGCCGGGCGTGCGCGCGCTCGTCTGGGACACCGAGCACAGTCCGGCGACCGAGGTGTGGTACATCGCCGCGCTGTTCGCGTTCTGCGTGATCACGCCGCCGCTCCTGTCGCTCCGGCACGGCCGCGCGGTCCTTCTCGGAGCCGCCGTGCTGGTCTACCTGCTGCCGCTGCCGCCAATGCTGTACCTGGATCGCATCGGCAGCTATTTGATCT
>Ga0335069_10010151_pt1 | contig 13361 bp, 8 predicted proteins | sample Lox_Sample_11_FD_206714 | JGI IMG/M metagenome (GOLD analysis project Ga0335069, IMG submission 206714) | Soil microbial communities from Loxahatchee National Wildlife Refuge, Florida, United States - Lox_Sample_1.1 | ecosystem: Environmental > Terrestrial > Soil > Wetlands | place: USA: Florida... | reverse complement strand
CCGGCGCCTGACCGCCGCCTGGCGCCGGCTATCGCCGAACGACCTCGGCTACGGCGACGTCGCGACCGCGCTGATCGACATCGATTACGAGCTCAGCGGCGATGCGCATCAGCAGGAGCTGCGTGAGATCTTTCATTGGCGCGAGATCTATGAGGACCTAGGACCGGTGAAGATCTAGGACGTTGACTCGACGACAAGAACGACGAAACCGCTAACTTGCTCGCCCTTCTTGTAGGGCCCAAGGGTACCGGTGACTTGGAACACTGAGCCAGGCAATTGAGGGTCCAAAGGCGCCGGCATTTGATAGGTTCCATCGTCGCAAGGGTTCGCGTCCAACGGATAGACGCAGGGGCAACCGTCGCGGTACTCAAGTGCGGTATCGCACATCGCTTTGATGTTCTTCTTGCTGAAGAGGTCGGCATTCTCGGTGGCATTGTAGATCATCGCCGCAAAGGGCATCGTCGAAAGAACAACGGACAGCTGGGCCTCCTTTGGGCCAGTGTCGCGGAATGGCTGCGTCACTTTGATGTTGATTGCCACGGCGATTGAATTTTGAACCGGCGTGCCAAGGGCCTCGTCCAGATGCACGATCCCGTCTTTGTCGGCCGTGTAGGCGAACTGGACAGCAGGCGGGTTGACCGGTGGATCGCTCTTCGTGCCTGCCCTTTTTGCGTCTGCCGTCTTCATTCGGATAGCTTTCCGCCGCGATGCGAGATGGAAGCACGTGAGGCGTAGGACATCGGTTGCTTGGTGCCGGTCAATCCTCGTTTGAGGATGATCTCTTCGAACGTATCACTGGTCATCTCCAGCTGCATCGTGCGGTCGAGCTTTTCCACCTGCCACATGCAATAAGGTGTCGTCCCGGTATCGAATCCGAAGCCAACGGCCGGGACTTGCGGTCCCTGGACGAGGACCAGCGTCGGTTCCGGAAGATTGTAACAGTGACCCTGATAGGCGTAGGCGTAGATCAGCGCTGAATAGAATTGGACCTTTCCGTCTTGCGACGAGCACGGCTGTACCCAGACGTTGACCGTCGCCGGAGTTGACAGCGTTTGCGTGGCGCTTCCGATATTTGCTGCGAGCATATACATCGGTACGCCGAACAGAGTGACTCGCGAAGGAGAGTAGGAGACGTCCGGCCTTTCTCTGCCGGCCACCACTTCGACGGGAAGCGTCATCGTCAGGATCCCCCAATCATCATCATCCGACCGGTACCCTGCGCGGCAGCTTACGCGTCGAGCTCGGCCCTGTCACCGGCGATGCGTGTGTCGCTTCTGTGTCGCTGCCTCGAGACAGAAGCCGTTAACGCGTTTGCCGGGAAACCACACTCTCGCTGGGCACAACGATATGTGTGCACCTCCTCGCTAGCCAGCGCGATGGTTCATTGTGGCTTTGACATCCGCTTCCCACATCTCCGTTCGCTCCAGGCGGAACGTCGGGAGCGGGGGCGGCGGGTTTTCGGAGAGAAACGTCTTCATGGCGTTGAGCGCCGCCACGGCATCGTCGCGCTTCAGGCTGACACGGCCCGCAGGGATCCAGTCTTCGAGTCGATCCAGGGACGGGACTCCGTCACGGCGCGCGGCCGAGATCAGGCCGGCAAAGGTTCGTTCGACATAAAATTGCCGCTTCGCCATCGCGACGAGGCGGGTTTCGGTCGCGGCGGGGATCACCCCTTGCGCCCGCGCCGCCGCCAACGTCGCGCGGATATCGACCATGGCTTCGTTGATCGCCGGATAGCCGAGCTCGGCCGGACCGTGATCCACGGCGACCTCGTCGTCGTCTTCCAGCGCGCCGTCGCGGAAGGTGGCAAAGACCGCGCCGACGCCGACCATGCCGAAGGCCTCCAGTTCGGCGGCGCGCAGGGCGCCCATGCTGGCGGCGCCGAACACATGAATGCCTTGGGACAAGGCCCAGAGGATCTCCTTATGCCGCACCGCCGGCCGGTGTCGGAAGACGCCGTCGATCAACACGATGGCGCGTGGCTTCGGGCGGCGCAGGGTCGCGCGGATGATGTCGCCATGGGCGGCGGGCGGCAGATAATCGGCGTCGAGGATTTCCCGCGCCGCGGCGACCGGCAGGCTGGGGCCGAGGAAGACGCAAGCCCTCATGCCGCACGCTCCTGCGCCGCCTGCAGGCGCGCGCCGGGAACGCAATCCGCCTCCGGCGGCGACTCCAGCCCGGGGACGACCACCCGCATGACCGAGATTGCGTCTATGCCTTCCGGTGTCAGGTCCACGACGACCGCCGGCGGCAATCCGGCGTCGTGCAGCCGCGCCGAAAGGAAGTCGGTCTCCTCCCGCGCCGACCGGCAGATGCGATCGGGCACCTGGTCGAAACGCCGCCGGCCGCGGCCTTCGGCCAGGAAATGCCACCAGCCGGCCAGGGTCGCGGCGTCGTCCACCTGGCCGTAGAGGTCGGGCGAGAGATCGTCGCGCACGCCCGCCACCATCGAAAGCCGCGCCTGCGCCGCCTCGGTGATGGCGCGGAGCAAGGCGACGCGGCGATCGGCATCGCAGCCTTCGCCGCTGGCGGGTTGCGGCAAGGCGGTGCCGGCGCCGGGGCGTTCCATGATCTCGCAGCGGAAGGCGGCGACACCGAGATCGCTGGTTATGTCCCAGACTGCAAAAGCGAAGTCCGGATGACGCAGGTGATCGAGAATGCCCTGGCAGGTCGCATCCTCGATCGATGCCGGATCGAGCCGGCGCGCCTGCAGCAGCCGGGGATCGGCGCGGAACAGCGCGCTCGCATCGCGCTCGATCACCTCGCCCAAGCCATGGCTGATGGCCTCGTCCGCCGTGTTGCCGGAGGCAAGCCCGTTGCTGCTGAGCAGGAATCGTCCGGCGCCCGGCGCCTCGGGGATCGTGTAATCGCAATGGACCAGCGCGAAGGGCAGCCACACCGCGGCGTCATCGCCGAGCTGCCGTCCTTCGATCCAGAGCATCGGCGCCTCGACATCGAGGCCGGCATTGCGCGGCCGCGCCAGGGATTCCGGCGCCGGGATGGGATGCGTCGCCGCCATCTCCCGAATGCTCGCCGGCTGCAACGGCCTTGCGATGTGTTCCGCGCAATGGCACTCGATCGCTTCCATGACGCCGGAAGCCTTGGCGGCGGCGAGGTCGAGCCCTTTGCCCTGGGAGGCGGTGAGGGAGCGGGCGTTCGGCCGGATCACGTTCACGACAGGCAAGCCGAGCACGTCGAGCCCTGTGATGTTGGCGATGCGGGTGATGCCCATCGGCCGGAGCAACGGCTCTACGCGCCGCAAGGTCTCTTCCGGCGTGCAGGCACGTGGCGGCGCCGGCGGCGATTGCGATGGCGCAGTATCCAACGGCGCCGCCGTCAACCCTGCGCGTCCAGCAGGCGCCGCGCCTTGACGACGTCGGTGAAATCATGCCCCTCGGTGAGGCTGTCGCAGAGGTCCGCGAGATCGCGCCGCGCCGCGGCACGTTCGTCGCCCTCGGCGATCCGCAGCCGGTCGGTGAGAGCGCGCAACAGCAAGGCCCGCGCGCCTTGCACACGCGCCACCGCCGCGGCGCGCTCGAAGCATGCGGCGGCTTCCGTCCGGTTTTCCGGCGTCATCTGCATCAGCAGCACGCCCTTGCGGCGGTGGAGCTCGGCGGTCCACATCCGCAGCGCGCTGCGCTCGGCGACGATGAGGGCTTCCTCGATCAGCGGTAGCCCGGAAGCGGGCTCCCCTTGGGCGCCGTAGGCTTCCGCCGCCATCTCGTAATACATCGGCAGGTCTTCCGGCGTGTTGACCTCGATATGCTCGGCAAGACCCGCGGTCAGCGCATCGAGGTTCGCGGGCCCGGTGCCGAGCACGGCCGCGGCCCAGCAGCGGAACACCTTGGTCTGCGCTGCCAATCCCTTGAAGCCGTGCTCCTCGGCATAGCGCCCGGTCTCTTCCGCAAGCTCCAACACCTTCGCGGCATCGCCGCGGAAGCGGTGGAACATGATCTGCTGGTCGAGGCTGTGGCGGATGCTGCCGGCCTGGTTCAGGGCCGCCGCATGGGCGACCGCCTGCTCGATCGCCACCAGCGACTGGTCATAATGCCCGGTCAGCCAGAGCGAGAAGGCCCGCTCGCCGAGGCCGCAGGACTTCGGATCATGGCCGCCGTAAAGCGTGCTGTGATGCCGGAAGTCGCCGCGCTCATAGAGCGCGAGGCCGCTGTCGATGTGCTCCAGCGTGCGGGTGTGGTCGCCGAGACAATACTGGATGGCCCACTGGCAGTGATGCGCCTGCAGGATCAGCTCGGGATCGCCGATCTGCTCCGCCAGCGCGGAGAGCCGGTTCGCGCGCTCCAGCGCCTCGCGGTTGTCGCGGGAGGTGAACCACCAGCCCCAATGCGCCGCGAAATGATGCGGGCTGTTGGGCAGCCGGTCGCAGAGCGCCACGGCGCGGCTGTAGAGCGCCTGCACGTCGGGGGCGCCGGGCCCGCTAATGCTGAGGCGCGGCGAGCCCAGCGAGACCAGCAGCCCAAGCTCGGTGAGGTCGCGCTCCGCGTTCTCCGGCAGCGCCGCGAGGAGCCGCAGCGCGCGGTCCAGCAGGCGCACCGCCTCCACATTGGCGGAGCGCAGCACGGCGTTGCGGGCGGCGAGATGCAGTTGCGCGATGGCTTCCCCGGCGGCGCCGGCCTGCTCGTAGTGATAGGCGAGAATCTCCGGGGCGCCGCCGCTCTCGCCGGCATGGTCCGCGGCCAGGATCTCGGCCAACCGGCGGTGCGCCGCCTGGCGCTTCTCGCGCAGCAGGCTGCGATAGGCGGATTCCTGGATGAGGGCGTGGCGGAAGGTGTAGACCGCCTGGGCGCCGCGCCCCCGTGCCGTCGCAAGGCCGGCGGCGACCAGGTTTTCCAGCGCCGCGGTGACATCGGCGGCGGCGTCGCCGGTCAAGCTGCCGACCAGGGCGGCGTCGAAGGAGCGGCCGATCACGCTACAGACCTGCGCGATCTCGCGATCGGCGCCGAGCTGGTCGAGACGAGACGCCAGGAAGTCCGTGAGGCTGATCGGGATTGCAGGCTCGGCGCGTGCTGCGGCAGGGATCGACCCGTTGCCGAACGCGCTCCGGCTCAATTCTTCGAGAAACAGCGGCACGCCATCGGAAAGGCCGACGACGCGGTTCAATGCCTCCGGGCTGACCGCACGGTCGCGGGCGAGGAAGCTCACGATCATTCCCGCCTGCTCTCCCGAGAGTCGGTTGAGGGTGAGCAGGGTGACATGGGGCAGGCCAACCCAGCGCGCCTGATACTCAGGCCGATAGGTGGCGAGGACCAGCACCGGCAGGCGGGCGACGCGCTCGATGAGCAGGCCGAGCAACTCCTCGGAGGTGGGATCGATCCAATGGATGTCCTCCATCAGCAGCAGGACCGGGCGGTCGCGGCTGGCGCGCTCGATCAGCGCGACCATGGCCTCCATGGTGTCCTGCTTCACCTGGTCGGCGGACATCCCTGGGAATTGCGATGTGGGGTCGCCGCGCCGGTCCATGAGCTGCGCGAGATAGGGCGCCTGCGCGGCGAGATCTTCGGCCGGGACGTTCATCCGCTGCCCGAGGCGCCACAGGATCAGGTCGGGCGAGATCGCCGGTCCGCCGACCGCCGCTTCCAGCGCGCGGATCACCGGATGATAGGCGATGTCGCTTTCCTGGGACGAGCATTGCAGCACGATCGGGAGATGCGGTCGGTCGGCGAGGCGCTCGCGAAGCGCCGCGGCGAGGCGCGACTTGCCGATTCCGGGTTCGCCGGAAATCAGGACCACCTGTCCCTGGCCGGCCTCTGCGAGGTCCCAGCGGCGTTGCAGTACGGCGAGTTCCTCGTCGCGCGAGACCAGAGGCGTCACGGCAGCATGCCGGGCGCTCCAGGCCCGTGCCCGCCGGCGGCGGGCCCGCACGACGCGCCACACCGGCTGCGGCGCGTCGAAGCCGGCGATCGTCACCGGCGGCATCGCGCGGCATTGGAACAGGTCGGCCGCCAGCGCCCGCGTCGTGCCGGAGATCACCAGTGTGTTGCGCTCGGCGACTGCTTGGATCTTGTGAGCGAAGTTGGGCGCGATCCCGATCACCTCGCCCTGGGAGAGGCGAGGGTCGCCGGGGTACTCGCCGGCGACCACCAGGCCGGTGGCGATGCCGACGCGAAGCGCGATCTTCGCGTCGGAAGGCTCGCCGCGCTCGGCGGCCTTGCGGCAGTTCTCGAGGATGGCGAGGCCGGCGCGGATCGCCCGTTCCGGATCGTCTTCATGGGCGCGGGGATAGCCGAAATACGCCATGGCGCCGTCGCCGGCATAGCTGCCGATGGTGCCGCCGTATTGGGTGATGGCCTCGCTGCAGATTTCGTGGAAGCGCCGCTGCAGCACGCGCAGATCCTCGGGGTCCATCTCGACCGCGAGGCGCGTGGATTCGACCAGGTCATAGCAGAGCGCAGTCACCTGCCGGCGCGCGGCGGTGCCGGGCTTCGTCTGCTTGATCGCATCCTGCTGGGCCATCTCCTGGAACACCGGTCGCAATGAGAATCGGAAGCGAGCCGACCGGAGTGTACAGGCGGTGCGCTCCGCCGTGAAATGTTGCTCCTGCCGCCTTTCCGGTCGCGCTGTATTCGGGCGATCGAGGACGGCGGCCTAGGGTCTAACTATTTGATTTTTCATCGGTAAGAAGTGCCGGACGGACTCTCGCGTCTCCGCACGCCTCAAAGGGTAAGCAGATAGGCCAGCAATGCCTTCTTGTCCTCCTGCGGCAGGCCCGTGCCATAGGAATGCCCGGCGTTGGAGTTGCCTGGAAGGCTGGTGTCGAAACAGGTGCCGCTCAGGGTTGCACCGGGGGTGCAAGGTCCGCTGACGAAACCGATATGAACCGGATCGACGACGATGCTTCCGATCAGGAAGGTCGCCGGCCGCTCCGCGGGCGGGCGCAACAGGTCGGCGACGGTCGGAACCGATCCGTTGTGCAGGAATGGACCACGCAGCCAAAGGGCGCTCAGCGGCTCCGAGAGATAGCCCTCGACCTTCTGGAAACTGTGAAACCCCCAATTATAGCCCTCGCGGTACCCGTTGTAGGTGTCGCGGGCGCGTGCCGTCCACATGTCGTCGCGGTGCCGGTCGGTTCCGACCTCCGCGAGCGCAATGACCTTCAGCGTCTGCGCGCCGTCTGGCGCATGGCAGGCGCTGCAATTGGCGGCGAAGATCGTCTGCCCGCGCTGCACCAGGTCGAGATCGGGCTTGAACGGTGACGGCGGGGCCGTGCTTGCAAGGAGGTATCGCTCGATCCGCGCAAGATCGATGCGCTCGAATCCCGCCCTCGTCATCCCGTCACCCAGGGCCGAGCTGACAACCACTTCGTGGAACGACGTGTTGAGGCCGTCCCAGTGGAACGGAGTCCCGGGCTTGCGGGCGCCCACGCCCCAGAGGGCCTGCATCACGGAGTTGCCGATCGTGCCGTCGTCTTCGAGATGCAGCATGCCGAACTTCACCGGGTTGAAGGGATCGATCCGGCCGGGCCCCCAGGGCGGCCGGGAGACCGTCCAGCTGAAGCGCTCGGCCTGCTCCAGCAGGCCCTTGCGCGTCGCCGGAATGATCGCATAGCGGTAGAACAGCCGGTCGAGGAGCGACAGCTTCTGGATCCGGTTCATCGCCGGCAGGAGGATATCGGGCGTGAAGCGCGGATCGCGGGCGCAGTCGCTCAGAAACTTCTGATAGGCGAAGATATCGATCGTATTGGAGGCGCCCCCCGGGTAGACCCGCGGCGGAGCGTCGGCGCTGATGCGGGCGATCGGCGTATGGCAGAGCGCACAATTGATCGAGATCCGGTCGAAGCCGATGCGGACCTTGGAGAATCCGACCGGCACGCCCTCATGCTCGCGACCCGGCTCCCAGACCATGCCGAGCGAGGCATATCCAGTCGGGTGCGGCAGGAGATCGGCAAAGACGCTGGGCAGGGCGCGCCAGACCAGGAATGGGAGGCCGGTGGCTTCGTCATTGCCGATGGAGCCGTACTTGAAGTTCTCCTCGTCGTCGGCATAGGCCGGAAACTCGGCGCGGAACAAATGATCATAGGTGATCCAGGCGCCGCCCGCGCCGAGCACAAGCACGATGCAGAGCAGGGTCAGCCACCTGCGGTACCGCGGCGCGATGGTCGGACCGGCATTCGGTCCTTGAGCCAGCCTGCGCAGCCCTATGGTCAGAAGGATCAGCTCGGGCAGGCCGAAGGCGAAGTCGAAGAGGCCGAACACGATGTACCCGCCTCCGGCGATCGCGAAGAAGGCGACGCCGCCGAAACGGCAGATGATCGCGAGCCAGGCGCTGAATCGAAATCGGACCGGATCGATCGCGGCGGGGATGTAGAAGAACGACAGCAGGATCAGCAGGAAGGCGCCGAAGCGCGGCCAGATCAGCGGATCGGCCGGCGGGAGGTCGAGTATGACCAGCACGTCCGACGTCGCGGCGATGGAGATCAGCGAGACGAGAATGTTGGCGACGATGCCAAGCCAAGTGACGCGCCGGAACCAGAGCAACTGCCGATTGTCGGCCATTGGCGTGTCCTTTCCGTGGCTAGAAGGTCAGGAGATAGGCGAGCAGCTTGTCCTTGTCGTCGGCGTCGAGCGAAGTGCCGTATTCGTGGCCGCTGTTTGAATTGCCGATCTGGGCCGTGTCGTAGCATAACCCGGCGTCGATCTCCTGGCCGGGCGTGCAGGGCGGCGCCTGAAAGCCGCCCTTGTCCGGGTCGAGCAGGTCGATGCCCCGCACGAAGGTCTTCGGCCGCTGTTCCGCCGGCAGCAGCAGGTCGTGCAGTGTCGGGACCGAGCCGTTGTGCAGATAGGGCGCCCGGAGCCAGAGTGCGTCGAGCGGTTGGTTGGCATAGCCGTCGGTCTTCTGGAAATGCCGGAAGCGATAGCGCGGATCGTCGTAGAAAAGACCCTTCTGTTTCTCGCTCAAGGCCTCCGTGTAGCTGTTGAGGCGCGCGGGGTCCACGTGCAGCTTGGCGTTGGGCTCGACTTGGCCGAGCCAGTCGCCTTGGAACACGTAGCCGCCCGGCTCCTGGTGACCGTGGCAGGCGGCGCAATACTGCATGTAGATCCCGCGGCCTTCGGCGACCTTGGTCGCGTCGGGATGATAGGGGCTGGGCGGCGCAGGCAGATACATCAGCCACGCGGCGACCCGCTCGACGTTCCCATGCTCCACGGTCTGCTCGGTCACGCCGGCGCCGAGCGCCGCGCTCAAGTTGCGTTCGGCCAGCGACGTGTTGTTTCCGTCCCAGTGGAGGTGCATGCCCTCGCGCGGCGCCTGGTTGAAGATCGCGGGGAAGTCCGAGGTGCCGATGCGCTCGGTCTCGCTGAGGCCGGCGAAGCTCATATGGAATTGGATGAGCTTATAGGGATTGAAGGTGTCGACTCGGCCCGGACCCCAAGGGGGTTGCGCCGCCAGCAGCGGCGCCAGTCGCTCCCGGCGCTCGGCGAGTGTGGATTGGATCCGCGGGATGATTACGTATCGCCAGGTCAGCCGGTCGATCCAGTCCATTTGAGTGCCGGTCTTCTCCATCGCCGGAATGAGGGAATCGGCCTTCATGCGCGGGTCGTCCGCCATGCTGAGGATGAACTGGACGAAGCGATAGAGATCGAGGTTGTTGGCCGGCATGCCGGCGATGACGCGTCTCGGTCCGCCGGGCTGCTCCCGCACTGTGCCGGTGTGGCACACGGCGCAATTCAGCCAACCGACCTCGATCCCGTAGACGGTGCGCCGGCTGATCCCGATCGGCAGGTCGTTGCGCCGCCCATCCGGGGCCGTCTCGTAGAGGAAGCCGAAGACGCTGAAGTCGCTGCCCTTGAACACCTCGGGATAGAGCTTCGGCAGCGCCTTCCAGACCGCCACCGGCAACCCGTTCTCCGACTCGCTGCCGATCGAACCGTATTTGAAGTGGTCGAGATCGTTGGCGTAGGACTCGGTCTTGTTGATCGGCGAAAAGTGCCCGTAGAGATAGATCCCGAGCAGGATGACCAGCACGAGGATCGCGAGCGCCCAGCGCCAGCGGCGACGCCGCATCCCGGCTTCGATGCGTTGAACCGCCGACATGTCATCGGTGCGTAATTTCATCGGACTTCTCCTCCGCTTCAAAGAGGCGGTGGCGGTGGCGGCGGCGGGTAATAGACCGAGCAGATCTCCTCGACCATCGCCTCGTAGCTGGGATAGCGGTCGAGCTCGTAGCAGCCGAGCGGGTTTTTCGGCGCGTTCAGCAGGCACTTGTTGCAATGGGTGCAGGGACGGTCCGGCATGTCGCGACCGGCCTTCCAATATCGCAGCAGGTCGTGATTGGCGATCAGGGCGCGGGCGATCGAGACGGCATCGAAGTAGCCGCGATGGATGAAATCGCGGATGATGCTGGCATTCTGGTAGCCGCCGGTGCAAATCACGGGGATCTTCACCGCCTGCTTGATTGCACGCGCGGCGTCGGCCCCCACGCCCTCGACCGGCCGGCCCTTCTTCATCCGGAACCAGATCCAGTAGAAGATCGGGCGCAGGCAGCGGTAGCGGAACAGTGCGTAGTTGCGCAGCGTATGGACGCCGCTGGAGATCATCGCCTCATAGGTGCGCGCGATGGTGTCGAAGGCGAAGTCGCCCGGCGGATTGAGCGGGTGCGGGAACAGGCTGCCCATGGACACATGGAGCGCATCGGCGCCGTGCTGCTCCACCCACTTGCAGATCTGGATGCTGTCTTCGAGAGTGTTGCCCGGGCCTTCCCACGGTATGACGTTGTTGAGATCGACCGCACTGATCTTGACCTGAAGATGAAAGTCCTTGCCGACCGTGGCGCGGATCGCATCGACGATCTCGAGCAGGAATCGCGCGCGGTTTTCGAGGCTGCCGCCGTATTCGTCGGTCCGATCGTTGATGCCGGAGCTCAGGAACTGCGTGATCAGGTAGCCGTTGGCGCCATGGAGCTCGACGCCGTCGAGTCCGGCCTTCTTGGCCCGCAGGGCGCCCTGCGCGAACGCCTCGACGGTGTGCTGGACCTCCGCCTTCGTCATCGCGCGGCAGGGGAAGCCGTGCAGCGACTCATAGCGGCTGGTCGAGCTGAGGACGACGCGATCCTGATTGGAAAGCCCCGGCATGTCCTGCTGCCTGCCGGAATGGCTGAGCTGCATGATGTACTTGCAGCCGTAGGCGTGGACAGCGCGGCCCAATTCCGTCCAGAACGGGATGAACTCGTCCTTGTGGATGGTCGCATAGTTCGGAAGGATGCGTCCTTCCATCAGCACCGGAACGAAGGACGAGATGATGGCGCCGATGCCGCCATAGGCGAACCGCGTTTCCCAATTGATCCGGGTCTGGGTGCCCGAGCCGTCCTCATTGTCCCAGCGGCCGGAGATGTTGGAGCGCAGGATCCGGTTCTTGATCTCCAGATTGCCGAGCTGCAGGGGCTCGAAGATGATGTCCCTGTCCGCATGGCTGTTCATGCCGGCCTCCTTCGTTGCGCCACATCCGGTCTGACGCGGGTCACGGCGCTCAGGTAGAGCTCTTTCGCTCGGCGTCCGGGTCCCCTAACCCATCCCTCAGCAATGGATCCGCCTTCACGGCCGCAAAGAACGCTTGGAGCGTGTGATGCGGTCCACAGAGTACCGACATCTCGGCATCGCCGAGTGCACGGTAGCTCTCGAAGCGGCTCTCGGAGAACCACTGTTTGAGTGTCGATTCCTGCGGAAACAGCGGACTTTCGTTGCGAAAGGCTACGACGTCGATGGGTGCGGCGGGCAGATCGCAGGGCCGGAGATAGAGCAGCTCGCCCTGTCCGCCTTCCGGGTAGTCGATCGTGCCATAGGCGTAGCCGATGACCGGTTCCTGCGGATTCTCGCGCGAGCCGATCCTGATCTGCGGTTCGAACCTGATCTTGATCCCGAAGTCGATGTAGACCTTGCGCGCCGCGTTCCCGAGATCGGTGAACCAGGCATCCTTATCCTGCCCCGCATCGATGGCGACGAGATAGCGGCAGCGCCGGCGGACCATCTCGTAGATGCCCAGATTCTCGAAGTGCCCGCCGTCGGAGAGATAGATGCTGGGCGAGGTGTCATCGGTGCGCCCCGCCAGCTCGCGGCCGAGAGCCCTCACCGCGTTCTCGGGCTTCGGCTTTTTGAGCGCTCGTGTCTTCGCGCGTGCCGGATTGGGCAGCCAGGCCCCGAGGCGCACGTTGAACAGGGTCATCAGGAAGGCTGTCGGGGCGGACGAGTGATACCCCATGTTGGGGCTGACCGCGGCACCGGAGAGGGTCACGGCGGTGCCGAGCGTCATCCCGCTCGGCTTCTCGTCCGGACCCGTCTCGCGTTCGTTGCCGGCATAGTCGGCGGTGCGCACATAGGCGCCCCGCGCCGGCTTCCCCGCCTTGAAGTCCTCTTTCCGGTATAGGTCCGCGGCGCCGCAGCGCAGCGGCGTCACCGTGAAGCTCGCCGCCTTGCGCTCGTTCCAGGCCTTGTTCTTTCCCGCCGTCAGGTTGAGCGCAAGGTTGATCACGTGAAACAGAGGCGCACCCGGCCTCGGATAGAGGTCGCTCATACGCGGATTGTCGCCGGGATCGATGCCGGTGAAGCCGTCGGGACTGCGGAGTTTCCGCGCCGACCCGAGGAAGGCACGCACCAGCCGGCTGCGATAGACCGCGTGCATGGAAAAGCGATTGACGTTGATGCGTTGCCCCAGCTGGTAGGAGAGCCCCGCGCTTACCAGGAAGAAAGCCGCATCGACGAGTGATCGGTACCAGGGAAGCGGGCCGGGCGCGCCACCCGTCTCCGCCGGCTCGGCATGCGGCGCGAACGCCTCGGTCAATCCGTCGGCGGCGAGGCCAAGCGCGGCGAAGAGGATCAGGGCGAATATCGCGGTCGCCACGCCGATGACGATCTCTATCGGGAGGACGGGTTCGGCGTCCGAGCGCTCGCCGCCCGAACGCGAAGACTTGCCGAGCAGGGCCGCGCCGGGGCCGGTCAGAAGTCCGACGGCGCCCGTGACCCAGGGTTTCCAGCTCGTGTAGAACGCCACCTTTTGATCCAGAGGCGTGATGAGAAGAGCCGGCAGCAGGAGGCAGGCCGCCGCAAAGACCGCCCACAGCAGCGCGGGCATCACCTTCAATGCGTTGAGGCGCGCCAGCCATTCGCGGTCGAGATCGCCACGGAAGGCCTCGCTGCGCAACGCCACATAGACCAGGGACTGGACGAGATGCGCCCCGACCACCCAGACCGGCCCCAGCACCGCAAGGATCTGCGGCTTCTGGTTAAGGCCGATCCCGACGCCGAGATCGAGGATCAGCGCGGCGACCAGGGCCGAAAGCGCCCACCAGCCGAAGTTTCCGAAGAATACTTTGCGATCCGTGCGGTCGTGTCGGATCGCCGCCAGCAGGTAGGCGA
>Ga0335069_10010150_pt1 | contig 13362 bp, 13 predicted proteins | sample Lox_Sample_11_FD_206714 | JGI IMG/M metagenome (GOLD analysis project Ga0335069, IMG submission 206714) | Soil microbial communities from Loxahatchee National Wildlife Refuge, Florida, United States - Lox_Sample_1.1 | ecosystem: Environmental > Terrestrial > Soil > Wetlands | place: USA... | reverse complement strand
TGCGCGCCGCAGCTGACCCGACAAATACGTCGCTGTGGCTTCGCCTTCTACCGTGGGATTTGTGGCCAGAATTACTTCGTCGACGTTTCCGTCTTCCACTCGGCTGATCAAATTCGAGATTCGCAGGTGCTCAGGTCCCACTCCATGTAATGGCGAAATCGATCCGTGCAGCACATGGTAGACGCCGTTAAAGTGCTTGGTCTTTTCGATGGCGGCAATGTTGGTCGGCTCTTCCACCACGCAAACCAGTCGCTGATTCCGCGTCGCACTGCTGCAATAAACGCACGGATCGATATCGGTAATGTTGTTACAAACTGAACATAACCGCAGCTTGGCCTTTACATCGCGAACTGCGGCTGCCAGCGCTTCCGCATCATCATCGCTCGATCGAAGAATATGAAACGCGAGCCGCTGCGCGCTCTTGCTGCCAATGCCTGGCAGCTTCTTGAGCTCTTCGATCAACTTCGCCATCGGTTCCGCAAAACGAGACATAATGATTGGGTAATTTTGTAATTTGGTAATTGAGTAATTTGAAATGCCCGCGGCGAATCGGGGTAAATTACAAAATTACCCGATTACACAATTACTAAATTCCTGGGATCCCTAGCCCGCCCAGCATTCCGCCCATCGAAGACTTGATCGCATCATCTACGTTGCGGCTGGCGCTGTTCACTGCCGCCGTGACCAGGTCCTGCAGCATCTCCACATCGCCGCTCTTCACTACTTCCGCGTCGATCTTGATGCCAAGCAATTCCTTGCGGCCGTTCATCTTCACGGTTACACTGCCGCCGCCGGACGATCCTTCGACGATCGTCTCTTCCATTTTCTTTTGCAGGACCTCGAACTGCTGCTTGGCCTGCGACATCATTTCCTGCAAATTGAATCCGCTCATGAGTCTTTTCTCATTGCCGAGGATGAAAACGACTTTCCCTGTGATCCTCTGTGCCTTCTGTGGTAAAGGTCTTAGCGCCTCTCTTTGTAATCGATGATGGTCCGAATCTCAGCCCCAAACTTCTCTTTCATCCGGCGCACAATCGGATCCTGCTCCGCCCTGCTTCGTCCGCCGCCGTTCGTTTGAGGACGCGCCGCGACCGCCTGGGGCGTTCCTCCCGGAACGACTTTCAACTTCATGGGCCGTCCCATAGCTCCGCTGGCAGACGCGATCATCAGTCGCTTGGCATCGGCTCCAAGCGACATATCAATGACCATCGCCGACGATGCTACCTTGATCACCAACTCGTTACCCTCAACCGACCATTCGCCGGTTTCGAGCATCGACACCAGCATCTGCTGTCCGCCTAAAGAGTTCAACACCGCTGTCCGCAGCTGATCAATCGAGGGCGGTTGCTGCTCGAGCTTTGGAGAAGGAGCAGGCTCGGATCGCGCCTGAACTACCGCAGGCGCGGCGGCTCCCATCACCACTGCGGCCGGGGCGTTCTCGACCGACATCTGCGGCTTTGATCCGGTTTTACGTGCAGAATCCGCGGCAAACGGCGAAACCGGATTGGGACGGCTGACAACACCTTCCAGCCTCCCCGGCACCACGGTGGGCTTGCTCGCCGGGCGCGGCGCGCTCGCTGCGACGCCTGCCTCGCTCAATAACTGTTCGATCGGCAGCAACCGCTGTGCATGCGCCATCTTCAACAACCCCAGCTCCAGATGAAAGCGCTGTTCCTGCCGGTAGCCGAGCTCACTGTGCGTCCGCAGCATGATCTGAAGATGCCGCGCCAAGTCTTCCTCGCTGAACATTTCAGCCACTCGCGATACTCTGGCCCGCTCATCGCTCGATATCTGAAGCAGGGAAGACTCGCCACCGGCAACCTTCGCCACCAGGGCGTTCCGCAAGAAGCGAACCATCTGCCGCGCGAAGTGAGTCGGACTATGACCCTCGCTGATCAGTTTGTCGACTTGCTGCAACACGGTTTCGCTCGAGCTTTGCGCCACCGCCTGCATGACTTCTTCAAGAATCCCCGACGGAGCCGCACCGACCAATTGCCGAACTCCATCTGCTGTCAATCGCCCTTCGGTAGACGCAATCGCCTGATCAAGAATCGACAAGGCATCGCGCATTGACCCATCACCGGCCTCTGCCAACAACGCCAGCGCATCTTCGTCCGCTTCGATCTTTTCTCGTCCAGACAGATCGCGCAACTGGCCCAGGATCTCTTCAAACTTGACCGCACGAAAACTGAAATGCTGGCAGCGCGAGCGGATAGTCTGCGGAATATCTTCCGGTTGCGTGGTCGCCAGCATGAACACAACATGTCCCGGTGGCTCTTCCAGGGTCTTCAGCAGCGCGTTGAACGCCGCATCCGTGATCTGGTGGGCTTCGTCAAGGATGTAGATCTTGAACCGGTCGCGTGCCGGACGATAGCGTGCCGCCTCGCGCAATTCCCGGATCTCGTCGATACCGCGGTTGGTGGCTGCGTCAATTTCAATAACATCGACCGAGTTTCCCGCTCGAATTTCGGTACAGGAGTCGCAAACGCCGCATGGCTCCGGCACCGGCTTGTCCGTGGACCGGCAATTCAGAGCCATGGCCAGAATGCGCGCCACGGTGGTCTTTCCAATACCCCGGTGGCCGCTGAAAATGTACCCGTGGGCGATCCGCCCCTGCGAAATCGCGTTCCTCAAAGTATGGGTAACATGCTCCTGGCCTATAACTTCGGAGAATTTCTGCGGACGGTATTTGCGCGCCAGGACCTGGTAGCTCATGATGCGGAAGCTTCGATTATACGTGATCGCAACCGCTCAAACTTCTTGCGAAAAACCGGGCTTCGAAGTAGGCTTTCTAGTCGGATTTGTGGGGAGGCTCCCGTGATGCAGCTCAAAATAAGTACCCGTACCCTGGACAACGTGTTGATCGTGGATTGCGCCGGTCGCATCGTGTTCGGCGAAGAATCAGCCCATTTGCGTGACATGGTGAAGAAGTTGCTCGCCGAGCACAAGCACCTGGTGCTCAATCTCTCGGGCATCAACTACATCGATAGCGGTGGCCTCGGAACTCTGGTGGCTTTGTACACAACCGCTCGCAACGCAGACGGATCGTTAAAACTGGCAAATCTAACGCAGCGCGTTGGCGATTTGTTGCAGGTGACCAAGCTAGTCACGATCTTTGACGTCTACGAGAATGAACAGAGGGCAGTAGAGTCTTTCACGAAGGGCGCTGCTGCTTAAGCTAGTGCCCTTGATCATTCTGCTCCGCAAGTCTGGACCAAGCTCCTCGCATCCGGCGTTTCCGAATTCTCAATGAAAGAAAAAGTAATCTTTGTACTCGGCCTGGCTGTTTCCGCCAGCGGCTATGCGTCGCCTCCTGTTGCGCTTGCCCTTGGGTTGGTCTTCGGCCTCTGCCTCCATCATCCGTATTCGAAACAAGCCAAGAAGATCTCCCGCTACCTGCTGCAAGCCTCTGTTGTCGGCCTGGGCTTTGGCATGAATTTGCACCAGGTGATCCACGCTGGCCGCAGCGGATTTGTCTACACGCTGCTGAGCATCAGCTTCGCCATGCTTGCGGGGATGTCGTTGGGCGTCCTGTTCAAAGTCGAACGTCGTCCGGCATTCTTGATCTCCACTGGCACGGCCATCTGTGGAGGCAGCGCGATTGCCGCCGTCGGCCCCATCAGTCACGCCACAGACGAGGAAATGGCAATCTCGCTGGCGACAGTGTTTGTCTTGAATTCTGTCGCGCTGCTGATCTTCCCATCGATCGGCGCGGCGCTGCACTTGAGCCAGACTCAGTTTGGACTCTGGGCGGCGCTAGCCATTCACGACACCAGTTCCGTCGTCGGTGCGGCTGCCAAGTACGGTGCCGTGGCTCTTGCGGTCGGTACCACCGTTAAATTGGCCCGCGCGCTCTGGATCGTACCCGTCTCTCTCGGGACGGCGGTGGCAAAGGGCGGCAAGGCCAAAATCCAGTGGCCCTGGTTCATTGCGTATTTCTGTCTGGCCGCCGTGTGTAACACTTATTTACCCGCCGGTGCACCTGCTTACGCTCTTCTGAGCAAAGCCGCGAAGATCGGACTGACCGCTACCCTCTATCTGATCGGAAGCGGCATCTCCATCGGAACCCTGAAAGAAGTTGGTCACCGTCCCTTGCTACAAGGAATTGCATTGTGGTTGCTTGTGTCTGTCGCGTCGCTCTGGCTCATTCGCATCGGCTGGATCGCCCTGTGAGGCTCGAATCCAAGATCGCCGCCACCATACGCAAAATTCCTCGCGGCAAGGTTGCAACCTATGGCGGAGTAGCGCGCGCCGCAGGGTATCCCGGAGCGGCCCGGCAGGTGGCCAGAGTGCTCCGCTGCTCTTTCGGATTACCGTGGCAGCGAGTGCTAGGCGCAGGTGGTCAAATCAAATTGCGCGGTGAAAGCGCGATGGAGCAGCGATTCCGGCTGGAATCAGAAGGAGTCGCATTCCGAGGCCGCCGAGTAGATATGAAGAAGCATGAATACAAATTCCCGCGCGCGAGTCATAAGAAAGTCGGCTAGTTCATATCGACCCGAGCAATTCAGCAAAGGGTTTTGCCGACAACCGAGAGCCTAGAACCTAGAACCTAGGACTTTAACCGACGACCAACGACTAACGACGCTGTACAAACTGCTCGTCAATCTCCACCTGGTACCCCGCGACCAGCCGATTGGTTTCATTCGCCATGCCGACCACCGCCATCAACTCTTTGAACATCTGATCGGTCATGCCTTTTTTCTGTGCCGAAACCGTGTGTGACGCGATGCAATATTCGCACTGATTACTCACGCTCACCGCGACATAGATCATCTCCTTGGTTAGCGGATCCAGCGCGCCAGGGCCCATAATCTGCTTGATGTCTTCCCAGGTCCGCTTCAGCGTGACCGGATCGTGCGCGATCGCCTTCCAGAAATTATTGATCCAGTCGGTCTTGCGCGTCGCCATGATGTCGTCATAGACCGCCCGCACCTCCGGGCTGGCGTCTTTGTATTCAATCAGTCCAAGCGTTGCCATTGATTCTCCTGGATCGAAATAAGAAAAATTAGTTTGAAAGAGCTAGGCCTTTGGCCGAGCCGTTGAGTGAGGGGTTAGCCCTTGGGCGTGTGCCCACCCATCAACTTGCCGAGTTCCGTCGCCAAGCAGCGCAACCCAACATAGAACTCGCCAAACAATGCATACACCGCGCTCACCTCGTCAAAGCGCATCTCGTAGATCAGTTTCTTGAACACCAAAGGATCTTCCGCGAACAGATCAACTCCCCACTCCCAATTGTCGAAACCAATCGAGCCGCTGATAATTTGCCGAACTTCTCCCGCGTATCTACGGCCTACAAGTCCGTGCTCGTTCATTTGCCGTGCGCGTTCTTCGATCGGCAACGTGTACCAGTTACGGTCCTCGCCTCGCCGCCGGTCCATCGGGTAAAAGCAGACATAGCGATTCCGTGGCAGTTCGGGAAACAGCCTCGGCCGCATCGCTTCTCGCTGTCGATTCAGTGTTTCTTCGATCGCTTTCTTCCACTCGTCCGAATGTGTTTCCACGCCACGCTCGGCAAGGTCGTTGTAGATCTTGATCGTCGATTCGTACAGCCCCAATTCAATAACCGACAGGTAAGACGTCGTCGGTTCCAGAAACTCGGTGAGCTTCAATCGCGCGAAGTCCAGCTCAACCTGGTTCAAATCCGCAAACGATGGCCGGAAGTGTATGAACATCACATCGCCCTTGTGCCCCAGCAGCGAAAACAACCCCGATTGTCCCGAAGCGTTCTGTTCCATCTTCGCCAGCACGCCTGCAGCTTCTTCAACTGCCTCTCGCCTGGTCGAGTCGGCAGCAGCCCGCCACGCCGACCAGCGCACACGCATCATCTGGTGCAGCACAGCATAGCCTTCAATCGTTAGCGGAACAGGTGGGATTTCGGTCGAAACGGCTTGAGGGTGCGCGCGATGAGTCGTAGACATAAACGGTCTGATCCTTCGCGCTTATTGTACCTGCGAAGGCGCGAGGCTCGCGACCGCCGCTACTTAGTTGGATTTCTTGAAAAGCATCGCTTCCGCGTAGTCGAGCAACTGGTCTACATTCAGGCCCGAGGAAAGAAGATACGCGATGTCTTGTTGGGTCAGGCCGACTTCGGCCGAAACACTTTCCAGTTGCCCTACCAGGTGAGACATTGGCATTACGTTCCGGCTGCTCATGATGATAGTCCTCCCCTTTTGGTCAAACGGACTGATCAACCACCACAGACTGCATGTTTCGCGGGATACGGGGGAACGAGAACCTGAACTGCCGAGCAGAGGGAATGAGCGTTTACAACGGAGCTCATAGCTCGCGTCAAACTCCCACTGGGGCTGACCTTAAAGGCCGGGGGACCACCGGTCAATCCCCCAGAAGTGCCAGTACCCAAAGTCCCTAAATTAGAGGTAGAAAAGAGACTCTAGCGAAGCTTCGCTTCGCCGTGGAAGCGATGGGCTTTAGCCCATCCTCTGGCGATAGCCAAATAAGACCGGTTTTAGCCGCTGAAGAATGGAAGCTAAATCGCCCTCAGCAACACCATGCTCGCGTCATCCTGGAAGTGCCCGCCGCAATGCGCCGAACTTGCCTGAATCAAGGAATTCATCAGCTCCCCTGCATTCTGATCCGACTTCTCGCGCGCCACTCCGATTAGGCCCTCTTCGCCGAAAGCCTCGTCGTCCGCATTGGAAGCTTCTACCAGGCCGTCCGTAAACAATAGCAGCCGGTCACCAGGCCTCAATTGAATCTCGCTCTGTTCGTAGATCCAATCAGGGAACTGCCCCAGCACAGCCCCCGCAGCGTTCAACTCAATCACCGAACCCGCGCCGCGGATCAACAACGGCGGATTATGCCCAGCATTGCAGTAGGTCAGGCGATTTTCTTTGCTGTCCAGCACACTGTAGAAGAACGAAATGAACTTGCCCACCGGCGTGATGTCGCACAAAATTCGGTTCAGCCGCGAGCACAGTTCCCGCGGCGGCAGCTTCTGCCACAACAGGGGCTTCAGCGCGGCCTGCAGGCTCGACATCAATAGCGCCGCCGGCAATCCCTTTCCAGCTACATCAGCGATGCACATTACCGTCTGGGTTTCGCTCACGCGCACCACATTGTAGTAATCGCCGCCAACAAATTTGATCGGCTGAGTCATGCCGGCAATTTCATAGTCCGCGATCTCGGGCAGTCGCTTTGGCAGCAGTCGGTTCTGGATGTCGCGTGCCTCTCGCCACTCGTCGCTCCGCCGTTCCTGCGCTTCACGTGTTCGTTTCGCACGCTCCAACTGTTCTTCGACCTTGGAGAGCAGTTGTTCATTTTCCCAAGGCTTCTGAACAAAGTCAGACGCGCCCCGCCGCATCGCTTCGACCGCCAAATCCACTGTGCTCCAGGCGGTCATCACAACTAAGGGCAGATCCTGATTGCGCGCGCGAATCTGCGATACCAGATCCAATCCCTCTTTGCCGGCAGTCGTATCGCGTGCGTAGTTCAAGTCCATAAGCACCATGTCGAACTCGTCTGACTCGAGCGCCTGCAAAACGCAGGAAGGATGGGTTGCTGTCTGCGTCATGTAACCGTGGTTCTTCAGCAGCAGTTGTAAGGCGTCCAAGATGTGAGGCTGATCGTCGGCAACCAGAACCCGTTTCGAATGGCTTCCTGAAACTCCCGAGTGCAACATGGCCACCCTCCGGAGAGAGAGATTGCATCCTTCGGGCCACGGCTGGTCTTGTCAGGTTATTGATTCTAATGAGGAAAGTAGATTTCAGCGGTGTATTCCCCTGGGGCATCTGTGCGCCCACGGAATTTACTGTCCGAAAGCGAACAAGGCGGTTTGGCGCCTTTTAAGTGTGCACTCGCTCTGCTTTGACAGCCACGGCCTCCGCGACGACCGAAACAACGACTATCTTTAATGGTGTGCCGTTGAGGCGCAACTCCCCACCCTTACCACGGTCGCCAAATTATTTGCTGCCTTCAACCCCTCACAGAATCTAAAATGGAATTGAGCATGCTGAATCTTTCCCACATCGTTTCCCCAGCCTGTTGCCGCTGTTGTTGTCGCTAGCCGAGCGCCGCAATCAAGTTTCAAATATTCTGAAATTGGAGCTACCCATGAAAATTGCACATGATGTAACGGAATTGATCGGCCACACTCCGCTGGTACGTCTCAACAAGGTCACCGACGACGCTGGAGCCACCGTGGTCGCCAAGCTCGAAAGCTTTAATCCTTGCAACAGCGTCAAAGATCGCATCGGCGTCAGCATGATTTTAGAAGCCGAGAGGGCAGGGAAGATCCAACCCGGCAAAACCGTGCTCATAGAACCTACCAGCGGGAACACGGGCATCGGCCTTGCATTCGTCGCGGCGGTTCGCGGCTACAAACTGATCCTCGTCATGCCGGACACTATGAGCCTCGAGCGCCGCGTTCTGCTGCGCGCGTTTGGCGCCGAGATTGTTCTTACTCCCGGCCCCAAAGGTATGAAGACAGCCATCGCCAAAGCAGAAGAGATCAAGGCTGCGAATCCGAACGGCTTCATCCTGCAGCAATTCGACAACCCGGCCAATCCTAAGATTCACGTCGAAACCACCGGCCCTGAGATCTGGAACGACACCGACGGCAAAGTCGACATCCTCGTCGCCGGTGTAGGAACCGGTGGCACTATCACTGGCGTCTCCCAATTCATTAAACCGAAAAAACCGTCGTTCAAAGCTGTAGCGGTCGAGCCAACTGACAGCGCCATTCTTTCTGGCGGCAAGCCTTCGCCTCACAAGATTCAGGGTATCGGTGCCGGTTTCATCCCTTCGATCTTGCGCACGGACTTTATCGACGAAGTGGTTACCGTCAGCAACGACGAAGCGATCGACATGGCGCGCCGCCTCGCGAAGGAAGAGGGCTTGCTTGTCGGTATTTCCTCTGGCGCAGCCGCTGTTGCTGCGATCAAAGTAGCTCGCAAGCCGGAAAATGCCGGAAAGCTGATCGTCGTCGTGCTGCCCGACTTCGGCGAGCGCTACCTGACCAGCATTTTGTTTGACGAACTGCGCAAGGAATCGCTACAAATGGAAGCGGTCGCCGTCTGAGATGCCCCATTTGGCATCATTAATCCGGGAAGATGTCAGCACCGTGCTCGAGCGCGACCCCGCCGCTCGCTCCAAGGCCGAAGTCTTCCTGTGCTACTCCGGCCTGCACGCGCTGTGGTTCTACCGTATCAATCACTGGCTGTGGAACCACAAGCTCTTTCTGCTGGCTCGCTTCTCTTCGCAAGTTGCTCGCTGGCTGACCGGGATCGAAATTCACCCCGGCGCGATGATCGGCAGGCGATTGTTTATCGATCACGGAATGGGTGTCGTAATTGGTGAAACTTCTATCGTGGGCGACGACGTGACCATCTATCAGGGCGTGACGCTCGGCGGCACCGGTAAAGAGCATGGTAAGCGACATCCTACCCTGCACGATAACGTTGTCGTCGGAGGCGGGGCAAAGATCCTCGGCAACATCACCATCGGCAGCAATTGCCGCATCGGCGCCGGATCCGTTGTGCTGCGAAATGTCCCCGAGGACTCCACCGTTGTAGGAGTTCCAGGTCACATCATTTTCCGCAACGGCAAGCGGGTTGTCATTACCGATCCCAAGCAGATCAACGACCCGCTCTCTGAAGCCCTCGCCGCAGTCGCGGGAGAAGTAGGGAAGCTGCGCCACCGCGTACAGAAACTGGAAGGCACCATCGAAGCCGATCACGAGGCTGCCGCGGCACTCGACCGCATCATCGCCGATATCGACTACCAAATCTGAGCACTTCCTTCGTGTACCTTCGTGCCCTTTGTGGTTTTGCAAATTTTTTCTCTGTGTCCTCCGTGCCCTCTGTGGTAAAGCTTTTCTCGCCGTGATCTTCATCACTGCGTCCGCGGCCAGGCCCAACCTATAACAAAGGGTGAACGACCGACCGTCCGACGCACACCTGCGCGTCAACCCGTGGATCGTTGCCATCTCCGTAATGCTGGCCACGTTCATGGAGATCCTTGACACCACCGTAGTCAACGTTTCCATACCCCACATCGCAGGCAGCCTGGCATCCACTGTCGAAGAAGGCACATGGGTCGTTACTTCGTATCTGGTCGCTAATGCCATCATCTTGCCAATCTCCGGCTGGCTGGCCAATTACATGGGGCGGAGACGCTTACTCCTGACCTGCGTCACCGGATTCACCGTCACTTCGCTCTGCTGCGGGCTCGCCACCAGCCTGCCGTGGCTTATATTCTTCCGGGTACTCCAAGGACTTAGCGGTGGCGGATTACAACCCCTTGCGCAAGCCATCCTTCTTGAGACATTCCCTCGGCAAAAGCATGGCCAGGCGATGGCCGTCTACGGCATTGGCATCCTGTTCGCTCCCATCCTCGGCCCCACTCTCGGAGGCTGGATCACCGACAACTACAGCTGGCAATGGATCTTTTACCTGAACCTCCCCGTCGGCATCTTCTCGCTGATCATGATGAGCCGGTTCGTCTTCGATCCGCCGTACATCAAGCGTTCAGCGGCTCGAATCGATATTTGGGGCATCGGATTTCTCGCACTTGGACTGGGCGCGCTCCAGATTTTCCTCGACACCGGTCAGAGAAAAGATTGGCTCTCTTCAAACTACATTCGCTTCTTCGCCGTGGCCGCTGCCTTTGGCCTCATCGCACTGGTGGTCCGCGAACTTCATAGCAAAGATCCCGTCGTCGATCTTCGTGCCTTGCGCAATCGTTCTTTCAGTGCAGGCGTCTTTCTCATCAGCCTGTTGGGGTTCGTGCTCTACGCCAGCCTCGTTCTCTTGCCGATTTATTTGCAAACCCTGCTCGGATATCCCGCCTACAATGCCGGCCTCGCACTTTCGCCGCGCGGAATCGGCGCGTTAGCGTTCACACCAATCGCTGGTCAACTCACCAGCAAGACCGATCCCCGGCGTCTGCTCGTTTGCGGTTTCAGCCTCGGAGCCATCACCATGTTTCAACTGTCGCGGCTGAATCTCAACGCTGGCTACTGGGACATCTTCTGGCCGCAAGTGCTGCAGGGAGCCGCATTGAGCTTCTTGTTTATCCCACTGATGGCGCTTTCGATGTCTGGAATTTCGAAAGAAAAAATGGGTAACGCCACCAGCATCTTCAATCTGATGCGGAACATCGGTGGCAGCGTCGGCATTGCCCTCATGACGACATTTCTGGCCCGGCGCTCACAATTCCACCAGAGCCGACTCATCGAAAGAGTCACCTCCACTAATTTCCCAACCCAAAACCTGCTGAAGGGATTAACCTCCTACTTCCGCAGCAAAGGCTTCGACTCCGCCACCGCTTCCCGCAAGGCACTCGGCTCGATTTATGGCTTAGTGCAGCGGCACGCCAGCATGCTTTCCTTCGTCGAAGCCTTTTGGATCATGTGTGGACTATTCCTCGCGATGATCCCATTCGTTTTCTTGCTGCGTTACAAAAGGCCGACCCCACTGTCTGTCACTCCGCCCGAAAAGCAATTCACCGCGCACGCCCATCCAACTACCGAACACGAGGAAGAGGAAGATCTCGTACTCATTGGCGACGACTAACTTCTTGCCATCGTGTCAGGGATAGTGATCAACGGAACGCGATCGCGTGTAATTCCGTGCCCTCTGCATTTAACAACTTAAGCTTTCGTCCCGAACGTTCTTCAAAATTAGACTTTCTAATTTCCCACCCCCCGGCCGAGGGTTTCCTATAGCAGCAGAAACCTTTAAACACCTGTCGGACCGGGATCACACAGGAAGTACCGCTATTCCAGAGCTCTCTCACCACATCGAACAGCATTGGCATTTGACATGCCCCAATGCAGTGACACTTCTTAGATTTGGGTGAGGACTGTCCTCTCAAGAGGAATTGTTTGCGCGGAACCAACTCCATACATCCGACCTACGGCGAAGAATTCAACTGCATTGGCCCTGCTTGCGAAGACACCTGCTGCCACGGATGGGTGGTGCCGGTTGATCAATCGGCATATTACAAACTGCGAACGCTGCCTGCGGGACCATTGCGCACGCTGATCGATGCCAACATTCTTGTTGGCTCCCAATCGGAGAATTCCGGCGCTCATAAATTCGCAACCATCAGCATGACCAGTTCCGGATGTTGTCCCCTGCTCGGCGAAGACAGGCTTTGCCGCATCCAGGCCGAGGTCGGGGAGGCGTTTCTTCCCCACACTTGTGCCACCTATCCTCGCATCGTGCAAATGGTTGGAGGCATCCAGGAAAAGTCTTTGGCCTTATCCTGTCCAGAGGCTGCACGTCTTGTCCTCCTTCACCAGGACCTGCTTCAGCAGCAATCAGCAAGCGCGCAAGATGTATCTGTCCATTCGCGAACTGCCGAAGATGGATTAACTCATCCTGGGTTTTGGCCCATTCGCAACTTCGTTGTTCGGCTGGTCACCAATCGCAATTATCCCGTCTGGCAACGCTTGTTTCTGCTCGGTGTGTTCTGCCGCAAACTGGCCTTGCTTCAGCAAGACTTAGAACCAGACGACCTGCAAGAGCTTTTGCGTGATTTCGAGTCGTCGATCTCGTCGCAAGCGCCCCGTGTTGAAATGGACGCTTTACCGGTGAATTGGGCGGCGCACTTAGACGTTGTCTTGCGCCTGGCCGGCATGATGCTACACACTTCCGCCATTCATCCTCGCTTTGTTGAGTGTATTCAAGCCTTCACCACGGGAATTGGAAATGGTCCGAGTGCCACGTTTGACAGCCTGACGGCTCGGTTTGCGCAAGCGCACGATCAGGTTTGCGGTCCGTTTCTGGATCGACATCCCCAGATCCTCGAAAACTACCTGCTCAACGCTATTTTCCGGTCTTTGTTTCCCTTTGGCCGCGAGGGAGTTCTCGCAGCCGCCTCGCCCTCTATGATCGGAGAACACACGCGCTTGACAGCTCAGTTTGTATTAATGAGAGGACTGCTGATCGGTGTGTCCGGCTTTCACGGCAAGTCGTTTCAACTGGAACATGTGGTCCACACCATCCAGGCCGCCTCCAAGCATTTTGAGCATCACCCCGAGTTCCTCAACCAGGCGCACGCCCTGCTCTTAGCAGGCGGCATGGAGGGCGAGCGCGGCGCCGCAATCCTGGGGAACGTCGGGACGGTTCGGCATCAGCGCTCAACCGCCGCTTCGACTTGAATTTGCAGTCAGTTGATTCCGCCAGTTATCCTTCTCTGTTTATGTCCACACTGGTTGAATGTGTTCCCAATTTCTCCGAAGGCCGCGATAAGACCAAAGTTGACGCCATCATTGAAGCCATGAAAATGGACGGTGTCTATCTCCTCGACCGCGAGATGGACTCTGACCACAACCGCTGCGTCATCACCCTCGTCGGCGAGCGTGAGGCTATTCAGGAAGCCGCCATCCGTGGTGTCGGA
>Ga0335069_10010148_pt1 | contig 13364 bp, 17 predicted proteins | sample Lox_Sample_11_FD_206714 | JGI IMG/M metagenome (GOLD analysis project Ga0335069, IMG submission 206714) | Soil microbial communities from Loxahatchee National Wildlife Refuge, Florida, United States - Lox_Sample_1.1 | ecosystem: Environmental > Terrestrial > Soil > Wetlands | place: USA... | reverse complement strand
CTCCGGCCGCCGGCCGGGGCCAGCCCTGTCGCGGCGCCCCGCCTTCAGGCTTCCCAAGGGGCGCGATGCAGCTTATATAGAGGCCGTCCATCAACTTATAGAAAGGAGGTGATCCAGTGTCTCATTGTCTCAACCCGCGGTCGTCGGGAACGGTGGCCTGGATCCTCTCTCTCGAGGTCCGCGCCGCCTGATACGGCGTTTCTCTGGCCTGCGGGCCGGAACGCGGTACGACAATGGAAGGGCTGCCCTGCCAAGGGCAGCCCTTCTTGTTGGTGGCATCCTGTATGGCACACCCGATCGAAATCCATGTCGACGCCGATGCCTGTCCGGTGAAGGACGAGGTGTATCGGGTCGCCGGCCGCTATGGGCTCAAGGTCTTCATCGTCGCCAACAGCTATATGGCGATTCCGAACGACCCGCTGGTCGAGCGCGTGGTCGTCTCCGACGGCTTCGACGCGGCCGACGATTGGATCGCGACGCGAGCCGGCCCCGGGAGGATCGTGATCACTACCGATGTGCCGCTGGCCAGCCGCTGCGTGAAGGCCGGCGCCGAGGTGATCGCGCCGACCGGCCGCGCCTTCACCGAGGCCTCCATCGGCATGGCGCTGGCGACCCGCAATTTGCTGCAGGACCTGCGCGCCATGGGCGAGGTGAGCGGCGGGCCGAAGCCGTTCTCGCGGCGCGACCGGTCGAGCTTCCTCTCGGCCCTCGACGAGACCATCGTCCGGCTGCAGCGGGCGGGATTTAAGTAGGGGTACCCGTGCAGGGCGATCAGGGCAGACCCCTTCATGCTGGCGACCGTCGCTCCCTTGTGGTTCGATGTCCGGACCCCATCTTTCGGCGATCGCCCACACAGGGAAAATCATCATGGTGACGAAGACCGCAATCCGGACGGCGCGTCCTGTCGCCCGCCTCGTGCGCGGGCAGCCGACGAGCGATGGGGCCGGAGTCAAGCTGAACCGCGTGATCGGCGGGCCGGCGCTGCCGCAGATCGATCCGTTCCTTCTGCTCGACGAATTCGGCTCCGACGATCCGGACGCCTACATCGCCGGCTTTCCCGACCATCCACATCGCGGTTTCGAGACGGTAACCTATATGCTGGAGGGCCGCATGCGGCACCGCGACAACAAGGGCCATGAGGGCGTGCTCGAATCTGGCGGCGTGCAATGGATGACGGCCGGCCGCGGCATCGTCCATTCGGAGATGCCGGAGCAGAGTTCCGGCCGCATGCGCGGCTTCCAGCTGTGGGTGAACCTGCCGGCGCGCGACAAGATGCGGACGCCGCGCTATCAGGAACTGGCGGCGGACCGCATTCCCAGCGCCACCCTGACGCCGGGCGTCAAGGCGACGGTGATCGCCGGCCGCTTCGGCGGCATTGACGGAGCCGTTGGCGAGATCGCCGTCGACCCGCTCTATGTCGATCTGCGGCTCGAGGCCGGCCGTTCCTTCGACGCCGACCTGCCCGAGGGTCATACGGCCTTCGCCTATGTGTTCGAAGGCGAGGCCAAGCTTGGGAGCCAGACGGTCAAGCAGGGCACGCTCGCCCTACTGGGCGACGGCGACAGCCTGCCTATCGAGGCGGGGGCCGCGGCCGCGGCGCTGCTGCTCATCGCCGGCCGGCCGCTGGCCGAGCCGGTCGCCCGCTACGGCCCGTTCGTCATGAACACCCGCGCCGAGATCGAGCAGGCCTTCGCCGACTACCAGGCGGGTCGCTTGTAGACTCACAGCAGACGAGGTCGCCATGAGCGAGATCTTCCAGCAGGACCGCAACGCCCGAAGGTGTGAACCGCCGGCCAGCGGTTCGATGGCGACGGATACCCGGCAGCTGCCGTGGCAGCCATCCGGCACGGATGGGTTCTGGATCAGGCCGCTGCTGGCGGATGCGCGGGCCGGCCACAAGACCTGGCTGATGAAGATCGACGCCGGCGCTTTCGCGCCGCTGCACGAGCACGCGGAATTGGAGCAGATCTACGTGCTCGAGGGCTCGTTCTACGACCAGGAGCGGAGCTACGAGCCCGGCGACTTTATCGTCCGCGCGCCCGGCGCCCGGCACACGGCCGGGAGCCGGGAGGGCGCGATCGTGCTCCTGGTCTACCAGCCCGCGGTCTGACGCGCCGCCATCTCAGGCGCGCCGGAACATCCGCTTGAAGAAGCCGCCGACGCCGGCGGCCAGCGCGATGACGCCGAGCCCGATCGGCTTGGCAAAGCCGATGAGGAACTTGAAGAAGCCCGCCTTGGCCAGGATGCCGCCGGCGATCAACCCGGCGATGCCGTATTCGGCCGCCTTGTCGACGCCCGGCTTGAACTCCGCATAGGTATTGCCGGAATTGAAGGCGACCATGGCCAGGATGTCGTTGATCCGACCGTCGATCATCGCCAGCTGGTCGATGCCGCCGATGACATTGAGATCGAGCACGCCGGCCCGGCCGAGCACGCGAATGTCGTAGTTCAGCGTGTCGTCCGCGCTATCGGAGAACTTCAGGCGCTTCGCCCAATAGAGCTTCTTCGCCTGCGCGTCGTAGTAGGGCGGCTTGGCCCAGCCGATCAGTTCGACCGTGTCGTAGCCCTGCTTCCTGCGCTCCTCGTTCGCGTCGCTGGTCGACTGCTGCATGTCCTTCAGCAGCTGGTCGTAGTCGATCTCGCCGGCGTCCTTGTCGCTGACGTTGCCGCTGTCGTCATACTCGATGACGATGGCCCAGGAGGGGCCGTTCTGACCATCAGTCGGAATGATCATGCCCAGCGTATCCTTGCCGGAGCCGGGCGGATTGCCCCACAGCTTCGTCAGGAAGGTCTCGCTGTCAGCCGGATTCAGGTAGGCGAAATTCTGCGACAGCGACAGATGCGCCAGGTTGCTGCCGAGCTGGATCTCGCCCTTCTGCTGGTTCAGCCGGCTGAAGATCTGTTGCGGTGTGTCATCGGCGCCGGCAGCGAGCGGCAGCAGCGCCAGCGCGACGGCCAACGCCAGAGAATACAGACGCATCATCGTGCCCCTTTCATGGTGGCGAAGCTCTCGCGCGGCGATTGGCCGCGCGGCCCGTCGCCGCAATCATCGTGCAAATCGACCAGAAACTGTTCGACCATCCGTCGACATGATCCGCAGCATATTCGATCGCCGCGATAAAGTTACCAAGGTTGTTGGCGCCGGCTTGTGACCGCGATCACTGATCGTTGCGAAAGCATTCAAAGTCACCAGGCCCGACCTTCGCGGAGATCCAAGTGCTCGGCAATTTGATGGAGGCGAGATTGCTAAAGGATTAACTCGCGCCGTGTACCCAGGATGGGTGATGTTGGCCAAGGCGTTCCTGCCATATTCAGCCGCGAAGACGCAGGACCGGCCGACCTATCCAGGTCAGTACGCGACTTCCGGCCACCGCCGCGCAGCAAGCGCAAAGGGGTTCATTCAAGGCGTGTGAGAGGAGCGATGGGCACGAAGCCATTGCCGTTGCTGCCGATAGCCGAGCGCGCCTCGCTCGCTGCCTGGGGCAGTTTCGCCCCCACCGCGTCGGACGACCCCGCCGAGACGGCGGACGGTGATGCCAAAAGCGCCGGCGTCTGGCCGTCCTTGCTGCAGGGACTCTGCAAGGCGGCGCAGGCCAGCATGGGCTTGCTGGCAACAGTCGATTGGTCCTGTCGGGGCGTCATCCTCCACGGCCTGGTCACCGCCCCTGCGCACGACGACCAGTGGCACACGATGCAGCCGACGAAGCTCGATCCGTTCATCCCCGGCCTGAGCGCGTCGGTGGATCTCGGCTCGATCTGGACCATCACCGATGGCAGTGTCGAAGGGACCGATGGCTCGACCGCCTTTCTGACGCGCTGGCTGCGTCGACACGGCATCGCCCATGTCATCTATGGCGTCGTCGCCGTTCAGGCCCTGCGAACGACCTATCTGGCCCTCGGGCGGCGGCCGGAAACAAGCACAGCTTCCTGATGGCCGCCGACACCCAGGTCACCGATCCCACCACAACAAGACGCGGACCGACAAGTCGGAGAGCCTGACCGTCGGCTCGCTGCTGTTCGGCATGGGGTACCGCGTGTCCGACAGCGTCAATCTCAACCTCGACTTCGAGTTCGGAGTCACCGCCGACGCGCCGGACATGACGGCCACATTACGCGTGCCGATCGCGTGCAACCTGTTCTAGCGAGACGGCGGCGCTGTTCGCGCCGAGGCCCGCGAAAATGAATAAGGCCCCGCCATGCGGCGGGGCCGGTTCTATTCATCAACGAATAAGAAGGCTAAGGGACGTTCCGCCCGTCATGGCGGACGCTGCAAGCCGCTTTTGCCGGTGGCGGCGGGAATGCCGCCGCCGGCGCCATTCTCCCTGCGGCCGCGCTACTGGCGGCCTAGCGTGGCGATTTGATCTTTGATGCGAAGCTTTTGCCGTTTAAGTTCCGTGATGACGAGATCGTCGGGATGGGGCCTGTGCTCTTCTTCCTCAATCAGATGTTCGAGTTCAGCATGCTTGGTCCTCAACGCTTCCACGTGCTCTGTCACGGACATGCTCGAGCCTCCGATCTGTGTCCGAAAGATTACACCTGGGAATGCTAATCCCAGCCATCAAGCGTTGTAAACGAGAGTCTTTTCCAGCCCCCTAATGGAGCCGGGCGCCCTCTGCCATGCCCTTGAAATATAGGCTAATTGTAGGGATCAGCGGAGCCTCCGGCGCGATCTATGGCGTCCGCCTGCTGGAGGCGCTGAAAGAATCGCCGGTCGAGACTCACCTGGTGATGTCGCGGGCCGCCGAAATGACGCTGGCCTACGAGACCGACCGCACGGTCAAGGAGGTCCGCGCCCTCGCCGACGTGGTCTACTCGGTGGCCGACATCGGGGCGCCGATCGCCAGCGGATCGTTCCGCACCATGGGCATGGTCATTGCCCCCTGCTCCGTGCGCAGCATGGCGGAGATCGCCACCGGCGTGACCTCGAGCCTGCTGACGCGGGCAGCCGATGTCGTCCTGAAGGAAAGGCGCCGGCTGGTGCTCATGGTCCGGGAGACGCCGCTGCACACCGGGCACCTGCGCAACCTTGTGGCACTGTCGGAGATGGGCGCCATCGTGGCGCCGCCGGTGCCGGCCTTCTATGCCAAGCCGGACTCGGTCGCCGATATCGTCGATCACAGCGTCGGCCGTGTCCTCGACCTCCTCGGCATCGAGACCGACCTGGTCCGCCGCTGGGGCGAACCACCGGCCGCGCCCGGCGGACGCAAGACCGGCGTCAAGCGGACGCGAAACTGACCTGCTCGAGGCTCTCGCCGGGACAGCAGCCCTGCAGGATGGTCCGCAGTGCGGCCTCCACCGCTCCATCGATCGTCCGGTTGGAGTGGCGAAGATAGGCCTGCAGGTTGGCAGCCACGACGACCGCGCCGCGCCCGGCATCTCCATTTGACTCGGCCGGCAGCAGCGCGGCCATGGCGGCCTGGGCGATCCGCTCGCCCTCGATCTCCGCTTCGCTGATGCGCCGGCGCAAGGCGGCAACCGGCTCCGCCGGCAAGTCATCGAAGCCGGCCTTGAGGCGCCGCCGCAGGGAGCGCAAGGGACGCACGACTTCCGCCTGCCATGCCTGGGTCGATGCGTCGAGGGTCTTGAGGTCCGCCCGCGACAGGCGGCGGCCCTCGCTGCCCGCCCAGCAGCAATAGAGCAGCATGTTCACGTCGAGCCCAAGCTCGTCCTGCAGGCCGATGAGGGCCGGCGCCACGCCGGGCGTCCCATAGACCGCGAGCGAGAAGGTCCAGAAGCGATCCGACGCGGGGACCGGCATGGGAATGGGTTCCGCCGTTGGCGAAGGTTCAATCGCCGAAGCAGATGCCGAGGCCGCGGGCGGTGACAACCAGCGGCCCGCCGGCGTCGACCGCCTGGTAGTGGGCGATTGCCTCGGCGATCGGCACGTCGACGACGCGGCGGTTCTGCCAGGCGACCATGCGGTCGAAGCGGCCGGCCGCGATCATGTCGACGGCGTGAATGCCGAAGGCCGACGCCATGACACGGTCGCCCGGCTCCGGCGTGCCGCCGCGCTGCACATGACCAAGCACAGTGACGCGGGTCTCGGCGCCCGTCAGGTCGGCGATGCGTTCGCTGATATAGTGGCCGATGCCGCCATAGGTCGCCTGGCCGCCGGTGTGGTAGGTCATCAAGGGCTCGCCGTCCTCGGTCTGGACGGCTTCGCCGACCACGATGAGGGCGAAATTGCGCCCCTGCTTCTTCAGCTCCTCGATCTTGGCGGCGATGCGCTCCAGCTTGTAGGGGATCTCGGGAATCAGGATCACGTCGGCGCCGCCGGCGATGCCGGCGGTGAGCGCGATGTGACCGGCATCGCGGCCCATCACCTCCAGCACCATGACGCGGCTGTGGCTGGCGGCCGTCGGCGTCAGGTGATCCAGGGCGTTGGTCGCCGCCTGCACTGCCGTCTCGAACCCGATCGACACTTCCGTCAGGCCGAGGTCGTTGTCGATGGTCTTGGGGATGCCGACCAGCCGGATGCCGCCCTTGGCGGCGAGATCGCGCAGGATCTTCAAGCTGCCGTCGCCGCCGATGCCGATGAGGGCATCGAGGCGCAGCTGGCGATAACCGTCGATCACCTCGTCGGAGCGGTCAACCAGATGGCCGTCGCCGGTCGGAAAGGCGAAGGGATCGCCCTTGTTGGTGGTGCCGAGGATGGTGCCGCCGAGGCGGAGCATGTCGCTGCCGGTGGCGCGGCGATCAAGTTCCACCGATTCAACGGGGCGGGCGAGCAGGCCGGCGGTGCCGTTGCGGATGCCGACGACCGTCCAGCCGAGGCTGCTCGCCCGGCTGACCACGGCGCGAATCACCGGATTGAGGCCGGCGCAATCGCCGCCACTGGTCAAGATGCCGATGCGCTGGATACCCGCCATCGCTGCCGCCGGTTCCTCTCAGGCCGTGGCCACTGCCGCTCTCCCCCGGCGGCTATGGCTCGGGCGCAGTCTCGACAATCCGGCGCCGACCGACAAGCCCGAACCGTGACGGGTTGCGACGATCGGAGTAAAGTCTGCCGCATGAGCGCGCCAAACGATCCCGGACCTGTGCCGAGCATGGCCGAGCTCCGGCGCAAGCTGGAGGAGCTGCGGCAGGAGCATCGCGACCTCGACGATGTCATTGCCCGCATGCAGGAGGCGGCGCCGTTCAATCAGCTGCAACTGCAGCGCCTGAAGAAGCGCAAGCTGGCGCTGCGGGACCAGATGACCAAGCTCGAGAGCAAGCTGCTGCCGGACATCATCGCTTAGCGGACGTGGGACCTTGCCGTGTGGGACTTGGCGGCACGGGACTTGCCCTTGCGTACCTTGCGCGGCCGGCCGCGCGGCAGCGGCGTGACGCGACGGCCGGCAGCCTCGGCGATCCGCTGCTTGAAGCGCTCGCTGCCGAACGCCCAGCCGCCATTGGTGGCGGCGCGCAGCGCATCGACGAAGCCGTCGTCGAGGGGTTCGTCGAACAGCCGGCGATAGGCCTTCTGTCGCTTGTTCGGACGCCGTGCCAGCGCGCTATAGAGGCGATGGTCGGTCAGCACGGGATCGGCGACGCCGAGGGCATGAGCGTGATAGCTCGACCAGGGATAGCGGTGCGGCCGGCGCGCGATGCCCTCGCGCATGGGGGTGCTCTCGATGTACCGCGAGCAGGCCAGCAGATGGGTCGCGCCCTCGATCGGCGCGGCGCGGTAGCGGCCTTCCCACAGGGTCCCGGCACGCCGCCGCAACGCGTTGACATAGCGCGTGTAACGGCGGCCGAGCGACTGCAGCGTGCGCGGCAGGCTGTCGGCGTCCCGCGGCGTCACCAGCAGCTCCACCTGATTGGGCAGCAGGACATAGGCATGGACGGCGCAGCGATAGTGCGCGGCGGCCTCCGCCAGCCAGTCGCGATAGCGGGCATAGTCGTCGGGGCCGAAGAAGACGCGCCGCCCCCCCTTGCCACGATGAATGACGTGCAAAGGCTGACCGGGCAGGAAGAAGCGGCTGAGACGGGCCATGACGGGCTCCCGAGCAAGATGGCGTCCTGCCAGCCTATAGCAGTCGGGCCGGCGAATCTACTCTGACCCCGCAACGACACGACGCGGCACGGTAGGAGCCAAATCCCGATGCGCCGCCGGCCCCCGCCAGCTCGGCCCTGGTGGCGGGCTTCAAAGGAGGAGCGGCCCGCGAGCCACAACAACCATCTTGGCAACGCCATCGAAGTGTCATCTCATGGCGTTAGCATCGAACGGCAGCGTCGGCGCAATCCAGCCAACCAAGACGCGCCGACAACCAGGGGTGGAGGTTTCATGCGATCGGCGACGCGGCGACAATTCCTGGGAACCTTGGGCGCGGGCGCCGCTGCGGCGGCCCTGCCGCCGTCGGTGCGTCGAGCCCTGGCGGCGCCGTCGCAGCCGGGTTCGCTGAGCTCCATCGCCCACGTCATCATCTTTTCCCAGGAGAACCGCTCGTTCGATCATCTCTTCGGATCGCTGGCCGGCGTGCAGGGCTTTGGCGACCGCCATCCGCTCCTGCTGCGCAACGGCAAGACCGTCTTCCATCAGCCGAAGCTGGTCGGCGAGCGGCTGCCATGGCCGCTGCGCACCTTCACCACCAGCGGCCAATGCGTCCATGACGTCGACCATTCCTGGCGCAGCGGACAGAAGGCGCGCGACGGCGGCCGGATGGATCGGTGGGTCCTCGCCAAGGGCGAGTTCACGATGGCGTACTTCGCGCGGCAGGACCTTCCGTATCACTATGCGCTGGCGGAAGCCTTCACGCTCTGCGACGCCTATTTCTGCCCGGTCACCGGGCCGACGAATCCGAACCGCCTGTTCCTGATGACCGGGACGAACGACCCGCGAGGTCTGCATGGCGGGCCTGTCATCGACAACAGCGAGCCCCCGACCAGCTGGACCACCTATGCGGAGCGCCTGCAGGCCGCGGGAATCAGCTGGCGCGTCTATCAGGAGGCCGACAATTTCGACGACAATGCGCTCGCCTGGTTCACGCAGTTCCAGAACCTGCCGCCGGATTCGCCGCTCTTCATCAACGGCATGACGCCGCGCGTGCCGGCCGACTTCGCCCGCGATGTCATGAACGACGCGCTCCCTGCCATTTCCTGGATCATCTCGCCGACGCGACTGTCGGAGCATCCGCCCTATGCGCCCGATGCCGGGGCCGACTACGTCAACACCTACCTGGCGGCCCTCACGGCCAACCCGCAGGTCTGGCAGAAGAGCGTGTTCATCCTGACCTATGACGAGGACGGCGGCTTCTTCGACCACGTGCTACCGCCGACCCCACCCGCCGGCACGCCGGACGAATTCGTCGACGGTCTGCCCATAGGCCTCGGCGGGCGCATCCCCGCGATCATCTGTTCGCCCTGGACGCGCGGCGGCTGGGTCTGCAGCGAGGTGTTCGATCACACCTCGACTTTGCGCTTCCTCGAACGCTGGACCGGGGTCGAGGAACCCAACATCAGTGCCTGGCGGCGCGCCGTTTGCGGCGACCTCACCTCGGCCTTCGACTTCGGTTCGTTCACCGACAGCCTGCCCGTGCTGCCGTTCACGCCGAGCCTGGTGACGCTGGCGCAGCGGCAATGCGCCAAGCTGCCCGACCCGATGCCGCCCAACGTCCAGCGCGAGCCACCTCAGGAAGCCGGCAGCCGGCCGCAACGGCCGCTGCCCTATCGCCTGGCGGTGCAAGTCCGGCAACTCCACAGCGACGGCGAGTTGACGATCGCCCTGGCCAATACGGGCACGCGGCGTGCCGCCCTGGCCATTCATGCGAACCGATTCCGCCTGGACGGCCCGTGGTTCCTGGAGGTCGACCCGGGCGGCCAGGCCGAACAGACGCTCGCCGTACCGGCCCTTGCCTTCGGTCGCTACGACCTCAGTTTGCGCGGTCCGAACCAGTTCTTCGGCCGCTTCGCCGGCGACCTGCGGCCAAGCGCCTTCAAGGGCAGTCCCGAGCCCGAGGTCGATGCCGACACCAGCGACGCCGCCGGCGGAACGCTGGGATTGACCTTCATCAACAGCGCGGCGGTCGCCGCCACGTTTCGAGTGATCAAGCAGAACGAACCCGCCTTGTCCGGTAATCCCCGCACCTGGAAGATCGTCGTGCCGCCGGGCGCCACCCAGGCTTACGTCTTCCCGACCATTGACGGCTGGTACGACTACCTGGTCACGCTCGACGGCTCGGCACTCTTCCACCGCGAGTTCGCCGGCCATCTGGAGTCCGGGAGTCCCGGCGTCGTCGCCACCGCGTAGCGCCGCAAGCTTGCGCCACCCCCAGGCGTTCCTATAATCGCGCCTCCTTTTGAGGGGGCTCAGCAGGCATGGCCAAGCGTGCGCCGCTCGTCGGCATCATCATGGGCAGCCAGTCGGATTGGGCGACGCTAAGCCACGCGGCCGAGACGCTGAAGGCGTTGGGCGTTCCCTACGAAGCGCGCATCGTCTCGGCCCACCGCACGCCCAAGCGCATGTATGCCTATGCCGAGGGTGCGCGCAACCGCGGGCTCAAGGCGATCATCGCCGGCGCCGGCGGCGCCGCGCACCTGCCGGGCATGGTGGCGTCGCTGACGCCATTGCCGGTCTTCGGTGTGCCCGTCGAAAGCAAGTCGCTGAAGGGCATGGACAGCCTGTTGTCGATCGTGCAGATGCCGGCCGGCGTGCCGGTGGGCACGCTAGCCATCGGCGAGGCGGGCGCGGTGAACGCGGGCCTGCTGGCGGCGGCGGTCCTGGCGCTGAGCGACGCGAAGATCGCCAAGGCGCTCGACGCCTGGCGGGCGGCGCGCACGGCGGCCGTGAGCGAGAAGCCGAAGGGTTGACGCGCGGCATGTCCGCCGACAAGGGACAGTCCTTCGCGCCGGGCGCCACGATCGGCATCCTCGGCGGCGGGCAGCTCGGACGCATGACGGTGCTGGCGGCCGCACGGCTAGGCTTCCGTACCCATGTCTTCTGCCCGGAACACGATGCGCCGGCGACACAGGTGACGGCGGTGTCGACTGTCGCCGCCTATGACGACGAGGAGGCGCTCGCGGCCTTCGCCGACGATGTCGACGTCGTCACCTTCGAATTCGAGAACATCCCGGACACAGCGGCGGAGACGCTGGCAGCGCTGAAGCCGACCCGGCCGGCGCCGCGGATCCTGCACATCGCCCAGCAGCGCCTGCGCGAGAAGGATTTCCTGGCGTCGATCGGCGTGCCGGTGACGCGCTATCAGCCGGTCCCGGATGTGGCGGCGTTGCCCGCCGCGGTCGCTGCAATCGGCCGGCCCTGCATCCTCAAAAGCGCTCAGTTCGGCTATGACGGCAAGGGACAAGTACGCATCGCCCGCGAGACGGACATCAGCGCAGTCTGGCAGCGCATGGGCGGCAGCATCGGCATTCTCGAGGCCGAGGTGGACTTTGCCCTCGAGGCCTCCGTCATCATCGCCCGCGGCATCGACGGTGCGACGGCCCTCTACCCGCCGGTCGAGAACCGGCATAGGAACCATATCCTCGATGAGACGGTCGCCCCGGCGACATTAGCCGCTTCCACTGTTGCACAGGCCGAGGCGATCACACGCAAGATTGCGGAATCGCTGGATCTCGTCGGCCTGCTCGCCGTCGAGATGTTCATCACGAAGAAGGGCGAGGTGCTGGTCAACGAGCTGGCGCCGCGGCCGCACAACTCCGGCCATTGGACGATCGATGCCTGCGTCACCAGTCAGTTCGAGCAGTTCGTGCGCGCCGTCTGCGGCCTGCCGCTGGGATCGACGGCGCATCACTCGGCAGCCACGATGAAGAACCTGATCGGCGACGAGGCGAATCAGTGGCGCGATGTCCTTGCCGATCCCGACGCCAAGCTGCACCTCTACGGCAAGGCCGAAGCGCGGCCCGGGCGCAAGATGGGACACGTGACGCGGCTGAAACCGCTAAAGTAGGTCGGATCGAGTCACCAGAGCGGAATCGAAGCCGGCCTCCTCGCAACGGCTATGCCACTAGCCTGAACCCTACCACGGCAAAATGATGATCGAACGCGTATGCAAGCCGAATTCGCGCGCGCCTCATGATGGCAAAGCTCGTGGCGTCCACAGCTGACAGCTTATGTAGGTCCGCGCGCCGAAAATATTCCCATGACTGCTCCAAATCACGCAACTCGCAGGGGAGGATTCTTACGGCTCCGGGCTTGTAGACTGCTTCTTGCCATGTCAGCGCCACGTCCCGGTTGGCATTGCGATCGAGAAATGTGAATGTCTCGATGACGACGGGAACAGAGGTATGAAGCTTCGCACCTGCTTCGTGCAGCAGGTCCCACTGCTCTCGTGCCCGCGCATGCAGGGAATCCCGTGACAGCGCAAGAGCGATCCACGCGCCACTGTCGACGAAAACCGACTCCCCCTGCCGCATCAAGGCTCGTCGTAAACGCTATCGTGCTCGATCGACGCGCGCTTTGGCTCGCCGTCCCAAATAGCAACCGGTCCCACGGCCTGGGGCTTAAGCACGACCTTGCGGATCGCATCGCGGACCAGCGCCGCAACGCTGCGCCCCGACCGAGCGGCAGCCTTGCGCAGCGCTTCAAGCTCTTCCTTGCGGAGATAAACCTGGGTCTTTTCCATATGTGTCAGTTTATCACCGCTACTGACATACGTCAAGTTTAGCGGTCCCGAGGCGGCGGCTCAGCTCGATTCCTCGGTGTCTTCGGGCCAGTTCAGGAACCCATGGCGCTCCCGGGACAGTATTTGGCGCCGCAATTCCGGTCGATGTGATTTTCGGGAAATCTCGACGACGAAGGCGCGTTGAGATCGGACGTCGAGCACGCTGCCATAAGCAGCCATGCCAGACATTCTCTCTACCGAAATGTGCTCACTGAACTCAACATTGTGCCAACGGCGCGGCGGGATGGTGCCCCCTTTCCCGCAAAGTCCCCCGTATCGCTAGCGGCCCGCCGACCGCCGGAACAGGCGGAAGGGATCGGGGAGTTGTGCCGCGAAGCGGTCGAAGCGCGCGCGGATCTCGTAGATCTGCATGACGTCGGCGATGCGGCGGTCGAGGAAGGCCCAGGTCTCCGCCGATCCTTCGGATTTGTCGTTGAGCCAGTAGAGGACCGTGGATCCGTAGACGCCGGCCAGCAGCGCGCGCTTGGTGTAGAAGCTGAAATCGGTCGCCTTGTCGCCGGCCGCGTACCAGATGGCGTCGACGGTGCGATAGAGGCACTTCGCCCCCAGCACGGCATTTTGCGGCAGGGCGAGAAACGACAGCGCCTGGCGGATCGCCTCGCGGTGGCCGGCGTTTTGCTCGAGCCGCGCGCGGACCGCGAGCGCCACCTTGTCGCGCGCCTTCATGCTGGCGAGATCGCGCTCCTCAAGTGCCCGCACCATCGCGATATCGGCCCGCCGATGATAGAAGTCTAGGAGTTCGGC
>Ga0335069_10010147_pt1 | contig 13365 bp, 8 predicted proteins | sample Lox_Sample_11_FD_206714 | JGI IMG/M metagenome (GOLD analysis project Ga0335069, IMG submission 206714) | Soil microbial communities from Loxahatchee National Wildlife Refuge, Florida, United States - Lox_Sample_1.1 | ecosystem: Environmental > Terrestrial > Soil > Wetlands | place: USA: Florida... | reverse complement strand
ATCTGCTGGGCGAAGGCCGCGTGCAGGTCAACCTGCCCTGGATGCCGGGCTACATGCCCTGGGCGCGCGTCGCCGTGCTCAGCGCGGGCATGATGCGCGGCACATACTTCATCCCGCAGATCGGCGACGAGGTGCTGGTGGCGTTCAACCAGGGCGACGTGCGCGAGCCTTTCATCGTGGGATCGCTGTGGAACACGCTCGACCATCCGCCCGCCGCGCTGCCCACCGATCCGGTCACCAAGCGCATCATCCGGACGCCGACGGGCCAGCAGATCGTGTTCGACGACCTGCTGCAGACCGTCACCGTCACCAACACGCTGCAGAACACGCTGACGCTCGGGCCGACCGGCGCATCGCTGGAAGCGGGCACGCTGCCACCGCCGTCGAAGTCGTCGATCTCGATGGACCTGCTGGGCAACGTCACGATCCAGGGCGCGATCAGCATCACGCTCAAGGCGCCGTCGATCACGCTGGACGGCGAGATCGTCTCCGTCAAAGGCAGCGCCAGCGCCACGCTCGATGGCGGGCTGCAATGCACCGTCTCCGGCCTCCAGATCGATATCGGGTGAGGAGAAGACGCGCCATGCCCCCTGCCGCGGTCCTTCTTTCTCCCACAGCGCATCCCGGCGTCATCGTCGGTCCCGGCGTGCCGACGGTCCGCATCGGTGGAATGCCGGCCGTCACCGTGGGCGATCAGCATGTCTGCGGCTTTCCAGTGCCGCCGGGCCATCCGCCCAACGTCATCTCGCAAGGCAGCACCAAGGTCCGCATCGCCAAGCGCTTCGCGGCCCGCGTCGGAGATCTTTGCGCCTGCGGCGCGCCGATCACCGCCGGCATTCTCACGGTGAATATCGGATGAAACGGCCATGAGCGACAGCAAGGCCTTCCTGGGCCGGGGCTGGGCGTTCCCGGTCGAGCCCGACGCCTCCGGCGCCATCGCCCAGGCCGCCTACGAGGCGGACATCGGGCAGGCGATCCGCATCATCCTCGGCACCGAGCCCGGGGAACGCGTCATGCGCCCGGATTTCGGCACCGGGCTGCGCGGCCTGATGTTCGAGCCGATGAACACCACCACCATCGCGCTCGCGCGGCACCGCGTGGAACAGGCACTGATCCTGTGGGAGCCGCGCATCGACAGCATCACCGTTGCGGTCGCGGTGGATGGGCCGAACGGAAAGCTGCGGATCGATGTCAGCTACCGCATCCGCACCACCAACACGTTCTACAACCTCGTCTATCCCTTCTACCTGCAGGAAGGGCAGGCGTGATGGTCCTCCCGCCTGTCATCGACGGTCGGGACCGCGCGGCAATCCTCGCCGACCTTCTTGCGCGCGCGCCGGGCTACGTGCCGGAATGGCAGCCCGTGCCCGGCTCGCCCGGGCAGGCGCTGCTTTCGGTGCTTGCACGCGATACGGAAATCCAGGCCGCCGCCGAGAACGGCATGCCGGACCGCGCGCGGCTCGCCTTCCTCTCGGCGCTTGGCAACGGCCTGCTTCCGGCGCAGGCGGCGTCCGCGCCGCTCGTGTTCCAGCTGATGCCGAACGCGCCGCTGGATGTGACGCTGCCGCAGAACAGCCAGGTGGCGGCGAAGCTGCCGCCGCCGCCGCCCTCGCTGACCGGCTCTGCCGCCGCCGCCGCGGGCGCGCCGATCTTCTCCACCGACGAAACCATTACGCTGACCCGTGCGCAACTCGCCACCGTCTATTCCGTGAGCCCCGAGAACGACCAATACGCCGATCACAGCGGAACGCTCGCCAGCGGCTTCACGCTGTTCGACGCCATGCAGCCGGTGCCGCATCAGCTCTTCCTGGGCCACGACGATCTGTTCCGCCTTCCCGGCAGCGCGCAGCTGCAACTTTCCTTCGATCTCGCCCCGGTCTTCGCACAGAGCACGCCGCGGCCCCTGCTGCTCGACTGGCACTATCTCAGCGCCGATGGCTGGCTGCCTCTCAGGCTCGTGGAGGATCAGACCGCGCGGCTGACGCAGGACGGGCGTATTTCGCTCGCGCTCGATTTCGGGCCCGATGCCAAGCAGGACACGATCGGCGGCATCACCACCTACTGGATCCGCGCCACCGTCAGCGCGCGCGTCCCCTCGGGGCGCGTGGGGCCGCTGCCGGGGGGCTACCGGCTGGTCTGGAAGCCCAGCGCCGCACTCGCGGCGCTGCCGTTGGTCAGCGTCGATGGCGACATCAATAAAGCCGCGCGGATCGTTGCGGTCGACCAAGCGGAGGTAACGCTCGACCGTTCGCTGCCGGGCGCGATGCCGGGTAAACCGCTGCTCACCGCGCCGGGCGGCGTCGCACTCGGACGCATTGCGCGCATCGCGGGCGGACAAGCACTGGTGCTCGCCGCGCCGGATGCGGGCCGCGTCGTCGCTGTCGCGGGCAGCGGGAGTGCCGCCGTGCTCGACGCGGACGGCGCCGCAGCGATGCTCGATACGCCCCTCGCCGGCGTGGCTGCCGGGGCGCAAATCACGGATGCGGCAACAGGCGACGTGCTCGGACAAGTCGTTTCAGCCGATCCGCATTTCTCGGTTCCGCTCGCCGACACGTCGGACTTCCTCAAGGGCGATGTCGTTACGGTGGACGGCACGACGAAGGCGGCGATCAGCCTGGTGCAGTCCGCCTCCGTCAGCCTCGCCGCCCCGGTCCAGAACGCGACGCTCGGCAACGATCTGGTGCTGGCCGACTCGCTCGCTGCGCTCAGGCCCGAAGGCGCCGGCACATCCGGCGTGCTTCCCGCGATCGACACGGTCTTCGCCCGCGTGGGCTTCACCAAGTCGGGCCTCGCGCCCGACCTCGCCTTCACCGACACCGCGCCGCTCGACACGTCGAACGCCTTCTACCCGTTCGGCAAGTCGCCGCAGAAATTCACCACCTTCTATCTGGCCAGCGAGGAGACGTTCCAGCGCGCCAACGCGCAGGTGGTGCTGACCTTCCTGATGGCGCAGGCGGGCGCGGGATACGACGATTCCGATCAGCCCGGCGTCGGGCCCGGCAAGCTCGACTGGGCCATCGAGTACTACAACGGCAGCGACTGGATCGCGATGGGACCGGCGCAGTCGCTCGACGACCAGACCGCCTGCTTCACCCTCGGCAGCCGCACGCAGCGCACCAGGATCGGCTTCATCTGCCCGGCGGACTGGACCGCGACGAAGGTGAATGGCCAGTCGAAGCACTGGCTGCGCCTGCGCATCGACAGCGGCAATTACGGCCATCCGCTGCGGCTGAAAGTCGATACCAGCGCCAACCCGCCGGCGGTCACCAGCGATCCGGAAACGCTCACGCCGCCGGTGATCGCGCAGGTTGCGCTGCAATACACGTTCCTCACGAACGCATCGCTGGTGCAGCACTGCCTCACCTACAACGATTTCGTCTATGCCGATCACTCGGACGACGTGCGCTGGCCGCGCAGCACGTTCCAGCCCTTCACCCCCGTGGGCGACACCGAACCGGCAGTGCATTTCGGCTTCACGCAGCAACTGCCCGCCGGACTGGTCAGCCTCTATTTCGCCGCCGGGCCGCAGCCGCCGGAGGCCGCGCCGGCCAGCTCGCCCTTCGTGTGGGACTATTTCTCGGCCCGCGGATGGGTGGAGCTTGCAACGCTCGACCGCACGGACGGGTTCAGCGGCAGCGGCCTGCTGCAATTCATCGGCCCGCCCGACGCCATCGCCGCACCGGGCCTTGGCGGCACGCTCTACTGGCTTCGCGCGCGCCTCAAGCCCGGCTTCGATCCCGTCGCGCTGCCCGCCGCCGGTCTGTGGCTCAACGCGGTGGAGGCGCATCAGGGCCAGTCCGTGCAGAACGACACCCTGGGCCGCAGCGATGGAAATCCCGGCCAGACCTTCGCCTTCGCGCCGCAGCGCGTGCCGGTGCTGCCGGGCGAGGCGATCCAGGTGCGCGAATGGACCGGGCGCGGCGATGATTGGCAGACCGCCGTCGCCGGCGTGCCGCAGACCGACCTGACCTTCGACATCGACCCCACCGACGGCAAGACCGTGATCGGCGTCTGGGTGCGCTGGCACGTGCAGCCATCCTTCTACCTGTCGGGTCCTCGGGACAGGCACTGCCTGCTGGAGCGCGCGACCGGATTGCTGCGCTTCCCTACGCCGCCCTACGGGCTGATTCCTCCCGCCGGCGCCACCGTCGCCGCGTCCTATGCCACGGGCGGCGGCCTTGCCGGGAACGTTGCAGCGGGAGCGATCACGGAGTTGCACAGCGGCGCGAGCTACGTGCAGTCCGTCGCCAACCCGTTCCCGGCCACCGGCGGATCGGCCACCGAAGTCGTCGCGCGCGCGCGGGACCGTGGCACGCAGCGCCTGCGCCACCGGCTCCGCGCCGTCGCACCCGCGGATTTCGAGTGGATCGCCTGCGAAGCCTCGCCCGAAGTGGCGCGCGCCCGCTGCCTGTCCACCACGGGCCCCGATGGCGAGCGGCAACTCGGCTGGGTCACGCTGGTGATCGTCCCGAACAGCACCGATGCAGCGCCACTGCCGACCGAGGGACTGCTGGCCGACGTGCAGGCCGCGCTTTCCGCCGCCGTGCCCGCCGCCATCGCCGGCAACGTCCTGCTGGCCGCTCCTACCTACACCGAGCTCAGCATCCGCGCCGAGGTGGTGCCGCTGCACGCCGACGAGGCGGCCTTGGTGGAAGCCCGCCTGCGCGACCGCGTCGCCGCGTTCCTGCACCCGTTGACGGGCGGCATAGCGGGCACGGGTTGGGACTTCGGCCAGCCGGTCTATCAGTCGCAGATCGCCACGCTGCTGGAACAGACGGAGGGCGTCGACTACGTCTCGCTTCTTCAGTTGCTGGTCGACGACAGCGTCGTGGGTGACCGCGCGGAAATCCCGCCCGGCGCGCTCGTCACGCAGGGCGACCACCAGTTCAAACTGCTGGCGGAGGCGGTGTGATGTCGCTGCCGCTGCCCGTCCTGGACAGCCGCACCTTCGCGCAGCTTGTCGCGGAAGGCACCGCGCAGCTTCCCCGCCTTGCGCCCGACTGGACCGACTACAACGCCTCCGATCCCGGCATCACGCTGCTGGAACTGTTCGCCTGGCTGTCCGAACAGAACCTGTACCGCACCGACCGCGTGCCGGACGAGATGGTGCGCGCCTTCCTGCGTCTCGCCGGCATCGCGCCCCTGCCGCCACAAGTGGCCCGGACGGTGTTGCTGCTCGCCACGTCGGGACCGGCGATCTCGCTGCCCGATCGCGTGCAGATTTCCGGTGCCGGCGTCACGGTCACGTTCGAAACCACCGGCACGGTCACTGTCTCGCCAGCCACGCTCGTGCAGGTGCTGGCCGGCGGCGATGCGCCCGCCGACGTCACGGCCGACAACGCGCGTCCCTTCGATGCGGCGTCCGATCCGCTTGCCGGCACGTTCCTGCCGTTCGGGGCAGCGCCGCAGCCGGGCAATGCGCTCTATCTCGGCTTCGACACCGCGCTCGGCGCGGCGGGTACGCCGGTCGCGCTGCATGTCTGGACGACGACGCCCGTGCAGGATGACGCGACCCGCGCCGCGCTGATTGCGGAGTGGCAGGCCGAGAAGGACGCCGCTGCGCGCGACTGCCCGCCCGCCCTCGCGGCCTGCCTTCCCGATTGGCGCCGGCATTACTCCGTGACGACGGCGTGGGAGTTCCACGGCGCCGACGGCGCATGGCACCCGCTGCCGGATGCCGAGGACGAAACCCGCGCGCTGACGCTGACCGGCTTCGTCCGATTCACGGTTCCCGCAGCACACGCGCCGGGCGGTCCAGGCGCGCCTTGGTTCATCCGCTGCCGTCTCGTGCGCGGCGCGTACGAATGCCCCCCGCGGCTCGATCTCGTCGGGATCAACGCCGTGCAGGCCGAGCACGCCGCCAGCATCGCAGGTCCCGAACTGCTGGGCGTCAGCGCGGGCCATGCGTGGGAGAGCTACGCCACCGCCTCCAACCCCGTCGTCGCTGGCAGCACCCGGCTGACGCTTTGCAAGGGCACGCAGACGGACAAGGAGTGGAGCGAAACCCTCAACTGGGATCTGACGGGTCCGCATGACCGCCACTACCGGCTGGAGCCGGAGCGCGGCCGCATCGTGTCGGGCAACGGCATGCGCGGCGCGGTGCTGCCCGCGGGATGGCAGGTGCTGTGCAACTACCGCGTGGGCGGCGGCGCTGCGGGCAATGTCGCGCCGGGAATGCTGACACTCCTCGCAAGCACCGCATGGAACACGGCGCTGATCCCGGGCTTTGCCGCCGTTGCCGCCGCGCTCTCCATTTCGCAGCCCATTGCGGCGTCTGGCGGCGTGGCGGAGGAGGCACTGCCGTCGGCCGAGGCCCGTGCAGTCGCGGCGCTATCGAAGCCCACGCGCGCGGTCACGCTTGCCGATGCTGCCGCGCTCACATGCGCCGTTCCCGGCGTGCCGGTCGCGCGCGCCGCCGCGTTTCCCAACATGCATCCGGCGGTGCCGTGCTTCACCGCCGATGGGTGCGTCACGCTCGTCGTGGTGCCGGACTGTCCGGGCCCGGCGCCGATGCCGACCGAGGGGATGCTCGACGCGGTCGCGCGCTATCTGCGTCCCCGGCGGCCCGTCACGACCGAGCTGCACGTCATCGCCCCCACCTACGTCACCATCACCGTCGCGGCGACGTTGCAGGCGGCGACCGCTTCCGACGCCGCCCTGCTTCCGGCGCGCGCACAGGCGGCGCTCGATCGCCTGTTCAGCCCGCTTAGCGGCGGCGCATCCGGTGCCGGATGGCCGATCGGCCGCAGCGTCTACCGCACCGAAATCATGGCGGCACTCGCCGCGCTAGCTGGGGTGCTGACCGTCGCCGATCTCAGCCTGCAAGCCGGCGACGCAACGCCGGTCTGCGGCAACATCGCCCTCTGCGACACGGATCTCGTGCGCTCGGGCACCCACGCCATCGTCGCAACCGTCGCCGGAACCGCGACGTTCAGCAGGAGCAGGGAACGTGAGTGCTCTTGATCAGCCGATCGAGCGGGTGAACTACTTCAACGGCCAACGCCTGGTCGCTGCCGATTTCCGCGCCGACCAGGACTACCAGATGACAGTCCGGCGCAAGCTGTACAGCGTGCTCTATTCAGTGGGCATCGTGCAGGGGCTGGAGGTGTCGAAGCACCCCACCGACGCCCACAAGGTCATCGTGGCGCCGGGCGTCGCACTCGATTTCCTCGGCCGCGAAATCATCCTGCTCGATGCAGCGGAAGTGCAGGCTGCGGGCACGCCCACCTCGAATCCCGCCGCCATCTTCGGCAACTATCTGGTGATCTCCTATGCCGAGCAGCGCGTCTCCGCGATCACCGACGGCTGCGATGCCGGCGGCGGCGCGTGCGGGGGTAATCTGTCCTGGGGTGCCGCGACGCGCATCCGCGCCGAGCCGCGGCTGGAGTTCACCGACACGTTCCCGAGCGCGCGCAGCGGCCTGATCGTGCTGGCGCAGGTCGAGCTTAAGGCGGGTTGCACGGTGGGCGAGATCGCCTCCGGCGTGCGGCGCTACGCGGTGGCCGCGAAGCCGCCCACCACGCGGCCCATCGCGCTGGAGGGCGAGAAGGACATCGACCAGCGCAATCCGAAGACGCTCTATTTCCACATCGACGGCGGCGTGCCCAATTTCGTTACGCTCTATCTAAGGTCGGATGCTTTTTCGTCGCTCTACTACACCGAGCTGGGACAGCACACGCACGACATACAGCTCAACACCGACGATACCATTCTGACCTTGATGCATACCCATACCGCCAGTTCGGGTGATACCGACGAGGCGCCGGACCACACGCACAACTATCTGGTGGACGGCGGCGAAACCACGGGCGGGATCGACGTGAACGATCAGCAGGTGGTGGGACGGACCAACACCGACCAGAGCGCCATTCTGCCGGCCGGCAAGCACTCCCACAAACTTGTCGGTCTGACTCTCGATCAGTCGTTGCAGAACAGTCCACACCATCATGCGGTGAACGGCACGACAAAAGCATCCGGCGCAACGGACCTGGGCGCGCACACCGGCGGCAAGGCCCTGAGCTATGTCAACAAGCTGACCGTGTTCTACGACGGCCAGGACATCACCGCCGCCATCCTGACGCAGATCACCGGCGCCTATCCATCATGGACCGGCATCACCCAACTGGGCGACATCAACAATCCCAATGATCCGCTCGTCGCGAAAAGCAACGGCACGGGCGGAACCGGCGCGATCAACCTCGATCAGCTCGGCCTCGATTTCAGCCCCGGCCAGCACAGCCTGACGTTCCAGGTCACCGACACCAGCGGCGGCCAGATCCAGTACAACCTCTATGTCGGATAAGCCATGACCGCTCCGGCGCGCTACCAGTTCGTCCGCGACCGCACCAACTGGGACGGCGCTATGGTTGCGCTCGAAGCGGACGCCGACGGCAACCTGGCGCTGGCGCGCCTGCCCGGCATGCCCGGCGGCGCGCCGGTCGCGCTGGCCGGCCCCTACGATCCCGGCGCATCGGGCATCGCCGCCGGTCCCTGCGGCTCCGTGTTCGTCTCGGACACCGCTTCGGATCGCGTGGTGTTCGTCGATGGCCTGTGCGACACGCGCGCCGAGCTGCACGGGTTCAAGGCGCCGCGCGGCCTCGCCCTGTGCCAGGACGCGCTCTGGGTCGCCGACAGCGGAAATGCCCGCCTGGTGCGCTACGCGTTCCCCGCGCTGGAGCACGACGCCACCATCGGCGGGCTCGGCGTCCCCACCGGCGTCGCGTGCGACGCCGCCGGGCGCCTGTATGTGCTCGATCGCGGCACGGCGGGCGTGCGCCGCTTCCTCTCGCCCGACCAACCGGATGCCGCCTACGAGGCGGCCGTGCTTGCGAGCGGTGCCCTCGCGGCGCCGCTGTTCCTTTGCCTGGACGCGACGGATCGGCTGCTGGTTTCCGATGCAACCGCCGACGCCGTCCGCGTGCTGGACCGGGACGGCGCGGCGCTGCCGGACATACCGCCGCCGGATGGCGGCTGGCAGCCGGGCGCGCTCGCCGCGCACGGCAGGCTGATCGTCGTCGCGGACCGGGGCAGCGGCGTCCTGCATGTCTGCGCGGTGGATGGAACCTATTGGGGCACGTTGCCGGGCTTCCGCGGCTCGGTCACCGCGCTCGCCTTCGATCCCGAAAACGGCGACCTGCTGATCAAGACCGGGCTGGACGACGCCTATCTGCGCTGCCCGGCCCAGTCCGCTCATGCCATGCAGGGCGCAATCACCGCCGGCCCGTACGATGCGGGCGAGGGTCTGGATTGGTATCGCGCCGCTTGCCGGGCGGATGTGCCGCGCGGTACGTCGCTCACGTTCGACATCGCGCAGTTCGATGCGCCCGCACCGCCGCCCGGCCCCGGCGAATGGGTCGCCGCTCCCGCGCCCGACACGCTGCTCGCCAAGCTGCTGCCGCCCGGCCCCGCGCCGAGCGCGCGGCGCTATCTCTGGCTTCGCGCCACCCTCGCCACGCGCGATCCATCGCTCACGCCCGTCCTGCGCACGCTGCGCGCGGAAACGCCGGGCGAGGACTACCGGGATTACCTGCCGGAAATTTACAGGCGCGCCGACGAACCCGGCCGCTTCCTCGACCGCTTCCTCGCGCTCGCGCGCACCGAACTCGCCGCCGTCGGCGAGAACATCGACGCCGTGCCGCAGCTTCTGGCGCCCGCCTTCGCATCCGCTTCCACGCTCGACTGGCTGGCGCAGTGGCTCGGCCTCGACCTGCCCGTCATTGCGACGGATGCCGAGAAGCGCGACCTGATCGCCCGCGCCGTGCAGCTCTACCGCACGCGCGGCACGCCCTCGGGCATCGCCGACTTCCTGGAGATCTATACTGGCGTCCGGCCCAGCATCGTGGAGGATTTCACGACGCGCGGTCTGTGGGTTCTGGACGTGTCGTCGCGGCTCGATTTCGACACCGGGCTGCCGCCCAGCGACCCCGCCGGCATGGTGGTGCCCGATCCGTCCGACCCGCTGCCGCTCGCGGAGGGGTGCTGCGCGACGGAGATCGGCTCGGCGGTGGTCGGCGAATCCGGTCCGCTGCCGCCGCAGGATTTCGGCGAGCCTCTGTTCGCCGCCACCGCGCATCGTTTCAGCGTCTACCTTCCGGCCTACCGCGCGACCCGGCCCGCGCTGCTGGCCGAGGCGCGGCGCGTGATCGAGGCCGAGAAACCCGCGCATACCGGCTACGACCTCTGTCTCGTGGAAGCGGACATGCGCGTCGGATTCCAGGCCCGCGTCGGCATCGACACGATCGTCGGCGGTCCGCCGGATGCGCTGCGCCTGGGCAGCGCCGTGCTCGGGCTGCGCGGCACGCTGCCGCCGCCGCTGGGCGATGTGGCGCGCGTCGGCCAGGGCGCGCGCGTCGGTCATGGGATGCAACTGGGATAGGAGCCGAGGCGATGTCGCACGACATGGCTGAGACGCTGCGGGCGCTGACGGCCCCACGCCGGAACAACTACTTCTACGGTAAGCGCCTCGATGTGCCGCAGTTCCGCATGGAACAGGACTACGGCAAGCGGAAGCAGTGGCTCGTCAATCGCCTCTCGCTCGGCACCGGCGTGCTGTGCGGACTGAAGGTCACGACGCAGAACGATCAGCTCTGCGTCTCGCCCGGCGTCGCCATCGACGCGCTGGGGCGCGAGATCATCGTCAATGTGCAGAGCTGCATCGATCCCTGGGCGCCGCCGCCCGCCTGCTGCGGCGAGACGCCGCAAGCGCCGTCCGCGAACCGCGGCGCGCGCCGCGTCGTCACGCTGTGGCTGTGCTACCGCGAATGCCTCACCGACGCCCAGCCCACGCTGGTGTCGGACTGCAACGTGCGCGAGGACTGCGCGCCCGGCACCATCATCGAGACCTTCGCGCTGAAGGTGACCGACGGCGCGCCGCCGGTGCAGGGCGATCCCGACTGGTGCGCGCGCATGCGCCCCAGGCCGCAGCCCACCGGCACGCCGACACCCGCGCCCACGCCGGCGCCAACGGCGACGCCGGCCCCGGCGCCTGCGCCGTCGGCTACGCCCGGCCCCAACGCCACGCCGTGGATCGAACTCTACAAGACGCAGAGCCTGCGCCAGATCATCTGCGAACTGTTCGACCAGGACTGCGATCCGCCCGAGGGCGAGTGCTGCGTGCCGCTGGCCGCCGTGCTGCTGCAAGACGGCAGGATCGCTGCCATCGAAGCCTGCCGCTACCGGCCACGCATCTACAGCAACGCCCGCCTGTTCGACATGATCCTGTGCCTCGCCGAGCGCATCGAGGAATGCTGCCAGGCGCACCCGACGCCGACGCCCACGCCAACTCCCACACCAACTCCCACACCAACACCCACACCCACACCGACGCCGACCCCGACGCCGCCACCGAAATCGACGTTCCGGATCACGTCGGTGGAAGCGCTGGACGATTCCGGCGCGGTGATCATGAACCTGCCGAGCCCGCCGACCGCTCTCTCGGTCAATCAGGCGCTGCGGCCATCCAAGCTGCGGGTCACCTTCAACGGCGCGGTCGATCTGAAGTCCGTCACCGCGGGCGACTCGCGCACCATCGATCCCGCCTCGTTCAGCTTCCTCGTCCTTGGCGGGGACTATCCGAAGCGCGTGCCGCCCGGAGAGATTCTGCCCGCCGGTCCCAATGCGGTCATCTTCTCCCTGATTGCGCCGGAACTGCCGGTCCTGTTCCAGCCGGCCACCTACCAAGTGCGTCTTTTCGCCAGCGCCGCGCCTGCCAGCCGCAGGCCCGCGATCAGTTCAGTGAATGGCGAGGCGCTCGACGGCGAGCCGGTGCAGCTGCCATCGGGCGATGGCACGGCAGGGGGTGATTTCATCTTCAGGCTCGATGTCGTCAGCAGCCAGGACAATCCGGCCTGAGCGCGCCATGAAACCAGCATCATGGCCCTGCGCCGTCTCCGTCGTCATCCCCGCGCTGAACGAGGGCGACTATCTGCGCCGCACCGTCGAACAGGTCCGCGCGACCCTGCCGCCGCGGGGCGAGATCATCGTGGTGGACGACGGATCGGCGGACGGATGCTGCGATTTCCTGCGCGCCTCGCCCGGCGGCGTGCGCCTGCTGGAGCCCTCGGCCGAGCGGCTCGGCGTCAGCGGCGCGCGCAACAAGGGCGCGGCGGCGGCGGGCGGCGAGGTCGTGGTCTTCCTCGACGGTCACGTGGACATGCAGCCCGGATGGCTGGAGAAGCTGTGCGCGGCGGCGCGCGATCCCCGCGTGGGGGCGGTCGGGCCCGGAATCGCAGTGATGGGCCGCCCGGATTGCTGTGGCTGGGGCATGCGCTACCGCGACGCGGCCCTCGGCATCGAATGGCTGCCGCCGCCGGACGGCGATGCGCCGGGCGTGGCGATGGTCGCGGGCGCCTGCATCGCGATCCGCCGCGATCTGTTCGAGAGGATCGGTGGCTTCGACGAAGGGCTCCTCCGCTGGGGCTCGGAGGACGCCGAGCTGTCGCTGCGGCTCTGGATGGCGGGCTACGAGCAGCGCGTAGTTGCGGATGTCACCATCGACCATCTGTTCCGCGAGCGCCATCCCTACGCAGTTGATTGGGCGGGCATCCTCTACAACCAGCTGCGCGTGGCCTTCGTGCATTTCACGCAGGAACGCATCCGCCGCGTGATCGAGCGCATGAAGCCGTACGGCGACTTCGCCGCCGCCTGCGCCCTGCTTGCCGAGAGCGACACCACCCTGCGGCGCGACGAGGTGCACGCCCGTCGCTCGCGCGACGACGATGCCTACTTCGCCCGGTTCGGGGACATCCACTGAAGGAGACCGCCATGCTCGACGCAACCGGCCCGGCCTGTGCGGCCTGCGGCACGCCCCTCGAACGGGTGCGCTACTTCCCCCGCCAGCTGATCACCGCCGACGACATGCGGGCGGAACAACACTATCTGCGGGAGAAGATGAAGCGCCATAACCGTTTCCTGCACGGTTTCGGTGTGGTGTGCGGCTGCAAGGTGGTCCCCGATCCGCAGGACGGCAAGCCGTGGCAGGTGCAGGTCTGCCCCGGCTACGCGGTCAGCCCGCAGGGCGACGAGATCATGATCCCCGACCCGGTGGCTTTCGATCTGCAAACCGGGGTGCAGAACCAGGACCCGTGCACGGTCACCTGGCCCTGCCCGCCGGTGCCCGCGATCACGGGCGACAACGAACAGCGCATCGCCTATCTCGCGGTGCGCTACGCGGAATGCGCGACACGCCCGGTGCGCGTCCATCCCGCCGGCTGCGGCTGCGATCAGCTCGATTGCGAGTACTCCCGCATCCGCGATTCGTTCGAACTGAAACTCCTCTGGGCGCTGCCCTGCTGCTACCTCAAGGCAAGGCAATGGGACGCTGCCTGGGCCGAGCAGGTGCGCGCGATGCGCGAGACCATCGAACGC
>Ga0335069_10010146_pt1 | contig 13365 bp, 16 predicted proteins | sample Lox_Sample_11_FD_206714 | JGI IMG/M metagenome (GOLD analysis project Ga0335069, IMG submission 206714) | Soil microbial communities from Loxahatchee National Wildlife Refuge, Florida, United States - Lox_Sample_1.1 | ecosystem: Environmental > Terrestrial > Soil > Wetlands | place: USA... | reverse complement strand
GAAGACGAGCGATCAGGGCATTAAAATCAGACTTTCTGACGGTGCGCAGCCCGGCGCTGAAATGACTTAGTACGAGCGCAAGGATTACGGCCATCGCCAGTTCTTGCGGAGGTATGTCCGGACGTGCGTTGGACCCGGCAGTTGCTGCTCGTGCCTCGGCTCCCGCAGCCCAAGAACTAAACCGATCTGCGGCAACCCTGTCTCCCAAATCGCGCAAGTTGTTCTCTTCTCGACGTAGTGAGCTCGCCAAGCTTGACCAACTTTCGGTTTCTGCCGGCAAATGCGCTGAATAGAACCACTCCTCGGAGCTCACATGCCTGATGCGCTTATGCTTTCCGATCTCCTCCCAGACCGATTTCATCCGCTCATCCCAAACTAAACGGAAGAGCAGGACCTTCACCTCTGCCGGTGCATTGACAAGCAATGGGGCCAGGTAGTTGGCCATTTCGCAAACAATTGCCGGAGTCCAGTCGGGGCAAACTATCGTGGGTTCGTTCATGGGCGTCTAGGGTAGCAAAGTAATGGTCCACTTCAGTGTTGATTTCTTCGTTGACGAATCCATTCGACTCTCAGAGCTGTGTCGCATCGATTCGATTGGTAGGTCGAGCACAGGCGGCATTGTCAGGTCAACTCGAAGCGCAACCTGACCACACCGGCGCAAGCGTCACCACTGAACTAACATCAAGTGCGGACCACCCAGTAGGGCGGGTTACTGTGTGTCGCCCTTCAGGAAATCGATCAACAACGAATTGACGAGATCGGGCCGGTCGAGCTGCAGCCAGTGGCTGGCTTCGCTTATCCGCTCGTAGCGCCAAGGCGCGGTCACATAGCGCGCCGACCCGGTCATAGACTCCTCGGTCAAGAACACATCGCCTGTGCTCCATATTCCCATGGTCCGCAAACCTACGGGAGGGAACGCCACCGGAGGCGCCATCGGATTGACGTTGGCACGATACCAATTGAGGCCAGCGGTGAGGGCACCAGGCGCACTCAGCGTTGCAACGGCGTGTTCCATGTGGGCGTGGTGTCGTCCCCATTCTCGGAACAGCTGCCAGTCGTTTGCCGTCAGAAGCTCCTCGGCATTGGAAAACTGAAACAGCAGCATGTACCAAGACTTCTCCCGCTGCGCGATCGGGGCAGAGCTGTAGAAGCTGGATGGATGTCCGACGGAAAGCACGACGAGATCTTTCACGCGTTCGGGCGTGAACGCGGCCACGGCCCACGCGACAGCCGCGCCCCAGTCATGGCCAATCACATGTGCGGACTTCAGCCCCAGCGCATCCATGATGCCAACGACGTCTTCGACGAGTTTAGGGATCGCGTACGCTTCAACCCCCTCTGGTTTGTCGGTTTCTCCAAAACCTCGCAAATCAGGGGCAATCACTCGGTAGCCCGAACTCACAAGAGCCGGAACCTGCTTGCGCCAAACTGCGCGAGAGTCAGGAAATCCGTGCAGCAGGAGGACCGGATCGCCGTCGCCCTCGTCCTGCAAGACAAAGTTCAATCCGGAGATCTTGAGATTTTTGATGGTCATGCAATCCATCCATTCGCGCTGGCGGAACCCTAGCAAGGTCTAAGATCAAGTTGGACATTATTGCGGGCAGCGAAGGGCTGGCGTTCTCCAGTACCGGCCGCGCCCACAGTAGAATAGCTGATGGCTCGAACCGCTCGTATGGGCGTCCCACCGAAGCGAGCAGGATCACCAGACTTCTCCGAACGGGCGGACTTCTGCTCGAAACGACCATGCCGACCTGGCTTGGTGGGCGAGGTGCCACACCTCTTCGGCGATATCCGCTGGCCGGCAGAAATAATCGTCCGGCTTGTCGGGGTTGAGTTTGCGCTGCCACTCCAGGTCGATGGCTGCGTCGATCACCAGGTAAGCGACGTGGACGCCGCGCGGCCCCATGGTGCGAGCCATGGATTCCGCGAGAATGCGTTGAGCTGCCTTTGTTGGGGCGAACGCGGCAAAATTCGCCTTGCCACGCTCCGACGAGGTGTTGCCGGTGACAATCAAGGCGCCGCCGCCAGCCTTCTCTATTCGCGGCGCGGCCCATCGTCCGAGGTGCATCAACGCCATCACGTTGACCCTGAAATTGCGCTCGAGAATCGCTGGATCGGCGTCGAGAAAGTTCGCGAAGGAGCCACCGATTGCGTTGTGAATGACGACCTTAGGCAGGCCGGCCCGGGTTTCGATCTGCTCGAGTGCGGCGTGCAAGGCGTCCGGGTTGGAGACGTCGCACGGCACAGCAAAGGCATCCGTGAGCTCGCTTTCGAGCGCACTCAATCTCTCGGCGGTGCGAGCAAGCATGGCGACGTGGTAGCCGCCCTGGTGGAAGCGTCGGACGAGCGCAGCGCCGGTGCCGAGGCCAACACCGGTGATGATCGCGAGCGGCTTCATGCGGCCAATCCCAAGCGGGCGCGGATGAAGTCGGTCCGATCATTTCCGAAGAACATTTCGTCTCCTAGGTAGAAGGTCGGAGCCCCGAAAACGCCACGAGCGGCGGCGGCCGAGGTGGCGGCGTCGAGCTTCGCATCGAGGGCCGGATCCTCGATGCGCGCAAGTAAGTCAGGAGCGCTTACGCCGGCGCGGTTCAGCAGGGCGACAACATCGGCCGGTGTGACTAGAGGCGCCCCCGATCCGCCCCAGTATGCCGCGAAGAAGGCCGCAATCGCAGCCTGGGCCTGTCCGAGCTGATCCGCGGCGAGGGTCGCACGCAGCAGCCGGCGCCCATCGAGGTCATCCGCCTGCGCGTTGCGTTGGAGGGGTACGCCATACCTCGCCGCCCACCGTTCGAGATCGAGACGGATGTAGCGCCCCTTGGATGGGCAGGTGATACTTGTGGGCACGTTCCCTACCTGAGCCATCAGTTGGCGGATATCGAATGGTCGCCAAGCAATCTCGATTCCGAGCCGTCGGAGCGGGGTCTGAGCGAGGTAGGCGTAAGGGCTACGGTAGTCGAAATAGAAATCGATATTGGCCACTGCAGGCCTCCTTTGGTGTGGGCGAGCTCGAGCGGCCTGCAAGACGGGGCGTCGCCCCACAGGCGAGCCGATGATCATCAGGCGAACGAAGCGCTCCCAGTGGAAATCACCGACTACGTCGGCTGCGGGATGGGATCCGCATGTCTGTGAACAACCTTCCAGGCGTCGCCCTCCAACCGAAAGACCGTGGTGACGCGCAGAGCTGCTGGCGACGAGATATCCGCGCCGCCGAGCTTTACGTGACCGCGCTCTACTTCCACCACCACGGCCAGATTTTCGGCTATGTACGCTGCGACCCGCTCAAATTTGGTCGCTGCACCGTCCCGAAAGCGCGCCGCGGCGCTCGCCAGGGCCGCCTCTACGTTCGCGCGCCCAACCGCAAAGGGGCCGAACGGGTTGCCCCAGCTGACGTCGTCACGATCGGTCAACAGAGCCACATAGCCTCTGCCGTCGCCCTTGAGCATCGTATCGAGGGCGCGTTGGTTCCGCGCGATGGCTTCTTCGAGTGTAATTGCGGTCATTTTTGGAATCTCCTTTGGCGATAGTTCGAGGCAGATAGCAGCTAGGTCAGCTGGCCAGAGCCTTTGGGGGAACGATGGCTTGTGTATCCAGATAAGTTCAGTTTCTGAATGCACTGTACCCTATCAGTGAGTGGGTGCTGAAACAAGACCAATTCGACAGCACCCTTGGCCGAAGGTGAATCAGGGCGCGCCCGCGCGTAGTTGAGGCGTGAATCTGGCGTCACCCATGTTCGGGCTCAACGATGCCACGTCGCGAGTTCGCGCGCTGGCCGCAAGCGGCTCTCGCCGGAATACGGCTTCGAGCCTCCCTGGAAATATCGTGCTGAGGCTAAGTCGGCGCCTGCGTCTTCCGACTGCGCATCGGTGGCGCCGCCTTCGCCTTTAATTTTATCGGTCGCCGTCCGGTGGCGCGCGGCGGGTGGGTATTGCGCGGGGCGCCGGGACCAGGTTCTGTATGAACATGCTGCGGATTGAGGGGTTCACCACACTCAGAGCAAACGATAATAGGGTCGAAGAGATGGCCACAATCCCGGTGACGATAGAGCAGTGGTCGTCCTGTTTTGTCGACCATGTGCACGTCGCCCCAGTGCGCGGCCGCCATGATCACCGGGTAGAGATCCAACCCCTTCTGGGTGAGCTGATATTCATGGCGCACCGGGTTCGTTCGGTAGGCCACCTTGGTCAACACAAACGTGTCTCCAAGCTTCTTGAGCCGGTCGGCCAAGATCGCCCGGCTTATCCCGAGGCGTTCTTGGAAGTCGTCGAAACGACGCACGTTCCTGAAACACTCCCGTAGAATGAGCAACGTCCAGCGATCCCCGATAACAGAGACCGTCCGAGCCACCGAGCACGTTTGGTCCTCTAGCTCATTCCACTGCATGCCGTCGTTCCCGAAACCCTGCCGCGCATGAAGTTTAATACGAAATGTGAACTAAGATATAGTGGCTCGCAGTCTTAGCCTGCCGACTTACACACTGCGAGGACCAGTCCGAGCAGTCGGCTGAAAGCGGCCAAGAACACATGAAGGTGAACGTGGTGCGCTCCTAGTGTGGGCTAGTCGGCAATATGCTCGCCCTGTCGGCTCAATCGCGGCGTCTGTCGCCACTGCGGGCGCACAAGATCGTCGCCACGCGCCGGAGGGCCCAGACGGTCTACTACCGAATCGCCGACGACGAAACCCTGGCGCTGGCGCGAGCGCTGCAGAGGTTGATCGCGCAGTCCTGCCGAATGCTCCCGCTTCGCTTGTATTGCCGTGGCCCGGTCATCCCATCTTGAAGACGCAGATCTTGTGGCCGTCGAGGTCGCGGAAATAACCCGCGTAGAATGTAGGCTGGTGCTGGCTAGGGACGCCTTCGTCGGTCCCGCCGGCGGCGAGCGCGGCGGTGTAGGCGGCGTCGACCTGCGCCTTCGAAATTGCCGGGAAGCCGAACATGCAGCCATTGCCGACGTTGGCGGGCTGTCCGTCTAAGGGCTTGTTGATCGCGACTATGCCAGGGTTCGAGTCGCTGCCGTTGAACTGCATCCGGCCGCCGCTTGCGAAGGTGCGCTTGCCACCGAGCGTGGCGAACAACGCGTCGTAGAACGTGGTCGCAGCGTCCAGGTCGTTAGTGCCGATGGTGACGTACCCGATCATGGGGAGGTTCCTTCCTTGAGCTTCACCGAAACCATTGAACTCCTCCCACGTTCAGCGCGCCAGGCGTACAAATTCAAAAATTGAACTGTACATTGGCAGCCAGACAGTGCTAATTGATATTAGTTCAGAAACAGAACTATGCATACTAGGGACCTTAACGAGGGAGGACGAGCTATGGACAATGGCTCCATGGAGGTGCAGCGCGCAGCCCGCGCGGCGGCCTATTCGATACCGATCGAGGAGATAGATCCGGCCAACGCCGAGCTGTTCCGCACCGACACGCACTGGCCCTATTTCGAGCGCCTCAGGAAAGAAGATCCGGTCCATTGGGCCGTTTCGCCAGCGGCCGACATCGGCGGCTACTGGTCGATTACCAAATACAACGATATCGTTGCGGTCGAGACCGACCACATGCGCTTTTCCTCGGGTCCGATCATCGTCCTGAAGGATCAGGCAGATAATCTCCCGCTCAAGACCTTCATCGCCATGGACCCGCCGAAACATGGTGAGCAGCGCAAGACGGTGAGCCCGATCGTCTCCCCAGCCAGCCTGATGCGCATGGAGCCACTCATCCGGGAGCGGGCTGGCGCGATCCTCGACAACATCCCCGTAGGCGAGCCGTTCGACTGGGTGCACACGGTCTCCATCGAGCTGACGAATATGACGCTCGCGACGCTGTTTGCTTTCCCGTGGGAAGACCGCCATAAGCTCACCCGCTGGTCGGACGTCGCGACGGCCGAACCGGACTCGGGCCTGTTCGACTCCAGCGATCCAGAGAAGGTCGAAGCGCAGCGTACCTCCGAGTTGCTCGAGTGCCTCGAATATTTCACGCGACTCTGGAACGAGCGGGTGAACGCGCCGCCGAAGCCTGACCTGATCTCGATGCTTGCGCACAGCGACGCCACGCGGAACATGGACCGGATGGAGTATCTCGGGAACATCGTCGTGCTGATCGTCGGCGGCAGCGACACCACCCGTAATTCCATGTCCGGGTCGGTCTGGGCCCAGCACCTGTTCCCCGATCAGGAGCGCATCCTGCGCGCCGATCCCAGCCTGATCCCAGCAATGGTTAGCGAGAGCATCCGCTGGCAGTCACCAGTCGGCTACATGCGCCGGACAGCGCTGGAGGACGTGGAGTTCAAAGGCAAGACCATTCGAGCAGGCGACAAAGTGGCCATGTGGTACGTCTCAGGCAATCGGGACGAAGAGGTCATCGACAGACCCAACGACTACTGGATCGAGCGGCCGCGGGTGCGGCAGCACCTGTCGTTCGGCGCCGGCATCCACCGCTGCCTCGGTAACCGACTGGGCGAGCTTCAACTCAAGATCATCTGGGAAGAGATCTTGGCTCGGTTTCCAAAGATCGAAGTCGTCGGATCGCCACGCTTCGTGCCCTCGCCGTTCGTCAAGGGATACGAATACCTGCCGGTGATGATCCCATCGCGCAACTAAGCCCGAATTGGCAGACAGGCGAGTTTTGCCGGTTGCAGATCCCTTCAACGAGCTGCCGGCATTGCTCCGTCATCTTCCTCAGCACAACGGCCGACATGTTCGGCAGGAAGCTCAGCCCATATGACCCGTATGGATTTTCATTATTACGAGCCATCCCTGGGCCATGGCTTGGCGTACAATCCGCTTAACGCCCTTATCGCGCCACGACCAATCGGCTGGATCTCGTCGCGCGATGCGCAGGGCCAAGTGAACCTGGCACCATACAGCTTCTTCAACGCGTTCAACTACGAACCGCCAATCATAGGTTTCGCGTCGATTGCCTGGAAGGACAGCGTGCAAAACGCCTCAGAGACGGGCGAATTCGTCTGGAACCTCGTAACGCGCGAGCTCGCCGACCAAATGAACAACACATCCGCGCCAGTGCCGCATGGCGTTGACGAGTTTGCGTTGGCTGGTCTCACCGCAGTTCCGGGAAGAGTAGTGAACGTGCCTCGCGTCGGTGAGAGCGGCGCCGCCATGGAGTGCAAGGTGACCGAAATCGTGCGGCTCCGGAATCAAGTTGGCGGCAATGTCGACGCTTGGCTGGTGCTCGGCGAGGTCGTGGCCGTCTACATCGATAAGCTGTTGCTCGAGGACGGTGTCTACCAGACGGCTCGGGCCTTTCCGATCCTGCGCTCAGGCGGCCTGAGCGATTATGTCCAGGTAACGCCGGACAACGTCTTTCAGATGGCGCGCCCGGAGGGGGCCGGCAGTCCGGCGCATCGTGGCGCGACGAAGTGACCGCCACTTCTCGCACATTCAGTGAGACACGCATCATGACTGCAATTCCAAAGACCGGACTCCAGCTACAGTCGGTCATCAAGTCTAGTGGCGAACTGGTGCTCAGCCTGGCCGAAGTGGCCGTACCTCAGCCCGCAGCCGACGAGGTGCTGATTCAGGTGGAAGGCTCGCCACTCAATCCATCCGACCTAGGCCTGTTGTTAGGGCCGGCGGATTTGTCGACCCTGGCGGACGAAGGCGGAATAACTACGGCGCGGGTGCACGAGAAGCTCCTCGTGATGGTGGCTGCGCGTCTGGATAAGTCGATGCCGGTCGGCAACGAGGGAGCCGGCGTGGTCGTGGCGGCCGGGTCGGACCCCGCCGCACAAAGCGCTACTAGGCAAGACCGTCGCGGTGGTCGGCGGGGCGATGTACGCGCAATATTGCGCAGCGAAGGCGGGCGATGTGCTGGTGCTGCCGGCCGGGACCACGGCGGCGGAAGGCGCGTCGTGCTTCGTCAATCCGCTCGCGCGCTGGGCATGGTCGAAACGATGCGGCGCGAAGGCCACACGGCGCTGGTTCACACGGCGGCTGCGTCGAATCTTGGACAGATGCTGAACAAGATCTGCATCAGTGACGGCATCGCGCTGGTGAATATCGTGCGCAGCGCCGAGCAGGCGAAGATCCTGAGCAATATCGGCGCGAAACATGTGGTGGACAGCACCTCGCCGACATTCCAGGCTGAGCTCACAGCAGCGTTGATTGAGACGAAAGCCGCGATCGCCTTCGATGCGATCGGCGGCGGTAAGCTGGCGGACCAGATCCTGGTGGGTATGGAGGCGGCGGCCAATTCGAACGCCAGCGCCTACAGCGTCTATGGCTCGAGTGTCTTGAAGCAGGTCTATATCTTCGGCCGGATGGACCGAAGACCCACCGAACTGTCGTCGGGGGACTATGGCCTAACGTGGGCGGTCGGCGGTTGGCTGTTGACGAACTTCCTGATTAAACAGCGACCTGAAGAGGCCCAGAGACTGCGTCGACGGGTGGGCGACTTCGATTTGAATGGGAGCGCCGCTTCTATTTCCGAATTTGTAGAAGTTCGTACGAGGGATCGGTCATCTTTGAATATCTGAGTTCATTTGTACTCAGGATACTGAGACGGCCGCAATAGGTGACCCCTTGGCCTTGATGCTGCGCTGCGTCACATTGCGGCCCCTCGACTTGAAAGGGTTGTTGGCCGACCCATTTTTACAGAAGAAGAGCGCCTCTTTCCGAGGTCATACACTAAACAATTGTGGAATAGCCCATGAGCACGCCAATCGAGACGGATGTCATCATCGTCGGAGCTGGCTGGGATCGCGTTCACGATGGACGACTATTGCAAGACCAGGAACCGGGACGACCTCAAATCTATGTCCAACGCCGCCGATACGCTGATCATGGAGTTGAGGGAGGCGTTTGCCGACCCATGATGTTTTCGTTGGAGAACCACAGAAGCTGAGCCACTTAGCGGACACTTGCGTCAATCCTCTGCGGGGCCCTCGATGAACGGCTGCTTTCGGCTCATAGCGGCCTCTGGCGACAGTGCGATCACGATTTGCTTTTCGACGACCGCGTTCGACCCAACGCGGTCATCGGCCGCCTCCGACTCGAGACGAATGAGTTGGCTATTTGGACTCAGATGAACATTGACAAAGTTGGTATCGAGTGTGTCATGAACGACAGCTAAAAATCTCAGTGCATCACGCATTGGATCATTAAAAGCCGAGTTGCAGGCTTAGAAGCGGTGCGTGGCGAATTTCCATAAGGCTTCAATCGCGTCTGTCCGATGCAATGGATTGGCCACGAGCGCGAGCTCAGTTGTTCCGTCCACACCGGCCAGTTCACGTCGGACCATCGGCTTGCCCTCGCCGGGGTAATTGTCAAACCAGCCGAGTGTGATTGCTGGCATCCGGAACTGCCGCCCATAGCGTTCGACGCCGACGCCGTGGCCTTCGGGAGGAACAACTGGTTTTGCCCCGGCGACTATAAGTGCATCAAGGATTGGTTTCGTTACCGGCTCTCCATGCTCGCGCGCCAGCGTGGCCACCCGGAGCCCCTGCAATGCTTTGCGACCCATAGTTTTAAATGCGGCTTGCGGTAATTCTTCTGGCACGAGAATGCGGACGGGTTCGATGCGCAAGGTGAGATGGCGAAGATTCGAAGGATATAGGATTTCCGCGCCCGCGCCCTTTCCGACAAGACGGTTAAAGGACGCCGGTGCAACGGGCACTCCGATCATGAGCATGACGTCGACGCGGCCACTCAACAAGTCGCGCATCAGCTCACTTTGGAAACGAGTGTCGATCTCGACGTGAATGTCGGGGTGCGCGCCGATGAAGCCTTCGATCAGCGCGATGCGTTCGGGAATGGCGATAGTGTAGAAAGCAGCGCCGATTCGGATATGACTTTGGCTTCTTTGCTTGAGATTGTTGGCCTGTCGTTCAAGCGAGGCGAAGGCTTCCAGAACATTGCGCGCGGAAGGCAAAAAGCTTCGCCCATTTTCAGTGAGTTCGACGTGCCGTGTGCTGCGAATAAAAAGTTCGAAGCCGAGTGCCAGCTCCAACGCGTGGATTTGTGCTGAGAGCGATGGCTGTGTGATATGGATACGTTGCGCGGCCCGGCTGAAAGACTGCTCCTCGGCGACCGCGACAAAGCAGCGGAGCGTTTTCGCGCGCATGTCCATCGCGCAGTTTTATAGACTATTCCTATAAATCCCACAACATCTTTCGATTGGACCTCGCGCGCGCAAGGGACGATGATTTTCTCCGCAATCATCATGGCAAGAGGAACGTCTCTTGGCCTGCTGCGCCTTTGCCGTGTTTCTATTGAGTCAGCTCTTGATGCCGGTTCGCTGGTTGATGGAACGGCTAGGCATAGAGGAGGCGGCGCGTGTGAACGTATCGGTGCGCTGGTCCCCCGCTGCCGCTCCCGAAACCGGCGTTGCAAACACGATGCATCCCTTGGTGAAGGGCGTCGCGCTGGCCGCCGCACTTGAATTGCTTTTTGCCGGTGGCGCTATCGCGGCCGGGTCAGCAATCGTGAACAGATTTGTTTCGGTCGAGCCGTCAGGGTTCGCCGCGAGAATTCATCAAACTATTTGCCAAATAACGAAGTGAGCGCACTGCACGCGAGGGGAAAAGTACTATGACGGTCGCTGACCAATCCTTGCCAATGCTTGGTGCAAGCAATTTTAGGCCCAAGCGGCCAGTCACAATGGCGCGCCAGCGTCGCGCTCTCACCGTCTACGCGGTGTTGTTCTTGACCGGCCTTGCGCCGCTGTTGTTGCAGTCGCAGCCCTGGCTTCAAGCAGCAGGGCTTGGGTTGTGGATGCCCGGAGGAGGCTTCCTCGTGGACGGCGGATGGTATGCGGCGCTCTTTCCGCTGACTTTGATCCTGTTTTTGTTCTCGCTCGTTGCGTGGTTCTGGGCCGGTGTGGTGATTGCCCCCCCAAGCGTTTGGGGCGGCAGCGCTGTGCTGGCTGCTGTATTGGCTCGCCACGCAGCAGGGCCGGTGCCGCATGGTGTTGTCGCTCTAGCTCTCGTCGCAACAGTTGGTTTCTTCTACCACCGCAATGCCCAGCGAAAGGTAAGTGATGCACAGCAACGCGCGGCGCGCACGCAGTTCCTGCCGAAGTCTATTGCTGAAGTGCGGGAACGCTCGTCGAGCACGCCTGATGCTTCGGCGCGCGAGCTTTCGACTGAGAGCCTCGCCGCGATGCGCTATCTGTGGGACAGAGCGCTTCAACCCGTTGAGCAGTTTGGAGGCTTCGATGTAGTCGAGCAATTCCAGCCCTCGGCACTGCGTTACCAGATCAACCACATGGGCTTTGTCCTAGGCATCGCACAGGGTTCGTATCTGCCCAACTTCCACGGCTATCATATGGACGCGCAGAACAACCTGATTCAGAAATACCTGCTGCGCAAAGTGTGGGGATATTGGGTTTATGAATCGTGCTGGGGTCATCTCGAGTTTTCGAACTTCGATCCTGCAGCGCGCGACAACATAATGCTCACGGGATGGTTCGGTATGCATGTCGGTCAGTACATGCTCAACAGCGGCGACAGGCGTTACACGAAAGATGGCAGTCTCTCCTTCAGGCTCAACGACCGTACAACTTACAAGCACGACTTCCACACGATTATTAACTCGGTCGTCGAGAACTATGAGCACTATGAGTCGCAGTTCTGCCTTTATCCTTGCGAGCCGAACTGGATTTATCCGATCTGCAACCACTACGGAATGACGTCGCTGGCCGTGCATGACCGGCTGTTTGGGACGAACTATGTCGGTCGTTTCTTACCGACGTGGCTCGAGAAACTCGACACGGAATTCACCGACGACAAGGGGTCGATAATTGGCCTGCGTTCTAAGCATCTCGGTGTGGAAGTACCTTTCCCGGTTGGCGAGGCAGGCTACAGCCACTTCGAAAATTGCTTTGCCCCCGAGCGCGCGCAGCGCCTTTGGGCAATCGCGCGTAAAGAAATCGAGCCGCTCCTCACAACTGGCCGCGATGGACTGCCGCGACTCAAATTCCCGGGCAAAGGTTTCGACGTTGGCAACTACAGCACCGGACATGTCGCCGCATATGCTGGAGTCCTAGCCGCAGCGCGGGAATTTGGCGACGACGATCTAGCGGCCGCTGCGCAGCGCGGTCTCGACGAAGACTGCAGTCCGGATATGACAGGTGGGGTCCGGCGGTATCTCACGGGATCAAACCTTGCAAATACAGCGGCGGCGCTCGGGAGCATCATACGGACCGGTGACTACCGTCGCTCGTTTGTGGAGGGACCATCGGAACGGACGCTCGCTGGACCGCTCCTAGCCGAGGCGCGCTATCCTGATGTGCTGGTCGGACGCGCATATAGCGATGGCGACGATCTCCAACTCGTTCTCTATCCAGGCAACAGCGAAGGCCGCCATACGCTCGGATTGTCACGGTTGAAACCCGGCCAGCGCTATATGGTGACCGGAGGAGAGGCAACCGAGTTCGTCGCGACCGGTTCTGGAACGGCGACCCTGGACGTTATGTTACGAGGTCGCACGGCGATTTCGGTCAGTCCAGCAAGTTGAAACGCGGTCACGGTTCCGAACAATATTCCTTTCGAATAAAGCGACTGGTCGCGAACCTCTCTCTTAAGGCGCAAGTTCTGAAGGATATTGCCTTGAGAAACTCGCAAGCTCTGAACGACGCCGACGGGCAGTTGAGCGGGCGTGGGAGAGGTAAACTCTTCGTAATCCATGCCTACCGGCTCGGGTCTCAAAACACAGTTCCCATCTCGCAAGGGCGCTCGGGGGTAAAAGTGTCCAGACCAACCTGGCATTTGAGGTCAGGGACTGCGGCCAGGAAATTCTGACTGCCCCCTTCATGACCGCTGGATCTCACAACGCCGACGTATCACTCGTGGTTTACTGCCCCACGTACCGAACGCCTCTTAGAGCGGTCGGGGCGGAACGCCGTGATCGAGTGTCCGCTTTCCACAGCGAGCTCAACCGGTCGACGCAACACAGGCATCAAATTTCTCGGCCGGGGTTTTGAACCCCAATGTTTTGCGTGGCCGTCCGTTGAGCTCTCGTGCCACTTTATTCAGATGGGCCTGCGAGTAAGTCGACAGGTCGGTTCCCTTTGGGGAAGTACTGCCTGGGTGTTGTCAGGTTAAGTGACTCTGGGTTGAGTTTTGTGAATGAGCGAACGCTCAGCCTATTGAAATGATTTGCTTCATTTTCGCGCCTAGGTTGCGCGCTGAGTTAACCTGACAACACCCTTTTTACTGCGTTTGCCTGCTGACCTCGGTCAAGGTGCGACATCTATCAATCTTGCACCTTGCGCGACCAAATAGTCCTGTGCAGGCGAGGGGAACGCTGTGAGCAGTCGCCTGAGGATCGCCGCCGTGTACGTCGCGCTTGTCGCGATGGTTCTGCACGCGCTGATCCCTTCAGGATGGATGCCTTCGGCACGGGCCCAGGCTGGCTCCTTCT
>Ga0335069_10010145_pt1 | contig 13365 bp, 10 predicted proteins | sample Lox_Sample_11_FD_206714 | JGI IMG/M metagenome (GOLD analysis project Ga0335069, IMG submission 206714) | Soil microbial communities from Loxahatchee National Wildlife Refuge, Florida, United States - Lox_Sample_1.1 | ecosystem: Environmental > Terrestrial > Soil > Wetlands | place: USA... | reverse complement strand
CTTCAGCGCGAAGTACCCTGCCCCGCATCCGACGTCGAGCGCCGTCTGCCCGGGGCGCAACTCCATCGAACGGAGGACGTCTTGCGGTCGCTGCCAGAGGTCCCGCTCCGCCTCGACGACCTCGAGCCGGCGCAGCGTGTTGACCGTCCTGACGCCGATGGAGAGAAAGAAGACGCCGGCCGCCGCGACACCAAGGAACACCGCGATCCGGACCAGGTATCGCCACTGCGGATCGCGCTGCGGTTCGACTCTTGGTTGCGGCGCGCCCATGTCGGGAAGAGTACGTCTTCGCGCGTCAACATGGCGACAAGAGACGCCGGTACGGCGACCCTGGGCAGGTTCGCCGGAATGCCACCTTTCGGATGAGGCTCGCGGCAACTCCAGGAGCAGAGACATGTTTCGATCGCCGGGGCTTGCCATCGCTGTCGTCGCGTGCTCTGGGCTCACTTCCGCGGCCCAGCAGCAGGCTCCCGTTCCGTCGCCCTCGCCGGCGCCGCCGGCGGCCACCGAGTACGTGGAGGTCACCGCAACCCGCATCCCGGAGACGCCGCAGGAGGTGCCCGCCTCGGTGACGGTGGCGACCGGCGACGAGCTGCGTGCCCGAGGCGCGGCCACGCATACCTCGAGTGGCCCGCCACGGCCCCCGACGAGACCATGAGATCGGCTCCGTACTTCGCACACCTATTCAGGGTGAGCGACACCTCGCTGAAGTGGCAGGGCTGGGTTGTCGACGAACTCTTCCGCAAGGCCGAAGCGACCTACCAGGGAATCGCTGGTCGCAGGCTCGTGGTCGAGGGCGAATCCCTGACAGAAGATCGTCACCTCACCGGAGTTGTCTCGGCGACTACGGCTCGAGCCGGAAGCCTCGCAACGCACCCCGCTGTCACCAGCAGGACTGCCGCCTCGTCGGGTTCGTCCGGCAAATCCCTTGCAGGCATGAACGCCGTGACGCACGCCGCGCCGCTTCTCGGGGTTAGAAGGCGACACCCATTTCCGCGCGGTACGAGCGGGGCGCTACATAGTGCGTCCCCGCGCAGGTCGACAGGAAGTTGAACAGCGCCAGCTCGTTGGTGACGTTCAGAGCTTCGAGACGCAACGTCAGACGCGTGCGTTTCGTGTGGAAGAGGTTGTCCGTCCCGAGGCCCACGTTGAACAGGTGGCGCGGGCTCACCCGCGCTGGATTCTTGTCGTCGTTTGCCGTGCCCTCCGCCGGGATTCGCACCAGCGGTGCTCCCCAGTTCGCAGAATCGCAGGACGCGATCCGTTTGGTCGGCGTTGCCACCTGGTCGCCACAGTAGAACCTGATCTGCCACTGCTGGTCGGCCGTCAAGGCCAGAACGCTCGCGAGATCCGGGATCGCGCCCGACACGATTCCGCTGTCGTAGCGCCAGGTCACCGCCAGCCAGGGCCCGCTCCGGCCGAGCTCGTACTGCACGTGAGTCGTGCTCTGGAGGGCCTGGTCGTGGTCGATCCGGACGACGCTGCGGTCCACCGGGCTGCCGAAGATGAGACCGCCGTTCTCCGGGCCGAAGACCCGGGCCCTCGTGTGCCCCAGCGTGACGAATCCGGACAGGCCCTTGTACTGCCGAAGGGACAGCCGTGCGGCGAGTCCGTCCATCTTGGAGTGGTCCCATTCGATGGGAAAGAAGATGGCGGTGGTGAAGAGGTTGTCGAGGTCGAACGCGTTCTGGGTATACTTCCAGAAATACTCGGCATCCAGCACCAGGTGGGACCCCAGCGCCTGTTGGAAGCCGACGTCGTACATGTTACGGATCCCGGGTTGCAGGGGCACGCTCGCGTACGCGCCAAAGATGTTCTCGGCCAGGCCGCCTTCCCCAGTGGCGCTCGACAGGACCAGGTTCTCGTTCAGAGGGGTCTCGTACGTATGTGAGTAGGCCGCCCTCAACACAGTTCCCGTGCGCACGCTGTAATAGGACGCCGACAGCCGCGGCTGCAGCTGCGATCCACGGCTGATGCCGTCATAGCGGTCGAACCGCAACCCCGCATTCACGGTCCAGTGGCCGAGGGTGATGGCATCCTGCGCGTAGAGCGCCAGTTGCTTGATGTCCGCCTGGCCGTGGTAGTCGAACAAGGACCCGCCCCTCGTGAGGTCGTAAGGCACGAGGCCGGGCAGGAGGTCCGGGTTCGCCTGATAGCCGGCGCCCAGACACATCTCGGGAGCGCGCAGCGCCGGATCGGTCACGGGGTTTCCGTCCGCATCCAGGCAGACCGGATTGAATGTCGGGTCGGTCAAGCCGAGGGTGAAGTTCTCGGTCAGCCGGGTTCGAGCGACCTGTGCGCCGACCTTGGCGTTGTGTCGCCCACGAACGAAGCTGAAGTCGCCCTTCAGACCGAGGTTGGTCAGCGTCCTGTCCTGCGCCAGCGTGCCCGGTTGGTCGGCCATCGGATCCGAGCTCGGGTAGTAGTTGACCTGGTCCTGGCGAAGGAACGCATTCGCCGTCAAGAGCGAGGCCGGTCCGAAGACGTGCGCCCAACCCGGTGCGATGTTGTACGAGCGCACCTTCTGCCGCTGGTCCTGCCCGGAGGCCTCTTGAGGGTAGGTGTTGGGGATCTGAAACCAGTTCCTCGCGGTCATGATGTTGAGATGGAACGTGTCCGAGGAGCGTGGCTCGTAGTCGGCGCGGACGAACACGTCCTGGCCGTTGCCGTTGCCGTGGAGGGGAGTGGATTCGGGCGTGTCGAGGAAGCGGTTCGAGCGCGCCCCGTTGACTGCGAAGAAGAGGCCCCAGGTTTTCCCGCCGAAGCCCAGGTCGCCCCGCAGGGTGGCCGTCTCGAACGAACCGTACTCGGCGGAGATGCTGCCCTGCGGCTTCTGTCCGAGTCCCGAGCGGGTGACCGTGGTCACGACCAGCGAGGTCTTGTCGCCGTACTCGGCCGGAACTCCTCCGTACATGGCCTCGATGGACTGGATGGCGTTGAGCGGGATCTGCGTCGAGAACAGACTACCCTGCTGGTCGGTGATCGGTTGGCCGTCGATCGAGAAGCTCATCTGCGCGTGATCGCCGAGGGAGTGGAAGAAGCCGTCCGAGTCGGCCACCACGGCGGGAGAGGAGAGCGTGACGACGTCGGAGAGCCCGGACGCGATCGAGGTCAGCGGCATCTTCGAGAAGAGCCTGTTGTCCACGTCGGAGTGGGCGGAGGGGGTGGTCTCGAGCGGCGTCTGCTCTGCGTTCACGGTGACCGACGTTTGCTGCGCCTCGATGGCCATTCTGACTTCGACACCCATGGGCACGCTGCTCCGAACGGTCACGTCGCGACGGTCGGTCCGGAACCCGGGCGCGTCGACCTGGAGGCGGTAGACATTCGGGGGGATGTTCGTGAAGTGAAACTCACCGGAGGCCGAGGTGGCGGCATCCTGTCGATACAGGGTCAGGTCGTTGGAGAGGCTCACGCGCGCGGCGGCGATGGGGGCGCCGCTCGGATCCGTCACCGTCCCATCGACGGTGCCGGCACGGCCGAGCGACTGGGCGGACAGACTGACGGGCGCGGCCACAAGTAGAAGCAGGACGGCCAGATGGCGGATCATGTGCGTGTCCTCCAGGTTGGCAAGGCGGTGGGAGGCTGGCAGGTTCGCGTCCGTGGCGCACCTGGAAGATCACGAGCGGTCGTTGGCAGCCGGCCGAGTGTCGAAACGGACAGGCGAGAGCGCCCTCCCGGTCGGCCCTACGGACGTCGGGCGTCCTCGAAGCGGAGGCCGCCCACCTTCGCAAAGCGACGGTTCGACGCCCGGAAAGAGCAGCTCGTCCGGTTCGACTCGATGTTCGCCGTCACCCTGCGTACCTTCAGCTCGTGAGACCCTGTAAGGCCCGCGGCGGTGGCCGCCTTGGAAGGGGCTCTCTGGGATCATGATCGCCATGTCCCTCGCGGATCTCGTCAGCCTGGTCGGGATCCTCGTCGCCCTGGCGCTCTACGTGATGCTGCTGGTCACGGCTTCGCGGCAGCGTCTCGCACGAGGACCGGCAGAGCGCCGCCGGCCGGCGGGCACCGCGCTCGCCGTCGGGGCGGGGTTGCTCGGGGTGGCCTGGAACGCGGGCGCCGCCGCATTTCTCGTGCTGAGTCACGCCAGGCGCGCTTCGCTGCCGGAGGAGGCGCTGAGGGCGGTCGCCTTCGGTGCCCTCGGGTTCCTGGTGGCCGTGTTCGTCGACGCGGCGGTCAGGCCCTGGGGCAGCCATGCGCACCCGGCTGCGGTGTGGGTACGTCGGGCCGCCTACGCGATGGCGGGTGTCGCCGCCGCGCTGCACGCCGCGCAACCGATGCTGGGCCGTGCGACGCCGTCGGTTCCGGGACTTCGCCTGCTCGCCATCGGGTCGCTCGGCATCGTGCCCTTCGTCCTCTGGACGGCGCCGCGGGGACAGCGCCTCCATCGTGGGCTCCTCTCGGCGGCCGCCGTCCTCGCCTCCGCGCTGTGCGCCCTGCACCTGGCCGAGCACCTGCCGGGGACGGATACCTGGTCGGCGGCGCTCTTCGGCCACCATGCGTCGCTGCCGCTGATCGTGGCCATCCTCTACCAGGACTACCGTTTCGCGTTCGCCGACTTGTTCCTGAAGCGGGCGCTCGCGCTGACGCTGCTCGCGGGCATCGTGCTGGGGCTGTACCTTGCCGTGGTCGGCCCCATCCTGTCGGCGGGCGCAGGGCGCCCGGGAACTCACCCCGCACCGGTCTGGATCCTCGGCCTGTGGGTGGCGACGGCCCTGGCCTTCCCGTCCCTGCAGCGCCTGACGAACCGCTTCGTGGACTCGGTCGTCTTGCGCCGGCCGGACTACGCGCGCCTGCGCGCCGATATCGCGGAGCTGGCCTCAGGGCTCGATTCCGCAGAGCCGATGCTGGACGGCGTCTGCGTACGCCTGGCGGCGGCTCTGCGCGCCAGGGTCACCTGGAGCCGGCTGGACGAGACGGGGCCCGCTCCGACGAACGAGCGATCGGAGCCGTCGACCATCGTCTTGCCGACGCACGAGCCCCCGCGCTTCACACTCGAGGTCCGGGAGCTGCCACCGGGCAAGCGACTGCTGTCGGACGACGTCGTCCTGCTCGACGCCGTGGCGTCGTCGGTGGCGCGCCGCCTCGATTCGGTCCGCCTGGTGCGCGAGCGCTGCGAGCGCGACTACCGCGAACAGGAGATCGCGCGTCTGGCGACCGAGGCGGAGCTGCGCGCCCTGCGCGCCCAGTTGAATCCCCACTTCCTCTTCAACGCCCTCAACACCATCGGCTATCTGATGCGAGCCGCCCCGGACCGGGCCTTCGGGACGCTGCTGGACCTGACGCGCCTGCTGCGGGCGGTGCTGAAGCGCAGCGGCGACTTCGTCACCCTCGGCCAGGAGCTGGAGCTGGTGAGGGCGTATCTGGCGATCGAGAGCGCACGCTTCGAAGACCGGCTGAGGACCGTGATCGACGTGCCTCCTGCGCTGCTGGCGTGGCAGGTGCCGCCGCTCGTGCTGCAGCCGCTCGTCGAGAACGCCATCAAGCACGGCATCACGTTGCGTGCGGAGGGCGGGGAGGTGTCTGTGGTCGCTCGCGCGAGCGACGCCGAAGGCATGCTGGTCGTGTACGTCGTCGACTCGGGTGTCGGAACGAGCGACGGCGCCATCACCTCCGGCCGGAAGCGAGGGCTCGGTCTCTCCAGCGTCGAGCGGCGCCTGGCCGCCTATTACGGCGAGGCGGCTTCGATCGATGTCACGAGCCGGCCCGGGCTGGGCACGCGGGCGACGCTGCGGATACCTCCGCGGCCGGCGCCTGCGCTGCTCGATGCGAGGCGTGAGGGTCCAACGGAAGAGCGGACCTCTGACCGCTCGGCACGGGTATGACTCGCCCTCTGCGACTCGTGATCGCCGACGACGAGCGCCCGGCGCGTGCTCTCCTGGCCGATCTCGTGCGCTCGTTTCCGGACACGGAGGTCGCCGGGGAGGCGGCGACGGGCCCGGAGGCCGTCAGGGCCATCGAGCGACTCGCGCCGGACCTGGCGCTGTTGGATCTCGCCATGCCGGAGATCGACGGGATCGGAGTCGTCCGCCTGCTTCCGAGCGATGCGACCCCTCTGGTGGCCTTCGTCACGGCCTATGACGAGTACGCGGTGAAGGCCTTCGAGGTGAACGCGATCGACTACCTGCTCAAGCCGGTCTCGGTGGAACGAATGCGCGAGACCCTGGACCGCGCGCGCGAGCGGCTGCTCCACTCGGGCTGGCGAGGCGAGCAGCGTCGCCAACTCGTGGCGGCCGGCGCGCAGTACGAAGCGGCGATGCGGCCCGCCTACCTGGAACGCATCCCCGTGCGGCGGCGCGAGGAGGTCATCCTGGTGCCCGTCGAGCAGATCGCCTGCATCGTCGCGGAGGGCGAGCTGCTCCGGATCACGACGCTGCGGAACGAAACGCACGTCATCTCCTATCGTTTCCGGGACCTCGAGGCGCGCCTCGACCCCGCGCGCTTCGTGCGGCTCTCTCGGGGTGCGCTCGCCAACGTCCAGGTCATCTCGCGGTTCAGTCCGATGCCCGGCGGCTCGTACCTCGCCATCCTCACCAACAAGCAGGAACTGCCGGTCAGCCGCTCGCAGGCACGTCTGCTGCGGCACCGGCTGCTTCGGCTGTGAAGCCGTCCGCTCGTCAGCCGGTCGGTCCGTTCCGCCCGCTCACTGCTTCCGCCGCGCAGCTCACCGGAATGGCGTAGCGCCGGGGAAACGGCTGCCGCCATGCTTGGCTTCGGAATGAGCAGGCGGCGAGATGTCTCTCGGTGAGGTCGTCCCAGGCGTCGCCGTCGAGACCCTGCGCGCTCTCGTACAGGCGAGTCCCTTCGTGCTCCTCGGCCTTCTGGTGGCTGGCCTTCTGCACGAGTTCCTCGACACCACGCGAATCGTGCGCGCCCTGGGCGGGCGTGACCTCCGGTCGATTCTCACGGCGACGTTACTCGGCGCTCCCCTGCCCCTCTGCTCGTGCGGCGTCCTTCCGGCGGCTCTCTCGCTCCGCAAGAAGGGCGCCAGCCGCGAGGCCACGATCGCTTTCCTGATCTCCACGCCGGAGACAGGCGCAGATTCGATCGCCCTCACCTACGGACTGCTCGGGCCCTTGATGGCCGTGGCCCGGCCCCTGGCAGCGATCCTCACCGGCGTCCTGGCGGGAGCGCTTTCGCTCCTTCGGCCGGAGGGTCAGGACATCCCGCTGGCCGGTCCGGATGCTCACGTCCACGCCGTGGATACCGTCGCCACGCAGGAGCCACGCACGCTGCGGGCCCGCGTGTTCGAGGCCGCCCACTACGGCTTCGTGGACCTCCTCGACGAGCTGGCGTTCTGGCTGCTTCTCGCCTTCGTGGTGACGGGGGTCCTCTCGGCCGCCCTGCCGTCGGACTTCTTCCAGCGCTACCTGCCTGGCGGCGTCCTCTCGCTCGTGGTGATGGCAGCGCTCGGGATCCCCCTCTACGTCTGTGCGAGCGCGTCGACCCCTGTCGCGGCCGCCATGGTGGCGAAGGGCCTCAACCCCGGGGCGGCGCTCGTCTTCATGCTGACCGGCCCGGCCACGAACGCCTCGACCCTCGCCATCGTCGCCCGTCTCTTCGGGCGCCGCTTCGCGGCCACCTATCTGGGCGCGATCTTCGCGGTGGCGCTCGGCGCCGGCGTGGTCGTAAACCTGCTGGCGGGCGCGTCATGGATGCCCGCGCCGGGACCGGCCGTCGATGAAAGCAGCCTCTGGGCATGGGTTCAGACCGCGGCCGCCCTCGCCTTGGCGGCCTTGATGTTCCGGAGCCTCAAACGCACCGGGCTGCGTGCCGGCGTTGCGGAGCTGGTCGGCCACATGAGGGCGCTCGGTGAGGTTCCGAGGACCATCGAGTGGGGCGGCCTTCCCTGGAAGAGCGGCCTTCGGATCACGCTGGCGGTCGCGGGCATCGTCTGGCTCGCCCAGGGCGTCGTCGTCGTCGGTCCCGGAGAGGAAGGCCTCTTGCGGATCTTCGGGCTGGTCAAAGGCTCACGACTCGAGCCTGGCCTGCATTTCTACTGGCCGCCGCCGATCGGGCGCGTCGACATCGTCGGCGTGACTGCGGTACGAACCATCGAGCTGGGCTACATGAGCCTCCCCGAACCCGGGCGGGTGATGTCAGTTCCACGCTCGTACCCGCCGTTCCTCCCCAGCTTCGGGGCGGCGCGCACCACTCCGATCCCGGAAGGCTCGACCTACGTGGCGGGTGACGAGACCGTCGTGATGGTGGCGGGAGTGGTCCAGTACCGGGTGAGCGACTCGGCGCGCTACCGCTTCGGCGTCGATCACCCCGAGAACCTGATTCGGGCGGTGGCGCGCTCCACCCTCGTCGTCGCCATCGCCGGCACGCCCATCGACGCCATCTACTCGAGCGCGCGTGGCGAGGTCGAGGCGCGTGCGCTGGCATCCCTGCGTTCCTCGCCGACCGTCGCGGCCACTGGGGTAGCACCGCTGGCTCTCCGCCTGCTCTACGTCCACGCCCCCGACGAGGTCCACTGGGCCTTCCGCGACGTCGCCTCGGCGGCGGAGGACGCGACGACCATCCGCAACAAGGCTCTCGTCGAAGCCGAGGGCGCGGTGCGGCTCGCCCGAGGCGAGGCCGCTCGCCTCGTGGCGGAGGCGGAGTCGTACCGCGTCCGGCAGGTGGAGCACGCTCGGGGCAACGCATCCGCCTTCGTGCCTCTCGTCGCCGAAGACCGCCGGGGCGGCGCGCTCATGCGAGACCGGCTGTACCTCGAGGCCATGGAGAGAGTCCTGCCCAGAGTCCCGAAAGTCCTCAAGCCGGATGGGCGCAGGCTGCCCGGGCTGGAGCTCTGGATCACGTCCGGAGGCGTCACGAACATCCCCGGCCTGGGTGGAGGCTCGCTCCCACCCGTTCCGCAGGGTCCAGGCCAGGACGACGAGGAGAACCCTCCGCCGCCAGGCGCGGGCCGGCTACCACAACCGTGAGGTCTCGATGAAGCTCAGGATCGGTGCGGCTGTCGGCTACGGCGCCTCCGCCCTCGTCATGCTGGCGGTGTTTGCCGGCATTCCCTTCGTGGTGGACGCCACGCAGTGCGCGGTCCGGACGCGCTTCGGCAGGCCTGTCGAGGTGATCCAGAGACCCGGCCTGCACTTCAAACTCCCTCTCGTCGACGACGTCATCCTCCTCGATGCTCGGCTCCTGTACTTCGATCCACCAACGGCCGAGTTCCTGACGGAGGACAAGAAGAACGTCGTGCTGGCGCCGTTCGTGGTCTGGAGGATCGAGGATCCGCTCCGCTTCATCCAGAAGCTCTACACCCGCGAGAACGCGGAGGCCCGCATCGCCGATCTCGCCGCCTCGGAGATCGGCACGACGTTGGGGCGTGTCCCCTTCAGCCGACTCGTCTCCGCCGTCGAAGGCGAGGCCCGCCTGGCCGAGACATCGGCACAGATCGCCGAGAAGGTTCGCCAGGTCGCCGCCGAGGACTACGGCGTGCGGATCGTCGACGTGGGCATTCGGCGCCTGTCTTTTCCCGAGCAGAACCGCGACGCGGTCTTCAGCCGCATGCGCGCCGAACGCGAACGCATCGCGCGCCGCTTCCGCTCGGAGGGTGAGGAGGAGGCGATCAAGATCCGCGCCGAGGCCGACCAGGAGCGCTCGCGCCTGCTGGCGGAGGCCTATCGGACGGCGGCCGAGCTGAAGGGCAAGGGAGAGGCCGAGGCGGCGCGCATCTACGGCGACGCCGTCCGACGTGATCCCGCGCTCTACCGGTTCCTGAGGACGCTCGAGTCCTACAACAAGGTGCTCGACGAGAAGACCACCCTGATCCTGCCGAGCGATTCCTCCTTGTTGCGCCTCCTGAGCGAAGGGCCTTCGAGCGCGAGCGACCGCGCCAGGCGGCAGAAGTGAGGTTGGGGGCTCGCCACCTGATCCCGGCACTGGTGATGCTGGCGTTCGCCGGGTGGTGTGTCGCGAGCACGTACGCGGTGCGGCCGTCGGAGCTGGCGGTGGTGCTGCGTTTCGGCGCCCCGCTTCCCGGGCTCCTGCGGCCGGGGCTGCACTTCTGCCCGGCAGGCGTCGAGCGCGTCCTCCGCGTGGCGGCGACCCGGACCTTCACCATGCCCATCGGTTTCGAGGTGCAGGAGGGCAAGGAGGTTCCACTCGAAAACGCGCTCTGGCTCACGGGCGACACCAACGTCCTGTCCGTGCGCGTCGCCCTGCAGTACCAGGTCTCGGATCCCGTGCGTTACCTGCTGCAGACGGGAGACGCTGCCGGAGTCCTCCGACGGGCCACTGAGACGGCAATCACCGAATCCCTGGCGCGCACGCCCGTGGACGACGTGCTCACGACGGGCCGCGCGGCCGTTCTGGAGAAGGTCCGCAGGATGGCGCAGGGCCACCTGGACAGCTACGGGGCGGGAATCCAGATCGTCTCCCTGGCGTTGCGGGCCGCCGAGCCGCCATCGGCAGTGATGGCGGCGTTCCAGGACGTGCAGGACGCGCGGAGCGATCGCGAGAAGCTCATCAACCAGGCTCGGGGCTACGCGAACGAGACGGTGCCCCGTGCACGCGGTGAAGCGCAGACCCTCACCGCAGGGGCGGCAGCCGAACGGAACCGGCGCGTGCAGAGCGCCGAGGGCGACAGCGCTCGCTTCGCCGCCGTGCGCACCGAGGCGTCCCGTGCACCGGATCTGTTCCGGCATCGGGTCTACCTCGAGACCCTCGACCGGCTGTTGCCACGGATGCGGATCTACGTGGTCGACCCGGGCGAGGGCGGCACACGCCTGCGCCTGGTCCAGAGTGCCCCTGGCCGCCGCGCCAGCCCGGCGGCCAGTGGCGGGGTCCCGACGTCGAGCGCAGCCCCCACCGTCGAGCGCGCTCGGCCGTGACGGCCGTCGGGCGTCGCACGAACTCCAGGCTGCCCGTCCTCCGTCCCCGGCGCGCCTCGCGCTGCGCGCCGAGAGCGGAGGGCGCGAAGCGAAGGCGCCGCTTCTCCGTCCAGTTCGAGCAGTTTCTCGAGCTCCTGGACGCGTTCGTCCGCGAGACCGGTGACGCCGCCGTTCTCTACTCCGGGCACATCGGCAACTTCCCCCTGGGCCACCGGGCGACCTACTACCGGAGGCGCTATCGGCAGGGTCTCCTGAGCCCGGAGCAGATGCGGGTCCTGGAGGACCGGCGTCGCTTCCCGGGTTGGACCTGGCACCCGCTCGCCGCCCGCTTCGCCGGGGGCATTGGCTGTCTGAAACGCTTCATCGCCCGCGAAGGTCATGCCGCCGTCCCGCCGAGTCACATCGAGCGCGGCTTCCGTCTGGGCGCGTGGGTGAGTCGTCGACGCCACGAGCGCCGTACGGGGCAGCTTCCTGAGGCCCTGGCGCGAGCGCTCGAACGGATCCCGGGCTGGAGCTGGAAGCCTGGGGCTGAGCGCTTCGCCGAAGGACTCCGGCACCTCATGGCGTACGTCGCGCGCCATGGGCACGCCCGCGTGCCCAGTCAGCACACGGAGGGTGCCTTCCGCCTGGGAAGCTGGGTCAGTCATCGACGCAGGGCTCACCGTCTTCTGGATCGTGGCCAGGTGCAGGCGCTGGAGCGCCTTCCTGGATGGACCTGGGACGTGCGCCACGACGAGTTCGAGCGTGCTCGGTCCATCCTTGCCTCTTACGTGCGACGAGTCGGCCATGCCAGGGTGGCACAGAAGCACGTCGAACGAGGGTTCCCGCTCGGCGCATGGGTGGCGCGGGTGCGTCTGCGCTACCGTGACACGTCGAGCCGTGGCCTCTCGGAGGGGCAGGTGCGCTGCCTCGAGGCCCTGCCTGGCTGGACGTGGGGGCGAGAGCGGCGTCCAAGTCGGCAGAGTGAGCACCGGTGAGGGCAGTGATTGCAGCGATGCTGGCATTCCTCACCACCATGGCGGGTGGCGCGTTCGCCTTCAGGGCTGGGGAGCGCCTGCGTCTGGTCTTGGGCTTCACGGCAGGCGTGCTGCTGGGGGTGGTGGCTTTCGACGTCCTGCCGGAGATCGTCGAGGTCAACGGACGGCTCGGTCGGAGCATCGAGGTTTCCATGATCGCGCTGGTGGCGGGCTTCCTCGCCTTCCACGCCGCGGAAAAGCTGCTGCTGATCCACCACCACGGCGAAGAGGAGACCGACGCCGGGCATCGCCACCCCACGATCGGCGTCCTCTCGGCGTCCGCCTTGGTAGGCCACAGCTACCTGGACGGGCTCGGGATCGGCTTCGCCTTCCAGGTGTCCGCCGAGACAGGTCTCATCGTGACGTTGGCAGTCCTGGCGCACGATTTCGCCGACGGGATGAACACCGTCAGCCTCATGCTCCTCCATCGGAACCCCGCGCGCCGAGCCCTCACCATGCTGGCGCTCGACGGCGTCGCCCCGGTCGTCGGCGCCGCGTCCACGTTGGTCGTCCGCCTGCCGCCCGAGGCCCTGCCGATCTATCTGGGACTCTTCGGCGGCTTCCTCCTGTACATCGGCGCGGCCGAGATCCTGCCCGAAGTCCACTCGGGGCGCAGCTCGCGGTGGGCCGTCGCCCTGACAGGTCTCGGCGCGTTGTGCATCTATGTCGTGGCACGCATCTCCCGATAGTCGCCTGCACCTTGCGCAGGCTGCTCGAGCCCGCCGGGGCTTGGGGACGAATGTCCACCTCAGCGGCGTCCCGGTATCGATCGTGATGAGCGTAACGATCCGGTTCCGGCTGGTAGACGGACGAACGCAGGCTGCCTCGCCGGAGCGCCTATACCCGGCCGGACTATACTCGGTCCATGGCCCACACCGTCCGGGACAAGAAGAAGCTGCTCAACCGGGTGCGCCGAATCCAGGGGCAGGTTGAGGCCATCGCGAAGGCACTCGAGGCCGAGGCCGACTGCACCGTGACCCTCAGGACCATCGCCTCCGCCAGGGGCGCCATCAACGGGCTGATGGCCGAGGTCATCGACGGCCACGTCCGGTATCACGTGGCCGATCCCGACCAGCAGCCGAACTCCGAGCGCTCCCGGGCGGTGCGGGACCTGCTCGACATCGTCAAGGCATACCTCCGATAGCCGACCGCGGTCGAAGGCAGGCGCGCCGCCAGACTCTCTTTGCTGGATAGTATAGGCGGGTATACTATCGTCTCATGCGCCCGGCGGCTCCCTCGGACGAGCATCCAGCCTTCGAGCGAGCAGATCTCCTGCGGATCGCGCTCGCTCTCCTCGCCGCCGCCGCCAGCCGCGCAGGCTTGCTTCGCGACGCCCTCGGGTTCGACGCGATCGCACTCGCGGCGACGCTGTTCGGCGGCTACCCGATCCTGCGCGAGGCGCTGGAGAGCCTGGCCGAGCGACGAATGACGATGGAGCTGTCCATGGCCATCGCGGTCGCTGCGGCGACGGCCATCGGGGAGTTCTTCACGGCGCTGGTGATCGTGCTGTTCGTGCT
>Ga0335069_10010144_pt1 | contig 13367 bp, 16 predicted proteins | sample Lox_Sample_11_FD_206714 | JGI IMG/M metagenome (GOLD analysis project Ga0335069, IMG submission 206714) | Soil microbial communities from Loxahatchee National Wildlife Refuge, Florida, United States - Lox_Sample_1.1 | ecosystem: Environmental > Terrestrial > Soil > Wetlands | place: USA... | reverse complement strand
GGCGGCTGTTCACGACGCTCGTGCGGTTCGACGCGGTCTACTACAGCCACTTCAAGTGCAACCTGCGACGCATCGCCGACTATCCGAACCTGTGGAATTATCTGCGTGAGCTCTATCAGGTGCCGGGCGTAGCCGAGACCGTCAGCCTCGATCACATCAAGCGGCACTACTACGGCAGCCACCGCAACGTGAATCCGACCGGCATCGTGCCGATCGGGCCGCTGCTGGATTTCACGCAGCCGCACGATCGCGGTCGGTTCGGCTGACGCGCGCTCACCAGATCTCCGCCGCGGCCCCATCCTGCAACACCTCGGCGATGCGCGCGCGCGTCCCGCGCGTTGTATCCTCCGGCAGCGCGTCAGGAGCAAAAAATCCATGGGCGACGATCTCGTGGTTGGGCTGCGGCGGCGCGCTCTGGCGGAACCCGCGCACGACGTAGAGCGCGACGTGATCGCGCCGCGACACCCGGCGATTGAAATAGACGGCGAACAGCGTGGCGCCGCCGGTGATTTCGATGTTGCCCTCCTCGCGCAACTCCCGTGCCAGCGCGGTCATCAGCGTCTCGCCCGCTTCGACGCCGCCGCCCGGCAGGTGCCAGCCGGCGACGTAGCTGTGCTTGACCAGAAAGACGCGGCCGGCCTCGTCGAGCACGAGCGCGCGCACGCCGAGCGTCAGCCCGCGCGCAAAGCGCCAGTAGAAATGCATGACCCGGCTGATGACCGGCTCGAAGGCGCGGCGAAGCAGATCGAGCTGCATGCGAACAAACTCCGCTGGCTTTTCAATTTAGAAGCATTCTAATATTGGGCAGAACATCCGAGGCATTTCTAACGAAGACGAGGACAACCGCATTTACCGCTCCTTTGCGGACGGGCTGCGTGCCGCCTATCCGGACACTGCCGCCATGTACGACAAAATGGCGGAGGAAGAGATCGGGCACCGCGACGCATTGCTCGACCTCCACCGCAAGAAGTTCGGGGAATTTCTGCCGCTGATCCGCCGCCAGGACGTCAAGGGTTTTGTCGCGCGCCGCCCGATCTGGCTCAACCGGCCGCTCGGGATCGACGCCGTGCGCACGTTCGCCGCCGAAATGGAATTCGAGACCGCGCGATTTTACCGGCGCGCGGCGGATACGGCGCAGGACCAGGCGACCCGCGATCTCCTGACTCGACTCGCGGCCGCCGAGGACAAGCACGAAAAACTCGCCCAGGAACTCGGCGAGAAAATCTCGCCCGGCGCACGCCGCGCCGAGGACGAAACCGCGCGGCGGATGTTCGTGCTGCAGTACGTCCAGCCGGGCCTCGCCGGGCTCATGGACGGCTCGGTCTCGACGCTCGCGCCGCTGTTCGCCGCCGCGTTCGCCACCCACAACACCTGGGCGACGTTTCTGGTCGGGCTCGCCGCCGCGGTCGGCGCCGGCATTTCGATGGGTTTTGCCGAAGCGCTCTCCGACGACGGCTCGCTGACCGGCCGCGGCGCGCCGGTGGTGCGCGGCGCGGTCTGCGGCGTCATGACCGCGGTCGGCGGGCTCGGGCACGCCCTGCCCTATCTCATTCCACATTTCTACGCGGCGACCGCTTTGGCCTTCGCCGTTGTCGCGCTCGAACTCATCGCAATCTCGTGGATCCGCACCCATTACATGGATACGCCCTTCCTCCAGGCCGCATTCCAGGTCGTGATCGGCGGCGCGCTGGTGTTTGCCGCCGGCATCCTCATCGGCAGCTCGTGATCGCGCCGGTCGCGCCGCCGTTGTGAGGCGCGCGATTCGCATAGCATGATGCCGCGATGTTCGTGCTCGCCCATCTGTCCGACGTGCATCTTTCGGCGCCGCCGCGGCTCGTCGAGCTGGCCGGCAAGCGCGGCCTCGGCTTCATCAACTGGCACCGCGGCCGCAAACACATTTTCCGGCGGGACGTGCTCGACGCCATAACCCGCGACATTCAGGCGGCCGCGCCCGACCACATCGCCGTCACCGGCGATCTGGTCAATTTTTCCGTGCCGCCCGAATACGCCAAAGCGCGCGCCTGGCTGGAGACGCTCGGTTCGCCGTCGTCCGTCACCGTCATTCCCGGCAACCACGATATCTACGTGCCCTGGGCCAGGACCGCGCCGGCGGCGTTCTGGGACGACTATATGCGCGGCGACGGCAACGCTGCACCCGGCGTCTTTCCTTTCCTGCGCCGGCGCGGCGACCTCGCGCTGATCGCGCTGTGCTCGGCGCTGCCGACCGGACCTTTCATGGCGACCGGCAAGCTCGGCGACAGCCAGCTCGCGGCGCTCGCCGAAGCGCTGGACAACAACCGCGGCCTGTTCCGCACCGTGCTGATTCACCATCCGCCGGAAAGCCCGCCGCAGCGCTATCTGCGCCGGCTGATCGACGGGCCGGCGTTTCGCCGCGTGCTCGCCGAGCACGGCGCCGAACTGGTGCTGCACGGCCACGATCATTGCTTCTCGCTGATCTGGCTCGACGGCCCGCAGAGCCGGATTCCGGCGGCCGGCGTGCCCTCGGCGTCGGCCCGCGTGCCGCACCACGGCGAGGATTCGGCCGGTTACCATCTCTTTCGCATCGACGGCGACGGCGGACGCTTCCGTTGCGAAATGATCGCGCGCCAGCGCCGCGACGACGGCAGCATCGTCGAGGTCGGGCGGCAGTGGCTGAGCTAGGAGCGCACAGCGACGATGAGCGCGACCGCGACGATGGCGATGATGCCGAGCAGAAATCCGAGCACGAGGGCGCCCAGTCCGCGCCGACGCCGCCGCCGTCGCTCGCGCGCCGCCTCGTAGCGACCGACCCGGCCGATAAAATCCGGATCGTCTTCCAGCGCCCGCTCGCGCTCGACCAGGCGGCGCGCCACGTAGTCGGTCACCGCGCGGACGATGTCCGCAATCTCGTGCGACTCCGCCAGCACGCGGCGGCCGAAACGGGTGTCGTGGAGGAAGCGGTAGGCGCGCTTGTCGCGCCCCATCGCAACATGCGCCACCGCATCGATCCACAGCCGCGGGGTGTCGCCACGGCTCAGCCCGCGGTCGAACAGTTCCACTTCCGGCGGAATATCGGCGAACAGCGGATTGAGCGCCTCGTTCAGGAGTTCGAGCCGCGCGACTTCAGCGTCGCGCAGGTCGACCACGACGCTGGTGCGCTCGGCCGCTTCGATCCGCGCCTGATGCACCGCGTCCTGCAGCGCCGAACGCTGCTCGCCGGCCGGCGCCGGTTTTTGCTTTCGTCCCCACATCGTCAGCGGTCCCTGATGCGCAGAATACATCAGCGCGCGGGGTCACAGAAGCGCCCGCAGGCGGCGTTCCCCCCGCAAAAAAGCCGCGAATCGGCCAGTTGCGCGCCCCGGCGGAAAGGGCCTCTCAACGCCGCGGCACAACACCATAGGGCCGCGCCCAACCGAGGCCATCTTCGGTGCGGCCGCGCGGCCGGTATTCGCAGCCGACGAAACCGGCGTAACCGAGCCGGTCCAGCAAAGCGAAGATTTCCGGATAGTTGATTTCACCGCCATCGGGTTCGTGACGGTCCGGCACGCCGGCGATTTGGACGTGGCCGATCAACGGCAGAAGCGCCTCGAAGCGGCGGCAGAGGTCGCCGCCGCCGATCTGCGCGTGATAGAAATCGAACTGGATGCGCACGTTGTCGCTGCCGACCTTGCCGATGATGTCGGCCGCCTGCTCGACGCGGCTGAGGAAATAGCCCGGCCGGTCGCGGTGATTGAGCGGTTCGATCAAGAGGCCGATTCCGGCCGCCGCCGCCTCGTCCGCCGCGCGCGCAAGATTGCGGACGAAGACCGCTTCCGCCGCCGGCCGCTGCTCCGGAGGCACGCAGCCCGCCATGCAGTGAACGGTGCGCCCGCCGATGGCGACGGCGTAATCGAGGGCGCGCCGGAAAGCCTCCTGCCATTCGCGTTCGCGGCCGGGCAGCGCCGCAAGCCCGCTTTCGCCTTCGCGCCCGACCGGCGTATTGACGCCGAGTTGCGTCAGGCCGTGCCGGGCAAGTTCGGCCTTCACCGCGGGCGCCGCCACGTCGTAGGGAAACAACAGTTCGACCGCGCCAAAGCCGGCCGCGGCCGCGGCACCGAACCGCTCGACCAGCGGACGGTCCGCAAAGAGATACGCGAGGTTGGCAGCAAAACGAGGCATCGTCCTCTCTTCCGCGCCGACATACTGCGCGTCAATGGCTGAGTGGAACGCTCGTCACGCCGTGCGCGGCGAACCGAAATCACGCCAAACAAATATCCTGTTGCGTCACCTTACTTACTTTCCCCGCGGGGAGAGGTGACATCCAGAAAATCGGCGGACCCTTACTTTCCCTCTCCCCTGCGGGAGAGGGGTTGGTGTTGCGCAAACCGTTCGTTCCATCGTCAGTGCGCGGAGCGATAGCGACGAAGCAATCCGGCCTGGTGTGCCGATGATCTGGATTGCTTCGCCGCGCTTCGGCATGGATTGCCGTATCAAGTCCGGCAATGACGGAACACTCCCGCGGCGCGGCAGCGCGCGCGAGATTGCATCGCAACCGCTTCGGCTCACTACGCCGGTCAAAGCGTCGCAGCCGCCAAAAAGGGGAGCGGAGCGCGGAACGGCGCAAATATTTGGGTCCGCGCAGCATCGGCGCGACGTCGCCGACGCCCCGGGGCGCGGTAGCCTTCGTCTCCGGTTCAGCGACAATCGATGCATTGCGGATATGCTCTTCCGCACCAATATGATAGGTTGAATCCCATTATCCTGCCCACCGAAATAGTGGGATATTTTGTGGTTGATCGTCTGCCCGCCGGTTGCTTGGCTAAGGGCGCAAAAACCGTGCGGGCAAGAACACGGAATTCGATGCATCGGTGGAGGATAACCAAGGATGGCGTGTCATGAACGCGCAACAACTTCTTCAAGAAATCTCTGACTATTGCCGGCAGACCGGTCTGGCGGAATCGACCTTCGGGCGCCGCGCGGTCAACGATGGCAAGCTGGCCGCGCGCCTGCGTAACGGCGGCCGGATCACGACCGATACGCTTGATCGCATCCACGGCTTTATGGCTGCTCACCCTCCGCAAGGGCCCCGTCCAATCGTGATCGAGCGCCCCCGCGAAGCCCGCCCAACCGCTCCTCCCGCACAGCCAGCTTCCATGACCAGCAAATCCGGTGACCCGCAGCGTAACTTCCGTTTTTACGACAACCGGCAGAAGTATCTGCTGTTTGTGAATACGTGCAGCGAGAAGTGGGAGGTCGCGCACCGCGTCTCCGAAGAGCTCGCCCATATCCACCCGCGCCCGCCGGCCATCCGCGTGTTCGACGCCGGCGTCGGCGACGGCTCGGTGCTGACCCGCGTAATGCGCGCGATGCACGATCGCTTCACGCACCTGCCGTTCTACATCGTCGGCAAGGAGATCAGCCTCGAAGACGTGCGGCTGACGCTGCAGAAGATGTCAGACCGCTTCTTCGAGCATCCGTCGACGGTGCTGGTGCTCACTAACCTAGCCTACGGCGATGCGCCGTGGCTCGCGGTCAAGTCGCTCAGCGCCGCGTCCAGCATGGTGTGGCACGAGCTGCCGCTGATAGGCAATTCGGCTCACAAGTTCGAACAGCAGATCATGGATCTCGAGCCGTTCCTGGCGCACAATTGGAAGGCCGGCGTCAGCCCGCGGACCGGCAACCCGGTTTACGAGCGGCCGGTGGTGCTGGTCGTCTACCGCGAGGACCATCGCTTCCTGCTCGATCCGATCATCCCCAAGCAAGGCAGCGCGGTCGCCAACTACGATCTCGTGATCGCTTCGCAGCCCTACCGGGCGCGTGCGTCGCTCGAGTTCAAGGCGTCGCGCGTCGTGGCGCCGCTCGCCCGCGCGCTCGGCCCGGGCGGCCGGCTGATCGGCATCCACTCGCACGGCCACGACCCCGGCCTGGAAATCATCCAGAAGGTGTGGCCGGACGACAACCCGTTCGTGCATGACCGCCACCAGATTCTCAAGGCGGTCAAGCAGGAGCTCGGTCCGGCCGGACGCGACCTCAATTTCAACGCCTACGCCGACAACCGGTCGCTGTTCCGTTACGTCATGCACACGCTGCCGTCGGAAATCTCGGAATCGATCGGCACATCGACGCTGTTCGCGGCCTGGAATGCCGCGATCTACGTCGCGCAAGTCGAGGACGACCGGCTCGGCGCCGTAGTGGCCGACGGCCGCTATGTCGATGCGACGCGCAACGTGCTGCGCGAGCACAGCGGCCTGTGGTTCTACGACGAATCCTATGTGATCTCGCGCCGGCGCGTCTGAGGTCTGTCGGAATCTTTTCGTCCGCTCGGCCGCAAGAGAGATGGCGGTGCACGCGATGACCGCAATCCGTAGCGCTTTGGCGCCGGCCGACGAGGCTGCCCGCATCGCTGCCTTTGCCGGCGCGTTCACGCTGGAGGCGACGCGGCCGTCGGCCGCCGACATTGCGGCGCTGGCCGTGCTCGAGCGCGGCACCCGCATCTACCTGAGCGCAGTACCCAATCGGCCTGCGGAGGAATCCGTCGCCGCGGCGGTGCGGGTGCGCGCCGCCGGTATGGATCCGGTGCCGCACGTGGCAGTGCGCAACTTCCCAAGCCACGCGGCGGTCGACGACTTCCTGGCGCGGCTCAATGGCGAGGCCGCGGTGGACAAGGTCCTCGTCATCGCCGGCGACCGCGCCGAATCCGGACCGTTGCGCAGCGCCCATGACGTCATCGCGACCGGCGCACTGCAACGCCGCGGCATCCGCACGATCGGGATCGCCGGCTACCCGCACGGCCATCCCGCCATCGGCGACGAGGCGCTGACCCGCGCGCTCGCCGACAAGATCGCCGCCGCCGAGGCCGGCGGGCTGGCCGTCGAGATCGTCACCCAGTTCTGTTTCGAAGCCGGCCCGATCCTCGACTTCATCGCCAAGGTCCGCTCATCAGGCTTCGGCCATCCCGTGCGCATCGGGCTTGCCGGACCGACCAGCTTCACCGCGCTGATGCGCTACGCCGCGCGCTGCGGCGTGCGCACCTCGGCGCAGGCCATGGCGCGCCGTTCCGGCCTGATGCGGCAGATGTTCGCCATGAGCACGCCCGACGACATCGTGCGGTCTCTGGCGCAAGCGGCGCCTGCCGCGGTCGCGTTGCACTATTTCTCGTTCGGCGGCATCCCGGCGGCCGCCCGCTGGGCGCGCGCCGTCGCCGATGGCCGCTTCGCGCTGGACGCCGACGGCGGATTTCGCGCCGAGGCCTAGCCGGACACGCATCGGCCGCGCGCGACGCCAAAATGCGCGCGCCTGTGACACCAGTCACTTCGGCAGGAAACCACCCGCCATAGCCTACAATTCGAGGCTCAGACGCGAAGGGAGAACGACAATGGTCGCCGCCTTCAGATTACTCAGTCAGGTCACAGACCGGGTGTTCGAGCGTCAGATGCGCCGCGCTGCGCTCAGGATCAGCGCCCGCCAGCTTCTGTTCCCCCACCGCGCCACCTAACGCCGCCGTTCGGGCACCTAGTCAATCGAACGGATTTCATAGGAACGGCGCGGCGGCTTGTCTGCCGTGCCCGTGCCGCATAACGGCGGGCGTTCGGCTGGAGCTTCCACAGGACTGGCGCAACCTTCGGCAGGATGCCAAAACCCACCCGCGGACCAAGCAGCGGGGATCGAGAGCATGTCGGAATCGGAGTGGTGGGAGACGCGTTTTCGCAATCCCGACTATATCTTTGGCAAGGAACCTAACGCTTTTCTCAGGAACCAGGAGCAGCGGCTACCGGCAAGCGGGACCGCGCTCGCGCTTGCCGACGGCGAGGGCCGCAACGGCGTGTGGCTCGCCGAGCGCGGCCTCGAGGTGCTCGCCGTCGACTTTTCCGAAGCCGCCCTCGCCAAGGCGCAGGCGTTGGCGCAGGAACGGGGTGTACGGCTGCACACCGAAGTCGCCGATCTGACCGCCTGGCGCTGGCCCGAGGCTGCGTTCGACGTCATCGTCGCGATCTTCGCTCAGGTCGTGGAGGGCCCCGAGCAGCCGGCGCTGTTCGCCAGCATCAAGCGCGCACTGAAGCCGGGCGGCCTGCTGCTGATGCAGGGCTATCGCCCGGAGCAGCTCTCCTACAAGACTGGGGGACCACCCAACGCCGAACGCATGTACACGCGGGCGCTTCTCGAACGGGCCTTCGGCGACATGGCCGAGCTTGAAATTCGCGAGCACGACAGCGTCATCAGCGAAGGCACCGCGCATGTCGGGATGTCGGCGCTGATCGATCTTGTCGGCAGGAAATGACAGCCGCCGCAGAGGAAGCCATGGCCAAATCGTCGCGTACCCGACCGAAAAAGCCGAGCAAACAACCCGCATCGCGCCTGCCGCCGATCGCGATGGACAAGCTCGCGCCCGAGCAGCAGGCCATCATCGACGCCATCAATTCGGGACCGCGCGGGCGGTTCGTCAATGCCGGCCCGTTCGCGGTGTTTCTGCATGCGCCGGTCTACGGCATGCTGGCGCAGCAGCTCGGCGGGCACCTGCGCTTCCACACCAGCCTGCCACCGCGGCTTTCCGAAGTCGCCATTCTTTGCACCGGACGGCACTGGAAGGCGCAGTTCGAGTGGTACGCGCACGCACGCATCGCCGCCGAGCAGGGCGTGAAGGACGCGACCATTCGCGCCATCAAGACCGGACGCGCGCCGCGCTCGGCACCGCATGACGAAATGGCGATCTATGCCTTCGTCAAGGAGCTGTACTCCCGCCGGCGCGTGACGGAACGGACCTATGCAAGGGTCCACAAATTCCTGGGCGATGCCGGCATGGTCGAACTCGTCGGCATCCTCGGCTATTACGCGCTGATCTCGATGACGCTCAACGTGTTCCGCATGCCGATACCCGAGGGCACGCCGCTGCCGTTTCGCGAGCCGGCCGGAACGTAGCGGCCCTCAGGCGACGCGGCCTGCGGCCTTTGACGTCGTCTTGATCGCCTCGCGCGGCGAGGCCGGGCGGGGCTTGTTCAAACGCTGGCGCAACAGGTCGAGGAAGCTTTCCTTGGCCATCGGCGGGGCGATCAGCGGGCCCTGGCCGAAATCGCAGCCCATGACCATCAGCGCCTGCAGGTCGGCCGCGTTCTCGACACCCTCGACCACCGCCGCGGCGCCGAACCGGTGGGCCAGGTCGATGGCCGTCTGACAGATCGCGGCGCTGGTGGCGTCGGTGGCGCAGCCGTTGACGAACGAGCGGTCGATCTTGAGTTCGGCGAACGGCAGCACGCGCAGGCTCGAAAACGACGAAAAGCCGGCGCCGAAATCGTCGATTGCGATCGTGATGCCGCCGACCCGCAACTGCGAGGCAATCTCGTTGGCGAGCGTACCATCGCGCACGATCTCGTCCTCGGTGACTTCCAGGATCAGGCCCGGCCATCTCGCCGAGCGCGGCCGATATTCGGCGACCATCCGCGGGATCGGCAGCTTGAACAGCACGCTCACCGGCACGTTGATGGCGAGGTGCAGATTGAATCCGGCTTCCTCGAACACCGACCAATCGCACAACGTCGCCAGCAGCGCGTGTTGGGTCAGCTCGGCGATGCTGGCCTCGTCGACTTCGGGCAGATAGCTGCCCGGCTGCAGCACACCGTGCTCGGGGTGGCGGATGCGCGCCAGCGCTTCGGCGCCGGCCAGGCACTTGCGCTTGAGATCGATCTTCGGCTGGTACCAGATCTCGAACCAGTTGTTGCGCAGCGCCTCGCCGATCGCAATCCGCGGGCGCGCCGCTGCGCTCGCGGCATCGCCGGTCGAAGGGTCTCGGGCGAGATTGTCGGCCGGTCCGGACCAATTCCGGACATCGCTCGGATCGGAATCGTGCATCGCTCGCAACCGCCAAAAACAATTCTCGATGTATACGGGCGGGACCGTTAACCAATGGTAAGATGGATGCTCGCCGGCTGCTGTCCGCGCCGCGGCGGCGGCCTGCGCCGTCGTCGGACCCACGACGCCGGCGGCATTTTGCCGGTGCCCGGTGCGTCGAAATTGAGGCGGGGACGCGCTTTCGCGCGCATCGCGCGGGCGTTGAACTTGCGCATATCCTTCGCTATACGGGCGGCAAGGACCGGAGGGGCCCGTAGCGCATCGGGCTAGGATGCCTGATGTCTGCCACATTCGACAAGGTCGCTGATATTATTGCGGAAACCTGCGATATTCCCCGCGATAACATCAAGCCCGAAAGCCACGCGATCAACGATCTCGAGATCGACAGTCTCGACTTCCTCGACATCGCCTTTGCCATCGACAAGACCTTCGGCATCAAGCTGCCGCTTGAGCAATGGACGCAGGAAGTCAACGACGGCAAGGCCACCACCGACCAGTATTTCGTGCTCAATAATCTGAGCGAGCAGATCGACAGGCTGATCGCGGCGAAAGGCGCCTGAGGCGCCGCTGATGCGTCTCGAATACTTCCAGATGATCGACCGCGTTGTCGCGCTCGACGCGGCTGCGCGGACGGTGCGGTGTGCCTCCACCGTGCCGAAGGAATCGACCATCTTCGAAGGCCACTTCCCGAGCTACCCGCTGATGCCGGGCGCGCTGTTGCTCGAATGCATGGCGCAGAGCACCGGCTGGCTGGTGATGGCGCGCATCGGCTTCACCGGGATGCCGTTTCTTGCCGCCGCCAAGGAGGCCAAGTTCCGCACCGTGGTGTTCCCCGGCGACGAACTCGAATTCGAAGGCGGCATCGTCCATGAGGGCTCGGGCTACACCGTCGGCGAGTGCAAGGGCCTGCGCAAGAACAAGACTGTGTGCAGCGCTCAGATCACCTATCGCGTGCTCCCCTTTCCCAACCCGCACTTCCGCACCGCCGTGCTCGAATGGGCCGAGCGCATCGGTGTCCCGGTCAAGGAGTTCGCCAAGTGACCGCGCACCGCGAGGTGTGGATCACCGGTATCGGACTTCTGACCTGCCTCGGCGAAGGCCTGGAGGCGAACTGGCGGCACCTCGATCGGGGCGATCCGCCGCCCTATGACGACAAGAACTTTGCGCCCTACATCGTGCATCCGCTGGCGCCGGTTAACTTCGACAAGCAGATCCCGAAAAAGAGCGACCAGCGGCAGATGGAGCCGTGGCAGCGCATCGGCGTCTACGCCGCCGGCCTGGCGCTCGCCGACGCCGGCGTCGCCGGTAACGCGGAACTGCTCGACCGCACCGATATGATCGTCGCCGCCGGCGGCGGCGAGCGCGATATCGCGGCCGACAGCGCCATCCTCACCGGCCTGCGCAAGATCGAGGCGCGCGGCGCCTTTCTCAACGAGCGGCTGATGAGCGATCTGCGCCCGACCCTGTTCCTGGCGCAACTGCCCAACCTGCTCGCCGGCAACATCTCGATCGTGCACGGCGTGGTCGGCTCCTCGCGCACATTCCTCGGCGAGGAAGCCGCCGGCGTCGACGCGGTGCGCATCGCGCACGCGCGCATCGCCGCCGGCCAGAGCGAGCTGACGCTGGTGGGCGGCGCCTATAATGCCGCGCGCTGGGACGTGCTGCTGATCTTCGAGGAGGCCGGCGTGTTGCTCAAGGGCGGCTTCGCGCCGGTCGGCGAGCGCGGACCGCACGGCGGCCTCGTGCTCGGCAACGTGGGAGCATTCCTCGTGCTCGAAAGCCGCGACCACGCGCAAAGCCGTGGCGCGCGGCCGCACGGGCGGCTCGCGGCGGTGTATTCCGACCGCAACAAGCGCGCGCCGGGCGACGTCGAGGCGACGCTGCGCCGGCAATGGGACGCCGTGTCCGCCAAGCTCGACCGCGCGCACGCCGCCGTCGTCTCCGGCGCCGCCGGGCTTGAACCGGCGACCGCCGCCGAAGAGGCCGTGCTCAAGGACATCGGCCTACCGGTCCGCCATACCGGAACCTATATCGGGCATGCGCTCGAGGCCCAATTCATCGCCAATCTGGGCCTCGCCTGTGCGATGCTGGAGCATGGCAAATTGTCGGCGCCGGCGGGGACCGCGGATCGGGGATCGAGTCCGGAAGCGATGTCCCAGGTCGTCGTCACCGGTGTCGGCAACTGGCGAGGCGAAGGACTGGCGCTGGTCGAGCGGGCGACGTGAAGGAGGGCGCGATGGCGGCAACACGCGATAGTCTCGGTCGTCCGATCGTCGCGGTCACCGGCATGGGCGTCGTGACGTCGCTCGGCGTCGGCAAGACCGACAACTGGGCGAAGCTCTCCGGCGGCGTCTCCGGCATCAAGCGCATCTCGCGCTTTCCGGTCGAGGGCCTGCGCACCACGATCGCCGGTACCGTCGACGACGTCTATCACGAATACATGTCGCCTGCGGAAATCTCCGAGCAGGTGGCGCGCCTCGCCGCCGAAGAGGCGATCGCCGAAGCCGGCATCGGCGTGAAGGGCCGCTTTCCCGGCCCGCTCTACCTCGCACCCCCGCCGCTCGAGATCGAATGGCCGGACCGCGTGCAAATGGCCGAATTGGCGGCCGCGGCCGGCGACGTCGCCTATCCCGATTTGCTGCGGGTGGCGCGCGACTACGCCGTCAATCACGGCACGTTCAAGTTCGGCATCATCGGCGAGCATCTCGCCGAGCACTTCGGCACTGAAGGATCGCCGGTCTCGCTCAACACCGCCTGCGCTTCCGGGGCGAGCGCCATCCAGCTCGGCATGGAGGCGATCCGCCGCGGCGACTGCGACGCCGCGCTCGCCATCGGCGCCGACGCCTCGCTGACCCCGGAATCGCTGGTGCGCTTCTCGCTGCTGTCCGCGCTGTCGACCCAGAACGATCCGCCCGAGCGCGCCTCGAAACCGTTCTCCAAGAACCGCGACGGCTTCGTGCTCGCCGAAGGCGCCGCCGCGCTGGTACTGGAAAGCCTCGATCACGCCCGCGCCCGCGGCGCGCGCGTCATCGGCATTCTCGAAGGCGTCGGCGAAAAATCCGATTCGTTCCACCGCACCCGGTCGAGCCCCGACGGCAAGCCGATCGTCGGCTGCATGCGCAACGCGCTCGCCGACGCCGGCGTCGGGCCGCAGGACATCGATTACATCAACGCCCACGGCACCTCGACGCCGGAGAACGACAAGATGGAGCATCTCGGCGTCTCCACCGTGTTCGGCGAGCGCATCGCCGGGATACCGATCTCCTCCAACAAGTCGATGATCGGCCACACCCTGACCGCCGCCGGCGCGGTCGAGGCCGCCTTCACCTTCCTCACGCTGCAAAACCAGCGGTTACCGCCGACGATCAATCACGCCGTGCCCGACCCGGCCATTGCGCTCGACGTGGTGCCGAACGTGGCGCGCGACGCCAAGGTGCGGCGTGCCATTTCCAACTCGTTCGGCTTCGGCGGGCAGAACGTCTGCCTCGTCATGGCGCTGGAGCCGGCGTGAGCCTCGTTCGCGCCGCCTGCGCCTGCCGCTGCCCCAATCGGCTGGCGACGTGGAG
>Ga0335069_10010143_pt1 | contig 13367 bp, 11 predicted proteins | sample Lox_Sample_11_FD_206714 | JGI IMG/M metagenome (GOLD analysis project Ga0335069, IMG submission 206714) | Soil microbial communities from Loxahatchee National Wildlife Refuge, Florida, United States - Lox_Sample_1.1 | ecosystem: Environmental > Terrestrial > Soil > Wetlands | place: USA... | reverse complement strand
AGGCGCGTCCATGAGCGGCGTGATATGTCCCTCCGGCTTCGAGTGGCGACGTGAGGGGCGCATGCGGTTGCTGGTACGCGCCGACCTGCGGCGTTGGATTGTGCCGCTGCTGCAAGCCGCGCCCGAGGGATGGCGCGGCTACACCACCGAGCAACCATTCGGCGGCCGTGGCGGCGCGCGCATCGTTCCGCAATATGGTGTGGTCGTACGCCCGTATCGGCGCGGCGGGCTTCCCGCATGGTTGTTGCACGACACCTACTTCGGTTGGCGCCCGCGACCCTTCCGCGAGCTCTGCGTCACGGCGACGCTACACGAGCGCGGTGCGCCGGTAATTGAAGTCTACGGCGCAGCGGTTGAGTGGCTCGTCCCTGGCAGTTACCGGGGTTGGCTGGCGACGCGCTATTCCGAAGCGGCCCACACGTTGTGGGAATGGGCAGCGACACCGACACCGACGAAGGAACGGGTTGCGGTGTTCGCAAACATCGGCAAGGCCATTCGGCGCTTGCACGCCTGCGGCGCGCGCCATCCGGATCTCAACGCCAACAACATCCTGCTCGGCCCAAGCAGCGAGGTCGTGTTCATCGATTTCGATCGGGCACGCATCGGTCACATCCGCGACCGCGAAGGCGCGGCGGATCTTGACCGGCTGTGGCGATCGTTGCGCAAGCTCGATCCGGATAGTCGGCTGGTGACGGCAGCGGACTTCGAGGTGCTGCGGGCAGGCTACCGCGAAGGGCCCTCATGCACGTGACGGCAGAGCGTATCCTCATCGTGCTGCTGGGTGCCATCGGCGACGTCACACGCGCGCTGCCCCTGCTGCAGCGCGTACGCCACGGCTATCCCCGCGCACGCATTGCCTGGGCGGTGGAGCCAGCTGCGGCAGCCTTGGTGCGGGACCATCCGGCGCTCGATACTGTACTCGTCTTCGACCGGCCACGCGGTCCGCGAGCTTTCGTAGACTTCCTGCGACAGGTGCGGGCGCTGCGTCCTGACCTCACCCTGGACCTGCAGCGCCATTTGAAGAGCGGCGTCATCAGTCGTGCGTCGGGTGCACCGATACGCTTGGGCTTTCACCGTCGCAACTCACGCGAGGGCAATTGGCTGTTCAATACGCACGCAGTGCCAGCCATGGCGCACTTCAGCTCGAAGTTGCGGCAGTTCCTCGCCTTCGCGGATTGGCTGCAGATCGAGGACATACCGGTGACATTCGGCCTGCGCCTCAGCGATGCGGAGCAAACGCGGATCGACGCGCTGCTAGCGGACGTCCGATCGCCTTTCGTCACGGCCTTCGTCGGCTCGAGCTGTGAGAGTCGGCTGTGGTTTCCCGACCGCACTGCAGCCATCGCCGACGCCCTGGCGACGCAAGGGGTGGGCACGGTGTTGGTGGGTGGCAGTGATGATGTTGCTTTCGCGACGGCCGTCACACAGGTTGCACGAATACCGGTGGTCAATCTTGCGGGCCGCACGACGCTACGTGACCTGATCGGTATCTTCCAACGCGCGCGCGCCGCCTTCGGGCCGGATTCCGGTCCGATGCACATCGCCGCAGCCGTCGGCGCGCCGGTGGTTTCGCTGTGGGGCGCCACCAGTGCGGCGCGCTCCGCACCGTGGGGCAGCGAAGCGGGCGTCATCAACGGCACAGCGCCATGCAGTCCCTGTTACCTGAAACGCTGCCCGATCGGCAGGATCTGCATGGAGCACATCAGCGTCGCAGCGGTGCTCGAGAAGATCGTGAGTCGTGCTCGCGAAGCCTAATGGACCCTTTCCTCTCCTGATCCGATAGCCGAATGTTGATGGCCGAGCAGATTCCCAGTTGATCGAAAGCGAAAATTAGGCGAAAATCATGCCGTGCTGGCCTCCACCTCACGCCACGCTGCGGCCCTTGCTCGCCTTGCAGATCTTTCCTTGCCCGGGAACGTTCGCTTCGGTCTGACCACTTCCGAGCCGGTGTCCAGACTGTCGAGTGGGCAGACGTTCATCGATGCACTGCTCGGTGGCGGGGTGCCACGCGGTCGGATCAGTGAAGTACTTGGCCCGCTGACGTCGGGGAAGACCTCACTGCTGCTCGTGTTATTCGCGGCGGCGACGCGACGCGGTGAAGCTGTGGCTTGCGTCGATCTCGCCGACGCGCTCCATCCCGCTTCTGTTGCGGCGGCGGGAGCGGATCTCCGACGGGTTTTGTGGGTGCGGCCTCCTTCATTCACCGACGGCCTGCGCTGCACGGAGCTGCTGTTGCAAGCCGGCGGGTTCACGGTGGTCGCATTCGACCTCGGCGCAACGCGGCCGCGACCATTTCGTTCCCGCGCTTGGCCACGTTTGCTATACGCCGCTGAGCAATCGCACACCGCGCTCGTCGTGCTGGCACCGCAGCGTATCGCCGGCAGCAGTGCCGTGCTCAGTCTCGGCCTGCGGCCACGTACGCTGCTGTGGCAGCGCGGCGCATGGCCGCTGTTCGACGGCTTCGACACCACACTCTTGGTCGAGCGCTCCAAGCTCGGCGCTTCTGAAGCGAAAAGTGTAAAGCTGAAAGTGAACAGTCAAAATCGGGCTTTCAGCTTTCACCGTTGAGCTTTGAGCTGCTTGCCCATGCGCCTCGCCTGTCTCTATGTCCCCGACTTCCCGCTGGCGGCCCTGCTGCGTACAGAGCCGGATCTCCGCGGCGAGTCGGTCGTCGTCGCCGACGGACCCGGACCACGTGCGCGGCTGCTGGCCATCTCCGCCGCTGCGGCGCGCCATGGAGTAACGGCCACCCTCACGGTGGCGCAAGCCGCGGCGATCGATGCCAGTCTTGTAGTGCGGCCGGCCTCGCCGGACATCCTGCGAGCGGCGCAGGCGGCGCTCTGTGATGCAGCGGAGTCGTTCTCGCCGCGGGTTGAAGACAACGGCAACGGCGTTACCTACCTGGATCTCGACGGCCTCGGCACGCTCTTCGAAAGCGGTCACGAAGACCTGCCCCATTGGGAATCGCAGCTCGCCAACGTGCTGGCACAGCGTGCAGCCCATCTGGGCCTCGATGCCCACGTGGGTGTCGCAGGATCGAAGGTCGCCGCCCACATTGCCGCACGGAATGGTGGTGGTGTTGCGGTCATTCCGCACGGAGAAGAGGCGAGCCTCCTGGCAGCAGTACCGGTAGCGTTGCTCGATCCCAGCCCCGGGCTGGCTGCGACACTGCAGCGATGGGGTATCCGCTGTATCGGCGATCTAGCGGCATTGCCCGCCGGCGCCGTGGGAACGCGACTGGGTGCGGAAGCCGTGCAGCTGGTGCGGCGTGCACGCGGCGAAGACGAGTATCCGCTCGTGCCGCGTCCCCTACCGCTATATTTTGAGGAGGGGATCGATCTCGAGTACGGCATCGACGGCATGGAGCCATTCCTCTTCGTGTTGCGTGGCCTGCTCGATCGGCTGACGGCGCGTTTGGCAGTACGTGGTTACATCTGCGGCGATCTCCGCCTGTCGTTGCGCCTGGCGACGCGCGGGCGTGACGAACGCACGGTGACCGTCGCGGCGCCGAGCAACGACGTGAAGGCGCTGCTGACGTTGGTGCATTTACAACTCGAGGCGCATCCACCGCTGGCGGCGATCGAGGCATTTCGTATCGCCGCTGTCCCCGAACGCTTGCGTGCGACCCAGCTCGACCTGTTTCGTCCTAACGGTCCGGCCCCGGCGCGTCTCGCGGTGACGCTAGCACGCCTCTCAGTGATCTGCGGTGCCGACCGCGTCGGTGCCGCGATCGTTGCCGACTCGCATCGGCCGGATGCGTATGGCCTCGCCTCTTTTGTGGCGGCGGGTTCCAAACCCGCTTCTGCACGAGGGGTTGTGCAGCGGGAAGAAGATGCAGGTTTGAAACCCGCCGCTACGAAGACCGTGGTCACCGGCAACGGAGCAGGGGGTATCCCCCTCGCGTTGCGCGCCCTGCGACCGCCGCAGACAGTCGAAGTATTCTGCGAACGCGATCGGCCGGAGTTCGTGCGCGGCGAGAGCTTCGCCGGCCGCGTCGTGCACGCCGCCGGGCCGTGGCGTGTCCACAGCGAGTGGTGGAGCGCTGGCCGCTTCGCCCGTGATTATTACGACGCACAGCTCAGCGACGGCTGCGTGTATCGGCTGTACTGCGACCTGACGATGCGCAGCTGGTTTGTGGATGGCATTTACGACTGAAGAACTTCACCACGGAGACACGGAGATGATTCATGAAGGATTGAAACGCTCTAAAAGTTCTCTCTATACCGAGCTGCGCTGTCGCAGCGCCTTCAGCTTTCTTGCCGGCGCGTCGTTGCCGGAAGATCTGATCGCCCGCGCCGCGGCGCTCGGTTATCCCGCGCTAGCGCTCGGTGATTGTGATGGCGTGTACGGCGCGCCGCGGTTTCATCAAGCAGCGCAGCGCGCCGGTCTGCGGGCGCTCATCGGTGCGGAACTGACGCTGGCGGAGCTGACAGTTCAGAGTCGAAAGTCGCGCGCGCAAAACGCTCCCAGTAACTCTCGACTGTATTGTCTTGCCGCCACCCGCACCGGTTACCAGAACCTCTGCCAACTCATCACGGAGACCAAGCTGCGCGCCTCCAAGGGCGAGTCGGTGGTGACATGGCCCGACCTCGAAGGCCGCACCGATGGCCTCATCTGTCTTGCCGGCGGTACCGACGGACCTCTATCGTACCGGGCTCTCGACTCTCAACTGTCGACTCTCGACTTCCTCCGACGCCGCTTCCCCAATCGTCTCTACATCGACCTGCAACGCCACCTCGATCCCGCCGAAGAACGGTTCAATCGTACGTTGATCGACATCGCGCGACACTTCCGCCTCCCGTTGGTCGCCACCAACGACGTGCGTCATGCCACGCCCGCCGGGCGGCCGCTTCTCGACGTGCTCACCTGCATCCGCAACAAGACCGCACTCGATACCGCCGGGCGAGCGTTGCTGAAGAACACGGAGCGCCATCTCAAATCACCGGCGGAGATGGTGGCGCTGTTCCGCGACCTGCCGGAGGCCATCGCCAACACGCAACGCATTGCCGAGCAGTGCGAGTTCACACTCGCCAATCTCGGCTATCGCTTTCCCGATTACCCGCTACCGTCCGGCGAGACGCCGGACGGCTATCTGCGGCAGTTGACCTACGCCGGTGCCCGCCAGCGCTACGACACGCTCACGCCACGTGTGCGGCAGCAGCTCGAGCATGAGCTCACGGTCATCGGCAAGCTGAACCTTGCCGGGTACTTCCTCATCGTCTGGGACATCGTGCGTTTCTGCCGCGAGCAGCACATACTCGCACAGGGCCGCGGTTCAGCGGCCAACTCGGCGGTGTGTTACGCCCTTGGCATCACCGCCGTCGATGCCGTCGGCATGGAGCTGCTCTTCGAACGCTTTCTTTCGGAGGAGCGAAGCGAGTGGCCGGACATCGACATCGACCTCCCCAGCGGTGACCAGCGCGAGCGGGTCATCCAGTACGTCTACCAGCGCTACGGCGCGCGCGCGGCGGCAATGACCGCCAACGTCATCACCTACCGTACACGCAGCGCCGTTCGTGAGGTCGGCAAGGCGCTCGGCTTCTCGCTCGAACAGGTGGACCGCCTGTCGAAACTGCTGCGGCGGTTCGAGTTTCGCGATTCGGCCGACGACCTGGCACTGCAGCTGAAGAACGGCGGTATCGATCCCGAAGCGCCGCGCGTGCAGTTGCTCGTCGATCTGGTGGAACAGATCAAGAACCTGCCGCGCCATCTTGGCCAGCATTCCGGCGGCATGGTCATCGCTGCGGAACGGCTCGATACCGTAGTGCCACTCGAAAATGCCTCAATGCCCGGCCGCGTCGTCGCCCAGTGGGACAAAGACGACTGTGCCGACCTCGGCATCATCAAGGTTGATCTGCTCGGCCTCGGCATGATGGCAGTGCTGGAAGAAACCATTCCACTCATCCGCACGCACGAAGGCAAGGACATCGATCTGGCGCACCTGCCGCCAAACGATTCAAAGACCTACGCCATGCTGCGCGCCGCCGACACCATCGGCGTCTTCCAAGTCGAGAGCCGCGCGCAGATGGCAACGCTGCCACGTATGCAGCCCGATCACTTCTACGACCTCGTCGTCGAGGTGGCGATCATCCGCCCGGGACCGATCGTCGGGCAGATGGTGCATCCGTATCTCAACCGTCGCAACGGTCGCGAGCCGGTGACCTATGCGCATCCGGATCTGCAGCCGATCCTCAAGCGCACGCTCGGGGTGCCGATCTTTCAGGAGCAGCTCTTGCGCATGGCGATGACCCTGGCCGGCTTCACCGGCGGCGAAGCGGAAGAGCTGCGGCGCGCCATGGGATTCAAGCGATCGGTCGAGCGCATGCAGGACATCGAGACGCGTCTCCGCAACGGCATGGCGAAGCGTGGCATCGTCGGCAAAAGTGCGGACGACATCATTCGCAGTATCACCTCGTTCGCGCTCTACGGCTTCCCCGAGTCGCACGCCGCCAGCTTCGCGTTGCTGGCGTACGCCTCGGCGTATCTGCGCGCGCATCATCTCGCGGCGTTTACGTGCGCCATGCTCAACAACTGGCCGCTCGGCTTCTACCACCCGGCGACGCTGGTGAAGGACGCGCAGCGCCACGGGTTGCGGGTGTTGCCGATTGATGTGCTGCACTCCAACTGGCGCTGCCGGTTGGAGCGCGTCGAGAGTCGAGGGTCGAGAGTCGAGAGGTCCTTGTCCTCGTCCGTGAACACTTCCGCAAATGGGGGAGGCCGGGAGGGGGATGCTTTCGCGCTGCGTCTCGGCCTGCGCTATGTCACCGGGCTGCGTGCGGACGCTGGCAAGCGTATCGAAGCAGAGCGAGCCATGGCACCGTTCGCTTCTGTCGCCGACGTCGTTACGCGCTGCGCGCTGCGCGACGACGAAGCGCAGACGTTAGCGCACCTTGGTGCTTTCGCTGCTTTCGGTCTGACCCGACGCGAAGCGTTGTGGCAAGCGGCGGCGGTGCCACGCGAGCCGTTGTTTGCACAACAGCAGTCAGTACTCAGCAGCACCCGCGCCCCTCTAAATTCAGCATTCACCATTCAGCATTCACCATTCGGCGGCTCGCCGCTTCCGGCGATGTCGCCGGTAGAGCGCACACTCGCCGACTACAAAAACTGCGGCCTCACCGTCGGCCCGCACATCATGAAGCACCTGCGCGACGCGCTGAGGCGCGACGGCGTGCTGCGCGCGAGCGACCTCAAGCAAGCACGCAACGGGCAATGGGTGAAGATCGCCGGTCTGGTCATCGTGCGCCAGCGGCCGGGTACGGCGAAAGGGTTGTGTTTCATCACGCTCGAAGACGAGACCGGCACGGCCAACGCCGTGGTGGTCCCCGACATGTTCCAGCGCTATCGTGCAATAATGCACACCGCGGCGCTGCTGTGTATCGAGGGCCCGCTGCAGAAAGTAACGACGGGTATCGGGGGGAGGGTGTCGGGGGTCGGGAAGAGAGATGCTGGTCCCCCACACCCCACACCCCCTCATCCAGTCATCCACGTACGTGCCCGACGCATACACGCGCTGGCGCTCCCGCAGCAGCCCATCGGCCTCACCGGCAGCGGCTACCGCATGCGTGTGACGCCGGGAGACGCTCGAACCTGACCACCAACGCCCCGACCCAAATCGCAGAAACACAGAAACCACTGCGCACCTTTGCGCTTCTGAGCCAGGTCTGCTTTCTTCGCATCTGAACGTTCAAGCTTGATCCCATGAAGTGCCCTTTCTGCCACGATCTCGACAACCGGGTCATCGACTCGCGGCTTGCCAAGGACGGTGGAATGATTCGCCGCCGTCGCGAGTGTGAGCACTGCAAGCGACGTTTCACGACGTACGAACGCGTCGAGGAAATGCTGCCGATGATCGTGAAGAAGGACGGCCGGCGTGAAGTGTTCGACCGACTGAAGATCGTCGCCGGCCTCAAGAAGGCGTGCGAAAAGCGGCCGGTGAGCGTTGGCGCCATCGAACAGACGGTCGACCGCATCGAGCAACAGCTGCAGGAGCGCGGCGAGAAGGAGGTGGCGAGCTCGGTGATCGGTGAGGCGATCATGCGCGAACTGCACAAGCTCGACCAGGTGGCGTACGTGCGTTTCGCGTCGGTATACCGCTCGTTCAAGGATGTTGGCGAGTTCATGCGCGAGCTGCAGGACCTGATCAAGGAACGGCAGGGCGGGGTGGCGGTACGCAAGCGCGGACCGCACCGCGTGCTCCCGAAGTGAGCGCGGGCGAGCGCGTGCGGAGAATGGCCCGTCTTGACGACGCCCATTATATGCGGCTGGCGCTGCGCCTCGGGCGACGCGGGTTGGGACGTACGAGCCCGAATCCGCCCGTGGGCGCAGTGGTCGTTGCTGGGCATGCGGTTATCGGTCGCGGCTACCACCACCAAGCCGGCATGCCGCACGCTGAAGTCGAGGCGCTGCGCGATGCGGGGAAGAAGGCGCGTGGCGCGACCCTGTACGTCACGCTGGAACCGTGTGCGCATCACGGACGCACCCCGCCGTGTGTTGACGCAGTGATCGCCGCCGGGGTGCGCCGCGTAGTCATCGGCACGCGCGATCCGAACCCCAAGGTCCGCGGCAACGGCGCCGCCCGCCTGCGCGCCGCAGGGATCGAGGTGACGATGGGCGCCGAACAGCCGGCGAGCGACGAACTGATCGCCGCGTTCCGCAAGCACGTCACCACCGGCCGGCCGCTGGTGACGCTCAAGCTGGCTGCATCGTTGGACGGGCGCATCGCGACGGCAAGCGGCGAATCGCGCTGGATCACCGGTGAAGCAAGTCGACGCTCCGTGCATCGCTTGCGCGCCGAACACGACGCGATCCTGGTGGGCGCGGAGACCGTGCTCCACGATGATCCCGAGCTGACGTGCCGCGTCCGCGGCGGGCGCAACCCGCTGCGTGTCATTCTGGATGGCCGCCTGCGCCTGCCCCTGACCTCCAAGGTCCTGACCGGCACCCAAGCGGCGGCTACCCTCGTCGTTACAGGCAAGCAGGCGCCCGCGGCGAAGATCCGGCAGATCGAGGCGCGGGGGGCGACGGTCATGTGCTTGCCCGCCAAGGCGGCGCGCGTGCCGGTGCAGCGTATGATGCGAGAGCTGGGCAAACGCAATGTAGCCTCCGTACTCGTCGAAGGGGGAGCAACGGTGGCCGCGGCAGCACTCGCCGCAGGGGTGGTCGATCGGCTGCTCATATTCTATGCCCCCAAGTTGATTGGCGCCGACGGACGGCCCATGCTAGGTCCACTAGGCGTCCGCCGCTTGCCGCAGACGCCGCGGCTCGGGCCGTTGCGCGTGCGGCGTCTTGCGGGAGACGTGCTACTTGCTACAGAAGTACTGAACGACTCATGACGAACGATCCGATCGACAGAGCTCTCCGGGAGATCCGCAGCGGCCACATGATCATCCTCGCCGATGGCGTACATGGCGAGGCGCAGCTGTGCATGGCGGCTGAGTTGGTCACGCCCGACGCGATCAACTTCATGGCGACGCACGCCCGCGGGCTGGTGTGCCTGGGGCTGACACGCGAGCGGATGCATCAGCTCGGTATTCCGTTGATGGTGCCGGACGCCGTCGGCAGTCGCCAGCCATTCGGCGCCTCCATCGAAGCGCGGCGCGGCGTGAGCACTGGGATCTCCGCCGGCGACCGCTCCACGACCATCCTGGCGTGCATGGCCGACGATGCCGGGCCGGATGACGTGGTCATGCCGGGACACATCTTCCCCATTCTGGTGCGTGAAGGCGGTGTGCTGGTGCGTGCCGCGTTGACCGAAGCCTCGGTCGATGTAGTGCGCCTCGCTGGCCTCAAGCCGGCGGCGGCCGTGTGCACGATTCTCGACGATCAAGGTGCCCTAGCGGGGCGCGCCGACCTTGAAACACTCGCCGAGCTGTTCAACCTCGCCATCATCGACGTGGCCGACGTTGTCGCCTATCGCCTGCGCAACGAATCGCTCGTGCATCGCGTCGCCGATGCCCCGATCCGCACCGCGTTCGGTGGCAAGTTCCGCATGGTTGCGTATCGCAATGACGTGGACCGGCACGAACACATCGCGCTCGTGAAGGGACGTATTCAGTCCGGCGATGCGCCGCTGGTGCGCATCCATTCCGAATGTCTCACGGGTGACGTCTTCGGCTCTGAACGCTGTGATTGCGGTGAACAGCTGGCGCGCGCCATCCACATGATCAACAGCGCGCGCAAGGGCGTCCTGGTTTACATGAACCAAGAAGGGCGCGGCATCGGCTTGGCGAACAAGATCCGTGCGTACGCCTTGCAGGACCAGGGTCGCGATACGGTTGAGGCGAACCTGGAACTGGGCTTCAAGGACGACGGGCGCGACTACGGCATGAGCGCGCAGATTCTGCGTGACCTGGGCATCGCCAAGGTACGCTTGATCACCAACAACCCGAAGAAGATCGACGGGCTGGCACGCTATGGTATCGAGGTCGTCGAGCGCTTGGCGATCGAGGTGCCGGCGCACCAAGGCAACATCCACTACCTGCGCACCAAGCAACAGAAGCTCGGCCACCTGCTGACCGGGCTCAAGCCCTTGATCTGAGCGACCGCATGGCCACGATTCACAAGGGGCAGCGCGACGCCGCAGCGCTGCGGTTCGGCGTCGTCGTGTCGCGCTTCAACAGCGTTGTCACCGAACGGCTGCTCAAGGGCGCGCTCAAGGCGCTGCAGGAGAGTGGCGCCGCGGACGACCGCATCGAAGTCGCCGAGGTTCCTGGTGCGTTCGAGATCCCCTTGTTCGCCGAGTCGTTCGCCAAGACGGGCAAGTTCGATGCGCTGATCTGCCTTGGGGCGATCGTCCGCGGCGAGACCCAGCATCACGATTACCTGGCCCGCTCGGTGTTCGACGCCTTGCAACAATTGCAGGTGACGCATCACATCCCCGTGGCCCTCGGTGTGTTGACCACCGAAAACATGGAGCAGGCGCTGCGCCGTGCCGGCGACGATGCGGGCAACAAGGGCTACGAGGCGGCGTTCACGGCGATCGAAACGGCCAACCTGTTGCGGCAGCTCGGATGAAAGCAGTGACGCATGTGGCGTACTGCATATCGCTCGTGGCCGAGGAGACGGGCATGAGCGACGAGCGACGCGCAACGAGCGACCAGCGCTCATAGCCATGGGTGCACGACGACGCGGACGCGAGTTGGCCCTCCAAGCGCTCTATCAGATCGAGGTGAGCGGCGACGCGATTGGAGAGCTGCAGGCCTTTTTCACACAGGCCGAAGCGGGAGAGCGGGCCAAGGCCTTCGCCGCGCAGCTGGTAGCGGGTGTACGCGAGCGCCAGGAGCAGATCGATCAGCTGATCGCCGGCGCCAGCGAGCACTGGCGGTTCGAGCGTCTCTCGCGCGTCGATCTCAATGTGCTGCGCGTCGCCAGCTACGAGCTGTTGGCGCAGAACGCGCCGACCAGCGTCGTGCTTGACGAGGCGATCGAAATTGCGCGGCGCTTCGGTACCGAGGAGTCAGCGACGTTTGTGAACGGCATTCTCGACCAGGTCGCCTGCCAACTCGGCGTCAAGGACGAGGGCGACGAACGAGGTGGCAGTGACGATGACCCAGATGAGTGAACGCTACGACCCGGCGCTGGTGGAGACGAAGTGGCAACGGGTGTGGCGCGAGCGTCGCACCAACAACGTCGATCTGCGCGGCGCTGTGCGGCCGTACTATACGCTGATGATGTTCCCTTATCCCTCCGCCGAGGGGCTGCACGTCGGCCACGCGTTCGCGTTCCCCGGCGTCGACATCCACGGCCGTTTTCGTCGCTTGCAAGGGTACGATGTGTTCGAACCCATCGGCTTCGACGCCTTTGGTATCCACTCCGAGAACTACGCACTCAAAGTCGGCACGAATCCCAAACAACTCATTCCGCGCACCATCGAGAATTTCCGCCGCCAGCTGCGCCGTCTCGGCCTGATGGTCGATTGGGAGCACGTCGTCGATACCACGGCGCCGGAGTACTATCGCTGGACACAGTGGATCTTCCTGCAGCTGTACAAGCACGGCCTCGCGGTGCGCAAGAAGGCAGCGGTGAACTGGTGCCCGCAGTGTCAGACCGTCCTCGCCAACGAACAGGTGATCGACGGCTACTGCGAACGCCATCCGGACGTGCGCGTGGAACAACGTCTGGCCGAGCAGTGGTTCTTTACGATCACCAAGTACGCCGAACGCCTGCTCGAGAATCTCGACTGGATCGATTGGTCGGACACGACGAAGATGGCGCAGCGCAACTGGATCGGGCGATCTGACGGTGCCGCGATCGACTTCCCGCTGGTTGCCAACCCGGACCGCAAGCTGTGCGTGTTCACCACACGCCCCGACACGGTGTTCGGCGCGACGTACATGGTGCTGGCTCCGGAGCATGTGTGGGTGGAAGAGGTGGCGACAGCGGAGCAGCGTCCGGCGGTCGCCGCGTATCGCGACCGGGTCGCCAAGATGGACCTGGTGACACGCCGCGCGGTGAAGGAAAAGACGGGAGTCTTCACCGGCGCCTACGCCATCAACCCGGCAACTGGCGCGCGCATTCCGATCTGGATCGCCGATTACGTGCTCGCCGAGTACGGGACCGGGGCAATCATGGCCGTGCCGGCGCACGACCAGCGCGATTTCGAGTTCGCGCAGGTGTTCGAGTTGCCAATCGTTCGCGTAATCGCGGCTGAAGGTGAGACAGCCGACACACCGTTGGAGGCCGCGTACGACGGGCCAGGTCAGCTGGTGAACAGTGCGCACTTCGACGGCATGGATGCGCAGGCGGCCAAGCGCGCCGTCACCGAATGGTTGGCGAGTCGCGGCGCCGGCACGGCGCGCGTCGAATACCGCTTGCACGACTGGTGCATTTCACGGCAACGCTACTGGGGCCCACCGATTCCAATCATTCATTGTGACACCTGCGGCATCGTTCCGGTTCCGGAATCGGACTTGCCCGTGGTGCTTCCCGACATCGACGACTTCCGCCCCGACGCCAGCGGCGTCGCCCCGCTGGCGCGCGTGCGATCATTCTACGAGGTCGCCTGCCCCCGGTGTCGGGGCAGGGCGCGCCGCGAAACCGACGTGTCCGACACCTTTCTCGACTCGGCGTGGTACTTCCTGCGCTACCCATCCACGGACCGCAACGACGTTGCGATGGACCCGCAGCTGACCAAGAAGTGGCTGCCAGTCGACACCTACATCGGTGGCAACGAGCACGCGGTGCTGCATCTGATGTACACGCGCTTCATCACCATGGCGCTGCACGACATCGGCTTGCTGCCGTTCGAAGAGCCGTTCAAGAAATTCCGCGCCCACGGTCTGATCATCAAGGACGGCGCCAAGATGTCGAAGTCGCGCGGCAACGTCGTCAATCCCGATCAGTATCTCGATCATCACGGGGCGGACGTT
>Ga0335069_10010141_pt1 | contig 13368 bp, 14 predicted proteins | sample Lox_Sample_11_FD_206714 | JGI IMG/M metagenome (GOLD analysis project Ga0335069, IMG submission 206714) | Soil microbial communities from Loxahatchee National Wildlife Refuge, Florida, United States - Lox_Sample_1.1 | ecosystem: Environmental > Terrestrial > Soil > Wetlands | place: USA... | reverse complement strand
TCGTAGATGGCATCCAGGCGGGCGGGGGTGGGCTTGAGCACACCATCTCGCAGGGATTCGATATAGCCACTGATAACGGTCAGAGGGCTGCGCAAATCGTGGGCGATATCTGCGGTCATCTGGCGACGCAGATCGTTGGCCTGGGAGATTTGAGTGCTCATCTGGTTGAAAGCGACGGTTAATTTGCCAAGCTCGTCATGAGAGCGCACCGGCACTGCCTGTTTTAATTTGCCCTCTGCCATAGATTGGATGGCACCGGTTAGCTCGCGCAGCGGCCGGGTGAACGTGCTTGCCAATACAATCCCCAGCAGGAGCGCCACCGCGAAGGCGCCCAATGCCCCCAGGAGTAATGCCCGGGTGATGCGATCCAGGTAAGCCTGCTGGCGGGCATCCAAAGCCGGAGCAGCCGCGTTGATCACTGTGCCGACCAATACGTTGTTTACTTTAATTTGGATTCCGCCAGAAAGGTCAGAGGCGTTGACGACATCATTTATGTCAAAGCGCCCAAAGGGAATCACCACATGGTTATTTTGGTCCACGAGCACATAAGGCGATTGGGGATTGTTGCGGCCGTTGAAAGGCATCAGCATGCCCGGCATCGACAAGTCCGTATATTGCATGAATTCGAGAATGCCATCCCAGCTGCCATAAACTTCATAGTAATCGGTCACGATGGTCACGAAGCGGTTTTGGCCCTGGTCTTGCACAAACTGTCCAAATTCGCGTTCCGTGGATTGGTGCGCTAGAACGGCGGATATGACCGCCCCGGTCATGCTGATGAGCAGAAAAGCAAAGGTCAATTTGACGAACAACGAGCGCACAGAATACTCCTTCTAATCTGAGCGGAAACGATAGCCAACCCCAAAGATGGTTTCGATGTAGCGGGGATTCTCTGAGTCGGGTTCGATCTTGGAACGCAGGTTGCGGATGTGGACATCGATGGTGCGCGCCATGCCTTCAAAGCTGGTGCCTTGCAGCTTTTCCAGCAAATCCAGGCGGGAATATACCCGGCCCGGTGAGGCCATCAGGATGGCCAGCAAGTCGAATTCCGAGGGCGTCAATTCGACATCTTTGCCGCTAACGTTGACGGTGTGATTGTCCTTGTCCAAGACGATGTCGCTGGCACGCAGGATGGTACTTTGGGGTTCGGCTTGTTCGGCACGACGCAACACCGCGCGGATGCGCGCCAATAATTCGCGCATACCGAACGGTTTGGTAACGTAGTCATCGGCGCCTAGCTCCAACCCAAGTACTTTGTCCGATTCCTCCAGCTTGGCGGTTAGAAGAATAATGGGCGTGTTATGCTCCTTGCGGTATTCACGAATAAATTCGTAGCCGCCCATTTCGGGCATCATGATATCCAACAGGATGAGATCTGGTTTTTCTTGGCGGGCCACACTCAGTGCATTCAAGCCATTTTCGGCGGCCACCACCCGGAAACCTTCCTCAACGAGATATTCACGCACCAGTGTGCGCACACTGGCTTTATCATCCACAACCAAAATCGTTTTTTTCATACATCCTCCCCTGGAACCTCCGCTTATTTTCGGAAAACGACGAGCTTACTCAAAACGAAGTTCCACGCCAACGTGATAACAGTTGCGGTTCCCAGTGCGATCAGTTCATGTAAGCCCAAAATGTTCAAACAAAGCTCGTAGACGCCGGTGTTGATTGCCAGTCCTACCAAATTGACGGCCACGAAGGGCAACAATGTGGTCCAAATTTGAGCTTTCGAGCGAAATGTCCACGTTCGGTTCCAGAAGAAACTATTTAAAATGCCGGCGCTGTAAGAAATGCTCTTGGCGACTACTGGCAGGGTGGCCATTCCAGCCCAACGGGTCAGAATGAAATACACACCCCAGTCAACCGCAGTATTCAAGACTCCGACAAACGAAAATTTGACCGCTTGGATCAGCCATGCGGGCAAATGCAGCAATAATCCAGGGTTTTTCTCGGATGTGTTCATGGGGTTGTTCCTGGATTAATGGTATCACAATCGTACAACGTACCCCCCTGTTGGAAACCTCCAAAAGAGACTGCTTGCCTGGCAGGGCGTGATGCAACGCTGGATATGGCTACCGGTGAGCAGTTATTTGTCACCCAGTTGGCAATTTGCGGCTTGCTATGTGCCAACTGCGAATTATCCAGGACATAACGCAGCTCACCGCTGGTTACCATTTGCGCCAGTTGGTTTGCATTGACCACATTATCGCTGCCCAAAAAGCCTCCGAAAGGAAGCACTGGCCGACCGGTTGCCAGGATGAGCCCTGTGGCTTCGTCGGCGTTATATAACCCGACGAGGTACGTTTTCGGATCGGTGTTGGCTAACAGGTAGCTCGCAAGCGCCTGTTGTGAGGCGGAAAGTGGTGCGGGCGCTCCTTCGCGTTGAATACCTAAAAATTTCGCCGACGGGCCGGCTTTTGGAATTGAGGTGTCTGAATCGGAGGGGGTGAGCGTGGTCAGTCCAGACCAGGTGAGGGGGATTAACAGCAAGCTGGCGCTTACCAGGAGCGTTCCGGCGATGTTTGTCCATTTTTGCGACGGCCATGCCAGAAACGCGATGCCCCACAGCCAGGCAATGGCAGTCAGGGCGATGAGCCAATGGGCATATTGCGGGAAGCTATTCAACGTGAAAAACTGAAACGCCAGGGTGGCCCCGGTGGTCAAGGCGATCAGTATCCATCCGGCCCAATGCTGGCGTTGGAGAAATTTCCATAGTGCCCAGGCAGCAATTGCCGTCAAGGCTGCGATGGCCGGCCCGAGCATGACCAGGTAGTAAACGTGCCACAGGCCGGTGGTGAAGCTGAAATAGAGCATTTGCGGCAGCAGCCAGCCTACCCATAAAATCGCCGATGCTTGCTGTTCGGTCGGCGACCACTTCCATCCCAATGTGGCCAGGATGAGCGGGATGGCGAGGAGCGCCAGGGGTAGCAGCCAGCCGGCTTGATCAGCCAGGGGACGTGTGAAGAGACGCAACCATCCCGGGCGACCTACATCGGATATCCCGCCGGGTCCATTTCCAGGGTTGACAGGGCTACGAGTCGCATTACCGGCACGGTCAATATCCCCGGAGGAGAGAGAGGGAGATTGGCCGTGCTGGTAATCCGGTGACGACAAGCGATTGTCGTCGCGTGGCCCAATTCTTGCAAGTGTTGCCGGAGGGCCGAACCCGACCAGCATTCTGCGATTAGTTGATGCCAAATTGCTCAACCGTTGTACCCCATTATGTCCCAGGATTAACTCCATCTCAGAGTTATCGGTGCTGCTGCCGACATATGGGCGGTCAGCCGCTGGAGTAAGGTCCACAATTACTGCCCAAGAGAGTGAAACAATCAGCAATAGCACCGTTGCGGCTGCTAAATGCCAGATCCGTTTCCACACCCCATAATGAGCGCCCAGAAAATATAGCGCGTAGAACGCCGGGAGTACCATATAGGCCTGGAGCATTTTGATGTTGAATCCCAAGCCCACCAGGAACATTCCCAGCAGCAGGTAGCGAAAACGGCCTTCTCGAACTGATTTCAGGACTGCCCAGGTCGCCAGCAGGAGCACGAATACCAATAAACCGTCGATGGTGTTGTTGCGTTCGGTGGCAACCGCTACCGGCATGGCTGCCAGCGCCAGGGCCGCCAGCAACCCTGCCCAAACACCGAACGGACGTTTCACCAGCGAGTAAAGCAGTGGAATGGAGAGCACCCCTGCCAGCGCCTGGGGTAAAGCCAGGGCGAAACCGTTCACGCCCAGGAAGTAAGCTGAAATCGCTTGTAACCAAAAGCCCAGCGGCGGCTTGTCCACCGTCACCGAGCCACCTGGCTCGAAAGCAGCGAAGAAGAAATCGTGCCACGAGGTCAGCATGCTTTTGACGGTTGCCGCGTAATAGCTGTTGCCGACCCCGGCTGCACCCAACTGGTAAAGGCGCAGAAAGGCTCCCAAAAGGATGATCAACCCCAGCCCGATTGCAACAATCATTTGGGTGCGGGTTGAGAACCAGTTCTGAAATCGTTCTTTTATCCTTTCTCCAATTGGCCGCTTGTCAGGCAAGCCTTTATCTTGCATCACCATTGAAATCTTCTCCGCTGCGTTGTTTTCCAAGTCGCTCCAAGGATACCCGAAAGATGTTTAGAAATTGTTTAGAGATGTTTGAGGTTTTGTTTGGATTTTTTAACCCCGAAAAGTATAAATTTCATTGCGGTGAATAAAAATTGATGCATTTGAACGCTAATCATCCGTAAGGTCTTGGTGAGTTTGTCATTATAATAAAAACAACAGGAGGTACACCATGAGCCTGCTTACCGTCGCATTGCTGCAACTGAAATCTGCCGGCATGCACCAGGAAGCCAATCGGGCCAAAGGAGAGCAATATTGTCGTCGGGCGGCTGCCTTGGGTGCAGATATTGCTCTGTTTCCGGAGATGTGGAACATCGGTTATAGCCTGCCAAAGCTATCGAATCATAAGGCAGTCTGCACTTGGGAGCAACAGGCGCTGGATCTGGATTCGTCCTTTCTGATACATTTTCAGCACCTAGCGAAAGAGATGCGTATAGCCATTGCAATCACTTACTTGCAACGCTGGCAGGGCAGACCGCGGAATGCGGTCACAGTTTTCGACCGGCAGGGCAGAGTGGTACTGACCTATGCCAAGGTACATACCTGTGAGTTCGACAAAGAGGCGGCATTGACACCCGGCGAAGATTTCTATGCGGGAGAGGTGACAACGGCGCACGGCAAAGTAAAAATTGGTGCGATGATCTGCTTCGATCGCGAGTTTCCTGAAAGCGCCCGCATCCTGATGCTCAAAGGTGCCGAGATCGTGCTGGTTCCTAACGCCTGCGAAATGGAACAGAACCGCACGGCGCAGCTCCGCACACGTGCCTATGAGAACATGATCGGCATTGCCCTGGCTAACTATGCTACCCCACAGGAGCAGGGGCATTCGATGGCCTTCGACCCCATTGCGTTTTCCGGCAAAGATGGCATTTCACGGGATACGACGCTGGTCGAGGCCGGATCGGAAGAAGGCATTTATCTGGCGAAATTCGACCTGGCTGCGTTACGCCGTTGGCGAAGGCGTGAGGTATGGGGCAATGCTTATCGCCGTCCGCACTGTTATTCGGCGTTAGTCAATGAGGACGTGGCGCCGCCTTTTGTGCGCAAAGATGCCACCCGTTAACAAAGAGATTGTTTCTGGCGGGAACTTTGTTTTGAGGTTGTTCGTCTTCTGAGTGGAGGAAATTGATCATGAAGAGAGCATTTTTCGCCCTTTTATTCATTTTGGTGGTAGGTGCATTGTTGGCTACTTGCACGACACCTGCAAACCAGACGATCACGCTCACTGATGCCGATGCGGGCAAGACGGTCACGCTTCAAACCGGTGACACGCTGGTCATCCACCTGGCCGGCAATCCCACCACTGGCTACAACTGGGGTGTCAGCAAAGTGGACGCATCCATTCTGCAGGCGCAGGGCGACGTGCAATTCACGCCCGATACCAATGCTGCCGGTTCCGGCGGCACGGTGGTGTTGACCTTCCTGGCAGCTTCGGCGGGCCAAACCCAGCTTCAATTGGCTTATCACCGCTCATGGGAAACGGGAATTGCTCCACTTCAAACTTTCGCGGTGACCATTGTGGTGAAATAAGCAGCCTTATACTTGCCTTCGATGAGTGTAAAGTAGATCTGGAGACCTCCGGCAATTTTTGCCGGAGGTCTTCGTAGCGTCACGTTGCATTTTCTTGATAGATCGATCAGTTGGCCTTTTCGTGTATCTTGATGATGCGTTTCAATTCTTCGGCCAGCTTTGGTTCCAGGGGGTCAGGCTGGTGATTCTTGAGGATGTCTTGGGCGCGCTGGCGCGCCCATTCGCGCGCACCGTCATGTTTTTCCAGCCACTGCTCGTACGGACGACGGTCCATCAGATTGGGCAGCCACAGCTCGCGCATGTGTTGGCGGGTATGCTTCTGTGCCAGGAAGTTGCCACCTGGCCCAACAGAATTGATCACATCCAAAGCCAGGGCTTCATCGTTGACTGGGATGCCCTCCAACATTTTGCGCACGATGCTGTAGATCTCGCAATCCATCAGCATTTCCTCGTAGCTCAGGATGCGTGAGCCATGCAGCAGGCCGCAGCCCAGCAGCATGTCGGCACCGCTGGCGCAAGCCATAAACGCGGAGAAGCTATCGTCCACGGCGGCTTGCCAATCGGGCTCCTTGGCACCTGTGGCAAAAGTGCCCATCGAGAGCGGCACATGGTAGAAATCGGCAAGTTGGTTGCTGGCGGCGCCGAAGAGGAAATCTTCCGGCCCGCCGCCGGTATAAGCTCCGGTGCGCAGGTCCATGGCGGTCTGGGCGGCGGCGTAATATACCGGGGCGCCGGGGTAAGCCATTTGGATTAACGCCAGGACCGAGATCACTTCGGCGTTGCCGACTACCAGGTTGCCGGCCATGGTGGCCGGCCCGGTAGAAGCACAAGATGCCATGGTCATGTAGCCAACCGGCAGGCCGGCTTCGGCGGCAATCAACCCGGCTTCCAGGCTGCCGCCCTCGTGAGCCAATGGGCTGATAGTGCATTGCATGATGGAAAGCAAGGGGCGCTGGCGCAGGGCTTGTTTGCCGCCGGCGATGGCAGAAGCCATCTCGATGGCGGTACGCATTTCATTGGCATGCACCAGGCTCTCGGTCTGCAAATGTTTGGTGGTATTGTTCCAGGCGGCATCCAGCTCATGCAGGCTGCGGCTGTTCTCCGGGCAATCCTGTGCTGAAACCATCGACCACCAGAAGGCGACATCTTCCAGCGCGTCCATGGTGCGCACGCTGCAGGCCACATCCGATTTGGTGGCGCGGTGCAGCTCGCCGGTGAAAGGATCGAGCACTTCGACGCCGCAACCATCGGTACCCAGGTAGACATGCTTACCATCCAGTGACAAATCTTGGGAGAGGTCACGCGCTGCCAGGGTGTAGACCGGCGGGGCCAGCTTGAGTGCATCCTCGATGACTTGGCCCGGGATCCTGGCGATCTGCGTAATGCGGTCTATGCTGGCACCGTGTGCTTCCAAAATGTCCAACGCCTGTGGCAGGGGGAAGCGTACGCCGGTGTGGGCGATTACTTCGAGCGTGGCAGTATGAATACGCTCGATCTCCGGTTGGCTGAGCACCTGGAAAGAAAGGTGAGGTTGAGTGATGGGATGGATGGGTGTTGACATAGCTATTGCCTGGCCTCGATTAGCTTTTTGGCCACTTCCACAGCGCCCAAGGCGTCTTCGCTGTAACCGTCGGCGCCGATCTCGTGCGCCCAGGTGCGCGTCACCGGGGCACCGCCGACCATCACTTTCACCTTCGGTCGCAAGCCGGCGCCGTCCAGCGCAGCGATAACCTGCTTCTGTCCGGTCATGGTGGTAGTGAGCAATGCAGAAACGCCGACGATGTCGGCGCCTACCTCGCCCGCTTTGGCAGCAAAACGCTCAAAAGGCACATCCACACCCAGGTCATAGACTTCAAAACCATTGGCCGAAAGCAACGTTGCTACCAGGCTCTTGCCAATCTCGTGCACATCGCCTTTGACCGTGCCGATAACCACTTTGCCGGTTGCCCTGCGCTGTGCGCCACGCGCTTTCATCTCCGGTTCCAGGATTGCAGTGGCTTTCTTCATCGCCTCGGCTGCCAGGATGACATCTGGCAAAAAGAACTGCCCGGCGCCAAACTGTTGCCCCACCTGGCTCATGCCGGGCAGGTAGCCCTGGTTGATCGCTTCCAGCGGGTCGAGCAGCTGTGCCAGTGCTTGGCGCGCCAGTTCCACTGCCGCATCCGGGTCACCATCGAGAATGGATTGCTTCATGGAGTCGAATAGAGGATTGGTCAAGACCGCCTCCTGATTGAATACCGGGTAGAATGGTTAAATTATACAGGTGTTAGAAAAACAGACGATGAAACCCAATCGAGAAAAATGCATCTAAATAAGTGTATGTTAGAGGTGATGATATGAGTGAATTGACCGAATACCGCAAGAGCAAAGATGAATATTTTGCTCAAACCGAGCAAAGTCCGTTGACCGGCGAGCAGCAGCGCACGTTCAAGGGCTTGAACTATTTTCCGGAGAGCCCAGCCCTGCGCATCGAGGTGAAGATCGAGCCTTTTCCCCAGCAGGAAACGATCCAGATGCAAACCTCCACGGGCGGCATCCAGCCCCACCGGCGCCTGGGCCGCATCCGTTTTACCGTGGAAGGCCAGGACGCCGAGTTGACGATCTATGGTGACGAACACGGTTACTTTTTGCCCTTCGTCGATAGCCTTGCCGGCAAGGAGACCTATCCGGCCGGGCGCTACCTGGAACCGGAAGCGTTGGGCAACGGCCGTTTTCTGGTAGATTTCAATTATGCTTACAATCCCTATTGTGCTTACAACGACCGCTGGTCATGCCCGCTGACGCCGGCCGAGAACCACTTGAAGGTGCCCATTCGCGCCGGTGAGAAAAATTTCCACGATTAAATTTTTCGTAGGGGCAGGCCGTCGGCCTGCCCAAGTTTTGTAGCATTTAAAGTGATAATTCCCACAGCGCGTGCCAGGCCTGTTCTTCGCTCTCTGCGATCTTGGGCAGGCGTTGGCTGGCCTGAACCAGCAATCCATGAGACGATTCTGCCCGGTAACAACGGTTGAGCAGTCCGGCGACTTCGTCCCAGCGCTGAGCGGCTGTCAGGAATTGCTTTGCGATATCTGGTAACTTTGGCTCGCCGGTGATTTCCGCCGCTTCTTCCAGAAAATGTCCATACATGGTGCGGAACAAGCCTCCGCCCGTGCCGCCGCGCGCCTGGGCTAGTACATCCAGTGAAACGGAGTGCAACGGCTGGTCGCGGTCGGCGATCAGCACCTGCCGATTGGGCAAATCCAGACTGCAGACCACGATCACATGACCGCCGAAGTGGTATTCCTGCCCGTGGAAATCGAAATAAGGCAGGAAGCCCATGTCCAGTGCCAGCATGGCCGGCTGTCCACTTTCCAGCAGCTCCAGCAGCGCTTTCTCGGCACGCGCCGCGCTTTCCGTGCGATGAAGCTCGACTTTCACTCCGGTACAGCGCCCGGCAGCTTTTTCCATGCCTTCTTTGCCGGGACGTCCTGCGTTGGCGCGCCCACCCAGGAAGGGCAGGCTGTTCTTTGCCTGCCAATAGATGAATCCCACCCCGGAGCCCAGTCCCAGCAGCAGCTCTTCGCTGATGGGATAACCGTTGAAGACATACACGTGGCGCAGCGAGCCAGTGACGCAGTGATGTGTGATGAAATGCTTGAACCCTGCCAGCGGCTGGAGGGTCATGGAGCAACCTTTCGCACCGGCTGGCGCAACACCGTCTTCAGTTTTTCGGGCTGGGCGCGCCGCGGGTCACCCAGGTAGATCTCGTGATGTTTACCGTTGCGTTCCAGGTGATTGGCCTGCATGAAATCTTTCATGCGCTGAATGGTGGCGGGTTCTTCAGAATAAGGCCCGATGTGCATCACCTGTACCGACAAGCCTTCTTCGAAAGTGGCGAAGCGTAGCCTGGCCAGCGCCGGACCGGGGCGTTTTTTAGCCAGTTGCGCCAATCCTTCCTGGAACATGGCCTCGCTGATGTGATCGGGCTGCAGCATCATGGCGGTGAAATACCAATCTTCCTTGCGGGTGAAATCGAAATCATCGCCTTTTACCCACCACAACCCTTCCAGGGCCATTACGGTGTAATCGATGGGGTCTTCCTTGCGCAGCTTGGACATGAACTTGAGCGTGAAAGAAATACCATAAAGGGCGGTCAGCGCCTCGCCGAATTCGGCGGAATCGCCCACGGTTTGTCCGGCAGGCACCACGCCGTCGATCATGGCGAATTTGAAGGCCGGCACTTCGACCAGCTCCACGGTTTTTGCCGAAGGCATATACAGGCGCTTCAATTGTTTCCTCAAATCAATTTTTTCCATTTCCGGCTCCTTTTCTTTTTCCCCGCGTGGGGATGCCCCGTACGGGGTGGGGTTGTGCCTGTGAGGTGTAAAGTTGGATCACCGCCTGCGCCCACTCAGCCACCAGTTGCCGCAGCTCCGGCGGGTCCAGCACGGTGACGGCCGGGCCAAAACTGCCGGCCATGCCCGCCGCATAGAACAGATCACTGGCGGGCAGCGTGGCGATCACGGAGCCATCCGGCTGCCAGGCCACATCTTGCCAAAGATAGCCATTTTGTCGTACGAAGTCGGCTACCTGCGGCTCGAAGCGCAACCGCGCCAGGATGGCTGCTTGCGGCAAGGGCTCCTGGGCCAGCCAGGCGTGCACGTCGAAATCAGCCGGGATGGCATAGGATGTATCCAGGATCTCCACCGAGCGGATGCGATCCACGCGCAACAGGCGCATGGCGTTCCGCAGGTGGCAGAACCCCACCACGTACCACCAGCCGGCGCGGTGCACCAGGGCATAGGTATCGAAATCGCGGCGAGTGGGCTCGGCGCTTCCCTGCCGGGCGTAAGTCAGCCGTAAGCAATGGCGTTGGTGCAGTCCCTGGCGCAGGATATCCAGGGTGGGGGAGAGGGCGGCTGTATCGGCGCGGTGGAGGTTGGCCGCGGCCAGGGAGCGGTGTGCCCAGGCCACTTCGTGGCGTTGCTCCTCCGGCAGCACCTGGTCCAGCTTGGCCAGTGCGCTGCGCGCCTCGACCTGGTACAGATCGCCCCAGAGCTGTTCCACCAGGCCGGCGCCCAATGCCAGGGCTGCGGCTTCCTCGGGCGACAGCATCAGGGGCGGCATTTTGTAACCGCGCGCCAGGGAAAAACCGCCATAAGGGCCGCGTTCGGTGTAGACTGGCAAGCCCATCTCTTCCAGCATGCTGATATAGCGATGCAACGTGCGCAGCGACACATCCAACTGGGCGGCCAGGTCGGCGGCTTTTTGGTTGGGCTGGCGTTGCAGTAACAGGATGAGGTGGATCAAACGGGTAGCAGTGTTGGCCATGTTCATTCCTCTGCAGGCGTTTTGACTATCGCGCCGGTATATGTCAAATTATGGCATATATCTTGGGTAAGGATGATGAAAAGAAGCCATTGCAACGGTCACTACGGATGGCAGATCATGTTATACTGATTTTTGGCTATTTTCGCCCAGCCTGAAATTTTATCGGTAACTAAGACTGGACCACGGTTGAGGCGATCATTTTGAGCGGTTCTGTTAAATTAAGATACGGGGTATTCATTTGCTTTCTGTTTTGTTTATGTTCCTGCACAAGCGATATCCAGGCAGCTATCGCCGGTGATGTTGTTGGCGCGGATGATGAATCGGCGTCGGTGGCAACTGCGACGGTTGCAGCCAGCTCGACTCCGACGATGGTGGCGACTTCTGTCACTTCGACCCCCACAGTCACTATTCCCGAGGAAACTCCCGAAACGACGCCAAGTTGTTTATTGAAAAATGGTGTCACCCAGCGCATTCAATTCTATTCGGAAGCGCTGGATGATTTTCTAACGACAACGATTTATTTGCCTCCCTGCTATGATTCGGGCAAGAGCGGTGGCTATCCGGTGATTTACTTGCTCCACGGCCAGGGAATGGATGACACCTTTTGGCCTTCCATTGGCATTACTGATCTGGCCACCCAGATGATCCAGGCAGGAAGTTTGCCTTTCATGATGGTTTTTCCATACGAATCCAACGATCTCGTCCCGGTCGAGGAGTCATCGTTTGGAGATGCCATCATGGATGATTTGATCCCATGGTTGGATGCAAATTATGATACTTGCCGGGATCGCCGGTGTCGCGAAATTGGGGGGGTGTCGCGCGGAGGTGGGTGGGCAATGCATTTGGCATTGACTAATCTGGATGATTTTTCTGCCGTCGGAGCCCACAGTTTTGCCTACTATAGCACTGACCTGGATCTTTCCAGAACGCTGGAGGCGGATCCCTCCACCGTGTTCCCGCAGATCTATATCGATCGCGGAGATGGTGATTATCTGGCTGGCAGCATCGACCTGTTCGAGCAAAACTTGACCTTATTGGGCATAGCCCATGTTTACAAGGTGAATCCGGGAGCACATTCCATCGAATACTGGCAATCCCAGGTGGGTAATTACCTGGCATGGTACGTGCAGGTTTTCAACTCGAACGGTCTGCAATAGTTCAGTTTGCTCAAACCGAAGCGGAAAAATAGGCTTTCGTGTTGGGATGTACCTGGGGATCTGCCAATAACTCCGGCACGCTGAACCAGCGGAAATCGTGGTGCTGATCGGCGGGCAGTTTATCCGGCAGATGCCTCAACCATACTTCGTGCGCCAATACAATGTAATGGGTATCGATTCCCGGTTCATTGGCGAAATTATCAGGATATAGATGCTCGTAGACGCCCTTAAAATGTGCTTGAGATGGCTCCATCTCGATTCCGAGTTCTTCGCGTGCCACACGCGCCAAGGCCGCTGCAATGCGCTCGTCTTTGGCAATACGCCCACCGGGCACGAACCAGGTATTTTGCGCCGGGCGGTTGGTGCGCAGTCCTAGCAACACGCGCCCCTGCGAGTCACGCACGATCAGATCGATGGAGACCAGGGGCGAAAGTTTGACCACTTCCAGGAAAGTTTTGGGGTCTAGTTTCATTGAATGGAGGTCGATTCTACAAATCAAAGAGCGGGCGCAGGCTTTCTGCCCATTGGCGAATGGCGTCCCAATCGCGGAAATCGCCTGGGGAAAACATGGCGCTGTTCATCACCCAGTTCATTAAAAGGGAGACCTTTTTAGGGTCATACTTTCCGGCTAGTAGTCCAACGCTGACCGGGTTTACTTCCGCTGCTTCTTTGTACATGGGTTTCAGGTAGCTATTTGCTTCAGCACGGTTGATGGGGGTATCTTTTCGCATGACGAGACTCACGACGAAATAAGCCACGGGGATCTGGCCCAATGCTTTGTGGTGTTTCTTCAGCAAGCGGAGGATGGCTTTATGCGGCTGGTCGACGCGGATGCCGGAGCCGATGACTGCTGCATGATAGGGACTGAGGTCTTTGACCAATCTGGCGGGCAGCACCTCGACTTCGGCGCCGCCATCCCGTAACGACTGGCCAATGGCTTCTGCTATCTCCTGTGTCGATCCGGCCCAGCTACCATAGGCCACCAATATCTTTTTGCTCATTGTTCCTCCGCACCGTTAATTGCCCGATTATATGGCATTATGGAGAATTCGGCGAGGAGTATCTCAACAACGCAGGCGAATGTCGCCCGAATCGTGGCTAAAGAGCTGATCCAGCCAATCAAAGATAATCAAGTGCGCGAGGCGTAGGTTGTTCAATTCGCAATGGGCATCGGCTCCCTGGACAGCGCTGAACTCCTGCAACCGCACAGGAACACCACGCTGGACGAAGTTATCATAGACAGTGTGCGCTTGTCGGATCAAGC
>Ga0335069_10010140_pt1 | contig 13368 bp, 9 predicted proteins | sample Lox_Sample_11_FD_206714 | JGI IMG/M metagenome (GOLD analysis project Ga0335069, IMG submission 206714) | Soil microbial communities from Loxahatchee National Wildlife Refuge, Florida, United States - Lox_Sample_1.1 | ecosystem: Environmental > Terrestrial > Soil > Wetlands | place: USA: Florida... | reverse complement strand
ACGCCGCGGCGCTCGCGCGCAATCTGCATGGGGACAGCTACAACCAGCTGGGCGAGGCGACGCTGGGCGTCGTCGTGCGTGATCCGATCGGCGTCGTCGGGATCATCACGCCGTGGAACTTTCCGTTCCTGATCGTCAGCCAGAAGCTGCCGTTCGCGCTCGCCGCGGGTTGCACGGCGGTCGTGAAGCCGGCGGAAGTCACTCCCGGCACGACGCTGATCCTCGGCGAGATCCTGCTGCAATCCGGTTTGCCGCCGGGCGTCGTCAACATCGTCACGGGGCGCGGCGACGTGGCCGGCGAGTCGCTCGTCGTCGACGCCGACGTCGACATGCTGTCCTTCACCGGCTCGACCCGTGTCGGCAAGCTCGCGGTGGCGCGGTCGGCGCCGACCCTGAAGAAGGTCTCGATGGAGCTCGGTGGCAAGAACCCGCAGCTCGTCTTTGCCGATTGCGACTGGGATGCGGCCGTCGATGCCGCCGTGCAGGGGATCTACTTCAATGCCGGGCAGTGCTGCAACAGCGGCAGCCGGATCCTGGTGCAGGATGCCGTCGCGGAGAGATTCGCGGCCGAGGTCATCGAGCGCTCGCGCCGCGTGCGGATCGGCGACCCGCTGGAAGCGGGCGTGCAGGTCGGCGCGATCACGACGCAGCGGCAGTTCGACACGATCCTGTCCTACATCGCCGCGGCGCGTGCCGGCGGCGCGACCGTGGCGCTGGGCGGCGAGCGGATCGAGCGGCCCGGGATGTACATCGAGCCGACCGTCGTGACTGGCGTGACGCCGGACATGGCGATCGCCCGCGAGGAGGTCTTCGGCCCGGTGCTCTCGATCCTGTCGTTCGGGACGCGCGACGACGCGATCCGGATCGCGAACTCGACGTTCTACGGCCTGTCGGCGGCGGTCTGGAGCCGCGACATCGATACGTGCCTGATCGCGGCCCGCGCCATCCGCGCCGGCACGGTCTGGGTCAACACGTTCCTGGAAGGGCATGCGGAGTTGCCGTTCGGCGGCTACCGCGAGAGCGGCATCGGCCGCGAACTCGGGCGGTTTGCGACCGAGGACTACACCGAGACGAAGACCCTGCATGTGCACCTGGGAAGGCGTACCGACTGGTACGTCTCGAAGTGAAAACGTACGAACCGTTCGTACAGGAGGAGACACGCATGAAGAAGCATCTGATCGCCATCGCGGTGGCCGCCGGGGTTTCGCTCTCGGCGTCGGCGCAGCAGCAGAGCGTCGAAGTCCTTCACTGGTGGACGTCGGGCGGCGAGGCGGCCGCGCTGAACGTCCTGAAGACGACGCTCGAGAAGCAGGGCGTGAAGTGGAACGACATGCCGGTCGCCGGCGGCGGCGGCGAGGCCGCGATGACGGCCCTGCGCGCGCGCGTCACGGCCGGCGATCCGCCGACCGCCGTGCAGATGCTGGGCTACGACATCCAGGACTGGGGCAAGCAGGGCGTCGTCGCCGACCTGAATTCGCTCGCGAGCCGGGAAGGTTGGGACAAGGTCGTTCCCGGCGCGCTGCAGCGGTTCTCGAAATACGACGGCAAGTGGATCGCGGCGCCGGTCAACGTGCATTCGACGAACTGGGTCTGGGCCAACAAGGCGGTGCTGGCGAAGGCCGGGGTCGCGTCCGAGCCGAAGTCCTGGGACGAATTCATCGACGCGCTCGGCAAGGTGCAGAAGGCCGGCTTCGTCGGGCTCGCGCACGGCGGCCAACCATGGCAGGACGCGACGCTCTTCGACGGCGTCGTGCTGTCGACCGGCGGCGTCGATTTCTACCGGAAGGCCTTCATCGACCTGGACCAGGGCGCGCTGTCGTCGCCGACGATGCTGAAGGTGTTCCAGCGGATGCACCAGCTGCGCGGCTTCGTCGACAAGGATTTCTCCGGGCGCGACTGGAACCTCGCCTCCGGGATGGTGATCAGCGGCAAGGCCGGCTTCCAGATGATGGGCGACTGGGCCAAGGGCGAGTTCCTGAAGGCGAAGCAGGTTCCGGGGAAGGACTTCGTATGCTTCCGGACACCGGGATCGCAGGGCATGGTCTCGTTCAATTCCGACCAGTTCGTGATGTTCAAGGTCGGCGCGGACAAGGTCTCGGCCCAGGAGAAGCTCGCCTCCGACATCATGGCCCCGGCGTTCCAGTCGGCGTTCAATGTCGTGAAGGGCTCGGTGCCGGCGCGGACCGACGTCTCGGACAAGGATTTCGACGACTGCGGCAAGAAGGGGATGAAGGATCTCGCGGAGGCGAACCAGAAGAACACGCTGGTCGGCTCGATGGCGCACGGCCACGCGGTCCCGGCGTCGTTGAAGAACGCGTTCTATGACGTGATCACGCGCCATTTCAACGGCGAGCTCGATGACCAGAAGGCCGTGACCGCGCTGGCCGCGGCGGCCAAGGGCTGAGGCACCGGCACGGCATCGACGCCGCCGCGCGGGCCACGGCCCGCGCGGCGGCCGGGAGACCTCCGCCATGAGAGCCGGAATCCTGCCGAAGCTGCTGATCAGCCCGAGCGTGCTGCTCGTGCTCGTGAGCGTCTACGGCTTCATCATGTTCACGATCTACCTGTCCTTCACCGGCTCGACGCTGCTGCCGTCGTATTCGTGGGCCGGCACCGCGAGCTATCACCGGCTGTTCGGCCTGGAGAACTGGGACGTCTCGTTGCACAACCTCGTCGTCTTCGCGACGCTGTACATCCTCGTCGCCGGCGTGCTGGGGCTCGCGCTGGCCATCCTGATCGACCAGCAGGTGCGCGGCGAAGGCCTGTTCCGGTCGGTCTTCCTCTACCCGATGGCGTTGTCGCTGATCGTCACCGGGACGGCGTGGAAATGGCTGCTGGACCCCGGCGTGGGGCTGGAGCACTCGCTGCACGACCTCGGCTGGGAGAGCTTCGGCTTCGACTGGATCAAGGACGGCGACATGGCGATCTACTGCGTCGTCATCGCGGCCGTCTGGCAGACGACCGGCTTCGTGATGGCGCTGTTCCTCGCCGGCCTGCGCGGCGTCGACAGCGAGGTCGTCAACGCGGCGCGCATCGACGGGGCGCGCCCGTGGCAGGTGTACTGGCGCGTGATCATCCCGCAGCTCGGCCCGATGTTCGTCTCCGCGTTCGTGATCCTGGCGCACATGGCGATCAAGTCCTACGACCTGGTCATCGCGCTGACCAACGGCGGTCCCGGGCGCTCGACCTGGCTGCCGTCGGTCTTCATGTACCAGTACACGTTCACGCGCAACGAGATGTCGGTCGGCGCCGCGAGCGCGGTCCTGATGCTCGGCGCGATCTCGATCGTCGTGCTGCCGTACCTCGTCGGCGAATACCGGAAGGCGAAGAATGGCTAGCGCGGCGACGTCCCGTTTCGATCCGACCCGCATCCTGCTCTACGCGCTGCTGGGCGTGCTGGCGGTGCTGTTCCTGATGCCGGTCTACGTGATGCTCGACAACTCGTTCAAGACGCTGGACGAGATACGCGGCGGCAACCTGATGGCGCTGCCGCACGACTGGACGATCGCGCCGTGGACCGCCGCCTGGAGCACGGCGCAGATCGGCGTGCAGCCGACGGGGCTGAAGCCGTACTTCACGAACTCGTTCCTCCTCGTCGTGCCGGCCGTCGCGATCTCGACGCTGATTGGCGCGCTCAACGGCTACATCCTGACGCAGTTCAAGTTTCGCGGGGCCGACCTGCTGTTTGCCGCGATGCTGTTCTCGGTCTTCATGCCGTTCCAGATCGTGCTGATCCCGATGGCGCGCACGCTGGGGCTGCTGGGGATCGCCGGAACGATCAAGGGCCTCGTCTTCGTGAACGTCGTCTATGGCATCGGTTTCACGACGCTGTTCTTCCGCAACTACTACGCCGCGTTCCCCGGCGAGCTGATCCGCTCGGCGCGGATGGACGGCGCCGGGTTCTTCGGCGTGCTGTGGCGCATCCTGCTGCCCAACAGCGCGCCGATCGTCGTCGTCACGGTGATCTGGCAGTTCACGAACATCTGGAACGAGTTCCTGTTCGGCGCCTCGTTCAGCAACTACAAGTCGTACCCGCTGACGGTCGCGCTGAACAATCTCGTCAACAGCTCGACCGGCGTCAAGGAATACAACGTTCATTTCGCCGGCGCGTTCATCGCCGCGATCCCGACGCTCGTCGTCTATCTCGTGTCCGGGAAGTATTTCGTCCGCGGGCTGATGGCCGGCTCGGTCAAGGGATAAGGGAGGAAAGCCTTGGCTTCGCTCGATCTCGCGCATGTCAAGAAGAGCTTCGGCAACGTTCAGATCCTGCACGACATCAGCATCAACCTGCAGGACGGGGAATTCCTCGTGCTCGTCGGGCCGTCGGGATGCGGCAAGAGCACGCTGATGAACATCATCGCCGGCCTGGAGGAGCCCACCGGCGGGGAAGTGCGCCTCGACGGCCGCGACATCACGCAGGTCGCGCCGGCGGACCGCAACGTCTCGATGGTGTTCCAGTCCTACGCGCTGTATCCGAACATGACCGTGGCGAAGAACATCGAGTTCCCGCTCGAGATGCGCAAGGTCGCGAAGTCCGTGCGCGACGAGCGCGTGCATGCGGTCGCGAAGCTGCTGCAGATCGAGCACCTGCTGCAGCGCAAGCCGCGCCAGCTGTCCGGCGGCCAGCGGCAGCGGGTCGCGATCGGGCGTGCGCTGGCGCGCGAGCCGAAGCTCTACCTCTTCGACGAGCCGCTGTCCAACCTGGACGCGCAGCTGCGCGTCGACATGCGGACCGAGATCAAGAAGCTGCACCAGCGGCTGAAGGCGACGATCGTCTACGTCACGCACGACCAGATCGAGGCGATGACGCTCGCCAACCGGATCGCGGTCATGAACCACGGCGTGCTGCAGCAGCTGGGCACGCCCTGGGAGGTCTACAACCGTCCCGCCAACACGTTTGTCGCGGGCTTCATGGGCAGCCCGCGGATGAACCTGGTCAAGGCGCGGCTGGTGTCGAACGAAGGCGCGCTCGCGCTGGAATTCCGTGAAGGCGGCGGCGAGGCGGTGCATTTCGCGCTGCCGCCGGACCGCGTGTCGCCGGCGCTCGCGGCACGGGCGGGGCAGGACGTCATCGCGGGGTTGCGGCCCGAAGCCGTGACGCTGAACGCCGACGGGCGGCCGGCCGGGCCGGGGCAGTGTGCCGTGGAGGCGCGCATCGAGGTCATCGAGCCGACCGGCGCCGACACGCTCGTCGTCGTCGACCTCGGCGGCCACGAGTTCACGGTGCGGCTCGAACCCGACGTCGTGCTCGCGCCCGGCCAACGCATTCGGTTCCTGGTCGAGCTCGGCAAGCTGGTCTGCTTCGACGCGACGTCGGGTACCCGCATCGATTGAATCGGCCGATGCGAACGCAATTCGATGTCGTCGTGGTCGGCTCCGGCGTCGGTGGAAGCGCGGTCGCATCGCGTCTGGCCGGCAGCGCCGCACGCGTGCTGGTGCTGGAGCGCGGCCCGCCGTTGCCGCGCGAGCCGCAGAACTGGGACGTCGAGGCGGTGTTCTGCGACCACCGCTACCGGACGACCGAGACCTGGTACGCCGACGGGCGTGCCTTCAATCCCGGGATGTTCTATTTCGTCGGCGGCCACACGAAGTTCTACGGCACCGCGATGTTCCGCTTCCGCGAGCGGGACTTCGACGAGGTCGTGCACGAGGAGGGCGTCTCGCCCGCATGGCCGATCCGCTATGCCGACCTGGAGCCGTGGTACGGGGAGGCGGAGCGGCTCTTCGGGGTCCGCGGCCAGGGCGGCCGGGATCCGACCGATCCGCCGCGCAGCACGCCGTACGCACATGCCCCGGTCCCGCACGAGCCGGTGCTGGCGGCGATCGAGGAGCGCCTTCGCGTCCACGGGCTCAGGCCGTTTCCGATGCCGAGCGCGATCGACTTCGGCGACGGCGGGCGCTGCTGTCGCTGCCCCAATTGCGACGCCTTCCCGTGCCGGATCGACGCCAAGGGCGACGCCGAGATCCGGCTGCTGCGTCCCGCGCTCGAGAATGCGAATATCGAACTGCGCGCGTCGACGCGGGTCGAGCGGCTCGTCACCGACGAGGCCGGGCGCCGTGTCGTCGCCGCGGAGGTCGTCGTCGACGGCGTGGCCACGCGCATCCACGCCGGGCTGTTCGTCCTGAGCGCCGGCGCGATCAATTCGGCGGCACTGCTGCTGCGCTCGGGGAGCCGCGTGCATTCGCGCGGACTGGCCAACAGCAGCGACGTGGTCGGACGCCACTACATGACGCACAACACGACCGCGCTGATGGCCGTGCATCCGCTGAAGCGCAACCCGACGCGCTTTCCGAAGACGCTGGCCGTCCACGACTTCTACTACGGCGAGCACGCGGGCGACACGCCGCTCGGCAGCCTGCAGCTGCTCGGCAAGATCCGCGAGGAGATGCTGCGGGGCCCGCTGCCGCGCGTTCCGGCCGTCGCGCGCCGGTTCCTTGCGGCGCACAGCGTCGACTGGTACGCGCAGAGCGAGGACCTGCCGCATCCGGACAGCCGCGTCAGCCTCAGGCCCGACGGCGCGATCAATCTGCACTGGCATCGTACGAACCTGCGCGCCCATGCGCGATGGGTTGCGAGGTGCCGCCGGATCCTGCGCGCGAGCGGCTATCCGATCGTGCTGGCCAAGGGATTCGGCACGGAAGTCGTCTCGCACCAGTGCGGAACCGTGCGCTTCGGCACCGACCCGGCGACCTCCGCGCTCGACCCGTACTGCAAGGCCTGGGATCTCGACAACCTCTACGTCGTCGACGCCGGCTTCTTTCCGTCGTCCGCCGCGGTCAATCCGGCGCTCACGGTGGCGGCGCAGGCGCTGCGCGTCGGCGACCACCTGCGCACGGCGGTGCTTTCATGAGCGGCGCGGACGCGCCTTGTTCGGTGTCGTGATGGATGCGTCGGAATACGACTACGTGATCATCGGCGGCGGCTCGGCCGGCTGCGTGCTGGCGAATCGGCTGTCCGCCGACCCGTCGATTAGCGTGCTGCTGCTGGAGGCCGGCGGCGCGGCGCGGCATCCGTTCTACGCGTGGCCTGCCGGCTTCGCGAAGATGACGAAGGGCATCGGCTCCTGGGGCTGGCACACGGTGGCGCAGAAGCAGCTGAAGGGCCGGGTGTTGCGGTTCACGCAGGCGAAAGTGATCGGTGGCGGGTCGTCGATCAACGCGCAGCTGTACACGCGTGGCGTGCCCGCCGATTACGACGCCTGGGTCCGCGATGCGGGTGCGACCGGCTGGTCCTACCGCGACGTGTTGCCGTACTTCAAGCGCTCCGAGAACAACCAGCGCTTCGCGAACGAATTCCACGCCTACGGCGGCCCGCTGGGCGTCTCCAACCCGGTCAGCCCGCTGCCGATCTGCGAGGCCTTCTTCCAGGCCGGCCAGGAAATCGGCATCCCGTTCAATCCGGACTTCAATGGCGCCGTTCAGGAGGGTCTCGGCTACTACCAGTTGACGCAGCTCGACGCGCGGCGGTCGTCGGCGTCGACCGGTTTCCTGGATCCGGTGCGCAGCCGCCCGAACCTCGGCGTCGCGCTGCAGGCGCAGGTCCTGCGGATCGTCGTCGAGGCGGGGCGGGCGACGGGCGTCGACGTCGTGCGCCGCGGCAGCCGGTCGCCGGGGCGGATCCGCGCGCGTCGCGAGATCGTGCTGTCGGCGGGCGCGATCGGGTCGCCGAAGCTCCTGATGCAGTCCGGGATCGGTCCCGCGGACCACCTGCAGGCCGTCGGTGTCCCGGTCGTGAGCGACCTGCGCGGCGTCGGATCGAACCTGCAGGACCATCTGGACCTGTTCGTCATCTGCGAGTGCACCGGCGACCATACGTACGACAAGTACAACCGGCCGCAGCATGCGGCATGGGCCGGCCTCCAGTACCTGCTTTTCAGGCGGGGACCGGTCGCGTCGAGCCTGTTCGAGACCGGCGGCTTCTGGTACGCCGACCGTGCCGCCGGCGCGCGATCGCCCGACATCCAGTTCCACCTCGGCCTCGGCTCCGGGATCGAGGCTGGCGTCGCGCGGATGCGAAACGCCGGCGTCACGCTCAATACGGCCTACCTGCGGCCGCGCTCGCGCGGCACGGTCCGGCTGGCCGATCCGGACCCGGCGACGGCGCCGTTGATCGACCCCAACTACTGGTCGGAGTCCTTCGATCGCACGATGGCGATCAAGGGGTTGCGCCTGGCCCGCGAGATCCTGCGCCAGCCCGCGATGCGGCGCTTCGTGCAGGCCGAGGTCCTGCCCGGTGCAGGAAGCGACAGCGATGCCGACCTCTTCGAGTACGCGTGCGCCAACGCGAAGACCGACCACCACCCGGTCGGGACGTGCCGCATCGGGACCGCGAGCGACGCCGATGCGGTCGTCACGCCCGACCTGAAGCTCATCGGCATCGAAGGGCTGCGCGTTGCCGACGCGTCGGTCATGCCGTTCGTTCCGTCGTGCAACACGAACGCCCCGACGATCATGGTGGCCGAAAAGGCGGCGGACCACATTCTCGGGCGGATCGGGCGCAGCGGATCGTGAATCCCGGAGTTCCGCAGACCGTCCTGGACGCGCTGACCGATGTCGCGATGCCGCGGCTCGCGAACGTGCGCCCGGCGCAGGAGTTCGTCGTCGCGGCGGGCCAGCGCATCCCGGTGCGGCGCTACGCCGCGCTGGTCGTCGGCAGCGGCGCGGCGGGCCTGCGCGTCGCGGTGGAATTGAAGCGCCGCGGCGTCGACGTCGCGGTGGCGACGCAAAGCGCATTCGGCGGCACGTCGGCCTGCTCCGGCTCCGACAAGCAGACGCTGCATACGGCGAACGGGTCGGATCGCGGCGACGACTTCCGTGCGCTCGCCGCGGCGCTCGGGGCAGGCGGCGCGATGGACGAGGATACGGCCTATGTCGAGGCGGTCGGCTCGCTGCGCGCGCTCGCCTCGCTGCAGTATCTCGGCCTGCCGCTGCCGCAGGACCGCTTTGGCGGCGTGCTGCGCTACCAGACCGACCACGACGAGACCGGGCGCGCGACCAGTTGCGGACCGCGTACGTCCCGCCTGATGGTCCAGGTGCTGGCGCGCGAGGCGATGCGCCTCGAGGTCCCGATGCTGAACCATACGACCGCGGTGCGGATCCTGCGCGACGAGGATCCGGCCCCGCGGGCCGCCGGCGTCCTGGCGATCGCGCCAAAGCACCGGTCGCCCGACAATCCCTGCGGCTTCGTCATGCTGTGGGCCGGGTTCCTCGTGCTCGCCGCCGGCGGGCCGGGCGAACTCTACCGCGACAGCGTCTATCCGCGACACTGCTACGGTGCGCTCGGCCTGGCGCTGGAGGCCGGTATCGAGGCCGTCAACCTGACCGAGAGCCAGTTCGGCATCGGTACGCCACGGAGCGGATTTCCGTGGAATCTCTCCGGCACGTACGCGCAGGCGATGCCGTGCGTCGTGTCGGTCGACGCGCGCGGCCGCGAGCACCATTTCCTCGGCGGCTACTACCGCACGACCCAGGAGCTGGCGTCCAACACGTTCCGCAAGGGCTACCAGTGGCCGTTCCACGCGGCCCGGATGCTGGATTTCGGCTCGAGCCTGTTCGACCTCGCGGTGTTCCGCGAGACGCAGGCCGGACGCCGGGTCGTGATGGACTTCAATCGCAATCCGCTGCCGGTGCCCGGCGACGCGCCGTTCGACCTCGAACGCCTCGATGCGGACGTCCGCAGCTACCTGCAGAAGTCCGGCGCGCTGCTTCCCCTGCCGATCGACCGCCTGCGCCGGATGAACCCGTTGTCGATCGAGCTCTACAAGCGGTACAAGATCGACATCGCGCGATCGCCGCTGCCGTTCGCGATCAACAACCAGCACATGAACGGCGGCCTGGCCGTCGACATCTGGGGCCGGACCAACCTGGACCGCTGCTACGCGGTGGGCGAGGCGGCCGGCACGCACGGCGTGACGCGACCCGGCGGCGCCGCGCTGAATGCGGGCCAGGTGTTCGGCATCCGCTGCGCCGAGCACGTCGCGGCGCGATCGGGCGCCGGCATCGGCGGCGGCCCCGGCGGCTCGGAAGCGATCGTCGAGGCCGCCGTCGCCGATGCGCTGCGCGCGCTCCGCCCCGACTCGCCGCTCGATATCGATCGGGTGCGCGACGAGGTCCAGGGGCGGATGAGCGACCATGCCGGCATCGTCTGCCGCCCGGCCGACGTGCGCCGCGCGCTGGCGGCCGCGCGGAAGCTCAACGGCGAGATCCGCGCGCGCGGCCTGCGCGGCGACGGCGGCGCCTTCGATGCCGTCCGCGCCCTGCAATGGCGCCAGATGGCGCTCGCCTCCGAGGCCGTGCTGGCCGCACTCGACTTCTTCGTCGCCCGCGGCGGCGGAAGCCGTGGCGCGAGGACCATCTGCGACGACGGTGGCGACTGCGTCCCGCAGGGTCGCGCCGGCCCGCTCGAGGAGTTCCGGTTCCGCCGCGAGCGCGAGCAGGATCGTGACGAGCAGATCCTCGTGCGTCGCGACGGTGACGCGCTGGTCCTGCGCACGAGGCCGCTGCGGCGACGTGGCGACGGCGAACGTCCGTTCTTCGAGCGCGACTGGCCCGATTTCCTGACCGGCGCGATCTACGAAACCTGCGGCGAAGCGCACTAGGATGGCGACCGACCCCGCGCGGCGTCAAGGGCCGGGCCGATCCGTGCTCGGTGTCGGCGAGGCGATGATCGAATTCGCGGCCGTCGGCACCGACCTCTATCGCCGCGGCTTCGCCGGCGATACGCTCAACACCTGCTGGCACATGGCCCGGCTGCTGCGGGCGCATGCGCGCATCGGCTACTGCACCGCCGTCGGCTGCGACGCGTTTTCCGAGGAACTCGTCGCGTTCATCGCATCGGGCGGCATGGAAGTCGGCAGCATCTTCCGCGACCCGGAGCGGGCGCTCGGGCTGTACGTGATCAGCCTCGCGGGCGCCGAGCGCAGCTTCAGCTACTGGCGCGACGCCTCGGCCGCACGCCGCCTGGCGGACGACTATCCGCGGCTGCAGGCGGCGCTGCGGGACCGCGGGCTGGTCCACGTCTCCGGCATCACGCTCGCGATCGTCGGCGAGGACGGGCGCCGCAACCTGTGTCGTGCGTTGCGCGAGGCGCGTGCGAGCGGCACCACGGTGTCGTTCGACCCGAACCTGCGGCAGCGCCTGTGGCGCGATCCGGGCGAACTGCGGCGCGCGATGCACGAGATGCTGCAGGTCGCGGACATCGCGCTGCCGAGTTTCGACGACGAGGCGACGCTGTGGGGCGATCCGGACCCCGAGGCGACGGTCGTGCGGCTGCAACGGGCCGGGGTCGAGGAGATCGTCGTCAAGAATGGAGCCGGCGATGTCGTCTGCGCGGTCGACGGGCACCTGGCTCGATCGCCCACGCCCCGCGTCGCCGATCCGGTCGATACGACCGGCGCGGGTGATGCCTTCAACGCCGGCTACCTCGCGGGGCGCCTCGTGGGCATGGACCCGATCGCCGCGTGCGGGCTCGGCCAGGCGACCGCGGGCGAAGTGATCCGGCACTTCGGCGCGCTGGCACCGGCCGAGTCGCTCGCTTCGCTGAGCGCGGCAATCGACCGGCAGGTGGAGGCGAAATGACGCCTCGCGCGGGTTGGCCGCGCTTGCCGATGATGGCGGCGGCTAGGACGATGGCGATGGCGATGGCGACGGCGATGGCGACGGCGATGGCGGTCGTGCGGCTCGCCTCGGCACAAGAGCCAGCCGCTACGACGGCGCAGGCGCCGTCGGCGTGTACGGTGGACCGTGCCATCGGCACGACCGTCGAGCGCGCGCCGTTCCTCGTGCGCGGCTATGGGATGCGGTGGAACCTGGCGACCGATCGCCTCGCGTTCATGGAACCGGACGCGTCCGGCTACTACCGCGTCGTCACGATGCGGCCCGACGGTAGCGACCGGCGCCGGCTTGCGGAGGGCTTGCCGCAGGTCCCGACGATGCACCAGGGGGTGCCGTTCTGGCATCCGTCGGGGCGCTACGTGCTGTTTGTCGCGCAGAAGGCGCAATGGCACGGCCCCAGGCTCTTCGGGAACCCGGACTACGAGGCGTTGCCCGGCTTCGGACGCCACGACGATCTCTGGCTCGCGAGCGTCGATGGACGCGAGGCGTGGAAACTGACCGACGAGCCGAATACCCGCGACGAGGGCGTCCTGCTGCCGGTCTTCGCGCCCGACGGCAGGACGGTGGCCTGGTCGGCCCGCCAGCCCGGCGGCAAGTACGCGCTGATCGTCGCCGACTTCGTCGAGCGCCCGATGCCGCACCTGGAAAACCGTCGAACCTATCGCCCGGGCGGCGCCGCCTACTACGAGCCGGGTTCGTTCACGAGCGACGGTCGCAGCCTGCTGTACGCCAGCGACCAGGACACGCACAGTTTCTGGCAGAGCCAGATCTATCGGATGGACCTGGCGACCGGAGAGAGCCGACGACTGACGACGGGCAAGGCCTACAATGAACATCCGGTCGTGCTCGGCACGCCCGGCGGCGACTGGGTCGTCTACATGAGCACGCGAGGCGTGGATCGGTTCCCGCGGCGCGTGATGCTGGGCACCGACTGGTACGCGATGCGGCCGGACGGCAGCGGCACGAAGCGCCTGACGACGATGAACGTCGATCGCAAGGACAATCCGCAGAATTTCGGCGACATGCAGGTCGCGACGACCGTCGCCGTCAGTCCGCGCGGCGACTTCGTCCTCGGCGACGTGCAGGACGATCTCGCGCGGCAGACGGGGCTCGTGAGAGTGGTCCGGTTCACGTGCCCGTAGTCCGGTCCGCGCGGGCAATCGGCGACCGCAAGGACGCACATCGCCGGGCCGTTGGATCGACGCGATGGAAGGAGCCAGGCATGTCGAACGGCATTGCAGGAAAAGTCGTCGTCATTACCGGCGCGAGCAGCGGGCTGGGCGAAGCGACGGCCGAGCATCTGGCGTCGCTGGGCGCCGCGTTGATCCTGGGCGCCCGTCGCTCGGACCGCCTCGATGCGCTCGCCGCGCGGCTGCGGGCCGCCGGCGCGCGCGCGTCGTCGGTGCAAACCGACGTGACGCAACGCGCACAGGTGCAGCGACTCGTCGACCGCGCCATCGAGGAACATGGCCGCGTCGACGTGATGCTGAACAATGCCGGCCTGATGCCGAGTTCACCGCTGGATCGCCTGAGGGTCGACGACTGGGACCGGATGGTCGACGTCAACATCAAGGGAGTCCTCTACGGGATCGCGGCGGTCCTGCCGGCGATGCAACGGCAGAAGTCGGGCCACATCGTGAACGTGTCGTCGGTGGCCGGACACAAGGTGCGCGCGGGCGGCGCGGTGTATGCGGCGACGAAGCACGCCGTGCGCGCGTTGTCCGAAGGACTGCGGCAGGAAGTGAAGCCCTATGG
>Ga0335069_10010139_pt1 | contig 13368 bp, 11 predicted proteins | sample Lox_Sample_11_FD_206714 | JGI IMG/M metagenome (GOLD analysis project Ga0335069, IMG submission 206714) | Soil microbial communities from Loxahatchee National Wildlife Refuge, Florida, United States - Lox_Sample_1.1 | ecosystem: Environmental > Terrestrial > Soil > Wetlands | place: USA... | reverse complement strand
AGGAGTGACATCCCGACCTGCGGCTACATCGGCTTTGCCGAGGCCAGCGACCCATTCGGGCCCATCGCGGTGGACGATGGCGACCGACAGGCCAGGGGTGTGTGCGTCCTTGAGGATCTTCTCGAGTTGTTCACGAAGCTCCGGAATCGATTGCGCAGGCTTGGGTGGTTCAGGCTTTGGCGCAGCGAAGCAGATTGAAGAGATGAAGGGAAGAAGAAGTGCCGATAAGAGCCGCGTACCCATGGTCACACCTATCTTCTGGAGAGCTCAGACGTTCAGATAAAGGCCGGACCATCGTACAACCGCGGGCGGCAGTTGGGCCACACGAATACCGGCATGTCCGGTCGCGGTCGCGAATGATTGGTCTTGTGAAGATAACTACGGAGCACAGGGGGCGATGGTTCACACGATAGGCGGAACCGGCCTTGATGAAGGTCTCCGCAATGGCATTCAGCCCGTTATCTTCTTACTTCTCCCCGTGTGCGGCAGGTAAAAAGGCAATTCGTTTGTGTGTCACAATTCTGTGCGTGAGCCTGAACTTGTCAGATAGCAGCCGGGCAGCCATCATCGCTGCCGTTTTGCTGGCGGTTGCATTTTGTGTTGTTTTCGGATTTCAGCATGGGTTTGAAGAACAGCTCGGGTGGTACGTCGCTTTGCTGCCGGGAGGCGTGTTTGCCGCTTCCATTTCCGATATCATCACGAGGCCCATCCCGCTGGTTGAGCCGTTTGTCTTCTGGGGTCTTGTGATTGTCCTCAGCATGGCCTGGTATTTTTGCGTGAGCTTCGCAGGGATCAAGGCATATCGATGGGCCTCTAGCCGCCGAAGAGACCCGTGAGCCACGTTCTGTCGCTACGCAGCGTGTGTCATCCTTCGTTTTTCAGCACGGCGAGATGAAATGAATGGCGCACAGTGAATCCGAGGCTTTCATAGAGGCGAATGGCGGAGTGGTTGTCGGCGAGGACGTGCAGGAACGGTGTTCTGCCGCGCTGCCGGATATGGCGCATGACGCGGAGCATCAACACTCGGGCGTAGCCTCGGCCTCGTGCGCTGGGATGCGTGCAGACTGCGCTGACCTCGGTGAAGCCGGGCAGGCTCATTCGCTCTCCCGCCATCGCCACAAGCCGCCCCGATTCAAAGACTCCGTAGTAATGCCCGAGTTCGATGGTGCGATTGCGAAATGGACCGGGCTCGGTCAGCTCCGCGAGGGCCAGCATTTCAGGAACGTCAGCAGCAGTGAGGCGGCGCAGCATGCCTTGCGGTTTCGGGCTCCCGATTTCCTCAGCGTTCAGTCCGCGCCAGATCATCTGATGCAGCGATCCGCCGCGCAGGAGCGTCCAACCGTCCGTAGGGGAGGGCGGCTCCTGAAAGAAGAGGCCGAGTACTCCGCCGGGGCCCGTCAGGTGATGCAGTGCCCGGTAGCTGGCGACGGATTGGTGAGGCATGCCGCTGAGCGGGCCGATTTCAGAGGGATAGCGCCGCGCTTCGGCGTCACCGACCGCGAGTGCTGCATGATCGGTCCGAAGGGCGTTCCAGATCGGATTGTCGAGCAGGCTCTCATCGGCGGGGCAATCAATGGAGTCGGGCGATGCCTCTTCTGCATCCATGACTGCGGGCTCGAGTCTGAGATCCGATCTGGTGTGGGAGCGGGAAATGGCCATGGGACTTTGATGTCCTATTGCGGTTTGCGGATGCGAAAACGCACGCATTCAAGCGCGAGATGGCGCGGAAGCGGGACCCTGTACACTTGGCCTTTGGCCGGGCCCTGAAGGGAACAGTTAACTCGTGGCGGGCTCGCAAAGATCGTCGCGAGAGAAAGAGGATGGATGCAGATCGCGTTTGTCGCCTCAGAGTGTGTGCCGTTTGTGAAGACGGGAGGCCTTGCAGATGTGGTGGGAGCGCTCTCGCGCGAGATGGCTCAGCGTGGACACGAGGTCACGGTTTATTTGCCGCTGTATGCGGCGGTCAGGCCCTATCTCGAGGGCGAGTGGAAGTACGCCATCTCCTCGATCACGATCCCATTCCAGCACTACAGCCGGTTTGCAGGAATCGTGGATGGAGGAGTGCGAGACGGGGTAAAGCATTACTTTGTGGACTGCCCAGAACTGTTTGATCGAAAAGGAATTTACGGACCGAATGGCAGCGAGTTTGGCGACAACGCGGAGAGGTTTGGCCTGTTTGCCCGGGCAGTACTCGAAGCGGCCAAGCAACTGGGTGTGCCGCAGATCTTTCACATTCATGACTGGCAGGCCTCGATGGTTCCGGTGTTTCTGCACACCGTGTATCGGGACGACCCGATGTTGCGTAAAGCGGGGGTTGTGCTGACGATTCACAACGCCGGGTATCAGGGATGGTTTCCGCCGACAACAACGGAGCAACTGCTGCTGCCATGGGAGATCTTCAGGTTCGACAAACTTGAACACTACAACACCTTCAACTTTCTGAAGGGGGGCGTGGTGTACTCCGACATGATTACGGTGGTCAGCCCCGGTTATGCAGAGGAGATCCAGACGCCTGAAGGCGGGAACGGTCTGGATGGCGCGCTGCGCCAGCGAGCGGCGGATCTGCGGGGCATTCTCAACGGAGTGGATTATGCCGAGTGGGATCCGGCGACGGACGGCAACCTGGCTGCGCACTTCACACCGGAGAATCTGGAAGGGAAGCGCGAGTGCCGCAGAGACCTGCTGCACGCATTTGGAATTGACGTTCAAGAGACGACGCCGGTGATCGGAATTGTGTCACGCTTTGCCACCCAGAAGGGATTCGACCTTCTGAAGGATGCGGGCGGTCAACTGGCGGAGCGCGATGTGGCTGTTGTGGCGCTCGGCACAGGCGAGCCGCTCTACGAGCATTTCTTCCGCGAGCTTGCCTATGCGAATTCGGCGCGGGTGGCCGTGCAGATTCGGTACGACGACGCGATGGCGCACAAGATCGAGGCCGGATCGGACATCTTTCTGATGCCATCGCGTTTCGAGCCGTGCGGGCTCAACCAGGTCTATTCGCTGAAGTACGGCACGGTGCCGGTGGTGCGCGCGACGGGAGGGCTCGACGATACGGTCGAGGAGTGGAATTCGGAACGCAAAAGCGGAACCGGGTTTAAATTCCGGGATTACAGTCCGCAGGCGCTGCTCGCGGCGATCGATCGGGCAATCAGAGTTTTTCACGACCGGGAGAGCTGGCTGCAACTAATGCAAAACGGGATGGCGCAGAACTTCAGCTGGGATGAGCCGGCCAGGCAGTACAACGCGGTGTATGAGGAAGTGGCGAAGCGCAAAGGATGACCGGACCATGATGGGGGCTGGTCGGTTTTATTCAGGCCGGCCGACATAGTGCTGCGCATGGTGCACTTCGGAATGATCCTCGAGAGACTCGAGATGGGTTGTCACTTCCGAGGGCATCTCAAGCTCCTCTTCCATCCGTTCTTCGACCATGGTTGCAAGGCGGTGTGCTTCGCCGATCGTCATGCTCTGTGGAAACAGAAGATGCGCCTCGATGATCTGCCGGTAGCCGGTGGTGCGGAAGCGCACGCCATGATATTGGAGCTTGAGATCATCGCAGATGGTGTCGAGGTGGGAGCGAATCTGATGGCCGACCATGGGATCTGAATAGTCGAGCAGCCCAATGGCGGAATCCCAGATCAGCCTTCCGCCCGACCAGAGAATATTGGCGGCAACGAGCAACGCAACGATGGGATCGAGCGGTTTCCACCCGGTGATCAGAACGAGGATCAGACCGGCAACGACACCGAAGCTCGTCCAACTGTCGGTCAGGACATGCTTCCCGTCGGCTTCGAGAATCAACGAGTGATGTCTCCTTCCGGTTCGGATCAGATACCAGCCGAGGACGGCGTTGAGGACTCCGGCACCGATAATCAAGACAATGCCACGTCCAAGGCTTTCGAGGACGAAGCCGTGTCTCCACTTCTGAATCGCGGCGACTGCAATGCTCGCCGCAGCGAGGATGATCATTGCGCCTTCAAAACCCGCGGAGAAGAACGTGATTCGCTCGTAGCCGTAATGAAACTTCGGCGCGGCGGGCCTTGTGCTGAGCGAGAGGCTGAATACGGCAAAAGCGACGGCGATGACGTGAACCACTGATTCGGCCGCGTCAGAGAAGATGGCGGATGATCCAGTAAGAAAGTATGCGGTTGTTTTTCCGGCAAGCATCAGCAGGCCTGCGAGGAGAGAGAGGCGCATCGCGAATCTGGCGTTGCCGGACTGCTGGTTATTCCTGCTCGACGGAAACTGAGCGGTCTCTGTGGGCATACCCCGTCCTCTCAACAACAAGACTGGGAAGCGAGTTCAGTGTACGCCCCACGGTGTGTGTCGATACACCCTACGGCGCAAGATGGCTCTGATCGACAGGGACTGACGCGCCGTATCGGTTTCGCACGAGCATGAGGACGGGGAGTCCGAGGAGGATGAGGGCGGTGCCGAGGAGCGAGCCCATGAGGTTGCCGGCGTAGCTCCAGACGAGCACGGCGGCGGCGCAGACAATGAAAATGGCGGGCAACAGCGGATAGCCCCAGACGCGGTAAGGGCGCGCGAGATCGGGACGTTTGCAGCGGTAAACGAAGACCGTGGTGGCTGTGAGCATGTAGAAAAGCCACTCGGCAAAGACCGCCAACTCAAAGTGCTGCTGAAATCTGCTGAAGAAGAGAAGCAGAACGGTGGAGAGCAATCCCTGGACAACCAGTGAAGTGGAGGGCGACTGGAAGCGAGGGTGGATGTGCGCAAAGCGCGAGAAGAAGAGGCGGTCACGCGCGGCAGCGAAAGGGATGCGCGCGCCGGACATCACGGTTCCGTTGAGCGTGACGAAGATGCTGAGAGCCATGGCGGCGGCGACGAACCCTGCGCCTGCCGGGCCAGCGACCACGGACAGCGCAGCGACGGCGGGGCGCTCGCTTGCGGCAATTTGCGTGGCGGGGAGAATGTACTGGATCGCGGCGTTGGTGACCATGAAGAGGATGCCGACGATGACGAGCCCACCGATGAGGGCGATGGGCAGGCTGCGTTCGGGACGGCGGACCTCGCCGGCAACCATGGTGAGGTCGTTCCAGCCGTCGTAGGCCCACAAGGTGGCGATGAGCGCCAGCATGAATCCGCCAAAGCCGCCCGTCGCATGCGGAAGCGAAGTGGAGAAGTTGCGCCAGGCGCCGGAGGCAGAGGCGAAGCACAGTGCCGCGACGATCAGGATGAGAACACCTTTGAGGAGCGTAAAGACGAGTTGAAAGTCGCCGGCTTTTTTGATGCCGAGATAATTCAGTCCTGTCATGAACCACGTGACCGCAATTGCGAAGACCTGCGACCAGAGAAGCGGCAGCGAGGAATGAACCGGTGCTGAAAGAAAATGGAAGGTTGGGAAGAACCCGAGCGTGCGAGCGAGGCCGCTGGTGACGGCGGCGATGGAGGCGGGCTTGGCCACCGCGAACCACGTCCACATGTAGAGGAATGCGGTTGTGTCACCATAGGCCCCGCGCAGGTAGACGTATTCTCCGCCGGCGTAGGGCAGCATGGCGCCAAGCTCGGCATAGGTCATTGCGCCAAAGAGCGAGAGCAGGCCGCCGACGATCCACGCAAGGTAGACGAGGGTGGACGAGCCAGCGTCTTTCATCATTTCGCTGGGAACGAGGAAGATGCCGCTGCCGATGATAGTGCCGACGACGATGGCTGTGGCCTGGCTCACGCCCAGAACACGCGGCAGGTCGGCTGGAACTGTCTGTCTGGGGACAGGGGCGATGTGGCTCATGCGGTGATGTGAGGGTAGCACGGGGCGGAGGCAATCCAGTCTTCAACGAGCGGATCTCGGAGTGTAAGGTGTTGTCGGAGTGATGGGTTCTAGAACTGTGATCCGAATCACGAACAGGGATGCAACAGAGGGCTAGACTTTCGGGCTGCAGACGAGAGTGGGCCCGGGCGGTCCGGCTCCGGCTGCAAAAACCGTCAAGGAGCGGTTGGCCTATGGACGTTCACTGCACAAAATGCGGAAACGATCTGGCGCAGCCCTGGAGTTTCTGTCCCAAATGCGGAGAGCCAGTCGCTAGAGAACACCTTGTCGTGCCGGCGGATGAGCCTGTTCCGATGGAGGGTGCTTTCAGCGGGATGGCTCTCGGGATGGTTGCCGCGCCGCTGATGATCGTTGCAGGCATCATGCTCTGCATGACCGGGTGGGGCCTGCTTCCCGGCCTGCTGGTGATCGTCGGAGGGATCTTTGCGCCGCTGGCCGGGCCGATCTTCGGCATGGGCGAGGCGAGGGCAAAGTGTCCGTCATGCGGGACGCGCGTTGTGACGGTTGCCGATGGGCGCGCGCATCACTGCCCGGCCTGCAGTAAGGAATTTGCGGTGGCGGGCAAAGAAGCGGCGCACACGCACTAATGTGCCGCGCTGCTTGTCACTTCACCGGCTGCGGCTCGTGGAAGTGCTTCCAGATGGTTTCGGCGGTTTTGCGGGGGACGACGGCGGCGAGCGATTCGGCGGTAGCCTGCTGCACGTCGCGCAGACTGCCGAAGTGAGAGAGCAGCCGCTGGCGGGTCTGCGCGCCGACGCCGGGAATGTTCAGCAGTTCAGAGTCGCGGTCGCGCATGGCGCGGCGCTGGCGGTGATAGCCGACGGCGAAGCGGTGGCTCTCGTCGCGGATGAGCTGGACGAGGTGAAGCACGGGTGAGCGGCGGTCGAGAACCACGGGCTCGTCTTCATTTCCGTAGAGATAGATGACCTCCTCTTTTTTGGCGATCGAGGCCAGCGGTTGCGATGTGAAGCCGAGGGATTCGAGCGCTTCGGCGGCGGCGTGCAACTGGCCAAGGCCGCCGTCGATGAGGACGAGGGAGGGCATCGGCTTGTCCTCTTCCTTGAGGCGGCGGTAGCGGCGGGTGACCACTTCACGCATCGAGGCGAAATCGTCCACGCCGAGGACGCTCATCACTTTGAATTTGCGATAGGCGGATTTGTTCATCTTGCCGTCTTCCCATACGACGAGCGAGGCTACGGTTTCCGCCCCCTGAATGTGCGAGATATCGAAGCACTCGATGCGGCGGGGCAGCTCTGGAAGCATGAGCGCATCTGCGAGGGCTTCCTGAATGGCCTTGCGCGAGGGTTCGAGTACACGGAAGCGCTGGATGTAGGACTGCTTGGCGTTTTGCCCGGCGAGGTCGACGAGCGAGCGCTTTTCTCCGCGCTGAGGAACGGCGATCTCGATGCGGTGACCGGTGCGCTCTGCCAGAAGCGCGGCGAGGGATTCGCGGTCGTCGAAGTCGACAGGGACGAGGATGGTGCGGGGAACATAATGCTGGTCGATGTAGAGTTGCTTGAGCAGAGCGGAGAAGATTTGGCCGGCGTGAAAAACAGGCCCGTCGGCCTCTTTGCCATCCCAGGTCTCAGAATCGAGACCTGGGGCACCCAGTGTTTCGGAGCCTTCCGAGTTGTTTGCTTCGAGGACCTCCGGCAGGTCTTCCCAGAAGAATTCGCGGCGATCGACGATCTTTCCGCCGCGCATGTGGAAGAGGTTGACGGCGAGACCGCCATCTTCGAAGTGGTATCCAAAAACGTCGGCATCGTCGCTCTGCTCGGCGGTTGCAATGCGCTGTTTCTCCTGCAGCTGATGAACGGTTGAGAGCTGGTCGCGCAGGCGCGCGGCGGCTTCAAACTGCTCGGTTTCGGCGGCAGCCATCATGCGCGCGGTGAGCGAGCGCTCGAGTTCGCTTTGCCGGCCCTCAAGAAAGAGCTGGGCGTCGCGGACCGCCTGCCGGTATGCCTCGGGAGTCGTCAGGCCCTCAACGCACGGACCGAGGCAGCGGTGAATGTAGTACTGGAGGCAGGCGCGGGGATGATAGCGGGAGAGATCGACCTTGCAGCTTGGTATGAGGAAGCTGCGGTGGATCAGCTCGACGACGCGATAGGCGAGATTTCCCGGGAAGTAGGGGCCATAGTACGCTGAACCGTCTTTACGAAGCCGGCGGGTGACGAACACCTTGGGAAAGCGGTCGGCAAGCGTCAGCTTCACGTAGGGATAGGTCTTGTCGTCGCGCAACAGGATGTTGAATCGCGGCTTGCGCTGCTTGATGAGGTTATTTTCGAGCGCGAGGGCCTCGTGCTCGTTGGCGACCAGGATGTAGTCGATGTCGACGGCTTCGCGCATGAGCGAACCGGTCTTGGCATTCGCCTGGGATGCCTCGAGGAGATAGGAACGAACGCGGGACCGGAGGTTCTTGGCCTTGCCGACGTAAATCACCTCTCCGCCGGCGTTCTTGTAGAGATACACACCGGGCTGGGTCGGCAGAGCCCGGATTTTTTCGTGGAGGTCCATCGCGGCGAGAGTGGCCGACCAACGCGGCCCATTTGTTAAGGATAGCGGCTGGGAGGGAAAGCTTGCGCCCGAGGGGCATATCCGCGCAATCCTTACAAGATCAGGTAAAAAGTACACGGCGAAGGGAATCCACAGGCAACCAGAAGAAAGGTTCCAAGTATCTTATTTCGTTAGAGTTGAGGCGTCTCGCGAGTTTGGCGGGATGCATGCAGTATTGATGTCGACACGAAAGCCGCCGCCCGCCTACCCGATTTGCGTTCAGGCAAAACCGAGGCGGTAGAAATGGGGAGACAATGAAACACTCGTATGGATTGTGGATTGCAGCTGCCGTAACACTGGCGGGCGTGACTGGCTGTGCGACAAAGAACTACGTGAAGTCGCAGACGGCGCCCATCATCCAAAAAGAGAACGAGCTCGACGACAAGACGCGTGCCAACAACCAAGCGATTCATGATGTGGATGAGCGCGCGACCGCCGGGATCAATAAGGCTCAGGCCTCAGCGGATGCCGCGAACCAGGCCGCGCAGAATGCCACCAAGGCTGCAGGCGACGCCAACACTGCCGCCAACGATGTGGTTCACCGCGCTGACTCGCTCGACAGCGTTGTGAAAGGACTGGATAACTACAAGTCGATGGGCACCGTGACAGTCAACTTCGGCTTCGACAAGGCGTCGCTGACCAAGGACAGCAAGGATCAGCTCGATGGATTTGCTCAGCAACTGGGTTCAGCGAAGAGCTACATCCTCGAAGTGACCGGCGGAACAGACTCGACGGGTTCCTCGGAGTACAACTACGACCTGAGCAATCGGCGAGCCGATGCAGTGGTGCAGTATCTGTCGGCGAAGTACGGCATCGCGCCACACCGTTTCTACCTCATTGGAATCGGCAAGGACAAGGAAGTTGCTCCCAACACCACAGCCGAAGGCCGAAAGCAGAATCGCCGCGTGGAAATACAGCTTCTGTCGAACATGAGCGGCGAGACCAATGCTTCCGCGCCAGCACCGCCGGCTACGAACAACTAGCAAATCGAGATTACCGCTGCATAAAGGCGTAAGCCGAATCTATCTATAACTAGAATCTAAATAGAGCAGCAACACATGTCAGGCCGCCCGTCCCTCCACGGGTGGCCTGATTCCTTTTGACGCGAGGTGGATGGCCGGGGACATCGGTCAGGCCGTTGCGGCGGCGAGTTGTTTCAGGTGCTCTGCGCGAACGTCGTTTGCGGTGAAGAGCCGCAGGAAAGGAGCGCCCGCTGCGGCCTTTTCGACCGCGGGCCGGCCATTAGCTTCTTCACGCTCAACGATGCAGACGACGGCGGCGATGGCCATTCCGGCTTCGCGCGCTGCCTCGATTGCGTTGATGGTGGAGGAGCCGGTCGTACACACATCATCGACGATGACGACGCGAGCACCCTCACGGCAGAAGCCTTCGATGCGGCGCCCGGTGCCGTGAGCTTTTTCAGCCTTGCGCACAAGGAAGCCGTGCAGGAGCGGGGCCGCAGGATTCGACTGGGCTCGCCACGCGCTGGCTGTGGCGACATTGGAGACGATGGGATCGGCGCCCATCGTCAGACCTCCGACTGCTTCTGCGTCGATGCTGTTCTGCTCAAGCAACTCGAGGATTGCGTGGCCTGTGAGCCGGCCTCCCTCGGCGTGCAGCGTGGTGGTGCGGCAGTCGATGTAGTAGTCGCTCGTGCCGCCTGAGGAAAGCTTGAATTGGCCCAGCTTGAAACTGGTGCGGGCGAGAAGGGAAAGAAGCTGCTGCGCGTGGGTCGAGGTAGGCATCAAGGGAGATTGTAAAAGACAGGGAATAGGGAACAGGGAACAGGGAACAGGGAACAGGGAAGACCCTTCTATGGTTTCTTCTGAAGTTTGGCCATGATTGCGACCAACATTCGACTCACCTCTTCAGAAAGTCCCTTGGCGAGGCGATGAGCTGACGCACTCCCAAAGCCAAGGCCCTCGGCGATCACAAGCTGGGTTTGCACTTCGCAGATTGAGCCTCGGGCATGTCCGAGATACAGAATGTACGCGCCTCGCGTGGACTGGCCGTATCCTTCCGCAATGTTACTCGCAACAGAAACGGATGCGCGCCGAAGCTGATTTGTCAGACCAAACTTCTCCGAATCCGGAAAGGACGAAGTAAGTTTGTAAATTGCCAAACTCAACTGAACAGCCTTCTGCCATACCACGAGATCCTTGAATGAATTCCCCATTTCCTTCTTACTTTCTTGTTAGTACCTCTTCTTCCATGAACGCTGTTCAATGATGCAAGGAATCAGCGTTATCGTGAGGTAGGCAAGTTGGATGGTCCAGAATCGGCCCCAACCCAACTGTGACAAATCGGATGGCGAGAAGGTACAAGTGCCACGAATGCAGTCTCCAACCATGGGGGTCCAAAAGATATGCTCGTACCAAGCGGCGACGCGGTGGGGCCCACCTGAAATCAACTTCACAATTGAACCTGAGACGAAGATTGTCCAGTAGAACAAGAAAAGACATAGCAGCCCGCGCCGCAGTAATCCCAGAACGAGCCTGTAGTACTTCATTTGGTCCTCAGTCGACTGACGATACCACAAGGATTCCGGTTCCCTTGGCTTTACATTCTATCGAGGTGCTTGAAGCCTCCGGTGCCGATGAGCATCAGGGAAAACAGGGTGAAGTTGTATCCGGCGTGTACCAGCGTGCTGGCGGCGAGCGAGCGTGTGCCGAGCCTTACCCAGCAGAGCACGAGGCTCACGCAAATCAAGAGCGAGAAGGGACCGATCGACCAGCCGGTTTGTTCGCCGTGCATCAGCGCAAATGGCAAGCTGCTGATCAGAGATGCGCCGATCATCGCCGGCATCGACCAGCGTGGATTCCCGTTCTCATCCAAGGGGAGTTGCGGCGATCCTTTGAGTTGCTCGGCTGTCCAGTCGTATGCCGTGCAGAGTGCCGGCAGAAGAAACCCTCTGAACACGAGTTCTTCGAAGAACGGCGCCAGTGTCGCGCCGAAGGCAAAGAGTACCCATGCGGCACCGGGTGCACGAAAGAGCTGATCGATGGGAGCGTCAGCGGGCCCGGGAAGGACGAGCATATTCACGATTGCCCCGCAGAAACAGAGCACCACGGCGCTCATGAGGCGGCCCCGGTACCGGAAAGCTCCCGTCCAGTTCCAGTGAAGTCCGCTGAGAAAGCTGCGGCGCCAAAGAACCGGAAAGACGGCGAGGCAAGCTGCAAAGGTGATGAAGTACTGGATTGCCTGACTGCCGATGGTGTAGCGGAAATCCTTGGTGGCCTGCGCGAGAGTCTTCACCCCAAAGGCGTGAAAGTGCAAAGCGATGAGAAGAGCCGATCCAGCGCCGAGCCAGCCGAGGACGAAGAGCAAGAGCAGCACGAGGAGGTGGCCGAGGTTGGGAATTCGCGCAGCCGGTGGAGCGTGACCTGGGAGACCGTAAGAGGCGAAGAACCCGGGCTCACTGGGAATGGCTTCGGGTCTTTCAGCAGCCTCGCCAGCGGGAGGATGTGCCGCATCCGATGCGGGCGATGCTTCGAGCAGTCGCGATTCGAGCGGCTCGTCGGCCCGCTCCCGGAGAGGTTGCGCCTCGGAAACCGGAGTCTCAGCGGACTGGCGATTGTCAGGAGCGTCAGGAGACGGAGGAACGTTGTCAGGTGTTGTGCTCAAGCGCGCTCCGGTTTCGTGACGCGGCTGGATTTTCCGGTCTTGCCTGCCGTAGTCTTCCTGGGTGCGATTGTCCGGGAGTTTGGGGGCTCATTTGCCGGGGACGCGGCTTCTTCTCCAATCGGCTGATCGGCGTCCACGTCGAGCGCGAGTAGTTTGCCATTGGTGGATGCGTAGTAACGCGCGAGAAACTGCCCCGTGAAGGAACCTGGAGTGGCTGCGATCTTCGCAGGTCTCCCCTGGCCGACGACACGGCCGCCATCTTCGCCGCCCTCCGGACCGAGATCGATAATCCAATCCGCATTGCGGATCACGTCGAGGTTGTGCTCGATGATGACGACGGTATTGCCCAGATCGGTGAGACGATGCAGAACTTCAAGCAGCTTGCGAACATCGTCGAAGTGCAGGCCGGTTGTGGGCTCGTCGAGCAGGTAGAGCGTGCGGCCGGTCTGGCGCTTGCTGAGTTCGCGGGCAAGCTTCATGCGTTGCGCTTCTCCACCGGACAGGGTGGTTGCGCTCTGGCCCAGGTGAACGTAGCCGAGGCCAACATCGACCAGCGTCTGGAGTTTCTGCTTGAGTTGCGGCACGTCGGCAAGGAGCGAGAGCGCATCTTCGATCGTCAAGTCGAGAATGTCGGCGATGGAATAGCCGTGGAATTTTACGGCGAGGGTTTCCTGGTTGTAGCGCCGGCCGTTGCAGACCTCACACTGCACGTAGACGTCGGGCATAAAGCTCATTTCGATGCGACGCTGGCCGTCTCCCTGACAGGCTTCGCACCGTCCGCCCGCCACGTTGAAGCTGAAGCGGCCGGGCTTGTACCCGCGTTCGCGAGCCTCGGGAAGCATGGCAAACAGATCACGGATCGGCGAGAACACCTGTGTGTAGGTAGCAGGATTCGAGCGAGGCGTGCGACCGATGGGCGCCTGGTCGATGCGAATGACCTTGTCGATCTGTTCGGCACCTTCGAGAGCATCGTGCACCCCGGGCTCCTCACGCGAGCCGTAGATGGTCTTTGCCAGGGAGCGGTAAAGAATGTCGTTGATCAGGGTGCTCTTTCCGCTGCCGCTCACGCCGGTCACTACAGTCATGACGCCGAGCGGAACGCGAATCGTGAGGTCCTGCAGGTTGTGTTCGCGCGCGCCGGAAACGGTGAGCCATTTGCCCGAGAGTTTTCGCGGCCGGTCGCGATGCAGGATGCCCGTTGCGCCGGAGAGATACCGGCCGGTGAGCGATTCGGGACAGGCCATGATGTCGGCCGGCGTGCCCTGTGCCACGACGTGCCCTCCAAGACGGCCTGCTCCCGGACCGAGATCGACCACAAAATCGGCATGGCGGATGGTTTCCTCGTCGTGCTCCACGACAAGAACCGTGTTGCCGAGGTTGCGCAACTGCTCCAGCGCCTGGATGAG
>Ga0335069_10010138_pt1 | contig 13368 bp, 11 predicted proteins | sample Lox_Sample_11_FD_206714 | JGI IMG/M metagenome (GOLD analysis project Ga0335069, IMG submission 206714) | Soil microbial communities from Loxahatchee National Wildlife Refuge, Florida, United States - Lox_Sample_1.1 | ecosystem: Environmental > Terrestrial > Soil > Wetlands | place: USA... | reverse complement strand
GTACCCCGGGTGCTCATGGTGTCTGACCCGAACGGGAATGGACTCGGAAATCGTGACGGTCTGCTGGGTCGTTTTTATTCGTGTCACTTCGAGAGCACTTGTGCGCGGCTGGTTGCTAATGGAGCACACGTCGCCTTCAACTGGGAAAGGACGACAGACGGAGTTTACTGCCGCAGGCAGCTTCGGTTTTCGGACAGCGCACAGCGGCAGAATGAGCTGCTCAACATGGTTTTTCGACTACATTTCCCGGAGTATTCGGATTTCCGCCACCGTAGTTCCGTCATGTCGGCAATCTACCTGGCGAAATCCGCTCTCCCCGCCGAGTATCAATCGATCCTCCAGCACGGCAAGCAGTTTTCCAGGACGGTGCCCGCACTGCCTCACATTCGCAACGTGCTCAACGGCCTTCCGCAGCTGTTCAAGTTCGGAGGAGAGTGGCTGCTCAAGAGAAAAATGGCGCGGCGAAAAATGCCTTACACCCTGGTAGCAAATTCAGACGGTACCTTTCCTCTCGAATTCAACTGCGAACAGTCCCCTTCAGCGTCGAATCGCGTCTGTCTCACTTCTGATGCCGATCAGCACGGCGTCAAGCGAGTCCACGTGAATTGGCGCGTGTGTTCGGACGATGTCGAATCTGCGCGTCGGGGCTTCTCATTGTTGCGAGATTCCATCAGAACGGGCTCCGACTGCCGGTTGGATTTCGAAGAAACCCAATTGCGAGAACAACTCAGTGCCTCGCCCCCGATGGGGGGCCACCATATGGGTACTGCGAGAATGGGGAGCACGACGCGCTATGGCGTTGTTGGCCCGACTTGCGCGGTTTTCGGGCTGCCGAATCTATTCGTAGCGAGTTCAGCGGTTTTTCCGACATCAGGTTATGCGAATCCAACTCTCACCATCGTCGCAATAGCCGTTCGATTGGCCAAGCACTTATTAGGAGAACTCCGTCTAGCCACCAGCGTGCGTTGGGAATAGGCCAGCCAGCTTCCCAACCTCAGTATCCATCTATGATGGCCGGATCGGGTCACTGACCGGCCCAATGACCTCGTCGCGCATGGAGAGCTATTCGACAGCGCCTGGCCATCGAACTGAGTTGCAAAAGATGTGTACCGAACCTCTTCGAGTGGCCCGGGCAATCATCAGAAGATGCAGCGGGGCCGTCAGCGCTTCTTGCTGCACATGCTACACAAATCGGTCAATGATTGATCCCGGCATCGCCGCAATCAGGTACCTCCGAGCCGCCGCATTAAAACGGGACCCACGTGCTTGGCGCCGTACATGAAGCGCATCACGGGTCCAAAAATGGGTGCGCTTGCCGCCCCGACAATAAAAAGCCCCGGAACAGAGGTCTCGAATCGCGCGTCAAGCAGCGGGGCCCCATATTCCCTCGCGATGGCGGCATTGAGTGAGGGGTCAAGGATGTCGAGTCGATCCAATTCGACTTTGAATCCGGTTCCCGCGACAAGGTGGTCGGCGTGGATCGTTTTGGTTCCCGCGGGACCCTCGATCGTTAGCGCGGCCCGTCCTCCAACCTCAACCGCAGACCGTATCTGGTAGCCCAGCAATGTTTCGATAATTCCCTCAAAGCGTTGTCGCAGCCACCATGCACCCGCAGGGCCCCAAGTCTTGGCCACGATACGATGCCGCCTCTCCGCCGAGTAGCGCCGTCGAAATACTTGAGGCAGCTCCGAAGCGGCCAGGCTCCTCCAGCCGGGGCCGAGTCCGGCTTCTGGCTGCAGCAGCGAATCCACAAAAGATCTGTTCGGCTTCGGAGGAGAGTTCCATTCCAGATCCAATATCCGCGCGATCAGCCGAACTTTAGCGCCTGCCTCATGCAGCAGGACGGCGGATTCGAGCGCAGACTGGCCCGCCCCTATAACCGCAACTTCGCGGCCTGAAAACCCCCGAACGTCCCCAAGGCGGGTGCTGTGAAAGCATAATGGCTCCGGAAGGTCGGCAAGTTCCTCGGGGACGTAGCGAAAGGCCATGTGTCCCGTAGCAAGGACCACTCGGCGCGCTTCGATGGTCTCCCCGGACGATGCATGGAGTGTAAACCCGTTGGAACCGAGCCCAATGCGCTTTATCTTGACATCGGTTGGATCACCGACCGCATTGCGGCGGAACCATTCTGCATAATCGACAAATAGCGCGAGGCTCAGCGGATTCCCGCTGTGCTGATAGGGGATACATCGCTCTGCGCAAAACTTCTCAAATGTGAACTTGCGGTCCGGGTCCCACAGATTCGAGGCGAATCGCTCGGACTTCAGTACCATTCCCTCGGGCATGAAGGCACGCCAGCTTTCCATCGGAGTGCCGAACAATCGGAATGGAATTTGCGCAGAACGTAGATAAGCAGAAATCGTCAGGCCGTACGGGCCGGCTCCAATAATCACCGTATCGCTAATCGACATTCCGCGTTTGCTCCTATTGGAGGTGTGTCATTCAAAGTCTCTTCCTCGCAAAATCGATCGCTGCTGCGGGAAGTAAGCGCTTCGCCAGCTTTCGAGAAAACACATCAATTACGTAGTAATAGACTCCCGGGAGCGGGTCGGTGAGCCGAAAATAGCCATCCCAAACTTGTGTCTTCGGCGGCGCCATGCCGCGCGGCAATCTATGCACTATAGAGGAGCGCCAGGCGAGAGGCTCCGGCTTGCCAGGTGTCGGCTGGATCTCCCTCCTGACCTCTGACCAATAGGTTGTCAGGGGAATATTGGTGCCGCACAGGGTTGCAATCTCCTCCTGCCAGTCTGTGCGACCTATCGTGGGTTCAACGATGATGAATTGGCCTGTCTGCCTGTGCCGCTTGAATTCCAAACTCCCAAGCCCGCTATACTTAGTACGTTTGATGAAATCACGAGTAATCTGTTCGAGTTCGATACCCACGTCGCGCGCTGAAACACAGATCGCGGTCATGCCGACTTCCGGAGGATGGCAAACCAGTTTGCGGCCTGAGAAAATGCAGATTAATTCGCCTTGGGAGTCGCAGGAAAAAAGCGTGAAATAAATGTCGATATCATCCCCTGCTATCCATTCCTGGACGATCAAAGCCTTTGCCCGAGCAAGCATGTGAGCCGACACCGAGCGAGCCTGTTCGACTGTCTCGGCCTTTACGGGGCGTTCACCCTGCCCGGCATCTCCCTTGTCGCTGGGCTTGATGACCACCGGAAGGGCGAGATTCTCCAACAGCTTCATATCAGACGTTGCGGTGAAAACGACAGCGCGAGGTACCGGAAATCCTTCTTGTTCCGCCCACACCTGAAACTTCGCTTTGTCGGCCAATGTGGACACCATCTCCTTCGATGGCAGGCTGAAGCGAAACAAGGGCTGCAATTCCTCGCGATAAGTGGAAACCGCCTCAACTTCGACGTCCCCGGTCAATATCAATACCGGACGTCGCCCGATGTCCCTTCCAAGAACTTTAAGCCGGTCTATGAAATCCCGTCCGCGCGAGTTTGGAAAACGTACGACTCGACAGTGTCGAGTCCATGCCCCGGGACAAAAGCGTGACCTCGTGACCATGAAAATGGGCATACCGCCCCATGCGAGGCTGCGCACCACGCCCAAGGCATTGAGGGTGCTGTCTACAACTACAACCGGTTCCAAAGATGTCGCTGGTTCCTTAGTCATAGCGGATCAAGGGTAACCGACGTTAACACGCAGCGCGATCTCTCCAGCACGTGGCGAGAGATCGCAGACATCCAGCGCGCGATCGGCGCCATGCAGTACCTGTCCGCGGGCACGCTGCTCAAGCGCACCAAGGTCTGCGGGAATCCCACCTGTCATTGCGCGTGCGACCCGGCTGCGTGCCACGGACCCTACTGCGAATGAAGCTACCTCAAGGGCGGGCGGCTCCACCACCGCACCCTCACGCCCAATCTGGCCGAGCTCATGCGCCTGGCAATCGCCAATTACCGCAAGGCAAAGAAACACTTACGGACCTGGGAGGCTCACACACTGCGGCTCATCGAGCTCAACGCACCGGAATAGCCCTCGCCCAGCCGCGCGGAAATTACCCGGAAATCACCCCGGCGATCTGCGGAAACGACCGGGATATTCTCTAGCGCAATTCAAGGTCATCGCTGTAACCGGCGTTGCCGCGCTGGTTTCGCGAGTCCTTCGCGATCCCTACCGGCCTGTGAAGGACCCGTTGCGCCTATCCTTGCCTATGTGAATTCCCGTCCGGGAGTCCACTGCAGCAGCCTCCTAGCCTTAGCGTTAGAAAAGCGAAACGGTTCCAACCGTGCCGAAAAACTCCGAGCGAGAAAGATCTCCGGAAGCTTGCGACGCAGCCCGATCGCCGAAAGGGTGGTTCGGGTGAAGGCGCAAAGGGCCTGGAGAGCCCTCCATGGAATGACAATCGTGATAGGCGGTAGTAAGCCGCGCCGTCTAAGCCCCGCGATGTACTCCGATTGATTGGGCAGGTGATCATCCACCAGGTGCATGACGTCACACCCGTCGAGCTGAATCTCGGTGGCGTTTGCAATCGCACGTGCCAAGCCGTGGACTTGAATGGTTGGCACTTCCCCGCGATGACTGACCAGAAGAGACAAGCGACCTTTGATAATCCCCGCATGAGCAGTGCCGAGGCGCGACTCGTCGTATACCAGACCTGGCCGCAGGATGGTGCAACTGTTGCCGCTCTCGTTGCCAAAAGCGACGAACAGTATTTCCTGCTGAAGTTTGGATGCCGCATAGTCGCCCATCTCCATACCGTCTGACCTGGCCACCTTTTCGTCGATAACAGTCATCGGTGGCACTGTGCGGTAGTCGAGGACCGCAATGCTGCTGATTCCTACGATGCGGCAGATGCCGGCCCGTCGGGCCGCCGACAGTAAATTGACGGTTCCGGTAACAGTGTCTTCAAAGTGTTCGCCCGCAGATTTTTCCGTTACGGTGGCGGCGAGGTGTACGGCAACATCGATGCCCCTATCCCGGAGATCCAGGCGCTCGGCCTGTCGCAAATCACTTTGTATGACTTCAAGATTCTTAAGGTTCGACCATCGAGTTGGGGCTGAGCGCACCAGCGCAATTACGCGATGCTCGCGTTTCAGCAGCTCGTGAAGCACGACTTGGCCGATAAAACCTGAGGCGCCGGTAACCAGTATCTTCATGGAATGCGTGCGGCGACGACCGCGGAATCACGCCCCGACCTGCAGTGCCGCGCGCGACGCCGCCTGACGGGACATCACGCCGTGTTGCCCGCATCCACCGTGAGCGTGGTGCCGGTGATGTTGCGCGCCTGATCGGAGAGCAGGAATTGCACCGCCGCGGCGACATCGGCCGGCTCGGGCAACCGGCGCAGCGCGCTGCGCCGGATGATCTGCTCACGCTGCCTGGTATCCAGGTCGCGTGTCATCTCGGTCGCGACGAATCCTGGTGCCACCGCATTCACGGTGATACCGAGCTGGCCAACCTCGCGCGCGAGCGCGCGGGTGAAGCCGATGAGCGAGGCCTTGGTGGCGGAGTAGACCGACAGCGACTGGTAGCCGGTCGTGGCCACGATCGAGGACATGTTGACGATGCGCCCGGCGCGCTCGCTCATCATCGAGCGCACCACGTGCCGGGTGAGCACGATGGGGGAGAGGGTGTTCAGCCGGATGAGCGCCTCGATCTGCTCATCGCGCATCATCGCCAGCACTCCGGGAGTGCCGAGGCCGGCGTTGTTCACGAGCCCGTAGAGCGCGCCGACCTCGTGCCGCAGTCGGCTGACGAGCTGCGGCATGGCCGCAATCTCGTGCAGGTCGAACGGATGGAACTGCACGGCTCCGCGCCCGCCCTGAGCGGCGGCCATGCTGAGCGCCTGCAGCTCGCTGCTCGGTGAGCGCGCAATCGCGAGCACGCGATAACCGCTCGCCGCCAGAGCCTCGGTGATCGCGAGCCCCAGGCCGCGGCTCGCACCGGTGACGATGACGTTACGCAACGGGGCGTACCAGTTTTCCGGATGCCGAGACTTCCAGCGTCGGCACGATCCGGATCATGGCCGGCACCTTGTGGGGCGCGAGCGCGCGGCGACAACGGTCGGTGAGCTCGCGCGTCAGCACTTCAGCCGCCGGCGGTGCGCCGGGCCCCGCCCCGGCCGCTGCGATCACCACCTCGGCGGTAACGATCGCGCCAGTGATGGCGTTGCGCCGCGCCCGCACCAACGACATGCGCACCCAGGGATGTGCATTGATCACGGCTTCGACCTCTTCCGGGTGGACCTTGAGGCCGCCGACGTTGATCACCCCGCCACGGCGGCCCATGAAATAGTATCGCCCCCCCTGCTCTTCGAGGCGATCGCCGGTATCGACGAAGCCATCCGCCGCACGCAGCGGCTCGGCCCCCTCTCCGAGGTATCGCAACGCGGTTCCCGGGGAGCGGATCTGCAGCGTCTCGTCCGCCACCCGCAGCTCCACCGCTCCGGGCGCACCGACGAGCGCCGCCGGAAAGCCGGCGCGCCCGTCGCGCACCTCGAAGGCGACGCCGGCTTCTGTCGAGGCGAAAGCGTGTGCCACGATGGCGGCAGGATAGGCAACGCGCAGGCTGTCGAGGATCGGCTGATCGGCGATCTCACCCGAGAGCCGCACGTAGGGTGGCGCGATGGTTGCGGCTGCGCCGCTCATCAGGGCGCGTCGCCAATGCGAGGGCGTGCCGGAGATGTGCGTGACACCCGCGCTGGCGGCGCGTCCCAGGAAATCGCTCACCGGCTCGGCGGGATCCGACAGCACGAGCGAGCCCGCATGCACCCCCCGCAGGAACACCTGCAGGCCGCCGTAGCGGCGAATGTCGTAGAAGGTGCTCCACACGACGGTGTCGGCCGCAGGACGCGCGTTGGGGGGCAGTGCGCTCGTGAGACTCTCCAGGGTGTGCAGCACGAGCTTCGGCACCCCGGTGGTGCCCGAGGTGAGCAGCACCCACTCGGTCGCTCGCGAGCGGCGCCGCGAGCTCCCGTGGGGGGTCAGACCGGAGCGGACCTCAAAAGGTGTTGGCAGCGCCGCGGCGGCCGCGGCGGGCTCGTCCACGATGCAGGCGTCCGCTTCGGCGTCGCGGACCACGGCCGGCAGGTGCTCGGGCGGCAGGTCCGGTGGGCAGAGCACCATGCGCCGCGCGACCCCGTCGAGCTCGATCAGCGCGAGTGCGGCGGTCAGCTGATCCTTGGCGAGCAGCACCACGCTGCGGCCGCGCAGCTCCTCGAGCCGGCCGCCGAGACTCGTGCGGTGCGCGAGCTCAGCGAGTGGGACGACCTGGCGGACGCCGTGCAGCTGCCCGCGAGGCGGGCCGGCGGCGTTTATGGACTCCCACAACGACTCACGTGGCAAAGCGTTCGTACAACCTGACGAAGTCACCGAAGGTTACGGGGAAATCCACGGCCTCCGTCGCGTTGAACGGATCGACGCCGAGCGAGTCTTCGAGCCGCGCGACGATGATCGCGAAGCTGAGTGAATCCAGCCCCGACTGGACCAGCTTCAGCTCGTCGGAAAGTGGCGCGAGCGTGCGGTCCTGCTCCCTGGCAACCTGTTGGAACTGCGCCGTGATCGTGGACTTCACCGACATCTGTATCCGCCTCCTGCTTCTGCGGAAAGATATATTATCTGAGTCTGTGCCCTCGCAATGTCCGACTGGCACACAGATCGCTCGGCGGCCCCCACATTGCGGGGTGCCGCCATCGCCCGGGTTGGCACGGGCCTACGGTCGCGGTCTTCGGCGGCCAAAACCGCCCCCGCTTGTATAATGCACCACCCAAACCTCCAGGCCCCAAAGGACCCATGCCCGATCAAGTTGCTTCCTTACGGCAGCCGGCCGCCACGGCAAATACCGACGCCGAGGCGCTGAGCGCCGAAGTCGCCGGCCTGATCGTCCAGGCCCTGAACCTGGAAGTCTCGCCCGCGCAGATCGCACCGGACCAACCGCTCTACGGTGAGGGCCTGGGACTCGATTCGATCGACATCCTGGAGATCGCCCTGGTGGTGTCGAAGAAGTACGGAGTGCAGCTGCGCGCCGACAGCGGCGAGAACACCCGCATCTTCGGCTCGCTACGCCAGCTCGTCGATTACATCATCGCGCACCGGACGAAGTAGATCTGGCCACGCTGCCGCTGATCGCGCACCCCTCCCCCGACGCGGTAATCGCTTACCGGGCCGGCACACCGGTTCTCGCGTCGCAGTTCCTCGCCGACGCGCGTCATCTCGCGCGCGTGTTTCCATCGTGCACTCACGTGCTGAACGCGTGCAGCGATCGTTATCGGTTCGCGGTCGGTCTCGCCGCGGCACTGCTCGCGGAGCGGGTGAGCCTCCTGCCATCGAGCCAGGTGCCGCAGACGATTCAGCAGCTCGGCGCCTTTGCGCCGGATGCGATCTGTCTCACCGACGAGGCGGACAGCAGCATTTCATTGCCGCGCCTGCTCTACCCACGCGCGCCGCTCGGCGCGCACGACCATGCTGCGCCGGCCGCGGCGCGGGCATACGAGGTTCCGGAGGTCGATGCGGCGCGGCTCGCCGCGTACGTGTTCACATCCGGCTCGACCGGCACCCCGCTTCCGTATGGTAAGACCTTCGGCCCGCTCACGGGCTGCATACGCGAGGGGGCGCGCCACCTGGGGCTCGCCGGCGCAGCGCGCTGGGCGATCCTCGCCACGGTGCCCCCGCAACACATGTACGGTTTCGAGGCGAGCGTGCTGCTCGCGCTCGCCTGCGGCCATGCGCTGTGCGCCGAGCGGCCGTTCTATCCCGCGGATATCGCCGCCGCTCTCGAGCGGCTGCCGCGCCCGCGCGCGCTCGTCACGACGCCGGTTCACCTGCGGGCACTGCTCGGCTCAGGCGTCGAGCTCCCGGGGGTCGACCTGGTGCTCAGCTCGACCGCACCGCTCGCGCAGCAACTCGCCGCCGAGGCTGAGCGGCGTTGCGATACTCGCCTGCTCGAGATCTACGGCTCGACCGAGACCGGCCAGATTGCGATCCGCCGCCCCACGCAGACGGCCGAGTGGCGGTTGTGGAGCGGCGTGTCGCTCGAGCTCGAAGCCGAGGGCAGCCGGGTGCAGGGCGGCCACATCGAGCAGCCGACGCTTCTCCCGGACGTGCTCGAGATGACCGGTCCCGAGAGCTTCCTGCTGCACGGACGGGTGTCGGATCTGGTGAACATCGCCGGCAAGCGCAGCTCGCTCGCTTTCCTGAATCACCAGCTCAATTCCATCCCCGGGGTCGAGGACGGCGCGTTCTTCCATGCTCCCGAGCCTTCCGCCTCGCACACCGGAGTCGCGCGCGTCGCCGCGTGCGTCGTGGCACCGGCGCTCGATGCCGCACGGCTCCTCGCGGCGCTGCGCGAGCGTGTCGATGCGGTGTTCCTGCCGCGCCCGCTGTTGTTCGTCGCACGCCTGCCGCGCAACGACACCGGCAAGCTGCCGCTGGCGGCGCTCGAGTCCCTCGCCGCGCAGGCGAAGTCCGCCACGCCGGCGTGAGCGCTCCCGTGGATCCGGTGACCACCTTCACCATCGCCGCCGAGCACCCGGCGCTGGCCGGCCACTTCCCCGACGCGCCGGTTCTGCCGGGCGTGGTGCTGCTCGATGAGATGGTGCGCGTCGTGGAAAGCGCCGGCAGCGGCGGCCGCTGGCGGATCGGCAGGGCGAAGTTCGTGCGCCCGGTGCACGCCGGCGAGACGCTCACTCTCGGCCAGGAGCGGCTGCCGAACGGCTCGATCCGATTCAGCGTCCTGCGCGCCGGCGAGCCCGTCGCGCACGGCGTGCTGGTTCCCGATGGTCCGCGGGGTGCTTGAGACGGTGCCCGGCCCGCGTGCCGGCGCCACGCAGCGCGCGAGCGCCGTGCAGTGGACGGCGCAACCCGAGCGCGGCAGCGCGCTGCTGCTCAAGGTGGGGGTCTTCGTGGCGCTGCGTTTCGGTCGCCCCCTCACCCGCGTCCTTCTGTACGGGGTAGGCGCCTACTTCTTCGTGTTCGCTCGCGGGGCGCGCTGCCACGCCCGCGCCTACCTGCGGCGCGCGCTTGGGCGCGAGCCCCATGCCCGCGATCTCTACCGGCAGATATTCACCTTCGCCGCCACCATCCTCGACCGTCTCTACCTCACCCGCGGGCGCTACGACCTGTTCGATATCTCCATCGAAGGCGAGGAGCTCATGCGCGCCGCGTTGCAGGGCGGCGAGGGCGCGTTTCTGCTCGGCGCGCACTTCGGAAGCTTCGAGATGATGAGCACCGTCGGACGTCACCAGCCGGAGCTGCGCGTCGCGCTCGCCATGTACACGCAGCATGCGAGCCGCGTGGCGGCGCTCTTCGGCAACGGTCCCGCCGCGAGCGCGCCCGAGATCATCCCGCTCGGTCGGCTCGAGAGCATGCTGCGCATCCGGGATTGCCTCGAGGAAGGCAGATTCGTCGGCATGTTGGCCGACCGCACCTTCGATGATTCACCGGCGGAGTCGGTATCATTCCTCGGCCAGCCGGCGCTGTTTCCCTCCGGCCCGATGCGCGTCGCGGCGGCGCTGCGGCGCCCGGTGATCTTCATGGCAGGCCTGTACCGCGGCGGCAATCGTTACCACGTGGTCTTCCGGCCGCTCGCCGACTTCTCGCAGCCGCTCAGCGGCACGCGCGAGGCGGCGGTACGCAGCGCCATCGAGCGCTACGTGGCGCTGCTCGAGGAAGGCTGCCGCGGCGATCCCTACAACTGGTTCAACTTCTACGATTTCTGGCAGGGTCCCGCTCACGGAGCGGATGCGTGAGCGGCCCGCTGGCGGCGGCCCCGCGGAAGTGGTGCCGCGCGCGCGGCCGCGCGCTCGCCGGCTGCGTGCTGGTCGGCGCGCTCGCGGTTGGCGGGCAACCGCTCGCCGCGCGCGCAGCCGAATCGGCCGGCGACACCGCGGCCTTCGACCGGGTGCTCAAGCTCCTTGCCGAGCGACGCCACGATCACGTCACCTTCACCGAGGTACAGGAGCTCGCAATCCTCGATCAGCCGCTGCATTCCTCCGGTGAGCTTCTCTATGACGCCCCGGATCGTCTGGAGAAGCGCACCCTCGAGCCGCGGCGCGAGGACCTGGTGCTCGAGCACGGCATGCTCTCGGTGGAGCATGACCATCACCGCCGCAGCGTGCCGCTCGGCGATTTCCCGCAGGCAGTGCCCTTCGTCGAGAGCCTGCGCGCGACGCTCGCCGGCGATCGCGCGGCACTCGCGCGCTACTTCACGGTCCGCTTCGCCGGAGCCCTCGACCACTGGACACTCGAGCTCACACCGACCGATGCCACAATCAAGCGCAGCGTGCAGCGCATTCTCATCACGGGCGAGAGTGACCGCATCCGCAGCGTGCAGATCCACCAGAGCGATGGGGATGCCTCCACCCTCACCCTCGGAGCCGAAATTCCCCCATGACGCGTGCCGGCAGGACGGCCACGCTGATCTGGGCACTCACCGCGCTCGTCGCCGTCATCATCGCGGCCCTCGCCACCTACACCGCGGACCTCTCGGCGTTCCTGCCGCGACGCGCGAGCGCCACGCAGCACCTGCTCATCGAGCAGCTGCGCGAGGGGCCGGCGGCGCACCTCATCATCGCCGCCATCGCCGGCGCCGACGCCACGACGCGCGCGGTGGTGTCGCGACAGATGGCGCTGCGGCTGCGCGCCGACCCCGCCATCCTCGCCATCGAAAACGGCGATGAGGCGCAGCTCGCGCGCGACCGCGCATTCCTCTTCGAGCATCGCTACCTGCTCAGCCCGCGCGTCGCGCCGCAGCTGTTCACCGCCAAAGGCCTGCACGAAGCCATCGGCGCGGCGCTCGAGGTGCTCGGATCCTCTGCCGGACAGCTGGTGAAGCCGCTGTTTCTCCACGACCCCACCCTCGAGACTCTCGCCATCATCGAATCACTTGGCGCGACTCATGCCGCGCACAGTGCTGCAGGCGTGTGGAGCTCGCCGGATGGCTCGCGCGCGCTGCTGCTCGCGCACACGCGCGCCAGCGGCGCCGACATCGACGGCCAGCAGGCGGCGTGCGCAGCGCTCGAGGGAAGCTTCGCCGCCGCGATCGCCACCCTTCCGCCGGCACAGCGGGCCGCACTCAGCTACCGCATGAGCGGTCCGCCGGTATTCGCCGTCACCTCGCGCGCCACGATCAAAAGCGAGGTGTGGCGACTCTCGGGCGTGAGCGCCGCCTGCATCGCGCTGCTGCTCCTTCTGGTATATCGCTCGCTGCCGGTGCTGATCCTCACGCTCGTCCCGGTCGCCTCCGGTGCCCTCGCCGGGATTGCCGCGGTAGCACTCGGCTTTCCCGCGGTCCACGGCATCACGCTCGGCTTCGGAGTCACACTCATCGGTGAGTCGGTCGACTACGCCATTTATCTCTTCATCCAGAGATCCGGCGACTTTCGTACCACCGTCTGGCCGACGATCCGCCTCGGGGTCCTCACATCGATCTGCGGCTTCGCCGCGCTGCTGCCCTCGGCCTTCCCCGGCCTCGCGCAGCTCGGGCTCTATTCCATCGCAGGTCTGACCGCGGCGGCGCTCGTGACGCGTTTCGTGCTGCCCGGGTGGCTGCCGCGTGCCTTGAGGATCCGCGACCTGACTGCGGCCGGCAGTCACCTCGAGCACCTCCTCGCCCGACTGCGCGCGGCGCGCGGCGGACTGCTGCTCATCGTGCTCCTCGCCACAGCGGTGCTGTACCTGCATCGCGGCGCGCTCTGGAGCCGCGAGCTCAGCGCCCTGAGTCCCATTCGTGCGGCCGACCTGCAGCTCGATGAGCAGCTGCGCGCGGCGGCGGGCGCGCCGGATAGCGGCTACATCGTCGTGGTTTCCGGGGCGGACCGCGAGGCGACGCTCACCGCCGCCGAAGCCGTGAGTGCGCGACTCGCCCCCCTGGTCGCTGAAGACGTGATCGGTGGCTTCGACTCACCGACGCGGTTTCTGCCCTCGCTCGCCTCCCAGGAAGCCCGGCGTGGCAGCCTGCCGCCGGCGGATGTGCTGCGAGCGCGCCTCGATGAGGGATTGCACGGACTGCCGCTCAGCGCGGCGCGGCTCGAGCCCTTCGTGGAGGATGTCGAGCGTGCCCGTGAGGCGCCTGCTCTGGGGCCGGCCGAGCTCGCCGGCAGCTCCTTCGGCCTCATCGTCGACACACTGCTCGTGAAGGGGCCTGCGGGATGGTCGGCGCTGCTGCCGCTCGCCGCGCGCGACTCTCCCGATCTTCCACCCGCCGCGATCGAGCAGGTCCGCGACGCCGTTGCGCGTGCGTCGGTCGGTGCCGAGCTCCTCGATCTGAAGGGGGAAGCCGACCGACTGTATTCCGGATATCTCGGCGAGGCGGTACGGCTCGCGATCGGCGGATTCATCCTGATCGTGCTGCTGCTCGCTGTCGCACTGCGCTCGGCGATGCGCGCGGCACGGGTCGTCGCCCCGCTCGCGCTCTCCG
>Ga0335069_10010137_pt1 | contig 13368 bp, 11 predicted proteins | sample Lox_Sample_11_FD_206714 | JGI IMG/M metagenome (GOLD analysis project Ga0335069, IMG submission 206714) | Soil microbial communities from Loxahatchee National Wildlife Refuge, Florida, United States - Lox_Sample_1.1 | ecosystem: Environmental > Terrestrial > Soil > Wetlands | place: USA... | reverse complement strand
CGCGCTTCGCGCGCGGGGCAGGTCGGAACCCTACCCCACTAATGCAATGCTTCGACGATGGCCTTCTCGGCAATCGGAGCCATCGCTGCGTAACCCGCATCGTTCGGCAGAAGACCATCGGCGGTCAGTTCCTTCTTGAAATTCCGGCCCTCGGCGAGCGCGGAGTAAAGGTCCATATACACAGAACCGCTCTCCGCGGCGTAATCCTTAATCCAACCATTGAGGCCGATGATCTTTCCTTGAGGCCGCAACCCCGTCTGCTTGGTGAAACAGTCGCACACCGGCGTGATCGACGCGAGCACTACGCGGATCCGGTGGGCCTTGGCGATGTCCACCATGGACATGAAATTGTCCGCCATTGTGCCTTGCGTCGCGGGAGCGATCAGAGACGCGAGATCGTTCGTTCCCGCCTGGATGATGACCACCTTCGGATTCAGGGAAACCACGTCCTGGTAGAAGCGCACCAGCATCTGCGGCGAAGTCTGGCCCGCGATGCCGCGGTTCAGATATGGTTTGCCAGGGAAGAACGGGCTCCATTTCTCGGTGATCTGATCGCCCAGGAATACGACGCGATTCTCGCCGGGCCCAGGCTTGGACAATTCGGTGTCTTCGCTGCCGTAGCGCGTGAGCCCGCCCCAATCGACCAGCAGCTTGCGCTGAGCAGCCACCTGGCGCTCCAGCTCCTGAATTCTCTGCGCCGGATCGGGCGTCTGCGCAGCGGCGCCCACAGCCAGCAGTGGCAGCAGCAGGAGCCTACTTCTTGATGCCATAGGAATAGAGGACGCTGTCGAAGGTCGCGATATAGACTCGGCCGTTAGCCAGTGAGAGGCCGCTCCAGTGATTCCAGGATTTGATCTCGTCGCTGCTCGACCAGAGTTCCTTTCCGGTCTGGGCGTCTAGAACATATAGCACAGCATGCGTCGATCCCGGAATGCGCCGCGAGGCCACGTCGTCGAGGCCCACATCGGCGTAAGCCTGGTCGGTGTCCTCGCCATTGCCGTAGGCAAACACCAGGCCGTTGGCGATCACGGGAGGCTCGGCGCGGTTCATATCGCGCGAAATCCACGCGGGAGTGAGCGTCAGCTTACCGCCCCTCTCTTCGACCTTGAATGCCACAATCGCGCCGTCTTTGACCTCGCCGTGTTCGATGGGCGCTTTGAACTGAGAGTGCTTCTTGCCCCAGATCGGCGTGAGCACCCAGCGGGTTCCCTTGGAGTCCTCCCAACTGGCGAGCGATCCCCAGATTCCGGCCGAAGCGAAGTTCACGTCTTCGTTGCAGAGCAGCGGACTGCGGTAGAGCGGAGTGCGATGATCGTCGCCCCCAATGGATGTGGTGTCCATGAGGTATAGGCGGCACTCTTTGCCGGCATCGACCATCAGCTCCTTGCCCTTGTAATCGAAGATGACCGGCGTAACCTGCATGTCGAGATCGCGCTTGACCAGCCATTCGGCGTTGGATGGGCCGTAGTAGTCCTCGAGGAGCGGCGTCTTAGTCTGCGGATCGAGCTTGACGCCGATGATGCCGTTGCCGTAAATGCCATTCTCCGGGTCCCAGCGGCCGTCACCGGTGCCGGTGTACATGACGCCGCTCGAGCTGATGGCGGGACCGGTGCGGCCCCACATGCCGCCGCCGGCGGGACCCCACGAGCCGGCCTTCTTCGTGGCCAGGTCGTAGGTGTATACCATATTGGGATTGCCGCCGCAGCCCTGCGCGGTGTGGGTGTAAAGAACGTTGTTGAAGAGGCTCAGGGCGTAGGGCTTGCCGTTAGGCGGCATCCATTTCGAGGGCGCAGCGACATCTTCGCCATCGGCGGCATTCAACTGGTGCAGCCTGCCATCCCAGGAGGCAACATAGATCGTGTACTTGCCAGCGGTATCGGCCGGTCCGATCACCGGTGTTGCAGTGATGCCGCCGGGGCAGAGGATGCCGCCGCCTCTGCCACCGTTGGCAGGAGGAGTCCAAGTGCTCTCGAAGTGCTTCTTCCAGATCACTTCGCCTTTTTCGACATCGATGGCGTAGATGTTGTCGGAGACTCCGGTCTCGATCAGGACCTCGCGCGGGCCGCTCTTCGTGTTCAGCTTCCCGATGATCAGCGGGGGGAAGAGCGAGTGCATCTGGCGCGGCTCATTATCGAGCTTGAGCTTCCAAAGAAGCTTCATATTCTTGATCGTGGCCGCGCTGAGGATTTTCTCGTCCCGCTGCCAGGCGGTCCGCTTGGTGTCGTAGCCGTCGGTGAGCCAGTCGGCTCCCCAACACACCACGCTTGCCGCCGCGAGGGCGATCAGATACCCTGGTTTTCGCATCCCTTACCTCGTGACAATAGTATATCGACCCGAAGCGGGCGGCCGACAAAGTACGGCCGCCCGCCCCACGCCATCAGAACCGAATGCGCGCCGAGAGCGCTACGTGGCGGGCCTGCACCTGCGCGCTCTGGATGGTCCCGAAGGCCGCGTTGGTCTGCGCCCCGGTAGTAAAGTTCCAGGTGAGCGAGGTGTTCGGGTTGCTCGGGTTGAAGTGGTTGAAAGTATTGAACGTCTCGATGCGGAGTTCGAGTGTCGCTCTCTCCTTGATTTGGGTCATCTTGGCTAGGGAGAAGTCCAGGTCCCACAGCCATGGACCGTAGAACAGCGTCGGCGGCGTGTTGCCGATGCCCAGGGAGTTGGCCGGCGGCAACTGGAAGTTGGCGGCGTTGAGCGGCACCTGCAGCCTCGGATCCTCGGTGGCCGAGGGAAGCTGGCCGGAGGGGAGGAAAATGTTATTCCCCATCTGACAGCGGAACGGCAGGTAAGCGGTCGGCGTTCCGGTCCAGTACTGCGAGGGCTGGCCCGTCGCCCCGCACCCCACCGTATACGGCGTCCCGGCGTAGACGGCACCGTTCCCGTTCAGGTGCCAGCCGTTCATCACCGCCCGGCTGAACTTGTTGTTCCATAGCTTGCTGCCATCCGGAAAATCGTAGCCCATGTTGAAGTTGAAGGCGTGCCGGCGGTTGGCCACGTTCTTTGTCAGCTCCGCGTTCACAAACTGTAAAATCGTCGTGTTGCTGGCGTTGTTGAAGACGATCGTCCGCGAGAAGGTGTAGTTGAAGTTCCACTGGAGATGGCCCATGCGCCGGTTCAACTGCGCCTGCAGCGAGTTGTAGTTGTTGGTGTAGGACTGGGTATAGTCGATGATGTTGCCGATCGTCTTGTAGCCGACCAGGTTGCGGATCAGGTTGGTGGAGTAGTAGCCGGGGTTGGCCGGGTTGCTGGTCGGGTCAACGAACTGCGCCTGCGGACAGCCGGCCGAAATGCCGCCCACCACGATCGGGTTGGCGCATCCGGTGGGCTTCCAGGTGGTCAGCGGCGCAACCGCGTTGCCGTCGTACATCTCGCCGTAGCCGTTCTTCAGCGCGTTGCCCACGTAGGAGACGTCGGCAATCAAGCCCCACCCGAGCTCGCGCTGGATGCCGAAGCTCCAGTTGTAGGTCCGCTGCGGCTTCTCGTCGGGATTGCCGCCGATCAGGTTCTGCGGCGTGTAATACGCCTGGGAACCGGCTAACTGCTGGAAGTTCGTGTAGACGATGGTCGGGGACAGGAAGTAGGGCGGCACCATCAGAGGACCCTGACCGGCGCTGAGCGCGCCGATCCAGTCCACGTTCCAGTTGCGGCCCGTGATGATGCCGAAGCCGCCGCGAATGGCCGTTTTGCCGGTGCCGAACGGATCATACGCGAAGCCCAATCTCGGTCCGAGTTGGATCGGAGCCACGTTGAAGAAGTGGGTTTGATAATACTTGATGCCGGTCCACGGGTACTGGCTGTAAGACGAGGTGTCGAAGGTGCCCTGCCGCACGTACGGGAATACCGCTCCCGTCACCGGGTTGATGGCGATCTTGTTGGCTGTCGGGCAGGTGCTGGTGGTCACCGGTGTGGAGCACGCCGGATAAAGCAACTGTCCGGCTTGGCCGGCATTGTATGCCGAGGTGGCGAACAGACCCAGGTTGTTGCGCTCCGAGTTCAGGTCGCCCACGCGTGCGAAGCGCATACCGTAGTCGACCGTCAGCCGGCGGCTGACTTTCCAGGTGTCCTGCAAATACCACTCGAACTGCGAATAATGCGCGTGATTGACCAGCTTGGTGTTGTCGTCGCCGTAGGCGAAGATGCTGCCCAGCAGCGCGTTGGAGTAGGGATAGCCGCTATCCACGGGGCTGGAGCGGTCGGAGCCGAAATAGTAGGTTCCGGCAGCGTTGTACACCGAGTAGACGCTCACATTGCGCGCCATGCGCTCATAGTAGAAACCGCCCTTGATGGTATGCGCGCCCTTCACCCAGGTGATCTTGTCCTGGAGGGTCTGCAACTGGTCGGTGCCGGTGAAGGGCCAGCGGCTGTCCAGGCTGAAGGTAGGGGCGCCGGAAATGCCCTGGCCGGAGGACTGCGCGCTGAAACCGGTGCTGGGGAAGCCGAAATTCACGGCCGGCAGCAGGTTCAGGTAATTGGCGCTGGCCGGATTGATGCGCGGCAACGAGAGCGCGTTGCCGTTGGCATCCTTCAGCGGCAGCAGGCTGTCCTGGTAGGTCCGGGCCCCGCCGTTGTTGGGGTTGCTGCTGGTATCGCTCAGCGGGTCCACGCCCTGCTTGCCGCGGTTGATGCCCCAACTGACTTCGTTGATCAGGGTTGGGCTGAACGTATAGACGAAGGTGCCCAAAGCGCCCGCAGACTGCACGTGGTAACTGGTCGGGAACTGTCCCCAGGCGCCGCCCGGGGGTCCCACCGTGGTGTTGTAGCCGTTCTGAGCCTGATAGTCCTGCAGAAGGCGGACGTAGGTGACTGCCTTGGACGAGAAGTTGTAGTCGATGCGCAGTACCTTGTCGTCCAGTGGCCGCAACTGCTGCTGCGGGTAGCGGAAGTTGTACCCGCGGTTGCCCGTCGGGTCCAGCGCCAGGCCTTGCGGACTGGGCAGCGGGAACAGGTTCAGCATCGCCAGCCCCTGCGGGCTGATGCGGTTCGTGGGTACGATGTTGCCCGGAAATGGCGTCTGGGTGGTGGGATCGTAGACGGGAACTAGCACGCCAGTGGTGGTCACCGTCTGCGAGAAGTTGCCCTGCCGCTCCAGGGCCGACGGCATGGTGTACGTGTTGAAGCTGACGGTGTTATTGAACAGCTTGTCATACGAGAAAAAGAAGAACAGCTTTTGGCGCGCTTTATTGAAGCGGGTACCCGGGATGATCAGCGGGCCCCCGATGGTGCCGCCCGGATTCTGGTAGCGATACCTCGGCCTCGCTACGCTGGTCTTGTTGTTAAAAAACTCGTTGGCGTTGAGCGATTCGTGGCGGTAATACCAGTAGCCGGTGCCGTGGAACTGGGAGGTGCCGTTCTTGGTGGTCAGAGTCAACTGGCCGGCTGTGCGCCCGCCGTACTCCGCCGTATAGTTGGAGGTCAACAGCTTGACCTCGCCGATGGCGTCCATACTGGGGTTGATGTAGCCGGGGTTGAGGTTGCCCGAGTCCTGGCTGGCCGCGCCGTCGTAGTTGAGGATGATCTGGCCTTGCTGGCCGCCGTTGACACCCGGGATGCCGCCGCCGTTCCAACCACGATAGTCATACGACTGGGCCAAGGACTGGACGCCGGGCAGCGTCATGATGACGCTGATCGGGTTACGGCCGCGCATCGGCGTGTCATCGATCTGCTTCAGGCCTATGGCGATGGAGCGGTCGGAACTGTCAGTTGCCACATGGACCGCGTTGGCCTGCACCTCGATGGTGCTGGTCACCTCGCCCACTTCCAGGTGGATCTCGTGCAAGTCGACGCGTTCCTGGGTCGCCACCGTTATCGACTTCTGCTCATAGACCTTGAAACCGGCCGCGTTTACCCTTAGGGTGTACGTGCCGGGGACGAGGCCGGTAAAGAAGAATGCACCCGCACCGCTAGTGGTGAATGTGCGATCGGTTTGGGAAAGATCGTGGATCAAGTGGACCGTGGCGCCTACCACGCTGCCGCCGCTGGCATCCACTACCGTTCCGGAGACTTGGCCGGTGACGCTCTGGGCGTTGACGGTGGGCAGCGCCACCAGACAAAGAGCTACCGCGACGAGACAGACTAACCTCTTCATATTTTCCCCCATTCAAAAATGGTTGAATCGTTGCGCCGGCCGGAACAGATTCCGGCGGCAGGATGGCGTTTCACGAGGTGCGCAGCAGCGCGACTGAGGACGGAACTCCCATCTGTCCCAGCGACGACATCGGTCAGACTTCCACGCACGGAGGAAAACTGGGTCCTCATTGGCGACTTCCCGGTCGCATGCTTTCACGCCCCCTTGAAACGTATCAAACCTGGGTTGTGCGTAAAGCATATATCCTATGCGGCGCGGTGTCAAGCATTTACGCGTGAAAAAAACACTTCTGTCTTGACAGCCGCTTGGCTCCGGCAGTACGCTACAAGCACTCGTCCGGCCGGAGTAAAGCCTGGCCCGGGCTGAGCGAATAGAGAGGAGCCGGGGACGCCACATGAGCCCGCAAGTCGAGAACGCGGCCGCTAGTTCCAAAGCGACCAACAGCCTGATGTCTGCTTCCGCCTTCGTGCGGGAAGCGCTCGCCTCGGGCGAGGGCGTGGTCCGCCTCGCCCCATGCTGGGTGCCGCGCGCCTTTCTGATGCCGGGCGGCCGTTTGAAACTCGACCCGCGCGACCTCTATGTTCTCGGTTCCCACCGCGGCGGAATCGACGAGCGATGGTTCGCGTCCACCACGAAAGCCGCCAACGGCCCACTCACCGCGGACGACGAGGGCCTCAGTTATATCGAGTTTCAGGGCAGGAAACTCCTGCTGAAGGAAGCCATCGAGCGCGACGGAGACCTGTTCCTGGGCGCCGAGGTCATGCGCCAACACGGAGGTTGGAACCTGCTCTGCAAGTTCTTCGACAACCTCGGTCCCATTCCGCATCACCTGCACCAGACCAATGAATTCGCAGCACGCGTGGGGCAAAAGGGCAAGCCCGAAGCCTACTACTTTCCGCCGCAATATAACTTCACGGACAACAACTTCCCCTACACGTTCATGGGCCTCGAACCCGGAACCACTCGCGACGATGTGCGCCGGTGCCTCCAGCGTTGGAACGAAGGCGACAACGGGATTCTGTATCATTCCCGAGCCTATAAGTTGAAACCGGGAAGCGGCTGGCAGGTCGATCCGGGCATCCTGCACGCTCCGGGATCGCTGGTCACTTATGAGCCGCAGGTGAACTCCGACGTCTTTGCCATGTATCAGTCGATGGTCGAGGGCCGCGCAGTGCCGTGGGACCTGTTGGTGAAGGACGTGCCCCCCGAGCACCACCAGGATCTCGATTACCTGCTCGACATGCTCGATTGGGATGCCAACGTCGACCCCGAGTTCGCCAAGCACCGTTATTTCGACCCGGCTCCGGTAGCTCCGCTGGATGCCATGGCCGACGCCGGATACTGTGAGAAGTGGGTGGTTTACTCGACGCCGCATTACTCCGCGAAGGAACTTACCGTGTTCCCGGGACGCTCGGTTACGGTGAAGGATGCAGCGGCTTACGGGCTGATCCTGGTGCAAGGCTATGGAACCATCGGCAAACACGAAGTCGAGACGCCGGCCCTGATTCGCTACGGCCAGATGACCAGCGATGAGTTATTTGTCGCGGCTGATGCAGCCGCTAAGGGCGTCCTCGTCACGAACAAGAGCGCGACCGAGAACCTGGTCATGCTCAAGCACTTCGGCCCGGGCAATCCACAGGCACCGATCGCCCGCCTGCAATGAATTAGGCCGGCTCAGACGTCGCACGCCTCGATGGCTTCGGCCAGGCCGGCATCCGGATCTCGCGTGGGAATGAATTCCTGTCCCACGTAGCCTGTGTAGCCGATTTCGACCAGCGTGCGCATCACCGCGGGATAGTGGATCTCCTGGCAGTCGTCCAACTCCCCGCGCCCCGGGACTCCCGCCACATGAATGTGGCCGATCCACTTGGCGTACTGTCGCAGGCGCCGGATCACGTCTCCGTTCATGATCGCCACGTGATAGACGTCGAACAGTAGCTTGGCATGCGGCGAATCTACCTGGCGCACAATCTCGGCGCAATAGTCGATGTCGTCGCCCTGATATCCCGGGTGCCCCTTCATCGGGTGCGAATCGTCGCGCGTGTTGAGCTGTTCGAGAACGATTGTGACGTTCCGCGGCGCGGCATACTGCGCCAGCTCGCGGAGGCCTTTGACGGTGTTGTCTGCGCCCTCGGACTTGGGGATTTCACCGCTCCCCGGGTCGCCGGCCTCGCGCCACTTGTAGCCGGTGAAAGCGATCACGTTTGGCACGCCGTTGTCCGCGGACTGGTCGATCATGGCCTTTGTCCTGGCGATGACCTCTTCGTGATATTTCAGATTGTTCAGGCCCCGTGCGAAGACCGGGTCTGGCATGCCGTTTAGAGAGAGCGCGTTCTTCAATCCATGCCGGAACACTACCGGCCAAAGCTCCGGCGGCGCCAGTTCAACGCTGACGCATCCCAGAAGCATCGCATTCTCGCAGATGCGGTCGATGCTCCATTGCCAATCGGTGGCATTCAGGCACCAGTAGGCCAGCGAGTGCCGAATGCGTCCTTTGCGGTTCATCCGCTCCAGGGTATCACCGCGCCGGCGCTGCGGCCCGAGCCGGCAATCGGGACATGCTTTGCTACGCTCCATGAAGGTCGCGGCTCTGTTCGGAGCGTGTCGAGCCTCGCTACGCGAGGTGCGCGCCACCCAGGTCGCGGAGGTGGCGGTAGACCATAGCGACGGGGAGGCCCATCACATTGAAGTAGCAGCCATCGATGCGCTCGACGAACTTCGACGCGAGGCCCTGGATGGCGTAGGCGCCGGCTTTGTCCACGGGCTCACCGCTGGCGACATAGGCGTCGATTTCGGCGTCCGAGAGCGGCGCGAACCAGACGGCGGTGGAGGCGTGGTCGCAGAGGAGCTCGGCGCCGCGGCGCAGGCAGATGCCGGTGAGCACTTCGTGGCGGCGTCCGGAGAGGAGGGTGAGCATGCGGCGAGCGTCGGCGGCGCCGGCGGGCTTGGCGAGGAGTTCGCCGTGGGCCACGACCGTGGTGTCCGCGGCGAGGACGATCTCGCCCGGGGCGGCCTCGATGGCAAGGGCCTTGGCCTTCGCGAGCCGGCGCACGTAGGGGCCGGGGCGCTCGGCTTCGAGCGGGGTCTCGTCGACTTCCGCCGGGCGGACGACGAATTCGATGCCTGCCTGGCGGAGAATCTCGGCGCGCCGCGGCGACTGCGATGCAAGAACGAGCATGTTCATCCTTCCTCGATGGCGGCAGTCAGCTCGGGCGCCGCGATGCGCGGCAGGGGTTTCCAGAAGCCGAGGGCCAGCGAGATGGTCAAGAGTTGGATGGCGACAATCAAGGCGACGCAGGCAGGCCAGCCGCCATGGGTCCAGGTGAAGCCGGGGATGGCGGAACCGCCGCTGCCGCCCAGATAGTAGAAGGTCACGTAGAGGCCGACGGCGGAGGCGCGCGACTCGGTGGCGGCGCTGCCGACGTAGCTCGATCCGGCGGAGTTGGCGATGAAGACTCCGGTGCAGGCCAGCGTCAGGCCGGCCATGACGAGCGGGAGGCTGTGGATCAACGTGAGCAAGATGCCGGTGGCACCCGCGGAGAAGGCCGCGACCAGGGCGAAGCGGTGGCCGAAGCGGTCGATGGCGCGGCCGGCTACCGGGGTGATCATGGCGCCCACCAGGTAGACGACGAAGAGCAGGCCGAGCGCGGCGGTGCTCAGATGGAAAGGGGGAGCGGCGAGATAGAAGTTGATGTAGGTGAAGGTGGCGAGGAGGGTGAACATCACGCAGAAGCCGACGGCATAGGTAGCGACCAGGCGCGGATTCCGGATATGTCGCAGGATGGGAGCGGCAGCGGAATCGGTGTGGCGGACGCGGGTGAAGCGGCGGCCGGCGGGCAGCCAGGCACGGATGGCCATGGCACCGGCGAGGTTGAGAGCACCGAGCGCGACGAACGACCATCGCCATCCGGTATGGGCGGCGACGATGGCGGCCAGGGCGCGTCCGGTGAATCCGCCGATGACGGTGCCGGTGACGTAGGCGGCGGTGGCGGCGCCGGCGCCGCTATCCCACTCTTCGTTGATGTAGGCGATGATGACGGCGAAGATGCCGGGGGTGAAGACGCCCTGGAGGAATCGCCAGAAGATGAGCTGCCAGTAGCCGGTGGCGGTGGCGGCGAGCAGGGTGGGCGCGGCGAGCAGGAATGCCGCGGGGACGATGACGCGCTTGCGGCCGAAGCGGTCGGCGACGAAGCCGGCGAGCGGGGCGGAGAAGGCCACCGCCAAGGTGGAGGCGGTGACCACCAGGCTGATGCGGGCCGGCGAGACGCCGAATTCGCGCGCCAGCATGGGCAGGAGCGGCTGCGGCGCGAACAATGCCAGGAACGCACAGAATCCTGCGAAGACGACGGCGAGCGTGCGCTGTGGCATAAAATTAATAATGCCCCAAAACAGCGACGACTTTTACCGGATACAGAAATTGCCGCCCTACGTGTTTGCCGTCATCAACGAGATGCGGGCAAAGGCGCGGGCGGCGCAGATCGACGTGATCGATCTGGGGATGGGGAATCCGGACGGCGCAACGCCGCGAGTGGTAGTGAGCAAGCTGGTGGAGGCCGCGCGCAACGCGCGCAATCACCGCTACTCGCAATCGCGCGGCATTCCGAGGCTGCGCGAGGAGATCACCAAGCGGTACAAGAACCACTACGGAGTCGATCTCGACCCCGACAAGGAAGCTATTGTTACGATCGGCGCCAAGGACGCGTTGGCGCACCTGCTGTTTGCCGTTGTGGGACCCGACGACGTGGTGGTGTCGCCCAATCCCGCTTATCCGATTCACCAGTACGGCGTGCTGATGGCGGAGGGTCACGCCTGCATGCTGCCCATGCCGGACGCGGCGACGTTTTTGAACCGGCTGGAGGACCTGTACCGCACTTCGACCAGGAAGCCGAAGCTGCTATTGATTTCCTTTCCGCACAATCCCACGACGACGTGCGTGGACCTGGATTTCATGAAGGAGATTGTCGCGCTGGCGCGGCATCACGGCACGCTGGTGGTCCACGATTTTGCGTATGCCGATCTCGGGTTCGACGGCTACCGGCCGCCCAGCATCCTGGAGGTGGAAGGTGCGAAGGAGGTCGCGGTCGAGATCTTCTCGATGTCCAAGAGCTACAACATGGCGGGCTGGCGCGTGGGCTTTTGCCTGGGTAACGCCAAGATGATCGCGGCGCTGGCCCGCATCAAGAGCTACCTGGACTACGGCGTGTTTCAACCGATCCAGATTGCGAGCATCATCGCGCTCAGGGAGTGCGAGGAGGAGCCGAAGAAGATCTGCGCCATGTACCAGAAGCGGCGCGACGTGCTGGTGAACGGCCTGAAGCGCGCGGGATGGGCGGTGGAGAAGCCGCGCGGGTCGATGTTCCTGTGGGCGCCGCTGCCGGAGCGGTTCCGGGAGCTGGGCTCGCTGGAGTTTTCCAAGCTGCTGTTGGAGAAGGCGCTGGTAGCGGTATCGCCGGGGGTCGGGTTCGGACCGTTGGGCGAGGGTCACGTGCGGTTCGCTCTGGTGGAGAACGAGCAGCGGATCCGGCAGGCGACGCGGGCGATCGGGGCGTTCTTGAAGGAGTAGCGGGCTCAGCGTCTATGCCGACTGAACCCCGCTCTGGGAGAGCGTGTTCATGATGATGTCCAAAGGATTCAGTGTATCGCTGTTCCCTGCCCCGTTCGTTTGAAAGGCCGAGAGAAGCTGGCTCAGCGGGCTGGTCGAAGAGGAGGTGTCGCTGGTGCTCGAAGCGTTCGAGTCCGACGACGCTTCGGCGCGGTGATGGTGATGGCCATGCCCATGGTGCATGGCACCCATTGCCTGGGCGAGGTCCTGAATCTTTGGGAGCTGGCCGCTCTTGGAGGCATCGCTGAAATCGGCGGAAAGCTGCGCGAGCTGGGTGGCGGCGGTAGTGTTGCCGTTGGCCTGCGCGGTCTGGGAAGCGCTTTGCAGGTTGCCGGCGATCTGCTGAGTGACCTGCTGGTATTTCGCGGGATCGGACTGCTGGAGCTGCTGCAGCGTGGTGAGCATCTGCGCGAACGGCGAGAGCGAGCTGCTGTCCGCCTGAGAGGCCGGAGAGAGGGTGGAACTCGCGGAGGAGGCGGTTCCCTGAAGCGCGGAGCCGAGAACCGACTGAATGTAACTTGCTGTGAGACTGTTTACGGGCGTCATGCCCATTTCATCGACGGCCGTTCCGGGGGCTGTATGGCTCTTTTGAGGGATTCTACTGCACCTGGTAGGGCACGCTGACGTCGATGGTCTTCGGCGGATAGCAGGCCTTGTTGCTGCACGCCTGGTATCGCAGCTTTCCGGCGGCGATGCCGGGCCCCGCGGGTGCGCCGGCGGCAACCTTGAAGCTGGCCACGAGGTCGAAGTTGCCCATGAAGACCGAGATCGGCTTGCCGTCGGAGAAATCGAACTTCTCCATCAGGGGCTTGGGATAGGTGACGGAGCCACCTTCGAGCGCGCCGGTGGAGGTCCAGGTCAGTTTGAGCGGGATCAGGTATTCCTCGCTGGGCGTGTTGCTGTTGACGTGGAATCCCACGCGGATTGAAACGGGAATTTTCGTTTGCACCGCGGCGCCGCGCTTGCCGGCGATCTTCGCCGGCTCGCCGATGGTCAGGTAGCCGTTATTCTGCGCGAGGGCGGCCGTCGTTATTAAGAGTGACAGCGGGAGCAGTGCCTTGCAAAAGCTGTTCGATGCCATCGGTAAAATCTTTCTTGCTCGCCAGTCCGATGTGCACGGCGGCGATCCTTCCGTCTTTATCGATCAGAAATGTGGTGGGGAGCGCATCCACTCCGCCGTACTGGGTCGCGGTAGCGTCGTTGCCGATTACCACGCGGTAGTTGACGCCTAACTCAGCCAGGAACGGCTTGACCACTTCCCAACCCTCGTCGTCCATGGAGACGCCGAGCACGGCGAAGCCGCGGTCCTTGTTCTGGCGCTCCATCTCCATGAACCACGGAATCTCGATTTTGCACGGGCCGCACCAGGTAGCGAAGAAATCGAGCAGAACCACTCTGCCTTTGTAGTCGGAGAGGTGGACGGTTTTGCCGTCGGCGTCCTTCAGGGCAAACTCCGGCGCCGGTTTGCGGTCCTGTTCGGCTTTGACGGAGGCAGCCTTGACGGAGCGCGAGGAGCAGGCCTGCGTCTGGATGAGACAGACGGCGAGCATGGCGGCACCGGCGGCGGCAGAGAATCGAAGTGAGGACACAGAGAGTTCCTGAAACTAATTATATCGACAAATGGCGGCCGTCAAGGTTAACACCGAACCATTGCCGGCGCCGGCGGCGCGGCGCGGCGGCA
>Ga0335069_10010136_pt1 | contig 13369 bp, 11 predicted proteins | sample Lox_Sample_11_FD_206714 | JGI IMG/M metagenome (GOLD analysis project Ga0335069, IMG submission 206714) | Soil microbial communities from Loxahatchee National Wildlife Refuge, Florida, United States - Lox_Sample_1.1 | ecosystem: Environmental > Terrestrial > Soil > Wetlands | place: USA... | reverse complement strand
GCAAACATCCATGCAAGAGCCCCGGCAGCTGCAGCAGTGTTCGTGTTGATAAACGCAGTGACCGCACTCCCGTTCACCGCAAGTGCACTCCCGGCATTGAACCCGAACCACCCAAACCAGAGGAGGGCAGCACCCAAAAGGGCGATCGGGATGTTGTGGGGTTCAAGCGAGTACTCGCCGAATCCCGCCCGTTTTCCGATCACAAGCGCCAGCGCAAGGGCCGCAAAGCCCGAGCAGATCTCCACCACCGTGCCGCCGGCAAAATCAATGAGTCCCATCTGCTGGGCCCAGCCACCGCCCCATGCCCAGTGGGCGAGGGGACAGTAGACCACTGTCAGCCAGATAAGGGAGAAGACAATAAATGTCGTCAGCTTGATCCGTTCCGCAACCGCGGAGGTGACAATGGTGAGCGTGACCGAGGCAAAAAAGAGCTGGAACGCCACGTATACGAGGGGAGGATATGTGGCGGCGCCGGTCGCAGTCGCGCTCACACCGGCAAGCCCCAGGTACTGGAGGTTGCCGATAAATCCGCCAATATCAGCCCCAAACGCAAGTGAGTACCCGATCACGATCCACTGGATACTCGTTAGCGAGAGCACCAGGAATGACAGGGCAATCATCGAGATGAAATTCTTCTTCCGAACAAGTCCGCCGTAAAAAAACCCGACGCCCGGGGTCATAAACATGACCAGCAGCGCCGAGACCATAAGCCAGGTAGTAACACCGGTATCCAGAGCCATATCCTTTTCTCCTGTAACTAAGTGTGGGGCTGCCCCTTGTAGGATCCGATAAGAAAAAGGAGACCACAGGTTACCGATTCAGGCAAATGCCTTCCACACGCTGGCGTGGGGAGTACCTGTATCAGTATATACGTCGGCTGAATCTTGCCGTTTCTCCTTTTGCTTTCCCGGATCTAGAGCGGGCGACGGGCAGTTACCGGATAAAAAGTCCAGCCTGTCCCGACATGCGGGAAAAATTTTGGGATTTGAGTATTTTTTTAGATTAATAGGTAGCGAGGTACCTGTCCAGTTCCCACGGGTGTACCGCAAGGCGGAATGCATCTGTTTCTGCCTGGGCAATCGTGGTTAAGGTCTCAAGGATGTGCGGACCGAGCGCTTCGCAGATGACTTTGTCCTTCACGAGTTCTGCCTGAGACTCCGCAAGGCTGCCGGGCAGCATATCGATCTTCATCTTTTTCCTCTCTTTTGCGGAGAGGTGGTAGATGTTGGTGTTGGTCGGCTCGGGCGGCATGATCTTGTTCTTGATGCCATCAAGACCGGCAGCGAGCAGGCAGGCGAACGTGAGGTACGGGTTGCACATCGGGTCCGGGCTGCGGAACTCGGCACGGGTGCTGTTACCGCGGGCGGCGGGGATACGGATCTGGGCCGAGCGGTTGGTGGTGCTCCAGGAAATGTAGCAGGGTGCTTCATAACCGGGAACCAGGCGTTTGTATGAATTAATTGTCGGGTTGGCGACACGGGTGATTGCCTTTGCGTGCTTGAGAAGACCACCAATGTAGTAGAGTGCGGTGTCAGAGAGGCCATCATCGGCGTTTGCATCGAAGAAGGCGTTTTTGCCGTTCTTGGCAAGCGAGCCGTGAGTGTGCATGCCGCTGCCATTGATGCCGGCAATCGGCTTTGCCATGAACGAGGCGTGCAGGCCGTGCTTAAGGGCAATTGCCTTTGTTGCAAACTTGTAGGTCATGACGCGGTCCGCAGTGGTCAGGGCATCGGCATACTTGAAGTCTATCTCATGCTGGCTTGCCGCAACCTCGTGGTGGGACATCTCGATCTCAAGACCCATGCTCTTAAGGGACAGGACGATCTCCCTGCGGACGTCTTCTGCCTTGTCGTTCGGCGCAAGGTCAAAGTAACATCCCTGGTCAGCAAACTGGGTGGTCGGTTTGCCGTCGACAAGGTTGAAGAGGAAGAACTCGAGCTCGGGGCCGGTGTTGAAGGTGTAGCCCATCTTTGCGGCGTCCGCCATTACTTTCTTGAGCACATAGCGGGGATCGCCCTCAAAGGGCTTGTTCCCGTAGGTGTACACATCGCACATGAACCGGGCGACCTTACCTTCCTGGGGCCTCCATGGCAGGACTGCATACGAAGCCGGGTCGGCCTTTAAGAGCATGTCCGATTCCTCGATCCGGGTGAATCCTTCAATAGAGGACCCGTCAAACCAGGTACCATCAGTTAAGGACTTCTCGGCCATATCGACCGGGATCGCGGCATTTTTGGGCATGCCGGGCACATCAGTGAACTGGAGACGGAGGAATTTTACGTCGTCCGCCTCAATCTTCTTGAGCAGTTTGGAAACATCCGCAGACATAATGGAATTAATTTTCCTACCAATTACATTTATATTTTCTTAACTAACTCCCTGAGGAGAATGGTTACATTCAATTCAGGAAACGTGCCAATACTGTACGTTTCAATTTCCCGGCAAGGCAGCGGTCTGCCCGGAAATTCTATAACGTAACCAGACATCCCGACTGTGATTGACAATGTGTGGAATTATCGGTGTTATCGACAAACGCCGCCGGCCCATGGACGGCAGTAAGATACGGGAATCGCTTGCCCTCATGGACGAGCGGGGAAATGGGGAAGGGGCGGGTTATGCAGCCTATGGTATTTATCCGGAGTACAAGGATGCTTATGCACTCCATGTCTTCTTTGACCATGTAAAGGAGAACCGGCCGGCCCTGGTAAAAGAACTCGAGGAGTGGGGAAAGATCGTCCATGATGAGCCAATCCCGATATACGAGACAGAGATCAAAAAAGTTCACACACCCTGGCGGTTTTTTTTCCAGCCGGATATCAGCCGGGCACAGAAACCCGGAACCACCGCTGACGAGATTGTCATGCAGCTGGTCATGCGTGTCAACACCGCACGCAAAGGCACCCTGATCTTCTCGTCGGGAAAGAACATGGGCGTCTTCAAGGCCTCGGGATGGCCCGAACAGGTCGCTGAACTCTACCGGATCCAGGACTACAAGGGATACCTCTGGCTTGCCCATAACCGCTATCCCACGAACACTGCCGGCTGGTGGGGCGGGGCGCACCCCTTCAACCTTCTGAACTGGAGCGTAGTCCACAACGGTGAGATTACCTCGTACGGCACCAACCAGCGCTACATCGAGAGTTACGGGTACGAGTGTACGATGTATACCGACACCGAAGTTGTTGCATATCTCATCGATCTGCTCGTGCGAAAACACGGGCTTTCCGAGAAACTGGCGGTCAAAGCCCTTGCCCCGCCGTTCTGGGACGAGATCGACTGTATGCCGACAAAGGAGCGGGAACTCAACCAGGCACTCCGGCTCACCTACGGCCCGGCCCTTATGAACGGCCCGTTTGCCATCTGCGTGGCAACACCCGATATGCTCATGGGATTCACCGACCGGATCAAGCTCCGCCCGCTCGTTACCGGTGAACACAAGGACAGACTTTATATCTCCAGCGAAGAGGCAGCTATCAGACGGATCGAGCCGGAGATCGCGGATGTCGCTATGCCCAAGGCCGGCGAACCGGTCATCGGGAGGGTCATCGCATGAGCATCGGGAGCATCCCGCTCCGGTTCAAGGTGGAGCTCGACACCGAGAGGTGCATGAACTGCGGGCGCTGTATTGAGAACTGCTCGTACGGCGTTTTCCGCCGGGAGAGCGACCGTATCGTCGTTAATTCCCGCAACTGCGTCTCCTGCCACCGCTGCCTTGCCTTCTGTCCCCGCGATGCGATCAGCATCTACGAAAAACCCACGGATTACCGGAGCCACCCGGTCTGGACCCGCGAGATCCGCGAGGCTGTCTTTAACCAGGCAAAAACGGGTAAGATCATTGTTGCCGGCATGGGCAACGTCCTGCCCTACCCGATGATCTTCGACCGGCTCGTGCTTGACGCCTGCCAGGTCACCAACCCCTCCATCGATCCCTTGCGCGAGCCCATGGAGCTGCGGACCTACATCGGGAAAAAGCCAGCATCCCTTTCGGTGAAGGAGCATGCAAACGGCGACACCGACCTCCTTACCACGCTCGCACCGAACCTGAAACTCGAGACCCCGATTATGATCGGCCACATGAGCTATGGTGCGATCAGCCTGAATGCCCAGACCGCACTTGCAAAAGCGGTAACGAAGATGGGCACATTCATGGGGACCGGCGAGGGTGGGCTGCACGAATCGCTCTACCCATACCAGGAGCACATGATCGTGCAGGTCGCTTCCGGCCGGTTCGGGGTCGATATCAACTACCTTGAACGCGGTGCGGCTATCGAGATCAAGATCGGCCAGGGTGCAAAGCCGGGGATTGGCGGCCACCTCCCCGGAGAGAAGGTCTGTGCGGATGTTTCCTGCACGCGGATGATCCCGGAGGGGAGCGACGCGATCAGCCCGGCGCCCCACCACGACATCTACAGTATCGAGGACTTAAAACAGCTCGTGCGCAGCCTGAAAGAAGCGACCGAATGGAAGAAGCCGGTCTTTGTAAAGATCGCGGCCGTGCACAACTCGGCAGCAATTGCGGCCGGCATTGCACGCTCAGGTGCAGATGCCGTGGTCGTGGACGGGTTCCGCGGCGGGACCGGAGCAGCGCCCCGGGTCTTCCGTGACCACGTGGGCATCCCGATCGAGGCAGCTGTCGCAAGCGTTGACGCGAAGCTGCGCAGCCAGGGGATACGAAACGAGGTCTCGATCATCGCAAGCGGCGGGATCCGGCAGAGCGCAGATATTGCAAAGGTCATCTGCCTTGGCGCCGATGCGGTCTACATCGGTACCTCGGCCCTCGTGGCCATGGGCTGCCGTGTCTGCGGCACCTGCAACCGTGGCGTCTGTGCATGGGGGATCGCAACCCAGCGGCCGGAGCTCACCAGCAGGCTCGATCCTGAGACAAATGCTGTGCAGGTCGCTAACCTGATCCATGCATGGACCGACGAGATCGCAGAACTGATGGGCGCGGCCGGCATCAACAGCATCGAGAGCCTGCGGGGCAACCGCGACCGGCTCCGGGGCTACATGCTCGATGAGGGCCTGCTCAATGTGCTGGACGTCAAGTCCGTGGGGGCGTGAGCGATGACTGCAGTACGCATTGATGCAAAAGACCTGCACTATACCCCGCTCAACCAGCAGATACGGAAGGCCGTTTGCGAGGGTGCAAAAGAGATCGTGATCGACAACGTGCTCGGCCAGCGGTTCATTGCAGACGGACTCAAAGGGAACGATGTGACCCTGACTGTCAACGGGGTCCCTGGCGGCGACCTTGCGATGTTCATGAGCGGTCCGACCGTGATCGTCCACGGCAATGCTGACCATGCCCCGGGCAACACGATGAACGAGGGCAAGGTAATCATCCACGGGAGCGCCGGCGACGCCACCGCCCACAGCATGCGGGGTGGCCGGGTCTATGTCCGGGACAACATCGGCTACCGGGGCGGCATCCATATGAAGCAGTACATGCAGAAGCGCCCTATCGTGGTGGTCGGGGGTTCTGCCCGGGCCTTCCTCGGAGAGTACATGGCCGGGGGCCTCCTCATTGTCCTTGGACTCAACGGCCAGCCACCGGTTGCCGAACGCGGCGTGGGCAGCGGCATCCATGGCGGCGAGATCTACGTCCGCGGAACAGTCGACCAGAAGTACCTCGGAGTCGGGACAAAGCAGGAGCCGGCAACCGCAGAGCAGATGGCGATCATAAAACCCATCATCGAGGACTTTGCAAAGGTGTTCGGGATCGATGCGGCGCCGCTTGTCGCTGCATCCTATTCACGGGTTGCGGCAGTGAGCGCCCGGCCGTTTGCGAGCAAGTACACACCGGAGTGAGAGCGATGGCAGAAAAGAGTTATCTCGATTTGAAAAGCGAGGTCTGGGATACGAAAAAATGCTCCGGGTGCGGTGCCTGTGTTGCAGTCTGCCCGGCTGATGCCCTTTCCTTTGCCGAAGGGGAGATGGTGACCAGCCCGAGAAGCAACGGTTACTGCAAACAGGCGACCGACAGTGTTCCCTGCGGTGCCTGCTACGCGGTCTGTCCCCGGACCAGAGAGCAGCCGGGCGAGACCATCGGCGCACATACCGACCTCTTCACGGCAAAAGCAACCTTTGCAATCCCTCACCGGCAGAGCGGCGGTGCGGTAACTGCGATCCTCGCAAATGCACTGGACGAGGGAATGATCGATGCCGTCGTGACGGTCACTGAGGATCCCTGGACACTGAAGCCATCATCTGCAGTTATCACGAAATCCGAGGTTCTCATCCGGGAGGCTGGGAGCCGGTACAGCTGGTGGGTGCCGCTCCTTGCAGCGCTCAAAGATGCCGCGGTGACCCGTAAGTTCACACGGATTGCGGTTATCGGAGTCCCGTGTACGGTTCAGGCCGCAGCCCGGATCCGGGCGAGTGAGAACGATCTCCTCCGCCCCTACGCGAAAGCGATACGACTGGTCATCGGCCTCTTCTGCACGGAGACCTTCGACTATGCCGGGCTCGTGCACGGCAAGCTCGAGAAGAAGTACCACCTTGCCCCCCACGAGATAAAGAAGCTGGACGTGAAGGGCAAACTCGATATCCTCAAACAGGACGAGTCCCATCTCTCTGTCCCGCTCACGGATCTCGAAGACACGATTCGGCCGGGGTGCCGGATCTGCACGGACTTCTCCTCGCTCTCCGCTGATCTTTCGGCCGGTGCGGTCGGGAGCCCGGCAGGGTACACGACACTTGTGGTCCGCACTAACGCCGGCAAAGGCTTTGTGGAGAGCGCTATAAGGAACGGGAAGCTCGAGAAAGGGCCGGCGGCCGATACTGCGGCAATCGAGAAACTGGCGGCCGCAAAGATCAAGAAGAACGCGAAAAAGTAATTATCTTTTTTAACCACAGAACATCCGGCATAAGGAAACCTGCCGGATCTATTTCACAATAATTATCCCCAAAAAGAGTCTACCTGACGGTGATCATGAACATTCTGACACTATTCGCTGCATTTCTGCCATGGATTGCCTTTGCCCTGATCGCGGGAGCCCCGATCGGAAATCCGGCCCTCGCTCTTGTCCTCGCGTTTATCATTGGCATCGCAATAACACTCCTGACCAGTTATAAGCAGTTACTCAAAGGGTACATCCTCTCGGTTGTATCAATGGCGTTTTTTGTCCTCTTTTTTATCCTTATCGTGGGACTGAAACAATATTATCTCGCAAATTACCTCTCGGTACTGTCCATGCTTGTCCTGACGCTGGTCTGCTGGGGAGGTATGCTTTTCCGTTTCCCCTTCACCCTCCAGTATTCCCGGGAAGGCGTTGAACCCGAGCGTGCAAAAAGTGCCCTCTTTATGCGGGTCAACTACATCATCACCGCGGTCTGGGGCATTGCCTTTACCCTAGGCTTTGCCATCGATGCATACATCCTGCTCAACCCCAACTCGGGACTGGAATTCTGGGACAACCTGAAATGGGTATTCATGGTGATTGCCATTGTCTTTACGGTCTGGTACCCGGCGTATGTCCATAAAGAAAAAACCCTGAGCATGCTGCTGAAATATCATCCGGCATTCATGAGAAAAGAGTAAATTTTTTTTCCTTTTTTTGCCAGCGGTTCGGGACCCGGACCGCATTCGAGAAAACGATCCCGTACCATTTCTTCGGACCTGCTTATCTTCCCGTGATTTCCGAATTCTTTTAAAGGAAGCCTCCCACATTCTATACTACCGGAAAATCCCGGGGAAGAAGACAAAAACCGCTCCTGCCCCGGTCAGGTGATTACCATGAAGATGATCAAGGCAATGATTCGGCCCGAAAAATTCGATGATGTCAAGACCGCACTGGATACCGCCGGGTTCGGAGCGATGACCATTTTCGATGTCGAGGGCCGCGGGGTCCAGAAGGGGATCAAGCAGCAGTACCGGGGCGCAGAATATATCGTGGACCTGATCCCCAAACGCGAGCTGGAGATCGTGGTCGCCGATGAGGCGGCCGAGACCGTGATCGAGACGATCAGGAAAGCTGCATACACCGGGAAGGTCGGCGACGGCCAGATCTTCGTGCTCCCGGTCGAGGACTCCATCCGGGTCCGGACCGGCGAACGGGGATCCAAGGGGATCTGACACGGATCCGCCTGTCCATACGTGTCTTTTTTTATTCCTCTCCGGGTCTGCCGAGCATCCGGAAAAGCTGATCTCAAATACGCCCGATACGGGCCCGGATTCCCGATCCGGCAAGCCCGTTTTCCGGTTCCACAGGAAATGATGCCCATGCCCACGGAAAAAGGCGCATTTTGCCCGTTATTTTAAAATCAGAGGGAGAATAAGGCCATCCAAACCTGCACAATAGCGGGCCTGTACGGGCACCTGTTTTCCGGACGGGCAGTTGTAGGGCGAAGATGGTAAAAAAGGCCATTATGCGAAAATCATCCCGGGAAAGGATTCATGGCGGCCGGGTCAAAGACCGTGTCCCAGATGCCGGCTCTTCAGGGGCTGGCGGGTTTACCGTTGTCCCGGTTTTCCCCGCTCGATCCGTGCAAGCGGCGACCTTCTCGCAAAGAACCCGGCAATGAACGCGGAGAACTCCTCCTGCCAGCAGTCGGCGCCTTCGAGCACGCACCAGTCCTTGGCAAGCGATTCCCGGATATGCCGGCCCACGCCCACGTTCAGGAGTGCGGGTGAACTGAGGAGATCGGCTGCCCGGGTAAACTCCCGTGGCACCTCGGTGACGTACCTCCCGTTCTCGATGAACGGCCCGGGCAGGGGCGAATCCCGGTATTTCTCCCGGAATTTCCCTGCGTTTACCTGGTTCCAGACCGGCGGGCCTTCATGGCGCCGTATGGGCGGGAGCTCATCGATCAAAAGCTCAAAGAGGAGCATACACCGCTCATGCCCCATCCGGTAGTGAGCGTGGTGCACGACAAAACCGCTCCGGGCAAGGAGATCGCAGACGGCTCCCGTGCTCCGCTTGAGCTGGGGCACCACGATCTCCTCGATGAACGGCGGGGTGGCAAACGTAACCGCGTACAGTGACGTCCCGCGGGAAGCAAGCATTGCAGCAAGATCTCCCGGGCAGCAGGGATGCTCTTTACGGATGAAAAAGTACGCTTCGGAGGGTGCGCTGTGGTAGCCCCGGGCAAGCTCGACAAACTCCGCCATCCGGTCGAGCGAGACCGCCGCCGCCACGTTCCGTCTTGGATCCACCGGGTCGATCACCACGAGCGGTTCATCGAATTTCTTTGCCGCGTGCTGCACGATATCGATCAATGTGGGCGGATGCCAGACGGCTGCGGCTGCAATGAGCGGGGCAAACCCGCCGTAGTGGAGGACGAGGAGTTCGCAGAGGTATCCCGAGAACCCCTCGGTCATCTGGTCGGAGCCGTAAATCCCCCCGGCCTTTGCGAACTGTTTTAAGAGGAGCACGTCATCGGTCAGGCCGTTGATCTTGTCCGTGATATACCGGGTGTGAAACGGCGTCCTGTCCACTGCGCTCTGGATGTGCTCCGCGCTTGCCACATTGTAACAGGGCACCAGATCCACATCGATCCCATCGATGGTTGCATTGATGTACGGGTGCTCAGCGTACTTCTCGTGGAAGGTTTTCGTGAACTGCCGGGCAATGCTCCGGGCAAGTGCCAGGCCCTCGGTCTCGAGTGCCTCGCGGGGCATATCCGGGGCGAAGAGCAGGAAAACGTCGAGGTCCCGGTCGCCTTTCACCCAAGTATGCCGGGCAATGGAGCCGACGACCATTCCCTGCGCTTTTCCGCTCTCTTTAATTGCGGCCAGCAGCCGGCCCGCTACACCGGAGATATACGTCCGCTCCTCATCGGAGGGGCGGAGCTGCCCGGAAAGGATCTTCTCTTCGAAGGCGAGCCGGCCGCTCACCATGCCACCTCACAGAGGTCCTCGTACACCGGCCCAAGGGGCGAAAGCGTGCTCTTCTTAAGTTTGAGCCCGGTAACCGTGCAGCTTCCGCAGGGCGCATCCTTTACTTCCTCCAGGCACCGGAAGAGCGACGGGTTTGCCACCTTGACCCGGGCAAGGGTTGCGTGGGGGAAGAACTGCCGGGTCTCGCGGGCAAACCCCAGTGGTGCAAGCGCCGATTCCACGGCAGAAAAGACCTCGCGGCCCTTCCCGGCGTCGTCAATTGCGCACCACACCGTATGCGGGCTTTTGAAGTTGTTGACCGTGATCCGGCTGCCTTTTGCAGCAAACGGCACGGCCTTTATGGTCTGTAAGGCACTGATGACCTGCGGGAGCGTACGCTCATCCACCTCGCCAAGGAATTTTACGGTGATATGGATGAGAGGGGGATCAACAAACGTGAGCCGCGAGGAACTCTTTTTGAACATATCCTGCACCGCTTTCAGGAGTTCCCGCATCTCCTCCGATATCTCGAATGCCACAAACGCCCTGACCATCAGGGTACTCATTGTCCATTCACCTACAAATGGTGATCGCCCGCGGGGGTGGAAAAAACGCCGTGCACAGGTACTTAACCACGAATATTTTATTCCCCTACGGCATTATGCTAGATAGAGACAAAGGGTGCTTTTTATGCCAGACACCGAGCCGTTGATCGTCTATTCCCTTGAGATGTGCCCGCACTGCGAGATACTCAAAAAATTCCTCAAATCCAAGGGGTACAGTTATTCTGAAAAGGACCTCTCCACGGCCGAGGCCTTAACCGAGCTCCGCGTAAACGGCGTCTTTGTCAACGAGGCTCCCGTGCTCCAGCGGGGCGACGATTTCTATACTTCTGACGACCTTTTCCCGGGCGGAGCGCTTGACGAGAAAAAACTCGGTGCGATACTCCCGGGTGCATGATGCCGGCCCGGAAGGAGACCCGGCAGGCAACCTTCGGCGGAGGCTTTTCCCCTGCCCTCCCGTTTGTCCGTACCACTGACGGCCACATTATCGAGTGGAACCGGAACCGGATCGCAGAACAGATCGTAAAAGAAACAAAACTGGTCGAGACCTTTTACGGCCACCAGGGCGCTGACCCGGCCACCGCACAGGAGATCGCCCGGGAGGTCGAGCAGCGCATCCTTGCGCTGGGCCTCAAGTCCCTGTCGGGGCCACTCATCCGGGAGATCATGAACATGACCCTGCTCGAAAAGGGCATGGTCCGGTACCGGAATGTCTGCACCCGGGTCGGGACACCGGTATACGATGCACACCAGATCGATGTGGGCAAGGGTTTTGAGTCCCACGAGAACGCCAACCTCCAGGAGAATGCCGAGACTTCCCACAAGAAGAAGGCGGACAAGATCTCAAAAGAACAGTACCTCCTCCAGCTCCCTCCCGAGCTTGCCGACCACCACCTCTCGGGAGAGATGCATATCCATGATCTCGAGTATTTCGGAACCCGGCCATTCTGCCAGGACTGGGACCTGCGATACTTCTTCTACTACGGCCTGATGCCGGACGGTAACGGCACGAAAGCATCGGTGGCCGGCCCGGCAAAAAGGGCGGAGGTCGCGATCCTCCACGCGGTAAAAGCCCTCGGGAGTGCCCAGACCAATTTTGCCGGCGGGCAGGGCTACTATAACTTCCTCACCTTCCTTGCGCCGTACATGGAGGGGATGGCTTATGACGAGATCAAGCAGAACATGCAGATGTTTGTGTACGAGATGACGCAGATGATGGTGGCCCGGGGCGGCCAGCTCGTTTTCTCGTCCGTCCAGCTCTCGCCGGGTGTTCCTGCGCTCTGGCAGGACAAGCCCTGCGTCTATAAGGGAAAAGTCTGGGACGGAAAGGCTGCGCCGCACCGCACCTACGGTGAGTTCGAGCGCGAGGTCAGGCTGCTCTTCAAGGCACTCATGGAGGTCATGATCGAAGGCGACTACTGGGGCAAGCCCTTCAACTTCCCCAAGCCCGAGATCAGTATTGAACCAGATTTCATGAACGAGCGCGATGAGTTCAACCGGGCACACCCGGACCTCCCCACGTACCGGGACCTCTACCTGATGACCTTCGAGCTGGCTTCCAAGTTCGGGACGCCGTACTACGATAATCAGCTCCCGGCCTACCGCGGGGCGGGCAAGGGGATCTCCTGCTACCAGTGCTGTGCCTACCAGTTCTCCGCAGTGGCAGACAAGGACTCGGATTTTGACAGGAAACTCTTCTTCGAGGACGGGCGCCACTTCTCCATGGGCTCGTGGCAGGTGGTCTCGGTCAATTGCCCGCGGGCGGCTTACAAGGCGGAGGGGAGCGACGAGAGGCTCTTTGCCGAACTCCGGGCGCTCATGGACGTGGCCGTAGAGATCTTCCGGATCAAGCGCCGGTGGATGGATATTATCCGGGAGAACGGCAGGATGCCGTTTGCCATGCAGCGGCCAAAAGATCCCACCACCGGTGAGTCCGGGGCAGTTGCAGTTGACCTCGAAGGCCTTGTGTACACGATCGGCGTCGTCGGGGTAAACGAGATGGTCCAGCACCATATTGGCCAGCAGACCCACGAATCAAAGGCCGCGTTCAAGCTTGCGATCCGGGCCATGACCGAGATGGAACTCTATGCCCGCAAGATCTCGGAGAAGCACCACATGACGATCGCGCTCGCACGGACGCCGGCCGAGACCACGGGACAGCGTTTTGCCGTAGCCGACCTCATTGACCGGCGCTACCATGACGCGGCGGCAAAAGTGATCAAGGGCGATCTCGATTATGCCCTTGATAACCTGGGCAGGAGCCGGGACCTCCCCATTTACTATACGAACGGTACGCATGTGGCACCGGGCGCCGATGTCCCGCTCACCAGGCGTATGGAGATCGAGAACGTCTTCTTCCCGATTGTGGACGGCGGCAATATCTTCCATATCTGGCTGGGGGAGACACGGCCGGATCCCCGCGGTCTCATGGACATGGCGATGAACCTGTGCCGGAACACTCAGATCGGGTACTTCGCATTCACCCGGGACCTCACCGTGTCGCTCCGGCAATTCCGCGAGTTCAAGCCGGAAAGGAAGGCGGAAGGCCACTGGACTCCGGCAGATGTTCCGGCAAAGGCATAAATCGGCTCGGTAGAAAAACCTTTTTTTTCAAAAAAACGTCACCCCCCCTCTTGCGCCACCAGTCCCCCACGGGGGACGGGGCGCAATACGATGCCTCGGTATTACCTATATCGGGGCACACATGGCTACAGGTAATACAGCACTATCGCAACCGGGGGGTGCCACAGCGGCGGGGGCGACAGCCCCCGAGAGCGTTTATCATCAGAAATCTTTTCTGCAAAACAAGATCCGCTCCTTGTGGAAGTCGGGAAAAGCGAGCACAGAAAAAAGGGTGATTACAGGTAGTCCGGGACCTTCCGGAGCGTGATGTCCATCACGCCGCGGTGCACCCGGTACGTACTGTGGATGATGTCGATGGGCTTTTCCAGATCTATGGTCGTCGTACTGTCATCGACACAGATCCGGA
>Ga0335069_10010135_pt1 | contig 13369 bp, 13 predicted proteins | sample Lox_Sample_11_FD_206714 | JGI IMG/M metagenome (GOLD analysis project Ga0335069, IMG submission 206714) | Soil microbial communities from Loxahatchee National Wildlife Refuge, Florida, United States - Lox_Sample_1.1 | ecosystem: Environmental > Terrestrial > Soil > Wetlands | place: USA... | reverse complement strand
CGTCCACTCCTTCGGCCGAACTCAGAACAATGCCATCCTCGACGACCTTATGCCGGAGAACGAAGCATGGATCAGTACGCATGCCGCAAAAGATCTCGGCGTCGTCGACGGGCAACAGGTGATCTTGGAAAACCAGGACAGAGTGAAAGGATTGCCCGTCAAACTACGCGTTACTGCCGGCATTCGCTCCGATTGTCTTTACCTGGTGCACGGGTTCGGCAACCAGTCGCGCACGCTTCGCCGCGCCTACCGGAAGGGCGCATCCGACGCGGACCTGATGACACGGGTGAAGATCGACCCAATCATGGGCGGCACCGGAATGCGTGTGAATTTTGTGCGTGTTTTGACGGATTTGGGGGGTCAGGGAAGCTGACACTCAGTATGGCTCGTTACGCCATGGTCATCGACCTGAAGAAGTGCGTGGGCTGTCAGGCCTGCACGGTGGCGTGTAACTCCGAGTGGGAAGTGCCGGTCGGTATGGCGCGAACGCACGTGCGGGCGACGGACGTGGTCGGCACATTCCCTGATCTCCGGTCCGCCTTTTACGTGGCCCAATGCAACCATTGCGACCATCCGGCGTGCGTGCCTCCCTGTCCCAGCGGCGCCACCTACCAGTCAGGAACCGGCATCGTAAAGGTTGATCGGGATCTTTGCATTGGCTGCGGATACTGCGTGGATGCCTGCCCGTACGGAGCCCGCTACATCCATCCCCTGCTCAAGAAAGTGGACAAGTGCGACTTCTGTGCGGCGCGCCTGGAGCGTGGGCAGCCGCCCGCCTGCGTCGAAACCTGTACTGGCCACGCCAAGTTCTTCGGTGACCTGGAAAACCGATCGAGCGACGTCTTCAAAATGGTCTACGAGCGCGGCGCGCGCCGGCTCGAAACCGTCGATGTGTCGATAGGGCCGAACGTGTATTACCTGGGAAAGAAGGAGCATGTGGACCTGGTCCTGGCCCAGTTCCCGCCCCACCGGCCACGCCTGCCGGTCGCAGGAGACTGGTGGGCGAGAGTGCTGAAGCCCCTGGTCTTAACGGTCGTGGGTGCCACGTTCCTTGGGCAAGCGGTGGCATTCTTCCAGCAGTTGAGGAAAGGCGAAAAGGAGTTTGAGGAATAGAGGCAGTGTCATGGATTTTCAGACCATCCCCGCGACTCCTGAATCATTAACCATCGAACGAGCCGAAGCGATGGCACAGCGGCAAATCAAGAAGCATCACGTCGCCATCATTCTGCTGCATTGGTTCAACGCCACGGTCTGGCTCACCGAGCTCGCCACGGGATCGGCCCTCATCTCTTCCCCCCACTTTCGGATCGCCCCTTTGTGGTACATCGATATCGTCCAGGGCTTCTTTGGCCCTCGCGCGCACATGCTTTGGTTCCACGTTGCGATTGGGATTACCTGGATTTGTGTGTTTGCCGTGTACGGCACATTTGGCTTTCGCACTTATCTCGCGCGCGAAGTGCTGGAGAGGGAAATCGCTCTCGATTGGGATGATTTCGTCTGGCTCATTGTACGCACCCTGCGGATTCTGGGGAAAAGCGACGATCCGCTGCCAACCCAAGGAATTTACAACGCCGGGCAGAAGCTCTTTGCCTTGATGGTCTACGCCATGATCCCGATCGTCATGGTCACCGGGCTGGTAATGGCCTTCCACCTCGGTGGCACGGCGGTGGTGTCGTGGGCCGTTGTCCTGCACTTCTTGGCGGTTGGCATGGTGTTTTCGGGCTTGATGATCCACGTGTACATGGGGGCGGTGTTCCCGGAAGAGAAGCCCGCCTTCTTTTCCATGGTCACCGGGATGGTGAATGAACTCTACGCCTATCGCCACCACTTCAAGTGGTGGAAAGAGGTCAAGATGCAAGAGCTTGAATGGAAGCAGGAATTGGAAGGGGCTGGTGGCAAGGCCGGACCGGGAGCAGGTAGTGCGGCGGCGACGGCGACCCGCGAATTAACTCTGGACACCCCAACGAGCACGCGGGGCAGAGGTGGCATCCTTCGCCGGATTTTCCGTCAACGCGAATACTGGCCGCCGTACGTGGCGGGCGTCGGACTGGGTATCACCCTGCTGATGACTTTCATCCTGATGGGACAGGGATTGGGAGCTTCGGGCGGGTTTACGCGGTATCTGGTCGCTTTGCTGTCCTGGGTCGCTCCCGCTTATGTCGCGCGTAACCCGTACTGGAGCGAGTATGCGCAACCCGGTCAATCGCCTCTGATGAATTTCCTGGTTTTCGAATTGATCGGTGTGGTCGCGGGCGGATTTGTTTCTGGTTGGCTTGCCCACCGATTGCGCATCAGCGTGGATAAGGGTCCACGCATCTCAGTGCGCAGCCGCTACGGTCTGGCACTTGCGGGCGGCGTGCTGACCGGCTACGGCGCACGGTTGGCTCGCGGCTGCACCAGCGGTCTGGCCCTTTCGGGCGGAGCCGTTCTCTCCGCCGGGGCCTGGGCATTCATGATGGCAGTCTTTGCCGCCGGGTTTATTGGAGCCTATTTCGCACGGAGGTCCTGGATATGAGTGCTCCTTACTTTCCCCAGTTCTCGCAAGCGATGTACGTGGTCGTCTCGCTGTCGTTGGGGTTCTTCTTTGGCTTCTTCCTGGAGAGGGCCGGGTTTTCCAGCGCGAAGAAGCTGACCGCGCAGTTCTACTTCAAGGACTTTTCCGTTCTTAAAGTGATGTTCACGGCGATTGTGATCGCCATGCTGGGAGTGGCGTATATGGCGGCTGCCGGATGGCTCGATATGAGCCAGGTTTACGTACCTTTGACCTTCCTCTGGCCGCAAGTTGCGGGAGGTTTGCTGCTGGGAGCGGGGTTTATCCTGGGCGGCTATTGACCGGGCACCTCCGCGGTGGCGGTCGCCATCGGCAAGCTTGATGCCCTCTTCTACATCCTTGGAGTATTCGGCGGCATTTTCCTTTTCGGCGTTTCGGCTCCCCATATCGAACCCTTCAATCTATCAGGCGCGCTGGGCGGCCTGACCCTGCCAGTCTGGCTGAACTTGAATACAGGGATTGTCGTGCTGGCGGTTGTCCTGATGGCCGTGGGAGCTTTCTGGGCGGCGGAGAGGTGCGAAGGCAAGTGGAATACGTTTGCACGAGTTTATGGGAAGCACGCAGAAGGAGATGATCGGCAATGAACGTCGAGCTAGAACTGAACGGAAAAACGGTGGGCGCCGGCGCCTTAGTGTTCCTGGGAATCGTGTTGGCGACGGCCACGACCATCGTGCGGGGCACGGGCGCCGGGCCCGTCAACGCGCCGGCGCTGGTCCAGACGATTGTGAAAGAGGAAGACCATGTCACGCCGGGCCAACTAGCGCAGTGGCTGATCGAAAAGCGCACCGACTTTCAGTTGATTGACATCCGCGTACCGTGGCAATTCGACGATTACCACATCCCGAGTGCCGTGAATATTCCGCTGACGCAACTTTTTGAGGACGACGGCCTGAAGAAACTCTCCCGCGAAAAGAAGATCGTGGTGTATGGACTGGGCGGGACCCGGGCGGCACAAGCGCAGTTACTGCTCACCCTGAAAGGCTACAACGCTTTCTCGGTGCCGGATGGCATTACCGCCTGGTGGAATGACGTCATCACCCCCACCAGTCTGAGCTCGGAGGATCAGTCGCCGGCCGGATACCTGCAAGCAAAACAGTTGCGCGATCACTTTCTTGGATCGGCGCCAACGGGAGTGACGACTGCCGCTCGTCCGCTTGCCACGCCTGCTCTGCCGCCTGCTCAAACCACACCCGTCGGCCCGGCACCGGGAAAGAAACTGAAACTGGGAAGGGGTTGTTCATAAACACATGGCTGCTCGCCGTTTTGACATTTACGAACGACAGGCCCAGATCTGCAAGGCCTTTGCTAACGCTGCACGCATTCACATTCTCGATTTGTTGGGGAAGAAGGAGCGGAGCATTTCGGAGTTGCAGCAGATCCTGGGGTTTTCGAAAGCGAACCTCTCGCAACATTTGAGCATCCTGAGGACAACAGGCACAGTCGTCACCTACAGAAAAGGGAAGCAGGTGTTCTGCGTCCTGGCATTCGATGAGGTCAAGCAGGCCTGCTCTCTGATGCGCGAAGTTCTGCGCCGTATACGGTCCAGGTGATCAGGGCTCTGTTGAGTACCCTCGGCCTGGGTAGGCAATAAGCATGGTTACGGAAGGGAGATCGCGTTGATGGCACCGAGAAAAGTACTGATTGTGGGGGGAGTGGCAGGCGGAGCAACCTGTGCTACAAGGCTGCGCCGGCTCGACGAGAACGCAGAGATTGTAGTGTTCGAAAAGGGGCCATATCCGTCCTTCGCAAACTGCGGCTTGCCATACTACATAGCTGACATCATCTCCGATGAGGCGAAACTCCTGGTCGCTACACCCGACCTCTTCCGCGCACGGTTCAACATTGACGTACGCCCGGAGCAGGAAGTTGTTCGCATCGATCGTCGCGAGAAGAGAATCGAGGTCAAGGACCTCCGTCGGGGAACTACCTACTGGGAGACGTACGACGCCCTCGTTTTGTCTCCGGGCGCCGCGCCGGTTCGTCCGCCTCTTCCCGGGATGGATCTGGGAGGCATCTTTACCCTTCGGACTATTCCCGACAGCCGGGCGATACGGACGTGGATCGAGCACACCAAGGCCCGTCGGGCGGTCATTATTGGTGGTGGGTTCATCGGGTTGGAAATGGCCGAGAGTTTGGCGCACCGCGGCCTGCAGTTGGAGATTGTGGAGATGCTGGGCCAGGTCATGCCTCCGCTCGACCGCGAGATGGCCGAATACGTCAGAGATCGGCTTCTTCAAAACCACGTTTCCGTCCGCCTCGGGGATGCTGTCGCGCAATTCGAGGGAACAGATGGGCGTGTAAGTGCCGTCATCGCCCGTGGCGGAGCGAGAATTCCGGCCGATCTCGTCATCCTTTCCGTGGGTGTTAAACCTGAAACCAAGCTTGCCCGCGAAGCAGGGCTGGAGCTAGGCGCGCGAGGGGGCATTCGCGTTGACGAATCCATGCGTACGAGTGACCCAGCGATCTGGGCGGTCGGCGACGCCGTGGAAGTGCGGGATATCGTTGCCGGTGAGTTCGCGCTGGTTCCATTGGCAGGACCCGCCAACCGCCAGGGGCGGATTGCGGCCGATGCGATCTGTGGCAGGCCCGCGCGCTTCCGTGGGGTTCAAGCGACCGCTGCCTGCGGCGTTTTTGGGTTAACCGCTGCCATCACGGGAGTGAGCGAAAAGCGTCTGTTACTGGCGAAGAATTCCGATTATGAGGTTGTGTACCTCCATCCTTTGGATCACGCCGGTTATTATCCGGGAGCAAAGCCCATGCACCTCAAGTTGATTTTCCGCCGTTCTGATGGCCTGGTATTGGGAGCGCAGGGCGTGGGTGAGGCGGGTGTGGAGCGACGCATCGATGTGATATCGATGGCGATTCAGAGAGGGTCCACGGTCTTCGACCTCGAGGAAGCCGAACTTTGTTATGCACCCCAGTTCGGCGCGGCTAAGGATGCCGTCAATCTGGCCGGCATGGTGGCGGCGAACGTCGTGCGAGGAGACGTCAATTTGGCAAAATGGGGAAGCCTGCCGCATTCTGAGGTTTTTCTCTTGGACGTTCGCGAACCGGCAGAGTTCAAGGCGGGCTCAATCACCGGTGCTGCAAACATTCCACTTGGTCAGCTTCGTCAGCGGCTCGATGATCTGCCTCGGAACCGCCCCATCTGGGTCAATTGCCGGGTCGGCCAGCGGTCCTATATTGCCGTGCGAATCCTGCAGCAGAACGGCTTTGATGTTCATAATCTCTCCGGTGGGTACAGCACCTGGGAGGTGTGGTACCCGAATGGCCTGCCCTCTGTGAAGGCAAAGGCAACGCAGCGCGATGGGACTGACCTGCCGCCAAGGCAACACCAAGCGGCCTAAGGTCGGCGCGCCCTGGCATTTTCTGGCACAATTGCTACGAGGTCCATTGGCTGTCTTCTTGGTAAACTGCGGGGCCTTGACCGTTTCCGGGATGCCCATCCGCAGACGTGGCAGGGTTTGGCCTGCCGACGGAGAACGGTCCGCTATACTAATGGAAAACTTCCGCCTGAAGGTCTTCCGGGCTGTGGCCAAGCACCTGAATTTCAGGAGAGCGGCGGAGGAACTCTGCCTTACCCAGCCTGCGGTAACCCTGCAAATCAAAGCCTTGGAGCAGAGCCTCCGAGTTCAGTTGTTTGATCGCAGCCGCGCTCACATTACCCTTACTCCGGCCGGGGCTCTGCTGCTGGAATACGCGGAGAGAATTGCGAAATTGGAACTGGAGGCGGCGGAAGGAGTAGCTCGCTTCGCAGACACCCATCGCGGCGAGTTGCGGATCGCTGCGTCACTTACCATCGCCCAATATATTCTGCCTCACCTTTTAGGGGAATTTCAGCGCCGTCACCCGCTAGTGCACGCTTGCATCACAACTTGCAACACCGAGGAAGTGCTCGAAGCTTTAGCAGCTCGCAAGGTGTCGCTGGGGCTTATCGAAGGCCCCACGCTACGACGAGACGTGCGGACGGAGGTTTTCCTTGATGATGAAATCGTGTTGATTGTGCCACCAGCGCACGAGTGGACCGAGCGCGGTTCTGTGGAGCCGGCGGAACTGGTACAAGAAAAGCTGATCATGAGGGAGCGCGGGTCCGGAACGCGCCGGGTGATTGAACTTGCTCTTCAAAAATGCGGCGTTAAGATGAAACACCTTACATTGGGCCTGGAATTCGATTCCACTGAAGGCATTATCACGGCGGTTGAAGCGGGCCTTGGAATCGGTTTTGCCTCTCTCGCCTCCATTGCCAAAGAGCTGCAGGTAGGCTCTCTTAAGACTGTGCCCGTCCGCGGAATTCGCATGACGCGCCCCTTCAGCGTGGCGTACTCGCGTGCTCAGGAAATTCAGGGGATTCCCCGCGCGTTTCTTGATTTCCTGCAGGAGCGGCGCCACGGCTAAATACGGTTCTCAGGCGTTAAGGGTAGGAACGACGATCGCGCTTGCGAGGGCACTTTGGCTTGTGCCGGTAGCACTCCTCGTGGCAATACTCAAAGGAAGCAAGGCCCGGATCCGGTGGCCATGGTTCATTCTCCTCTTCTGACTGGCCGCCGGCCCCCGGCTGTTCTACCTTCCGCCCTATTTGCCGGACTTCAATCCCATCGAGCCGATGTGGAGCAAGATCAAACAAATCCTGCACCGCCACGCTCCCCGCACCGACGAGCAACTGCTCCGGGCCGCCAAAATCGCCTTTCAGCCAATTTCCACCGCCGACTGCAAGGGCGTCTTTTTTAGCGCCAAATACGCTACATAATAAATGGAACTGCTCTAATCACCGGCAATGGCGGAAAGGCAGGGCTGGCTATATGCCAGAAGGCAGGAGGGAGAGAGGGGGCGGGTTTGGCCGAGAAACTGGGGAGGGCGGCCGGTTCTCTCGGCCCCAGCCGGGTTGTTCACCCCCCACCCGGCCCACAGATCACCTCTGATCTCCGGATCTGGCGACTGGTTTTGGTTGGCGCGGAGCTTGCGCAGACACGACTTCGCGATTTCGAGATAGCGCGGCTGGTGGGTTCGTTGGGCCATCACCCCCAAAGCATAGAGGGCCAGCGGAGTCTCGCCGGAATCGACCTGGAAGTCATCCTTCTCACCGAACAGGTGGGCAAAGGCCTTGTCGATGGCCACGCGCGAGCGTTCGTCGCCCGTCAAGGTATAGTAATCGGCAAGCGCCACGAGGACGTGTTCCACAAAACCCTCGGTGCGCGGCTGCTGCGAGTTCCCCATGTAGGCGGGCCAACTGCCGTTGGGATTCTGCAACTTCAGGAAGGCCTCAGCAGGGGCCTGGGTGGCCTTCCGGTAGCGATCGTCGCCGGTGTAGGCATGGTACTGGCACATTATGTGCAAATAGACGGAGCCGGTGCGGGCATCTACCTGTTCGAAATTCAGCCGCAGGGTCAGCAACCTTTCGCCGCAGCGCCGGACCCAGTCCCACGCCACCGGATCGCCGCTGAGGCCCGCCCAGGCCAGCGCCCCCAGCAGCCAGGCATGGTCAGGCGCGCCCGCTTCGTCAATGGGCAGGTAGCAGTGACCGTAGGTGTGCGTCCACATTCCCCACTGCGGGTAGTGCGACAAGTCGAGATCGAGCAGGTGGCGGGAAACGATTTTGCACCGCTCCCAGGCTTGCGGGTTGCCGGTGCGGTAGTAGTAAAGGATCAGTCCCAGCAGCGGATCGCGTTCGTTGTTGTGCCAATAGCCCTCGCGCGGCATTTCTCCCATGTCGCCCCATTTGCCTCCGGGCAGGCACAGGTAATCTGTTGCCGCGGTGAAGTACTTGAAGTCCCCGTAATCGAATTTGCCGTAGCATTTCATTTGATCGATATGGCGGTCCAGCCATCCAAAGCTCTCGTCAAACAAAGGCTCAAATTCTGTTTTGAGATTTTGCGGCGCCATCTGGCCCAACGCTCCCGCGGACGCGACGTAGGCAGGATCAAGGTGCCCGCGCACGGGTTGGAGTGTTTGGCTCCAATACTTCCTCTCAAGGGTATTGGCATCACCGCGTCCCGCCCACACGCTGAGGATGATTTCCTGCGTTTTCGCCATCCCCTGTCGCGCGTCCAGGCAGCGCTTTTCCGGGTCGACAAAGGCCACATAGGGGTGCGGCATCACCGGCCAGTAGTTGGTGATGCGGTATAACTCTTGTTTCTCGGGCTTGGCCGGGAGCAGGGGTTTGCTGAGCAGGTGGCTTGTGGCGCGTTCGGGCCACAATCCCACGCTCAGTTCACCTTGGCGTAAGGCAAGCTCGTTCGGGTATTCCTGCCAGAAGTTCGGAACCCAAACACCCAAGCCTCGTTCTTGATTGCTCGTGTAGAGCCAGCCCGGGCATCGCTCGCCATTACAACCGCCGCTTGCAAGGTTTTGCACGCGCCCGTCGGGATTTTGCATCTTCGCCCAATACTGGTTGTAGTCGTCCTGAAGAATGTAGAGGGGGAAGTCCTTGAGGAAGGGGGCATCGTAGACTCCCCTCTCGCAGCCGATCACTACGCGGTCAGCCTCGAAATCAAAGGGCAAAACCAGGCGGATATCCCGCACCTGCTCCGAAGGCCGGTCCGTAGCGTTGATCCAGGTGACCAAGGCGAGCACCTCCGGGCGGCCGCGGTAGACCGTCCAGCGAAGAATGTAGTCGAGTAACTTTTCGCCGTTCGCCGCGTGGCACTCTCCCTCTTGGCGTAGGCGGGCACGCACCGGGCCTCGTTCCTCGATGTGAGTTTGCAGGCTGTTACCTGAAAGGGAGGCGTGGAAGGTGACGCCATCATGGCGGGTCAGGACCAAATCCGCACCCCCCATAACAACCGGTTTCAAATGGCCGTCGGAGCCAGGGGCGGCAATACTCTGGAAAAGCCCGCCCGCCGGTTGGGAAAACGTGATGGCAACCTCCCCGGAGTTGGCGACGATCTCTCCATCGTGTTCGGTCACCAGGGGCGGAGCCGCGGTTACGTCACCGGGTTCCAGGGTGTATGCGCCGGGGCCGGCCGAAGCCTCGAACAAGACAATCAACCATCGAATTGTGCCATCCGGCCAATTCCATCCCGCGCGCATCTGGGCCAGTACCGGCTTGCCGTCAGGCCCCACCACTGCCAGTTTATCGGGGGAACGCAGCGCACCCCGCGCGAAGGGCACACTGGTTTCAACGGGAGCTCCTAGCGGGGCGGGACCGGCGGGCGAGGCGACATGAATCACGATGCCACCCTGCGATGACGAATCAGCAGTTATGGCGGAGGCCGTGGCCGGAGGAAGAACCGCGCCCAGCGAAGCCGCGACTCCGGCTCCGAGAGACTCGCGGAAAAATCCGCGGCGAGAGATGCCTCGGGTACGGCCGTTCGTGCTGGTTAGTTTGCGAGCCACCCGGAACTCCTTCAGATGAACTTTGCCAGGCGCGAGGCTGCTCACCTCAGCGAACTTCTTGCTGTCTTCACGCGACCACCCCACCCCCACGACGAGCAGAACGTGGGGCCCCCTCCTGCGGGCCTCCCTTAGCTGGCGCGACGGGAGGCGGGCCGAAGCCCTGATGAGTTGTAGATCGCCCCTGTCCCTTCAGCGGGCAGAGGCCCGCCCCGGCTGGAGAAAACGCCGGTCGCGGTCCACCCTCTCCCCCAAGCTGATCGTGTCCCACATCTTTGGCTGGACGCCGAGCTCCCCGAAGGCACAGTTGTGTTATACAGAGCGACATAAATGCTTGCGCATTCGGTTGTAGCGGCGGTCTCAGACCGCCGCCGTCGATCGGAGATCGACGCTACAATCCGGGAGCGCAGAGAGCGCCGCTACGGGCAATGCGCAGGAACTTATGTCGTCCTGTATAGTAACCAGGAATCTCCAAGCGCAATCCCTTGATGGCGCTGAAGTGTTTGCGGTTTTTGGTCACCAATGCAAGCCCCTCTTCCATGGCTGTAGCTGTGATGAGGGAATCTAAAACGTGCAGGCCGTGGGATTTTGCGTAATGCTTGAGGGGTTGGTAAGCCCGCTTTCCGGTGGAGTCCCGCAGGGGCGCGATCAAATATGCTGATGGAAAAGCATCGATGTGGGCGAGTTCCCGTCAAGGGCTTGAAGACGCCATCTTCATATTCTGCCGCGATCGTCATGGCTTCTTCTCTGGAACGCCTGCGCCAAGTGTCTTCTTGATAGCACAATGCTTCCCTCCGTCATTCTAGCACCAAACATGCTCACCCTCAGGTTAATCGGGTGAATGAAGTTCACAGTTGACAGTCGACAGTTAACAGTCAAGGCGTGCTTGATTCTTACTGTAAACCCTAAACTGTAGACTGTGAACTGATCTCTTGAATTCTGAACGGCGAAGAGAAATCGCGCGTTTGTAGGGCCGACCGGCGCTCGGCCCCGGCCGAAGGCTCTTCGGCCCTACAGAAGGGCGAACGCTGTTCGCCCCTACGCGACGTGGCACGGGCATCCTGCCCGTGATGTTCATGGCCAGGATGGCCATGCCACGCCGTTGGTTGCGGCTCCGCCGCCCTGCACTACGCTTTCAGGTCGCGCAACAGCCGTTCAAATGACTTCTGGTACTGGTCGTGATCTTTCCAGGCCCGGAAGTCGCCGAGGTGGCGGGTGCGGCGCAGGCTGGCGGCCCAGGCTTGATCGGTTTCCATGACGGCGTCATCGAGCGTGATGGGGAAAAGCACGGTGTCGCGCCGTTTGCGCTCTTTTTCGAGCGCCTCGGCGCCCTCCCCGTGCCCCGTGTCCCGTATCCCGTACCCCGGTCCTTTCCGCTCTTTCTCCAGCGCCGCTTCCACCTCGTCCTCCACCCAGGGGCTGCGAACCGAGTTCGCCGACAAGATCACCATGAGTTTGTCATAAATGCGAATCGACTCATCGATCCGCATGCGGAACTTGTCCCCGATCTTCAAGTCTTCGGGCGCAAACCAGCAGCGCACGCCTTTCTGCTGAAGGTCAGCGTGCAACCGCCGGGCGAAGGCGTCGTCTTGGCTTGAATAACTGATGAAACAGGAGTAGAAGTCGATGGCCTTGCCGACGAGCGACTTCATGTAGGTGATGAAGTCCTCGGGCACGCCTGCGCCGCGCAGGAAGACTTCCGGAATGTTGCCTTTGGACTTGTAAATCGTATCAATGCCGATGGTCGAAGGGCCGCGGTGATGCACCATCTCAAGCCCTCTTACGGTGCCAAGATCATTTTCTCCGAACACTGTCCAGCGCACCTGAGCATCTGTAAAATCTGAGTTATCGAGGTTCGCCCCGGTGAGGTCCGCCCCGCTGAGGTGCGCCCCGCGGAGATCAGCCCCGGTTAGGTTTGCCACATTGAATATCGCCCCGCTGAGGCGCGCCCCACGGAGGTCTGTCCCTATGAGGTCCGCCCCGCGCAGGTCTACCCCGCGGAAATCCACCGCGTAGAGGTTCGCTCCGCCGAGGTCCCCGCTCCTAAGGTCTGCGAGTATCCCCGGGTTCTCTGCTCTCCATTGGTTCCAAGCGCTGACCCCTTGCTTGAGAATCTTGAGGTGTTCCAAGTTGGCCATGGTTTGAACCTCGCTAATGGTCAGTCGTCAGTATTCAGCAAAAGCCCCGGAGCCCGGTCCTTGATCGATGCGCGCTCCTCGTCGCCCCATTATAGCTGACCGCCCTAAACCGAAGACTGACAACTGATTACAGAAGTTTACAGTCGACAGTCGACAGTTAACAGTCTAGGCGTTCTTGATTTTTACTGTGAACTGTAAACTGTGGACTGTGAACTGGTCTCTTGAATTCTGAATGATGAACAGAAATCGGGCGGGTAGCACAGCCACTCCTGGCTGTAATGGGAAAACAACACAGGCAGGAGTGCCTTTGCAACTACGCCTGTGAGCCTCACTGGGGCTGGAACGCAACGGCAGGTTCACACCGCCGCCCGGCGATGTAGGGCCGAGCAGCGCTCGGCCTCGGCCGAAGGCTCTTCGGCCCTACAGAAGGGCGAACGCTGTTCGCCCCTACGCGACGTGGCACGGGCATCCTGCCCGTGATGTTCATGGCCAAGATGGCCATGCCACGCCGTTGGTTGCGGATCCGCCGCCCTGCACTATGCTTTCAGGTCGCGCAACAGCCGTTCTAATGACTTCTGGTACTGGTCGTGATCTTTCCAGGCCCGGAAGTCGCCGAGGTGGCGGGTGCGGCGCAGGTTGGCGGCCCAGGCTTGATCGGTTTCCATGACGGCGTCATCGAGCGTGATGGGGAAAAGCGCGGTGTCGCGTCGTTTGCGCTCTTTTTCGAGCGGCGGAGCAAACAACACGCTTCGTAGGGGCAGCCTGTGGCCTGCCCTCCCCCGTCGGCATGGCCGACTTCACGGCGCCCACGAGGGGGCCCCTACGAGACCCGCCCCCCGTGATCGGACTTGCGCCCGCCTCCCCAAGCGGGCATTTCCCGATGGGGTGCCAGGGCGGGGGCAAATGACACTGGCGCCCGCTACCATGATTTCATTCTGAACAGCCGACCTTCGGCGTTCTGGTCGTGAAGGGTCAGGATGATTTCCTCCGATGTGAAAACCGGTTGCCCATCCTTGGAAGGTTTCGGCAGGTCAGAATCGATCAGCGTGATGATCGACTGTATCCCTAGCTCGTCATACTCCCTTATCGTCGCCAGGAGATTGTCCTTCTTGCGGTCATCGAGAGATTCGAAAACCCCGTCGTGATAAACGAAGCGCGGAAACTTCTGGTTGAGATGGGCGCGCAGGAGGGCCATATCGAAGGCGATGCAAAGCAACTTGCGATAGCTGTGCCCCATATCTGCGCTGGTGGCATTTCCGGATTCGTCAAGGATATCGGCTTTGAAATCCAGATGGCCTTCTTTATTCGGCGACACGCTGAGAAGTGCCTTGCGGTCGATCACAGCTTCAAT
>Ga0335069_10010134_pt1 | contig 13369 bp, 11 predicted proteins | sample Lox_Sample_11_FD_206714 | JGI IMG/M metagenome (GOLD analysis project Ga0335069, IMG submission 206714) | Soil microbial communities from Loxahatchee National Wildlife Refuge, Florida, United States - Lox_Sample_1.1 | ecosystem: Environmental > Terrestrial > Soil > Wetlands | place: USA... | reverse complement strand
GCCCGATACCAGGCTGACATGCAGCCGACGAGGGCGTGGTTCACGGCTGTGACAATTTCATCGACAGTGATGCGGTCGTCGTCGTTGGCGTCACCGACCTCGCACTCCGATAGCCGGGCGCTGCCAAGGGCGATGTTCACCATGATCATCAGTTCATCGACCGTGACCCGCATGTCCCCGTGACAGTCGCCGAGGCACGGCGCACTGGCCTGTTCAATTTCGAAAACGCCGAGGTGGGTGCCGGCGTACAGTCGGCCCGGCATGGCGGGATCGACGGCAAGCGTGGTGACGCCGGCGCCGTTGGGCAAGCCCCAGCTGAAAGGATCCCAGGTGCGGCCGGCGTCGGTGGTTTTGAAGACACCGCTCGAATCGGTCCCGGCGTAGACCGTGCCCGATGTGGTGGGATCGAGCGCCAGCACCGTGACCCGCATGACGGCGAGCAGGTCTGTACTAATGTCGCTCCAGGCGCCGCCAGCGTCTGTGCTTTTGAACAGTACGCCGCCGTTGGTTCCCGCGTACAACCTGCTGGGCATGGTTGGATCGATGGCCAACTCGCCGACGCTGCTATTGGCGGGTAGGCCCGTGTTGCTCGCGCGCCACGTACTCCCGCCGTCCAGGCTCTTGAAGATGCCGGGACCCGCGGCGTAGAGCGTGCGCGACGCGGAGGGATCGATGACCAGCTCGCCGATGCTGCTGTCGGTAGGCAGGCCTGTGTTGATGCCGCCCCACGTGTTGCCGCCGTCCGTGCTCCTGAAGATCCCTCCGGTCGTCCCAGCGTACAGCGTGTCGGGCCTTGTTGGATCGATCGCGACCGCGTTGACGAAACTGCTCTCCAGACCGGTCTTGAGCGCAATCCAAGTGCCACCCCTGTCAGTGGTCTTGAACACACCGTCGGCTGTCCCGGCGTAGAGTGTACTGGGCACCACCGGATCGATGGCGATATCGTTCACCTCAGCGTCGGTCAGGTCGAGAGCATTCCACGTATTGCCGTCGTCCGTGCTCTGAAAGACACCGTTGAACAGCCCAGCGTAAACTGTACTGAGCACGCTCCCACCGACAGCAAGCACGTACGCAACCTCGGGCAGGCCAGTGGTGATGACGCCCCACGTAGTGCCGCTATTCGTGCTCTTGAAGACTCCGGCGGCGTTCGTCGCGGCGTAGAGCGTGTTGGTTGTAGTGGGATCGAGAGCAAACGTGTTGACCCATGCGGTTTCTATGCCTGCATTGATCGAACCCCAAGTGCTGCCCGCGTTCGTGCTCCTGAAGATGGCGCCGCCGGTCTCGGCATACACGGTAGTAGGCGTACCGGGATCGATGGCAAGTTGGTCGACGTAGCTGTTGCCCGGCAGGCCTGTGTTGCTAGCGCCCCACGTACTACCGCCGTCGGTGCTTTTGAAGACGCCGTAACCCGAGGCGTAGAGGGTGCTGGTTGTGGTGGGATCGATGGCGAACGCCCCGGGGGAGAGACCAATGTTGCGAACGTTCCAGGTGCCACCGCCGTCCGTGCTCTTGAAGACACCGTCGGCCGTCCCCGCATAGAGCGTGCTGGGGCTAACGGGATCGAGGGCGAGCGCTCCTACGTGCGTACTGGCCAAGGCGGTGAGGGGGTGCCAGGTACCTGCACCGTCGGTGCTCTTGAACGCCCCGCCGTTCATGACCAGCGCAGCGTAGAGTGTACTGGGCGTGGCCGGATCGATCAGCAGGCCGCTCAGGACGGCGCAGGATGGCAGGCCTGTGCTGGCGACGGCCCACGTACTGCCGCCGTCTGTGCTCTTGAAGACCGTGGCCGGGTTCGCCCCGGCGTACAACGTACCGGGCGTGGCGCGATCGATGACCAGCACCTTGACGGAAAAGTCCGGCAAGGGCGTACTGTCCCAGGTGCTGCCCCCATCCGTGCTCTTGAAGACACCACCACCTTGCGTGCCGCCCGCGCCGGCGTAGAGCGTGCCGGGAATGCCGTCATCTATGGCGAATACGTCGAACCCGCCAACGGGTGGACCGTGGATGGTCCAGACATTGATGCCGGCCTGCGCCACATGCGCACCGGCGAGCAGTAGCGCCGTGCACAGGATCGCGGTCATGTGATGGCCATGATGCATGACCGGCCTCTCCGTTCGACACCCGAGGACGCAGCATATCTCGCACCCACGAACAGGACGGCGCAGCAGCACGGGACTTGGTCCTAGGAAGATGTGAGGGCTTTCGCGTGCCTGCGAGGGCTTCCAATCGATGAGAGGAACTGCACGCGGGACGTGGCCGTACACAGATCTGCGGAAAGGATGGCCACCTTTCAACGCTTCACAAGTTCCGGGAAGTCGTACTGAATTCTGGAACCCCCGCGACCACTTCGCTTCATTCCTTAGAAGCAAACGGTGGGGTGACCCGCCGGTATCACCCTTGCACACTCAGTGGAGCGTGACGGAGTTGATCACATGGACTTGCGCTTGGTCCTATCAGCCGTCGCCGTTGCGGTCGCTCTAGCCGCCTCCCGAGTTCCGGCCCAGTGCGTCGGCGACTGCCACAACGACAACGCAGTAACCATCGATGAACTCGTGATGATGGTCAACGTTGCGTTGGACAATGCACCAATGAGCATGTGTGATTCTGGCGATGCCAACGACGACGGTAGGATCACGGTTGACGAGATCATCATGGGGGTGAACCACGCAATGCACGGTTGCCCGGTACCGGTATCTCCGGATCTCGAGAAAGCGGCTGGTGCGGCGACGTCCACCTGGCTCACGCTCTGGATCGAGCTGACCCTGCTGCCGGCGTTCGGACCCGACGAGAGTGCGGCGGCGCTTCCCGCCACGGTACTGACTCGTGGCTTGATGCAGTTGCCCGCCTGGAGGTTGCAGCGCGGCGCACTCGGCTCCGATGGAGGCGCCGCAGCCCCTGACCCGTGCCCGGCGGGTGGGACGATGAACGTCTCGTGTCGGGAGAGCGGTGCGAACAGCGTGCTGACGGCGGTGATGGCGAACTGCGGCATACCCGATGAGGAGACCGGTCTGCTGGTCACCTCTACCGGTACCTTCGTCATGACCGTGGCCAGTCGCGGCGTGTGCTCGACCGGCGTCATCCCGGATAACGTCCGCATCACCACGCATTTCACAAACTTCAGCTGTGGAATTACCGATGCCGGAGGTGCGGTGGTGACCACCATGTTCCTGCCCGATCTCACCGAGACCTTCGACCCGCGCGGCTACGGCTGCGCCGGTCCGAATGGCACGTTCTCGCTGAGCGGTTCGTTCACGATCACCATGGCCGATATGGGTGTCGATCTGTCGAGCGTGGCAAGCAACCTCAGTCTACAGGTCGCGTCGAGCGGCACGCCGTGCGTTCTCGAGTCGACGGCGAACGGGGACCTCGAGGTCAGCGACCGCAGCAACGATCGTCATTTCACCGCGTCGTTCGCGGGCAACCGCGTGACGTTCGCCGAAGGCCCGGAAGGCAGCATGCTGGCGACGTTGGACGGCGGTATGCGCCTGAGCTGCGTCGGTGACGTCGTTTTCCAGACCGAGATCCCGCTGCGCCTGCCCAGTGGCGGTTGTGCGACGGATGGGCGTTTGTTGGTGACGCTTGCCGGCGGCACCGGCCGCGTCGAGTTCACCGCGGCAGGCGGCCTCGCGTTCGACTACGACGCGGACGGCACAGCGGATAGGGTGGTTGGCGACTGCCACGACGCCTCGCTGAGCGAGTGCCGCTGATTGGCTGCGTGATTCGGAATGCTGGCGACTTGCAGCTGCACGGCCTCGCGCATCTACTGGTCGTCTACTAGCGCCCAGAGCGCCCCGAATTTCGCGTGGGGCGTGGGCTTCGAGGACGGCAGTGTGAACGAAGGCCACAAGAACTACACGTTCGGCGTTCGCGCAGTGCGCGGCGGCTTGTGATGCCGATCCGTCACGTTCTGCGAAACGGACGGGTCGTAGAGGAACGCATCCGCGCCCTCACCGGACGGCTGCGTTGGATCGAGCTTTCCGTCTGCTGCGAAGTACCACACCGCTGGTTCGACGGTGGCGATCGGCCAGCGATCGTACGATCGCTCGAAGGCTGGAATGGGATAGCCGGGTCTTGCGCCTGCGCCGTTGTCGAAGAGGATGCGGACTTTGGGTTCCGCCTCATAGCGCAACAGCGCCGCGGCAAACGACGGCGCGTCGGCGAAGCGATCGGGTTCCAGGGCGAGGCTGGGCACACCAAACACCTCTTGCCCCACAACGTTGATCGCGAGCTGTGCCGCAACCGAGCGGTGCGGAATTTCTTCCGCGACGTAGAACGATAGAAATTCCGTCCAACGGCTGAAGATCGCGGGATCGAGCGCCCGGTGTGGCTGCCGTTGACGACGGTGAAATGCAGCTTGTCGTCCCGGTGAAGCGATCCAGCATGGTCGGGAAATAGCCCCCGGTCTGCTCGTCCTGCCAGGCGCCGGCAAGGAAGACAGGCACTTTGATCCGATCGACGAATGTCACAGGTGCACGCGGGTCCCCAACCGGCGGGGCGTAGAACTTGTTGTCCTCGGCCTCCTGCAACAAATCCGTGGACTGGCCGCGCAGCTTTTGGTTGTCGATGCAGATCTGATCGCCCTCCTGCATCCGCTTCAGCGACCACGGCTGGCCGAACGGCTGCGCGTCATGCTGCCGGTCCTTGGCGAAGTCGATCGCAAAGCCGTTGTTGAGCATGCCACCGGGGTACAGGATGCCGGCGTAGGTGTCGGAGATCACGGACAGCGGAGCGATCGCGGCCAGATGTGGTGGCTGCGTCTACGCAACAAGGAGCTGACCCATTCCGTCTCCACCCACCTGACAACCCCCTGCCTCGCTTTCCCACGCTACCCCTCAGCGCGCAGGGCTTCCGCCGCCTTCGCGGCGGTCTGGACTTCGCCACTGAATCGCAGGCTCGTCGGTCTGCCCGGCCGTATCGAGTTCGTTATCCTACGGAATGGTCTTTCACCTCCCGTTGCTTCGGACCCCACCTTGCGGTGACGCCCTTTCGTTTGGTTACAGGCCGGAGAGCGCATGCCTGACGAGGACTTTCACCTCGCTGACCATGCACGCTCGCAGGCGCACGATTCCCGCCTTCGCGGGAATGACGGTCCAGGGCATCGGCGGACTTGTTCAACAGGCTGCTAGCTGACCAGCGTAGTCCTCGAACTCGTGCACCGGGTTGCGCCGCCACTTGAGATCGTCGATCAGGTACCGGTCTTGCGGCTTCTCGGATGCAGTCTTGGGGATCTCCGGTAGTACTTGCACGTACGACGGGATCTGGTTGCGCTCGAGCTGCGCCGCGCAGGCTCGGAAGAACTCGACGGGATCGAATCTCGCCCCGCTGACGAGGACCACTGCGGCGACGACGTCCTTCTCACCCGGTGCGCCCGACTTGGCGGGGATGCCGTAGACGTACACGTCGTCGACCTCAGGAAACTCGGCGAGCACCTTCTGCACGAAGTCGGGTTGGATGAACTCGCCGTTGTGGCGGATCTCGGTGCCCTTGCGGTAGTCGAAGAACAACCAGCCGTCGGCGTCACGGTGGCACATGTCGCCGCTGCGCAGCCAGCCGCCGCGGGTCTTGGCTGCCGACGCCTCCGGATTCTTCAGATACTCGACTTTGGTCTCCGCTCCGGCGACGCGCGAGATCAGCTCTCCGGTGACCCCGGGTGGGCATTCGTTGTCGTCCTCGTCGACGATCTTGATTTCCATCACGCCGGGAATCGGCCTTCCAAAACTGCCGATCGGTCCCTGGCCAATGGGCTTGAAGGCGAAGCCACCCTCGACGGCGCCGTACCATTCGAGGATGCGCGTGTTGAAACGCTTCTCGAAGTCTTCCCAGATGGCGCGCGGCGTTCCGGCGCTGAGGACGAAGCGCACGGGGTTGTCGCCGTCATCCGGACGGCGCGGCTCCGCATAGATGGCGGCCATCATGCCGCCGAGGAGCGAGAACGTCGTGCAGCCGTAGCGCCGGCAAATGTCCCAGATCTTCGACTTGGTGAAGCGTGGGCTGAAGACCGCGGGCACGTCGTTGTAGAGGCCGGCGAGGAAGGTCACCACCTGCGCGTTGCCGTGCGTCAGCGAGAGGCCCGTGTACAAGCGGTCGTCCTGCGTGTAGCCGAACACGCCACCCACCATCCCCGCCGTGCCGGTCCAGCGGCCGGTCTCGGCCACGACACCCTTCGGGTCGCCGGTGGTTCCCGAGGTGTAGATGACCTGGATCGGCTGGCTCACGTCGGTCACGCGCTGCTCGGGCTCGTTGCGAAGCGGTTCCGCGAGCACCTCCTGATACGAGCGTACGAGCGCGCCGGTAGCCGGCGGGCCGCCCGGACGCTGGCTTGCCAGAATGACGCGCAGGCTGCCTAGCTGCGGCCGCAGGGCTTCAACTGCCGGCAGGAGATCGGTGGTGGTGACAATGGCTTTGCACTCGGCATGCTGCAACTGGTAGCGCAGCTTGTCACCCTTCTGCCGCGGATCGATGGGCACAAACACACAGCCGGCGATGGAACCCCCGAGGATCGCGTAGAGGAACTCGGAGTGATTGCGCATGAAGATGGCGAAGGTGTCGCGCGGCTGCATCCCGTTCCGCACCAGCTCGTGTGCCACCTTGGCGCTGTTTTCCCAGAGGCTGCGGTAGGTAATTGCCTCATCCGCGTTGCCGGTGCTCCAGCCTTCAAAGGTGAAGATCACCTTGTCGGGCGACTCTTTGGCTTTGAGCTGAATGAAGTGGCCTGGGATGCGCGGGTTCAGTTCCACGAGATCACTTCCGTTCGCTGCCTGGCACCGGCGTGCCGCCGTCGGGATGCGCTTCGACGAGATTGCGCAGGTAGCGGAACCCGAACAACGCCAGGAAATCGATGACACTGCCGCTGATCTTGATCGTGCCTAGCATCTGCTGCAGCTCGCCGGCGCTCAGGTAGGTCTTCGCCTGCCAGACGCCCATCTTGCCGGTGAGCACCAGCTCGCCGTTCTCGGTGCCGACCTCGTCGATGGTCATGTTGAAGTTGCCTGCTCGACTCTTGATGCGCATGGCAGTCCTCTCCCTCAATCGGCTTTGCACAAGACCCCGGTGCACCCGAGGTTCCTTCCTCTCCCCACGGGAGAGGCGACGGTGAGGGGATGAAATACTCCGCCACCAATGGCTGTGAATGCCGGTTGAGAACACCGGCGTACTGACAACAAGGTCGAAGCCATTATTTCACCCCCTCACCTGACCTCTCCCGGAGGGAGAGGAACCCTTCGCAGACATTCTTGCGGCATGCTCGCTCAGCCGTAGCGGTAGCTCACGCCGAATCCTCCGGCAGGATACTTCCATGAAATGTTGGCGTACGGGCAGATCACGCGGCAGGTCCCGCACTCGATGCAGCTGTCCCAGTAGATCGTCGTGTGTCCATCGGCCTCGGCGTGGTAGTTGTCGACCGGGCAGGTCACGGTACACGGCTTGGCGTCGCACGTGGCACACACCTGCTGATCGATGATCTTCAGATGCGGATCGGCCTCGTTGACGCGGATGAGATCCAACGCCAGCTTGTCATCGCGGCTCAGGATCTTGGCCGGACCGAGGTAATCGGCAACGTTGACGGCCATGGTGCCTTCCTTCATAGCATCGCGCGGCCCACGTCGGCCATGTCCTTCGCAAAGGAGTAGACGCCAATGTCCGCGAGGAAGTGATCGAGCACGTCGAGCTCGAGCTGACGCTTCGGAATCTGGAAGTCCGTGTCGCCTCCCTTCACCGTCATCAGCAGCTTGGCCATGCGCGCCAGCTCGTACGGGTACTTCGAGAAGAGCTGCGGGTGCGTCTCGGCCATCCGCGTCAGGCGCTGGTAGCGCGCCATGTCCTGCCACGCGAAGCTGCGGCGCAGGGCCTCTTCATAAGAGCCAAGGGCGGCCGCGGAGAAGTCGCCACGCTTGTGCGCCTCGATGATCGCGCGCGCCGCCAAGATGCCCGATGCCATCGCCATGTTGGTGCCTTCGTGGAAGATCGGGTTGGCATTGATCAACCCGGCGGCGCCGCCGATGACGAGCATGCCATCGGTGACCAGGCGCGGCAGATCCGCAGGTCCAAGCTCGGGAATGAGGTGCGCGCTGTACTCCTCCGGCGTCGTGCCGCGCAGCAGGCGGCGCACGCTGGGGTGCTGCTTGAAGTGATTCAACAAATCGTGCGGTTGCTCCTTCAGATCGCGCAGCGCGTGCAGCGGGCAGCCGTAGCCGACGGAGAGGGTATCGGTGTTGGTATAGATGAAAGCCGCACCCATGAGCCCTTTCACGGCGCCGCCGCCGAGGTACTCGATGGCGGCACCCTCGTTGCCTTCGAGATTGAAGCGATCCTCGATGATTTCGCGGGGCAGCGAGACCACCTCCTTGACGCCAAGAATGACGCTCAGCGGCAGCTCCTTGCGCAACCCGGCTTGCTTGGCGAGCAGCGAGTTCGCCCCGTCGGCCGCGATCACCACATTGGCACGCACCTCGCCGCCTTCACGGCGCGCGCGGACACCAACGATGCGCTCACCCTCACGGCACACCTCGTCGACGACGGTCGCCGTCACCAGCAGCGCCCCGGCCTCCTCAGCCTTCCCCGCCAGCCAGCGGTCGAAGCGCGCGCGCAACCCCGTGAAGGAGTGGTTGTAGTAGGGCGGCTCGAAATCCAGGAAGCGAAAGCCGATGGCAATCTCGTTGCTCTCGGACAAGAGGCAGAAGCGTTTCTCGATGACGTGGCGCTCGACACAGCCGGCGGTCACGAAGTCGGGGAAGAACTGCTCGAGGATGGGCGTGTACAGGACGCCGCCGAACATGGCCTTCGAGCCGGGTGCATCGCCGCGTTCGAACATGACGACGCTGAGCCCGGCCTTTGCCAGGCAGTAGGCCGCCATGCTGGCGCCGGGGCCGGCGCCGACGATCGCCACGTCGAAGCGCTCACTCATAGCGGCCGTATCTCGTACCTCGTGAAGCGTGAAGCGGAAGAGTCTTCTCTGACGAGATACGCTTCACGAGAATACGCTTCACGTGCTTTCAGATCGAAAGAATATGCACCGACAGCGCCGCTGCCTCGTTGCGCACCATGCCGCCACCGTTTTCCGTGAGCCCGACCTTGGCGTTCTTCACCTGGCGTTCGCCCGCCTCGCCACGTAGCTGCCAGAAGATTTCACAGATCTGCGCAATGCCGGTCGCGCCGACGGGATGGCCTTTGGCGAGCAAGCCGCCGCTGGTGTTCACCGGCAGGCGCCCGGTCAACTCGGTGACGCCGTCGTCGACCAGCTTCCCGCCGTCGCCCGGCTTGCAGAAACCGAGCTCTTCGTAGATGACCAGCTCCGCCGGCGCCGACGCATCGTGCACCTCGGCGACGTTGATGTCTTCGGGACCGATCCCCGCGACGTCATACGCCCGCCGCGCCACGCGTGTCGTGATGTCGGGAACGCCGGGCTCTGGATCCTTGCCCGATCCCAGGGCCGAGGCGCGGACGGACACTGGCTTCGTGGTGAACCGGGCGGCGCGATCCTTCGTGGTCAAGACGACCGCGGCGGCGCCATCACCAATCGGCGAGCACATGAGACGGGTGAGCGGCGCGGCGACCACCGGCGATTCCAGCACCTCCTCGATCGAGCAGCGCTCGCGGTACTGGGCATGCGGGTTGAGGCTGCCGTTGAAGTGGTTCTTGACGGCGATCTTGGCGTACTGCTCCTTCGTCGTTCCGTAGCGTTCCATGTGCGCCCGCGCGAAGGCGGCGTAGAAGTCCATGAACATGCTGCGCGACTTGCCCGGCTCACTCCCCTGCCCCTCACGTGTCTTGGTCGCCTGCGCCGCCTTCATCTGCGCGACGATCTGCTGCATTAGCTCGACGTCGACCGCACTGCCGATCGCTTGAAACGACCGGGTTTTGTCCTGGTGGTAGAGCTTCTCCATGCCGAGCGCGAGCACGGTGTCGTACATGCCGGACGCCACATACAACCACGCCACGTGGAAGGCGGTGGCGGAGCTGGCGCAGGCGTTCTCGGTATTGACGACCGGAATGCCGCCGATGCCCATCTCGCGCAGCACCACCTGTCCCCTGATGCACTCCTGGCCGGTGATCAGCCCAGCCATGGCGTTGCCCACCACGGCGGCCTCGATCGCACCCGCCTCGACGCCCGCTACCTGCAGCGCACCTTCGACGGCCTCGCGGCCGAGATCCTTCATGCTGCGATCCAGATACTTGCCGAAGCGGGTCATACCCGCGCCAACGATCGCGACGTCTCTCATGGGGGTCCTCCGTGGATCGACTCGACTTGTGGCTGTACTGACACGACCCAGCCCGGCTCGCAAGGCCCGGTGGTGCGCAGGCCTCGACATGACTTCTACAGCGAGCTTCGTAAGCGTGGGACGAACCAGCAAGATGCCCGCGCCGTGTTGCTTAGTCAAGGCAACAGGGTTACGGGCCGCCGCGAACTGCCTGAACGTAGTGGGCGAAGCCCTTATCTTCCGGAGTTAAGCCGACAGCGCTCCTGCTGAAATCCACGCCGTACGCTTTGAATTCGAGCGTTTGGACAGTGGTTGAGGACCAGTAGAAGCCGTACTGCGTGCAGCTGCACACGGTGCAGCCTGGGAGGCAGTTGTTGTGGAACACAGGGTCGAGTCCGGCGCCGGTGTCCCGGGCCGCCAGCTCGGCCGCCGTGGGCAGCCGCCAGTCGGTGTAACCCGCGTGCTGGGCAGCGGGTTCATCACCGATGTTCTTGATGGAACTTGGCCGCAGCGAGTGTGCATGGTACTGAGGGGTCGTGGATCCACAACGCCACATCGCGCGGCTGCTGCAGCGCGCGGCGCGGGATGCGGAGGTTCTTGCCGTCATGCTGTACGGCAGCACCGCACGTCGCGACACTTCGGCAGTGTCGGATGTTGATGTGTGCCTGGTGCTGGCGCGGCAGCGGCGCACCTCGGCCCAGATGTCGGCGAAGCGACTGGAGTACCTGCAGGAGGTCGATCTCGACGTCCAGGTGTTTCAGCAACTGCCACTCTACATCCGCCAGCGCGTCCTGAAGGACGGCCGGGTCCTGTTCGTGCGCGATGAAGACGAGCTGTACGAGCTCGCGTTCCGAACCGTACAGGCCTTCGAGGACTTTCGGCCGCGCTACCAGGCGTACCTGAACGAGGTCGCGCGTGCTTGATAGGGAGCGCATCCTCGCAAAGCTCGACGAGCTAGATGGATACCTGCGTGAGCTGCACGAGGTTGCGCCGGCGAACATCGCCGAGTACCGCAAGGTCGAGAAGAAGCGATCATGCGAACGGCTGCTGCAGATAGCCATCGAATGCGTCATCGACATCGGTCACCTGTTCGTGACCGGCTTGCGACTCGGTTTGCCCGCCGAGGAAGACGACATCTTTGAGAAGTTGGAGCGGGCCGGCATCATCTCTGCCGAGATGGGCGCGGCGCTCAAGCGCATGAAAGGGTGTCGGAACATCCTCGTGCACGAATACGCGCGCGTGGATGACGAGATCATCTTTGACGCCGTAAGCACGAGGCTCGGAGACTTCGACCATTTCAAGCGCGAGGTGATCTCAGCGCTCGAACGTCAGTAGGGTGGCCACCGCTCCGATTCGCGATCAGCCAGTCTTCACCACATCCACCCGCACGGCCCGATCGGCAGGAATTGGCTGCCATGATGTGGGCCGATACGTCAGGTGTCCGTAGCCGGCCGCGAAGCCGAGCCACTTCACGTGACCGGGCTCGACGTCCGCCTGCCCGTACCAGTTCTTGTGCATGAATGGCTCGAAGCCGTTGTAGACGATGACCTGACCGGGCCGGCACGCTGGTGAAACCTTCGCCTGAATGATGCACTCGCCCACGTCGCTGACCAGCTTGATCTGCTCGCCGTTGCCGACACCGAGGCCGGCGGCGTCCTTGTCGTTGACGAAGGCGAACGGTTCGCCGCGGTGCGTATTGAGCAGATGCCGGTTGGTCATGTTCATCGAATGGATCGACCAGCGGTTGTGGCCGCTGGTCATCTGGAAGCGCCGCTGCGGGCCGCCGTGTGCCGGGGTTTCCTTGTGCGTCGGCAACTCCTCGGCGGCTTCGAGGAACCATTCATGATCGATGTAGAACTGCGCACGCCGCACTAGCGTCGCGTACGGCAGTTTGTCCTCGGTGTGCCAGCGCAGGGGGTTGTGCACCTCGTCCGGCTTGATGGTCGAGCCTTGTGCCTCGCCGTGCCCGGCGAGCCCCCACCCGGTCCAGCGCACGTAGCCCTTCTCGCGCAGCGTCTCGAGCGTCGTCCCTTCCGGGAGAATGCCGTAGACGGCGTTGTCGCGCACGGCCTCGTCGTAGAAGCGCTCCTCGTCGCGCACGGCGCCATTGAGGGTGTAGCGGGCGACCATGTTGACGAGTGAGCGGGTATTGCCCTTGCGATCACTGAACTCCGTCAGGCCGCGCGCGGCGGCGCGACGCTCGATGGCTTCGAGGATCATGATGCCGATGTCGTGCTCCGGGCGCGCCCCTCCCGGCGGCGGCACCGCGCGGTCGGTCAGGACCCAGTTCAGGTGGTGCACCGACGGCATGGTCTGGCTGAGCTTCTCGTAGTGCTGCGCGGCCGGCAGGATGTAATCGGAGTACATGCCCGTCGTGTTGAGACGGAAGTCCACCGACACGATCATCTTGAGCTTCGGCCACAGCTTTTCCAGCAGCAGCTTCTGGCCGCCGCGCTGGCGGCGCAGCATGTTGCCGCCCGACTCGAACAGCACGCGCGGCTCGACATCGCGATACGCCTGCGAGCAGTGGGGGCCGAACCAGCCCTTCTCGATCGCCTCGTTGACGTACGCATCGAAGCTGCGCTTCATTGACGGGTCGTTGTTGTTCGGATCGTTCCAACGCTCCTTGTAGCCGTACTGGTAGTACCAGAGAAACGCCGGCGGGATCATGGCGCCGAAGCCGCCGAGCTCGGGATTCATGGCCGACACGTGGTTGGTGATCATCTCGAGCGTGCGGGTCGGATCGTCCGCGGTGAGCATGCGGCGCATGAGCGTGCGTGTCTGGTGCGCCATGCGGGCGGCGTCCTGTCCCGGCATGCCCTTGTCGGCCATGAACGCCATGCCGTCCCAGCCGCCGGCGGCCCACGAGCGCGTCCCGGTCCCCTTCTTGCCCCAGTTGCCGGTGAGGCCCAGGAGCAGCGCCATGGAGCGCTCCATCAGATCGCCGTGATAGTACTTCCCCGAGTTCCAGCCGATGAAGATCTTCGTCTTGCGCGTGGCGACCTTGCGGGCGAGGCGGCGGATGTTGTCGGGATGGATCTCACAGATCGCGCCAGCTTTCTCCGGCGTGTAGTTCTCCAGGTGTCTGCGCAAGCGCTGGAAGACCGGCTCGACGGTCACCGTTGCGCCATCCTTCAGCATGATGCTGTACGCGCCTGCCAGCGCCGGGCTCA
>Ga0335069_10010131_pt1 | contig 13371 bp, 8 predicted proteins | sample Lox_Sample_11_FD_206714 | JGI IMG/M metagenome (GOLD analysis project Ga0335069, IMG submission 206714) | Soil microbial communities from Loxahatchee National Wildlife Refuge, Florida, United States - Lox_Sample_1.1 | ecosystem: Environmental > Terrestrial > Soil > Wetlands | place: USA: Florida... | reverse complement strand
TGCGCGACCTCGAAGCCCTGGCAACGAAGAGCGAGCTTGAGCCACTGGGCGACAAACCTGAAATTCAGTACGAGATTCCAGCCTCCGGGCCGGTTGTCCTTACCCATGTGGGCATTCCCTTGGATGAGGTTGAAGATTTGTTGCTGGAGTCAGCCGCGTACCGACAGGTGGGACGTGTACTTTTGCCCAAGCTGAATGACGGCAAAGGCCGCCCGCTGACACCGCTCCATGGCGGCCATGTCGGACTGCTCTGTACTGCCGGAATGCTCAACGGCGTATTTGGAGAGGGAGACGGCCGGCACATTGCCCACTGGCGTTCCGTGAAATTTACGGACCACTGGGAAGAAGAGGAAGAGGACGGAACCAAAATCCTGCACGACCGGGAGCGGTTCTCGCACGAGTTGACCCTTGTCTTTGCCAACGGTAAGACCCAGATTCTCACGCATGAAAAGAAGGAGGCGGCAGAATGAAAAATGCCCACCTTCGATTCGGCTGGCTGACCTACGTGAAGAGCACGGAGAAGACGACCACCAGCATCAAGCTGCGGCTCGACCGCTTCATCGGCGAGGTCTTGCCCGACCCACCTCGGCAAGCCAAAGCTCACCTCATTTCCGTGATTGGCGGGGATACTCAAGTTGCGGCCGTCAGCGCGGCCATCTCCCTGGGAGACAGATTCATGGTAGAAGGGCCGGGCGTTCCGCCCATTCGAGTCTGCCTCGGACGAAACGCACAATGTTTCAAAGGCTCGGTGCAGCTTCGTGGGCGCAAGAAGCCCCTGCGTCACTTAATCGCTTTGTCAGAAGAGTTCGCTGGGAGCAGCGTAACGGCGAGTTCGGGCCGAACTCTGCTGGCAAGCTCGGGAAACCGATTCATCTGGGCCTCCATCGCCCATACTCACGGAATCCCCGGCATGCCGGACTGGGCCGACTGGTTTGCGGGCGAACTGAAAACACACCGGGCGATCATGCCCGCGCTCGGTATTGGATGTGAGCCAGTCATTGTCAAAGGGCAAAAAGAACAGTTTCTCGACTGGCTTAGCTGGGGAGTCGAAAGTGAAGCGATTCGTATTCCCGCCTCCACAGGTTCGATCCGCTGGCCACGTTTCAATCTCGAAAGCCTCTTCCTGCCGGCGAAGTAACTCTTATCTTGTGGGTTGTTACTGGGTACTAGCCGACTTCTCGTAACCTATGCGCATGTCCCGAAATGGATTACTTCCGCATTGCCGACCATGCGCCCGCAGTGCTTCCAAAATTACTCTTCCTCTCAGGGGCGCGCTAACGCCATACTCTTTCTGTACACGTCAGGAGGCACCGATGTCGGCAGGTGCGGTGATTTCTCATGAGCGGGCCGAAGAGCAGTCTTGGTTTACGAGCGGACCCGCCCTTGTTTCGTACATCGCCGGCTCGGTGATCCTGCTACAGCTGCTCACTGCAAACCGCTATGGGTATTTCGGCGACGAGTTTTATCACATGGCCTGTGGTGAGCACATGGCTTGGGGATACGTCGACCAGCCGCCGCTGATAGCCTTGTTTGCCTGGCTCACTCGGCACCTATTCGGAACCTCGCTGTTCTCCATTCGTCTTCTTCCCGCGCTGGCTGGAATGTTGACCGTCTGGCTGACGGGGCGGATCGCCCGAGAGCTTGGCGGCGGACGATTCGCCCAAGCACTCGCGGCCCTGTGTAGCGCGTGCGCAGGGGTTTACCTTGTCCTCGCTCACCTGTTCACGATGAATGTCTTCGAGCCTTTGTTCTGGATGGGTTGCGCATACGTGGTCATCAGCATAATCAAGACCGGAAATCAAAAGTTATGGTTGTGGTTCGGCGTGCTGTCAGGAATTGGCCTTGAAAACAAATACTCCATGGCGGTCTTTGGGTTCGGCATTGTGGTAGGTCTGTTACTCACCAGAGAACGGAAGGCGTTCGCCGGCAAATGGATCTGGATCGCGGGCCTGATCGCGTTGGTTATTTTTCTGCCGAACTTAATTTGGAACGTGCGGCACGACTACCCCTTCTTGGAGCTCATGCACAACATCCGGCAGAGCGGAAGAGACTTGCCTTTCACTCCTCTGGGCTACATTCGAGCACAAATCCTGCTGATGACCCCCGTGACTTTCCCTGTATGGCTGCTGGGTGCTTTGTATTTCCTCTTTTTCCCGAAGGGTAGTGCATTCCGGATCTTGGGTTGGGCATTTATCGGTGTGCTCGTGACATTCATCGTGCTTCACGGCAAAGACTACTATGCCACACCGGTATATCCGATGATGTTCGCGGGTGGTGCTATTGCCATCGAACGAGTCTCCGCCGCCAAGCGGCTGCGCTGGCTCAAGCCTTTCTCGGTCGCGCTGGTGCTGTTGACAACTGTTGCACTTTTGCCCCTGTTTGTACCTGTACTGTCGCCTGAGAGCTTCTTGCGTTACGAGGCCAAACTCCCGTTTAAGGTTCAGCCTGACGAAAAGAGCATGCTTGCAGAGCCGATGCCGCACTACTATTCGGGATGCTTTGGCTGGCCCGATTTAGTGCGGGCCGTGGCCGAAGCCTACAACAAGGTTCCTGCACAAGATCGCGCGGACATTGCGATCTATGCCAACGATTTCGCTACGGCGGGTGCGATTGACCTGCTTGGGCCAAAAATCGGGTTGCCCAAGGCGATTAGCGGACATCAGAGTTACTGGTTATGGGGCACGCGCAACTACACCGGCAACTCCATGATCGTCGTAGGTGGGTCAGCAGAAGATGCGCGCAAGTGGTTCGACGACGTCACCGTGATCGCAGAGTTGCACAACCCTTACACTGGAACTGCGTACGGATGGGCGCACAAATCGGTTCTGTTGTGCCGCGGCAAGAAGTTCCCTTCGCTCACCGAGGTTTGGCCCCGCCTGAAACATTGGGATTAGGAATCCGTCCCTGAAGCGTTTTTTCATTGTCAGTGAATAACGGGCGACTCTTCATGTACGCCTCAAGGGAAGAGGCGACGTTAGAGCGATTGGCCCGCTTGTCTGAGCCTTCGTGCAACTGCTCGTTCACCAGATAACCCGGAGCTGGTCCCATTACGCTGGCGCATGCCTCAGCTTCTGCAAGCGTTATCGTTCTCACCGACCCGATCACGAGCAATCCGTCGATTGAGACTTCCCGATGGGACCTCAGCGTCAGAGTAGCCGAATTGGAGCGCTAACGACTGACTAGCTCGAATTGGCATGCCGAACGCGGCCACTTCCACAAGTAGCGCGTAGGATGCAATTTTCCTTGCTCCATCCTCAATTTTGTATCGTCGATTTTCAGAACTAACTTAAAGCGCCATAGCGAGATCATCTTTTTCGACTGTTCAGCTTGTCGAGTACGCTTTTCAACTCTTCAAGCTTCTGTCCAGCTTCGCCGAGTTTACCCTCCGCCGTCAGGCGCTGGTAGTCAGCCAGGTCTTTGGCGGCTTCTGCGATAAGCGCGTCAAGATCCGTTGTGGGCTGGGCTGACGCGGAGACAGCCGAGGCGCCTCGCGGCGATCCCGGCACGGTCGTTGATGGAGCAGCCATGGACGAAGCCGCTCCGCCAAAAAGTGACGCCATCGCGGACTCAAAGGTTGGCCCATATGCCAGCCGATCTTGCAGCGAGAGCACAACCAGACGCAACTCCGGCATCGGACTGCGCTCCGCCTGCAGGTAAATTGGTTCTGCATACAAAAGCGCTTTCCCAATTGGAATCACCAGCAGGGCTCCGCGTCGCACATGAGAGCCCTGCTGGTTCCACAGCGTCAATTGGCCAGACAGCTGTGCGTTTTGATCGATGCGCGCCTCGATTTGCAGCGGTCCGTCGACCAACTTCGTCTTAGGAAAGTTGTAGACCACGGACGTTCCGTAATGCGCGCCGTCGCTGCGCCCGGCAATCCACCCAATCAGATTGTTGCGGTTGGCAGGAGTGAAGGGCAGAATCTCGACGAACTCCTCGCCGTCTTCGCCCGGAAGTTTCATCAGCACGAAGTTTGGCTGCATGGTCTGTGTGGTCTGCTCACCCCCCGCGCCGAGGGTAACTTCGGTGGCGACCGTCCACAGATCCTCGCGGTTGTAGAACGCTTCCGCATCCGTCATGTGGTAAAGACCGTACACTTCGGCCTGCAGTGTGAGCAGCATCTCAGGGTAGCGCACGTGAGTTCGCAACCCCGGCGGCATAGTGGACGCGTCTTTAAACAGGCTGGGAAAAATCCGCCGCCAAGCGGCAATGATCGGATCCTGCGAATCAAAAATGTAAAACGTGGTCGTGCCATCGTAGGCGTCGATGATCACCTTGACGCTGTTCCGCACGTAATTGATGGAATTCTCACCGAGCTGATAGTGGGTCGAGTACGGATAACTGTCGGAAAGCGTGAAGCCGTCCATGATCCACGATAACCGGCCATCGTTATCGAGGACGAGATAGGGATCGGGATCGAAGGTGAGGAAGGGCGCCAATGCTGAGACGCGATCGCGAATGTTACGCCGCATCAGCAGCCGGCTGTTGTTGTTCACGTCATCGCTGAAAGGTAACTTGGCGAGGTCGTCGCGATCAAAGGCGATGATGATGCGTCGCAGAAAGCTGTCCAGCACGATGCCACCATTACCTTCGTAGGAGGTCAGGTTGTTGGTTTGGCCCTGCGGGTAGTTAAACTCCTGCTGCCGAGTCTTTACGTAGACGTCGGAATTGGTCAACTCGCCGAAATAGATCTCCGGACGCTTCACCTTCAGGCTGCTTACCGTGCTCTGCACCGGCATGTTGCTCAGAATCAGCGTGGGCAACCCTTCCGCCGTGAAGCCATTTACCGGATTCATGGTGAGTCCGTAGCCGTGGGTGTAGATGAGCCTTTCATTGATCCAGTTGCGGCTGCTCTCGGGGAGCTTCTCAATGTTCAACTCGCGCGCGGCCAACATCACCTCACGGGTGGTCCCATCAATGTTGTATCGATCAATATCGATATCCGGAAAATCGTAGTAGGTGCGGATTTCCTGAATCTGGCGCAGGGTGTCCTGCAGGGCGCGCCAGTCCCACAGCCGTATGTTCTGCAGCGTGGCCTGATTGTTGGCGGCGTCGGCTGCCTCGACCGTAGTCTCCGCCGGGAACTCGCGCTGTGTGACCTCGTTCAATCCGTAGGCCTGCCGTGTCATAGCCGTGTTGAAGACGATGTAGGGCTTCTCGCGAACGAGTTCGTTGGGTTTGACGATAAAGCTGTTGACGTACCATGCGATCACTTGAAGCGCGAGATAAAAGACTACTGCTGGAAGAACCGCAGCAATGAGCCAGCGTCCACGAGGTACTCGTACGGCATTCACAAAGGCGATGAGCGCGCCGAGAATAAGAGCGACACTGACTACGAGCATCCCAGTGAGAATGATGTGAGCGTCGGTGTAGGTCACGCCGCCGAAGATCGTATGATTGTCGAGCAATCGCTCGAAGCGGCTGATGTACGCGTATGCCGCGAGGATGAGCAACAGAAACCCAAAGGTGATGGAGAAGCTTCGCCAGGGTAACGTGACATGGCGGCTGAGACGTCCAGCGAGCATACGCGCCCCACCGGTGATCAGAAGAAAGAAAATCGCGAGCGCACAGATGATCAGCGAGAGCGTAAGCACCCAGCCGAGCAGGACCTGCCACGCGGGCAAGGTGAACAGAAAGAAGTCGACCGGCTTGCCAAAAATCGGGTCCACGATGCCGCCCGTAATGTGAGGTGCATACCAATACAGGGCGAGGGTTGGCCATTCCGCCATCATCGCGGCCCCCGCCACAGCGGCAACGACGAGTGAAGTACTGAGCGCGATGAGCCGAAGGACCGGCTCCACCGGCAGTCTCAACGGCTGTCCGCCAATAAGAATCGTGTGACCGTCCGGCAAGTCGCGGACATGGGCTCGTTTCAGAGACAGAAACGATCCGTACAAAATGAGAAAAGTGACCGATGCAAAAGCTGTAAAGACTTCCCAATGAAGACTCAGTGTTTTCCAAAATACGTCTCCATAGCCGAGTGACCTAAACCAGAGCACGTCCACGTAGTAGGACAATACGGTCCGACCACCGAAGAAAATCACGGCGAGCGCGACCAGGATGACAATGAAAGGACGACGACGGTGAGGCTGCGACGGGCCCATCCGCGGCCGGTCGATGGACTGGGGCATTGCTCTCCTCTTTGTTATTGACGGTAGTTCAATTATCCGCATAATACTCCCTCCGCTTTCGCAGGTGCCTTATGCCTTGCCCTTCAACGCGCGATCAAAGAATGAGAGCATTGTCCTTGTCGAAAGGAGTCTTTACGAGTACAGGTGATCTGTTTCGGCTCGGAGCCTTTCGGGCTACGGACGACCCTTTCATAGCCGGGTAGGGGAAGGGTTGCCGACCACTCTGAACCCACACGGCACTCGACAGGTTAAACTCGACTTCAAGATCGACGCAGAATGACTCGCGTCCAGAACCTAGGAGAACGATGGCAAGCCTCAAGAAACGACTTTCGGGGACTCATGTAAAGATCTTCGATCCGCGCGATCCTTCTACAACCTCAGGGGGAGCCGAGGTGCTTGATCCGACCATTGTGAAACGAAATGACCAATGGTGGATGTACCCAGCGGGCCAAGCGCACGGATACGGAGCGACGGAAGTCTATAGCGCGTCACTGCCTCCGAAAGCCCCTCTCTCCGCCGCTGGGTGGAAGCTGACTCGGGATGCAGGCGGAGAACTGGAACCAGTTGCTGGGCGAAACCTTAGCGGCCAATGGGACAGCAAGGGGGGACGGCACTGCCCATCGTATGTGAAGGGATGGGATCCTCGTAGAGCGGGATGGGCAGAACGCATCTACTACGCGGGTGCGGCGGAGAACCTTTGGGGGCCATATACGATTGGCTTCCTGGAATGGGATGGGAAACAGTGGATGGATCAGCCCAAACCTGCGTTCATTGCAAATGAAAAGTGGGAACACGGGAGCGTTTACGAACCCAACCTGATTTATCACGATGGCAAATGGAAGATGTGGTACGTCGCCGGATCGAACCAGGAGGACTATCTCGTCCACGGGTACGCAGAGAGTGAAGACGGTAACACCGGCTGGAGCAAGCACAAGGTGTTTGCTCCGCCTGAAATGAAGATGTTCGACTTTTGCGTACGTCAGCGAGGGGGGGTGTTCAACGCGATCTTCGCGCGCGTCTGGCTCGGCCCAGGCACACCACCGCACGAAACCGGTTTGTGGTGGTGCAGAGGGAGAACACCGTCGAGCGAGCTCACCGATTGGAGCGAGCCGATCCAAATCATGACGGCTGAAGATCGCGGCTGGCACTCCGGCCCATGGAAGCCCTCGTTTGAATTTGACGAAGAAGTTGGGGAGCGCACACTTGTTTTCTTTGACGGTTCGTACCGAACGAGTGATCCCGGGCCATTCCCGTTCGCATTCACTCTCGGCTGTTTTGAGGTAGATCTGCTAGGCGGTTCTCTTTCTAATGACCAATCGGAGTAGTTGGGCGATTCAAACAAAGGATACTTGTGCTTCCTGGATAACGGGCTTAACCAGAAGTTGACTTCTTGATTGCCGACGACTCGGGAAGTAGTGGGCATGAAGTAGGAAGCCGGCTCACGTTTGATTCACTTCGAAAAGTATCTTCCGTTGAAAGCAAGCTCTGTAGCAGTTTCCCGTACTCGGCTTTAGCTGCTTTGAAGATGGAAATGGCCGGGTCAGCGTCTTTCCAGAGCGCTAAAAACTGCTTGTATCGAGTCAGAGCTCGACTTTTTCGATTCCAAGGCATTGGCGCGAGCCAGACCTGGCTGTGTTGGCTAGCCTCGTGGTTATCCTCATAATTGTTGGCTTAGTGCGAGATCATTATTAAAAGGATCATCAGGCACTCTGCACCAGCAAATCCATGCACTGGCTGCAGATGATCGGGCCTACAACACCAGGTAGAGCGCTCGAGAAAAGTATTTGGCTTCCTTCTTACGGCGCGGAAGCCTACGATGGCAAGATGCCACGTGGGGTCAGATTTAGCGGGTGATCCAAATCGAGATGAGGCAGTTCGCGTGATTTGGGGTGTTGCGCGAATTCATTAGAAACCAATACGTCGCAACGTAAGGAGATCATTTATGCCGACGATTACCACACAAGACGGAATCGAGATTTATTACAAGGACTGGGGCAAGGGGCAGCCGATGGTATTCAGTCACGGTTGGCCGCTGTCCGCCGACGATTGGGACGCGCAGATGATGTTCTTCCTCAACCAGGGTTATCGCGTCACAGCCCACGACCGGCGCGGACATGGCCGCTCCTCGCAGACCGGCGACGGCCACGACATGGATCACTACGCCGACGACCTGGCCGAGCTGACCGAGCATCTCGATCTCAAAGACGCTATTCATGTCGGTCACTCGACTGGCGGCGGTGAGGTGGTGCACTACCTGGGTCGCCACGGCGAGAGCCGCGTGGCGCAAGCGGCGATCATCAGCGCGGTGCCGCCGTTGATGGTGAAGACGCCGGCCAATCCGCTCGGTCAGCCCAAACAGGTGTTTGACGATCTTCAGGCGCAACTGGCGGCCAACCGTTCCCAGTTCTACTACGATGTGGCGTCGGGACCGTTCTACGGTTACAACCGGCCGGGCGCGAAATCATCCGCGGCAGTGATCTGGAACTGGTGGCGGCAGGGCATGATGGGTGGCGCCAAGGCGCACTATGATGGCATCGTTGCTTTCTCCCAGACCGACTTCACCGAAGATCTGAAGAAGATCACTGTTCCGGTGCTGGTATTGCACAGTGAGGATGATCAGATCGTTCCTTACGTTGCCGCAGGACCGTTATCGGCGAAATTGCTGAGGAATAGCACGTTCAAGTCTTACAAGAACTTTCCTCATGGCATGCCCACGACGGAGGCCGCCACGATCAACGCCGATCTGCTGGCGTTCCTCAAGAGGAGTAAACAAGCGGCAGCATAGGACTGATCCGGCCTTCCTTTGATCTGAAGGCCGGACGTTCACTGCCGTGTTGCTGTGTTCTGCACCTTCATCGACAGTGGAACTGCGCCGGTCTAGTCGAAGGAATTAAGGTCTTCGCTTGCACTTAAAATGTGGCTGACGCGCAGTAGCGCCGTTGGATACCCGCGTGACCCAAAACCTTACACGGGCAAGAATGCTGGCGACGACCACGCGGTAGCGTCCGCCGCGCTAGCGGCTTAGTTCAAACGGGCTTGTAGGAAGTAATCTTCGCACGTGGTATCAATCCCGGGAAATTGCGACAACCGAAAAGTTAGGAACATGGCGTAGCGCCTGACGTGGTGACCGGATCGGTCACGTGAGGGTAATCGCCACATTCCTCTTCGTTTTTCATTTCTTGTTTTTCCCTCCATTCCGCTTACCTCGGAGGACTTCCATGCCAGAACTGTCCACGATCTACGACTACATGCGCTTATGTGGTGCAACACATAAGCGCATATATGTGAAGATGCTGTTTATGTTGTCTTCCTTCATGAGCACATCGTTGGAAAGGGATTTTGAGGCGTGCAACGCCACATAATAAGGAGGGGATGCCGGTGCCAGCATCCCCTAAAAGTGAGCCGCGAGGACAGATGGCTCAGAGCTTGCGCAGGAACTCCATGAGACTTGGGTCGTCTCGCCACTTTTTCTTGATCCTGCGATGGCCACCTCCCGGATCGCATGCGGCCAAGGCCTTCGCCTTTGAAGCCAGATCGGTTTCCGCATAGATATTGGTGGTATCTAACGAGACGTGACCCAGCCAGGCTCTGATTGTGTTCAGATCAACGCCGGCACGAAGCAGGTGAGTAGCGGTTGTGTGGCGAATCGTATGCGGGCTAATTCGCTTGGTTTTAAGAGACGGGATGTTTTTCGCCGCAGCGTCCGCATGACGGGTCACGAGCGCGTGAATCCCAAAGCGCGTCATGGCCTCACCGTATCGGTTGAGAAACAGCGGACTGGCGGTATCGCGACCCCGGATAAGGGGCTGGAGTTCCGCCATTGTCTTTTTCCAGAGTGGGCAAAAGCGAATCTTTCTGCCCTTTCCACGGATCTTCACAGAACCGAGTCCGACTGAGTCCGAGTTTAGGTCCTCGATCGCAACTTGAACTGCTTCCGTGGCTCGTGCTCCAGAGTTATAGAGAAAGAGGAGCAGAGCGTAGTCCCGTTGGCCTTGCTCACTTGCGCGATCCGGCACGCGAAGGAGTTCGTCGATTTCATCTTTCTCCATATAGGGAAGAGGCGCTCTCCCGGCTCGCTTGAATGGAACAGTGCGAATCTGTCTACACCATTCCACATGCTCCGGGCTGCGTTCGCCTGTGAATCGAGCGAATGCATGGAGCGTGGCAAGCCTCTGATTTCTGGTCGCGACTGAGCAACTTCGAGCCTGCTCTAAGTGTGAGAGAAACTCCGACAGAACGGTGGGCGAGAGATCGTCGATGGCAAGCTTATCAACTGCTGTTTTGCACCGATCGGCGACGAACGGCAAAAACAAGCAGAAGGTGTCGCGGTAGCTTTGCTGCGTGTTTCGCGACGCGCCGCGTTCGTGCACTAGATATTCCGACAAGAAGCGGCGAACCCAGTAGCCAACAGAGGTCTGATCAGCCATTGTGCACCTCCGCGAAGGCATAACGCTCAAAGCAGCGGTTAGCTTCCTGGAGCAACTCCCTCGTCATCTGGAGGTACACGGATGTTTCGTCGACTCGACAGTGCCCAAGGTATGTGGATAGCAGAGGAAGCATTCTCTGCACATCTTTTCCCTTGCGGTACCAAGTCAACAGACGAGTTACGGCGAAGGTGTGCCGAAAATCATGCAACCTTGGTTGGTAGCGAGGACTGTCAAATCGTAGTACGCCGGCCTCTTTTCTCAGCCATTGGAATTGATGGCCAGCATGATCGTGACGGATCATCATGCCTATTTTGGTGGCGACAAGTGTCGGAGGCCGCTGGTACCCTATACCTGGCCGATGTCGGATTCGGTAAAGTCTCAAGATACTGACGAGATCTTTCCCGACTGGAACCAGTCTGGACTTGCCGAATTTGGTTTCTCGAATCGTGAGGGCAGCATTTCTGAAGTCCGCATCCTCGTGCTTCAGTCGGATTGCCTCACCCAATCGTAATCCTGTGCCATAGAGAACGAGGATCAGTGTGCGCATGGTGTCCGGCGAGAGCGGGCATGTCGGCGGGTAGTGCGAATCAGGTACCGCCAGCAAACGACGGACGTCGTCGTTCGAGTAGATATAGGGGACAAAACGCGGCGCTCGATCAGGCATCGAGGTCGGAAGAATTCGATGTTGTATGTACCCGCGGCTATTCGCAAAGCGCAAGAACGAGCGTAGGGCCCAGTATCGGTGGAACCAGTTGTTCGTAACTGGACGCCCGTCGATTGGAAGGAATGCTTCACCATGCTGAGTCGTCAGGGCATGGAGTTCCAGATCTCCGGTCTTTCTGAGAAACGCCTTCAGGATGTTGGCGGGCCCGACGTACGCATTGCCTAACGACTGTTTGTACTGAATAAATTCTTCAACAGCGGCGCCGAGTTTCATTGAAGACCTCCCAACCCGAAGTTAGAGACCTCTTGAAGTAAGCGCAAACGTTCCTTGGTCCAGTCTGCCGTAGGCGGCTGGGTTTGTGTCCGCAGGTATCCTTTTAGACTCGATAGTTGCGGAGTGGCAACTTGCAGCAATTTCTTACGCTCGACCTTGGCATATATCTGCGTGGACCTCGGTGAGCGGTGACCAAGGAGATCACCGATTTCCTTCAGCGAGAAACCTTCCTGCAAGAGATGTGTCGCACAGGCATGACGCAAACTGTGTGCGCCATAGTGTGGTAGACGACCAAGTGCGCGAATGTGAACGGCGATACAGCAGGACGCACCGCCCGCCGTGAGCGGCTTGTGAGGTGAGCGCAGTCTAAGAAAAAGAACGCGCTCGGCGCCCTGAGGCCGCACGTTCCGAAGATACTTCAGGATCGCATTTCCCACCTCGGCGGTGAGGGGAAACTCTTGACTTCGCCTGTTTTTCAACCGACGGACACGAATTTTTTCATTGATCCAGTCCAGATCATCGAGTGTCAGCCTGCATACCTCCCCTATACGGAGGCCGTATACCGCAAGGAGCAAAACGATTGCGCGATCGCGAACCTGAGTCGGACGGTCTGTGTTGAGATTGGCAATCAACCGCTGGACCTGTTCCCAGCTTGGACCTTCTGGGAGACTCGCCATTGAATAGATTTTTGGTCCCTTTATCGTCTCCGCCAATCCCGGAGCGCACCAACCGCAACGGCGCGCATGGCGGAAAAAGGCACGCAACGACTGGCCGTAAGCCTTGATTGTGGACTTCTTCCAGCCACTTGCCTTGTTCTGAACAAAGTAGGCCGCGATAGTCGCAGGGGACACGTCCTTCAGAGAAAGGCCTTGCTTCCCCAGCCACTCGAAGAACAGGTTCAGCGCTGATGCGCGGGTCGAGAGGGTTTGGTCGGCATATCCTCTTTCGTCCCTCAGTTCTTTAAGGAAACTGTCGAGTTCGAGCTTGAACTGGGGATTGCGGATCGGGTCGCGCCACTTGCCCAAGAATCTAAACCAACGCTTGGCGACAAAGATAAATCTCTTTCTTTGAAGCTCACGCGTTTCGGTGGTTGAGGTTGGTGCACAGGCCGTATCGACCCAGTTGTTGGCTGCCCGGACGATCTGCCGTTCCGTGATCGGCGTTCGTTGCCGGATGTTCACCCGCTCCGCAACAACGAGCAACAGCTTGTTGATATTTCGGAGCGTGAGTCGACTGCGGCCGCCCCTGCTCAGGTCACAAAGAAAAGCGCGCCGCTCTTCGGCGAAGCGGCCCGTCGTGTAAATCCACACTGCATCACTGCGTTTCACCAGTTGATCAAACATCGTGGCTGACTCCTTGGGAGTGAATTTGAAATCAGCCAAGTATGCAGATTATGTGGCCATCGGAAAGCAGCCACACCGAAAGAGAGGGGCTTCCGTGAAGGAAGACAACATAAACAGCATCTTCACATATATGCGATGTCACGCGGTGGTTTTGGGTGAGCGCATCCTCGAGGAGTATCCGGCGCTCCACCCATTCGAGGATGCAGTTTCCCCTCGCATTGAAGAACTGCTGCGGAAACCCTTTCCGGCTCAGACCATCGCCATTATGGGAGTGGCCAAGCGCTGGCAGCAGGCACGAACCGCCATGGTGGTCGCGGAATGCGGAACCGGGAAGACCCTGATCTCGCTGGGAGCAATGCACGTCCGCAGCCAAGGAAGTCCCTTTACGGCCTTAGCGATGGTTCCACCACACCTGGTCGAAAAGTGGGCGCGGGAAGCGTTTCTGACATTGCCAGGAATCCGGGTGTTCCTGATCGACGATTTGCGAAATGGCGGTGACGAGAACAAACCGCACGGCGTGAACGAAGTGCGGT
>Ga0335069_10010130_pt1 | contig 13372 bp, 4 predicted proteins | sample Lox_Sample_11_FD_206714 | JGI IMG/M metagenome (GOLD analysis project Ga0335069, IMG submission 206714) | Soil microbial communities from Loxahatchee National Wildlife Refuge, Florida, United States - Lox_Sample_1.1 | ecosystem: Environmental > Terrestrial > Soil > Wetlands | place: USA: Florida... | reverse complement strand
CACGTAGCGGTCCTGAGGCTCCTTGGCGAGGCACCGCTCGACGATCCAGCGTAGCGGCGGAGGCGTGAGGGGACTGAGCGTCGCGATCGCCTCGGGCTCGTCGTTGAGGATGGCTCCCAGCGTGTCGATCGCCGTCTTCCTCTGAAACGCCCTCTTGCCCGTCGCCATCTCGTAGAGGATCGAGCCGAAGGAGAACTGGTCCGACCGGAAGTCCACCGCCTGCCCGCTCGCCTGCTCCGGCGACATGTAGCCGACCGTCCCCACCACCACGCCCGGCGTCGTCCCCGTCATCGTCGGCAGCTGCGAACCCTCGTGGCTCCCCGAACCCGACATCGTCGAGGTCAGCTTCGCGAGGCCGAAGTCCAGGATCTTCACCAGCCCGTCCTTCGTCACCATCACGTTCTCGGGCTTCAAGTCCCGGTGGACGATGCCGGCCTCGTGGGCCTTGGCCAGGCCTTCCGCGATCTGCGGCGCGATCGCGAGCAGCTTCTTGATCGGCACGGGGCCGCCGGAGACGAGCGTCCGTAGCGTCTCGCCCGAGACCAGCTCCATCGCGAGGTACGAGACGCCCTCCTGCGAGCCGACGTCGTAGACCGTCACGATGTTGGGGTGATTCAGCGCCGATGCCGACCGCGCCTCCTTCTCGAAGCGCCGCAGGCGCTCCGGATCGGACGCGAGGGTTTCGGGGAGCACCTTGATCGCCACTTCGCGTGCGAGCCGCGTGTCCTTCACCCGGTACACCTCCCCCATCCCGCCTGCGCCGAGCGGCGAGAGGATCTCGTAGGGGCCGAGGCGAGTGCCGGGCGAGAGGCTCATCGAAGGTCCGCCCCGGATTCACGCCGCCCGCGACATCTCTGGTCGACGACCATGGGAGGCATCCTTCCAAAAACGTGGCGAAAGCTTACACGTCGCCGGGAACCGCCGCCTTCGCGAGATCCGTTAGAGCAGATACGGCTCGAACTCTCGCGACTGTCCGATCACCGCCCGACCGGCCCGAGGTACTTGTCCAGCCAGTCGAGGCACTCGCGGACGAGCTCCTTCGGGGAGAGGTCGGCATGGTCGCGGTCGGAGAGAACGAAGCGCTTGTCCTGCAAGGGCGTGCCCAGCGTTCGAAACATCGGCTTCTGGGAGGCTTCGAGCGGACAGTTGTCGTCCCAGCGGTAGCCGATCATCAGGACCGGGATCGTGACCAGGGGCGCGAAGTTGAATTCCGTCGCCTCGGGCGGGTCGAAGCGAATGGGGAACCCTCCCGCCACCAGAATCGCCGCCTTGAAACGATCGTTCACGGCGAGCATGACCGGTCCCGTGCTGGCTCCCCAGCTCAGGCCGAAGTAGGCGAGCTTCGCGCCGTCGACGTCCGACCGGGTCCGGAGGTAGTCGAGCGTCCGCCCGAGGTCCTTGGACCAGAGAAGCATGTGGTCCCGGAAGGTGGCCTGCTTGTAGGTGTCGGGCCGGTAGCCGTCGCGCCTTTCGTACGTGCTCTTGAAGACCGGAAACACGAACGCCCGGCCGCTCTTCAGCAAAAAGGCCAGGTGCCAGTCATCGACGTAGCCGTCCGCGTCGAGATGCTCGTCCCAAAACCCGTTCGCTCCCGGGAAGTAGACCACCGTCTGGAATGGCGGGGCCGTGTTCTTCGGCAGGAGGACATGCGCGACGACGCGGTCGCCTCCGTAGGCCGCGGCGAAAGACACGCGTTCGTGGATCCAGTCGTCGCGAACGACGCGCTCTTCGACGCGCGCATCGAGCGGAGCGTCGTCGTACGAATAGAGACCCTTGAAGAGCCGAACCGCGTCGAAGGGCGCCGGCTTCTCCTTCGAGTAGTCCCTGAACCGCACGTCGATCTTCGCGAACGCCGCCTCGGGCGGAGGCGAGAGGTACTTGACGCAGCGAAATCCGAAGTTCGCCCGCCGATCCCACGGCGACTGCGCATCCGCCATCTGGAAGAAGTACTCGGCCTCGCCGAAGCCGCCGCCCAGGATGAACCGCTTGCCCTCCCACTCCTCATTCGAGCACCACTCCTTGACGTTGCCCGCCATGTCCGTGGTCCCGAGCCCGCTCAGACCCCGAGGATCGCCGACCGGCCTGGTTCCCGGACTCCGGAAGTTGCTTCCCGGAAGGATGAGCCGCGCGAGACCGGTCTCGGCCGCGGCACTCCAGTGATACGCCGTCGGGAGACTCTTCCCGACGAACCGGGCGTACGCGGCGGCCTCGTACCAGCTCACGCCGGCGACGGGGTGCTTCTCCTTGGCGCGGGCGAAGGCCCCGGCCTCCCAGGTCGAGGGACCGGCGCGGCCCGTGCCGTCGCGGAATTCCTTCATCGCGTCCGCCCAGGCGACGGGGTGCCCCTCCTTGACGAACGGTTCCTTCCAGTAGTCCGGCTTCTCGTAGCCGCCCGCGTCCACGAACTTCTTGTAGTCCTCGTTCGTGACCTCGTTCTGGTCGATCAGGAAATCGGGAATCTTCACGATCGGCGCGCTGCGCACGGGGGCGGGAAGGCTCGTGTCGTCGCCCGGAACGAGCGTCATGCCCCCCGGGACCTCGGCCCGCGTCGGCAGCTTCACCGACATCGTTTCGGGAGGGCCGTCGAGAAACGAAAGGGGACCGTAGCCTTCCTTCGAGATCCGGAAGACGAAGATATCGTTCGGGAGTCGCTCCTTCTCGAGCGGCGTTCTCCCGACCAACTGCCAGGCGCTCGGGTCGCCATAGGGACGAACCGAGACCTCCGCTCCCGGCGGGTCGGTCGTGATCGAGATCTCTCCCGTCGCCTTCTGCCAGAGCCTCTCGAGCGCCGGGTCCAACGGCGCGATCGACCGCGCCTCCTTCAGCAGCGCCGCGGCTTTCACGTTCTCCCTCGCATCGACGAGCTTCTCGATCTGGGGCGTCGCGACGTCGTGCACCCAGCGTTCGCGCGACGAGCGGCGCCAGAGTAGAGCGCCGAGGACCACCGCGACCGCCGCCGCCGCTACCAGGCCGATGCGTGCGCCGCGGGAAATACCCCGATGCGGGGCCTGGACCAATGCCGCGACCTCCGCCCGAACGTCCCCGGCGCTGACCGGCCGCTTCGCCGGATCCTTGGCGAGGAGTCGGGAGATGAGCGCCTCGAGTCTCGGAGGCGCAGAGGCCGGAAGCCTCGGCGGCTCCGCATGCAGGATCGCATCCGCCACCGCCACGGCCGACTTGCCCTTGAACGGCGAGCCCCCGGAAGCCATCTCGTACAGGATGACGCCCAGTGAGAAGAGATCCGACCGCTGGTCCGCCGGCAGTCCCAGCAGCTGTTCCGGCGAGATGTAGCCGAGCGTGCCCATCACCGTGCCCGGCGTCGTGTGCTGCGTCGCCGTCGGCGCGGTCGTCTCATCGCCGGGCACGACCGCCGCGCCGCGCTTGGCGAGGCCGAAGTCCAGGATCTTGACGCGGCCGTCCTTCGTGACGAACAGGTTCTCGGGCTTCAGGTCCCGGTGGATGATCCCTTTCGAGTGCGCCGCCTCGAGCCCGGCGAGAATCTGTCCCGCCAGGCCGATCAGTTCTTCCGTCCCGAATGGGCCGGCCTTCAGCCGCTCGCGCAGAGTCTGACCTTCGAGCAACTCCGTCACGGCGTACGCGGTCTCGCCCTGCTTCCCGAAGTCGAAGATCGACAGGATGTTCGGGTGCGACAGCGCGGCCACCGCTCGCGCCTCCCGCTCGAAACGGTCAAGCGCCTCGGGATCCTCGGATAACGCCTCCGAGAGCACCTTGACCGCGACGTGGCGCTCGAGCTTCGGATCCCGCGCCCGGTACACCTCTCCCATTCCTCCTGCGCCGAGACGGTCGAGGATCTCGTAGGACCCCAGCCGCGAGCCCGCCCGAAGCGCCGCGGCGGCCTTCCCCGCCAGCACCGCCATCACCGACGGCGGCGTTTCGATCGTGCGGGACTCGAGCGGACCGCTCGACACCGCCTCGAAGGACGCGAGCAGCGACTCGACCTCCCGCCGCAGCTCCGCGTCTCCCTCGCAGGCGCCGTCGACGTACGCCCGGCGCGTTTCCGGAGACCGTCGGATCGCCGACGCGAACACCTCCTGCGCGCGCTGCCGGCGCTCCAGCGTCATCGGACTCTTCCGGGCCGAGTCGACTCCGGCCTCTCCGCGAGGCTTGCGCCGCTCATGAGTAGAACGCGGACCAACTCGCTCTGGCGATTCGTTCCGGTCTTCTCGAAGAGGTGACGCAGGTGCGTCTTTGCCGTGTTCAACGTGATCGACAGTCGGTCGGCCGCCGTGCGCAACGTCTCCCCCTCGAGCAATCTCGAGGCGAGCGCGGACTCTGCCGGAGTCAATCCGTAGAGGCGGCGCAGCACGGAGGGCCTCGTTTCCAGGCGCCGCTCCGGGTCCGCGACGAAGACGACGGCGGCTCCTTCTCGACAGCCGAAGATCGACTCTTGAGAGCGGAGCGGAGCGACCATCACGGTGTAGGGGCGGCGCATCGAGGGTCGCGAAACGTGCATGGTCCCGCCGGAACCGGCCGCCTCGCCCGCGCCGGTCGCCGCCGCGCCCGCAACGAGCGCCCGCAACGCCGCGGCCTCGCGAGACCGCGCGGCCGTCAGCTCCGGGTTCAGACTCAGCCCGTCGCGCGCAACGAAGATCGCCTCGGCCGCGCGATTCGTCAGGAGAACACGAGAGCGTCGGTCGACGACCACGAGGCCGACGTCGACCCGATCCAGGGCCTCGATGGCGAGTCGCCGGTCCGCGGCGAGGTCGGCGATCCGGCGGTGGAGTTCCAGGGCCCGGCGCAGATGGGGTGTGAGCTTTCTGAGCAGGGTGACGTCGTCATGGCCGAACGGACCCCGGCGCTTTGGCGCGATCAGGCTCAGGTGCGCCAGCGCGTTCGCGTCGCGGGAGACGAACGCGCCGACGAGGTAGCGCGAGCCCATCTTCCGCAGGAAGTCGTTGTAGTACTCGGTCTGCAGGAAGACGGCGTCGGGAAGGAGCTCTTCGCTCGTGGCGATCGACCCGGCCCCGAACCGCCCGGGCGTGGCCGCGAGCATCCACGCGTTGCGTGCCGCGAAATAGCTCTCGTATGCGGGAATGAAGGCCGGGTCGAAGCCCACCGATCGGGCGACCGACGCGTGGCGCGTCCGAACGTCCTCGAACACCAGCGCATTCAAGGTGCTTCCGACCACGCCGCCGATGCGCTCGAGGAACGCGTCCCACAGGTTCGGGTCCTCCGCGGCCGCGTAAACGCAGTCGACCAGGTCGAGGAAGACCTTCTCGCTGTGCATGAGACTTTGCTGTCGGTTGGGCCGATCCTATCTCCGAATGACGGCCCCCGATCAGTCTCCTCCCCGTGCTGCCCGTCGTCCTCATCCGAACAGGTGATGCGGCCACCCGTGCGGACGAGCAGGATTCTTCATCCGGGGGCGGCGGTCGTGTCGGCCTTGTCCGGCGGGTCCGGCCTCTTCTATGATCCGGACCAACTCTGGCGCCTGCTCCTCGCTTCGACTGGAGGCGCCCATGTTCGACTCGAGCGGATGGCTTTCGGGCTCCGGCGCCGGAAGGGGCGGGTTCGCGCTCGGCTGGCTGCTGTCCCTTCTGTTGTCCGTTCCGGCGGCAGCACAGACGACGGGCACGATCGAGGGCACGGTCACCGGCCCGGACGGGGCCCCGCTGCCCGGCGCGACCGTGACTCTCGCCGGCGCTCACCTGCAGGGCACGCGGGCGGCGACGACCGGACGGGACGGCGGCTACCGATTCCCCGCGATCCCGCCCGGCGCCTACGTCGTGACCGCCCAGCTCGAGGGGTTCGGCTCCCGGCAACTCGCCGCGACGTTGACGCTCGACGCCACGTCGACGGTGAACCTTCAGCTCTCGGTCGCGGCGACGGCGGAAGTCACCGTCACCGGCGAGGCACCGCTGATCGACCAGACTTCCACCACGACCGGCACGAGCTACACCTCCCGGGTCATCTCGAATCTCCCCGTCGCCCGCAACTACGCCGACATCGTCAAGTCGAATCCCGGCGTCTCGACAGACCGCGGCGACACCGAGGGCCGCTCCCTCGCGCTCGCGATCTACGGGGCGACATCCGCCGAGAACCAGTGGATCATCGACGGCGTCAATACGACGAACGCGTTCAAGGGAGTCCAGGGAAAGGCCATCAACAACGAGTTCGTGCAGGAAGTCGAGGTCAAGACAGGCGCCTACCAGGCCGAGTATGGCCGGGCACTCGGCGGCATCATCAACGTGATCACCAAGTCGGGCGGCAACCAGTACCACGGCGACGGCTTCGCGTACTACGACTCGACCGCCACGGCCGCCGAGAAGCAGATCCGGCCCGGCGACGCGGGCTTCGAGGAAATGCGGGTCGTGGCCGGGAGCCGCTGGGACTACGGTCTCGACGTCGGCGGGTTCTTGTTGAAGGACCGGCTCTGGTTCTTCGGCGCCTACAACCGCGTTTCGATCTCGAGCGAGCTTTCCACCGTCGAGCCCACGGACCAGGTGCCCACGAGTGCCCGCTTCCCGCTCGACTCGGCGAACAATCTGTACTCGGGCAAGCTGACCTGGAACGTCGCGAGCTCGACGACGGTCGTCGGGTCCGTCTTCGCGGATCCCTCGACGAACGCGGGAGCCGCAGGAGCCGATCCGCGCCAGGGCCTCGGCGTCGGCCAGGTCACTCCGCCCGTCAGTCTCGACCCATCCACCTGGTACTCGAGCCGCTTCCAGGGCGGGACCGACTTCGGCCTGCGGGTGACGCAGCTCTTCGGATCACAGGCCCTGGCGACGATTCAGGGCGCGTATCACAAGGACAAGGACACCCTCGAAGCGCCGGGAAGCGTCCGGGTCCGCAACCTCGAATGCGAGGGCGGCACGCCGGACAATCCGTGCGCCTTTCCCCCCGTGGACGCGGCGGTGTCGGGCGGCTACGGTCTCGTCTACGGCCCCAACGACAACAACACATCGGAGCGCCAGCAGTATGCGGCCGTCCTGACCCTCTACGCCGGCAACCACGAGATCAAGTTCGGCGGCGACTACGAGAACGGCTCGAGCGAGATCCTCTCGTTCTTCAGCGGAGAACAGCTGGTCCGCATACAGAACGAATACGGCCAGCCCTACTACGCCCACCGCTTCTATGCCGTGAGCCTCGACGACCCGACGCCGGTCGTGAACTGGCCCTCGAGCGCGCGGGTCCTCGACTACGGCGCCTTCCTCCAGGACTCCTGGAAGGTCACGCCGGGCCTGACGCTCAACGTCGGCCTGCGCTGGGACGGAGAGACGACGAAGAACTACCTCGGCCGCACCGTACTGAACTTCGACAATGCGTGGCAGCCTCGCGTCGGCGTCACCTGGGACCCCTGGCAGGATGGCCGGACGAAGATCTTCGCGTTCGCCGGACGATTCTCCTATGCCCTGCCGACCGTCGCGGCGGCCCTCTCCTTCGGATCCTTCGCGCTCCTCCAGACCTACAACTTCGACCCCGTCTCGGTGATACAGAATCCCAACGTCATCAATCACTCCCAGTACGACGTTCTGGGAGGCGGAATCTACGGCGACCCCGTGGATCCGAACCTCCGAGGCTGGTACCAGGACGAAGCGACGCTCGGCATCGAGCGGCTGATCTCGCCCACGCTGACCGTCGGGCTCAAGGGCACCTATCGGACGCTGCGCAACGTCGTCGAGGACCGCTGCGACCTCGACTACAACGTGCCCGAGACGAACTACAACAGCTGCGGGCTCATGAATCCCGGCACGAGCGACCCCATCGCGAGCGGCCACATCCCGACCTGTAACGGCCTGGATCCCCCCGACTATCAGTGCGGCATCGACCCCGGACCCGCGGCGCCCGCGGTCAGCCGGATCTACCGGGGACTCGAGTTCTTCGTCCGGCAGAGCATCGGGAACACGATGTGGATCCAGGCGAGCTACATCTACTCGTCGCTGACGGGCAACTACGACGGGGGCGTCAACGAGGGCCAGTACGGCCAGTCCTGGCCGGGGATCAACCAGGACTTCGATTACCCGCAGATGTGGCACAACGCCAGTGGCCATCTCGGTCTCGACCGGACCAACCGCTTCCGTTTCGACGGTTTCTGGACGACGCCCTGGCAGCTCACGCTGGGTCTGCAGGCCTATGCCGAATCCGGGGTTCCGTTGAACCGTCTGGGATACCTGAATCAGTACTACGGCACCGTGATCTTCTTGGATCCGCGCGGCTCGGCCGGCCGGCTCCCGACGCTCTGGGGAGCGAACCTGCAGCTCGCCTACCCGATCGTCTTCGGCCCCGTCACGGTCACGCTCCAGGCGGCGCTCCTGAACGTCTTCAACAAGCAGATCGCGATTTCGAAGGACGAGAACTGGTCGATCGAACAGCCGCCCGGCTACCCGGCGACGATCTACGACCCCAACCAGCCGCAGTCGAACCCCTACTACGGCTCCGTCACCGGACGCTCCGACCCGAGGGTCTTTCGGACGGCGGTGAAGGTGTCGTTCTGAGCAGGTCGGCCGCGAGCGCCATCGGATTCCGTCGACGGGAAACAGGTACGAGATACCCTTTGGGGTGATTCAGCGCCGAAGCCGACCGCGCTTCCTTCTCAAAGCGTTTCAGCCTCTCCGCACCCGACGACAGCGCCGCCGGCAGAACCTTGATCGCGACCTCGCGCCCCAGGCGCGAGTCTCTCGCCCCGTACACCTCCCCCATCCCGCCTGCGCCCAGCGGCGACAGGATCTCGTAGGGGCCCAGGCGTGTGCCGGCGGCCAGGCTCAGCTACTCGACTCCTTCCACGACAAAGAGGTCGGATGTCAGCACGCGCTCATAGGAATACGCGTAGGAGAGTCCGTCGCGAGAGATATCGAAGGCACCGCCGACAACTGACGCTCCGGCAGGATCCGCAGGCATCAGTTTTTTCCAAGTTTCCCTGTGACCGGTCGCAAGCTCCAGTCGGTCGAATTCGGCAGGGATTCCTTGGCCCCCCACTTTCATGATGAAGAGAAACCGCCCATCAGCGCTCCATTGAGCTGGATACTCGTTCCACGCGAAAGGAGCACCCGGCACCGTGGTGACCTCACCCGAGGAGACAGGTCCGACACGGAGGCGTCGATCATTCCCGAGGTAGGCAAACCGATCGCCATCGGGGGAGGCGGCCCAGCCCTCTCCGACCGAGGGCGACGTGAGCCCGCCAACACCGCCGATGGCTCTGCCCTTGCCACCTTCCGGCCCCACCAGGAATAACTGGAAAGAAGACTGGCCGGTGAGTTTTCCGATCACGAGAAACCCTTTAGCGTTCGGAAGAAGGAGGGCCTGCTGCGGCTCGACACCTTCGATCGGAATCTTCTTCACCGGGCCGGGGCCGGTCGGAATCAGGACGAGCTCGCGCGGCGTGCCATTCGAGATTGCGAGCACCCACTGTCCATCGGAAGAGATCCCCATGCCATCAGCCTTGCCGAGACGAATCGGCGGTGTGCCATCGCTCCTCTGAAGAAGCAGCTCGCCTGGAACGGAGGAATCCCTGAAGAGAATGAGGTTCCCGTCCTCGGAGATGTTGTTCACGACCGCATCATCCGCCCCGACTTCCCGCTCGCGATCCTCTCCAGCGCGTCGGAACACAATGCCCCAGCGGTCACGAAAGTACTCGACCAGGAGGCGGCCATCGGAGCCGACATCGTAGAGGACCATGCCATGAGCGAGATTCGTCAGCACCCGGGTTTGCCCCGACAGTGACACCGCATAAAGCGCTCGGTCTTCCCGAGAGCGGTCCCCGACCAGAATCACCCCGTCCCCCCGAGGCGACCACGCAAAGTAGACGACGCGCAGCCATCCTCGCGAGACAGTTCTCCGCCTTCCATTCCGATCGACCGTAGCCACCATGGCCCCACCCATATCCTCGTCGATGAACGCGACGAGATCTCCCTTCGGCGAGACGCGAACGTTGCTGATGGAACTCCCTTCGGCCAGCGTCGTTCCGATGGGATACTGGATACCCTGGTTGCCGTCAGGCAAGCGGCGAAGAACCGCCATGTCCTCGCCGTTAGGAGCCCAGTCGCCGTCCTGAACGTCTTCCAGAACCTCCCGCGGACTGCCGCCACCGAGCGGTACTCGGGCCAGAGTGCCGCCACCTCCCGAGAAATCGCTTCCACTCAGGATCAGGGCCAACTCACCCTTCGATGAAACCCCAAGAGGGTTGGCTCGATGGAACCCGAGCGAACGCGCCTCCATTGAATCCGTGCGCACGGTCCAAATTTCGGCGGGTTTCCCGTCCCAGGACGCCGCGTAAACGACGGTTCGTCCGTCCGGCGCAAAGCGGGCTGTTCGAACAATGCCTCGACGAAACGTGAGCTGGTGCACCGACGGAATCTTCGACGCGCCTCCCCAAAGCACCAGTCGGCGTTCGACGAGTGCGCCGGCAAGGGCGAGTACCACCCCGGCCGCGACGGCGGTCATGACGAGAATAGCCAGCCGGCGCCGTGCGTAGGACCATGCCGCGATACCCGCTCCACGCTGCAGCGTCTCCGACAGGTGCTCTCGCACATTGTTGAGTTCTCGAGCGAGGTCCCGAGTCGTGTCGTAGCGCTCCTCCCGTTCCTTGGCCAAGCACCGCTCGATGATCCAGCGCAGCGGCGCGGGCGTTTGGGGATTGACGGCCGCGACGGGCTCCGGCTCCTCATTCAGGATCGCCCCCAGCGTGTCGATCGCCGTCTTTTTCTGGAACGCCCGCTTCCCCGTCGCCATCTCGTACAGAATCGAGCCGAAGGAGAACTGGTCCGACCGGAAGTCCACCGCCTGACCGCTCGCCTGCTCCGGCGACATGTAGCCGACCGTCCCGACCACCACCCCCGGAGTCGTCCCGGTCATCGTCGGCAGCTGCGAACCCTCGTGGCTCCCCGAACCCGACATCGTCGAGGTCAGCTTCGCGAGGCCGAAATCCAGGATCTTCACCCGTCCGTCCTTCGTCACCATGACGTTCTCGGGCTTTAGATCCCGGTGGACGATGCCGGCCTCGTGCGCCTTGGCCAGGCCTTCGGCGATCTGCGGCGCGATCGCGAGGAGCTTCTTGATCGGCATCGCCCCGCCTGCGAGGAGGGTCCGCAGCGTCTCGCCTGAGACCAGCTCCATCGCGAGGTACGAGACGCCTTCCTGCGAACCGACGTCGTAGACCGTCACGATGTTGGGGTGGTTCAAGGCCGAGGCCGAGCGCGCTTCCTTCTCGAAGCGCTTCAACCTCTCCGCATCCGACGACAGCGCCGCCGGCAGAACCTTGATCGCGACCTCGCGCCCCAGGCGCGAGTCCCTCGCCCGGTATACCTCTCCCATCCCGCCCGCGCCGAGCGCCGACAGGATCTCGTAGGGGCCCAGGCGTGTGCCGGCGGGGAGCCTCATTTCAGACCGTCGACAACCAAGAGCTCGCTGAAGTAACTCTGGTACCCGACGACCCAGGAGGTCTCGTCGGGCGTCAGGGCCAAGCTCGTCATTCCGCCGCCGCCGAGGCGCCCGGGCGGCGCGAATGTCCGCCAGAGCTCCCGCCGGCCCGTCTCGAGATTGAGGCGATCCACTCGGAACGGACGCGCGTTGTTGCCGTCGACCAGCACGAGAATGGACCGGCCGTCCGGACTCCAGTGGATCGGCTTCTCGACCGTCGACTGCAGCGCGATCGTTCGGGTCTTCGCGCCGCCGCTCGTGTCGAGCGGCACGAGGGTGACATCTATGGCGTCCTCGCCGCGGGTCATGAGCCACTTTCCGTCGGGAGAGACCCCGACGAAACTCGTCTTGTCGCCGCTCAAAACCCTGGGCTCGCCGCCGTCGATGTACTGCTCGTAGACGCGTTCCGGTCCGTCCGGCTCAGCCGCCTCGTAGATCACGCGCTTGCCGTCGGGATGGAAACGAACGTTCCCGTTGGGGACCGGCGTGAAGCGCGGGATGATCTTCTCCTGACCGGCGCCCACCGGGATGAGCACGAGATAGTGCTTGGGAAGCTTCCGGCAGACGAGAATCCACTTTCCGTCAGGAGAGAACTCGCCGGCGGACCCTTCACCGAGACGCACGGCGGGAGAGCCGTCGGTCCGGCGATAGTAGGCTCCCTGCGTCGCGCTTCCGGGGTCGCCGCGATCGCCGAAGACGAGGAGCTTTCCATCCTTCGAGAGATCGGTCGGGACCGACTGATCGAGCCAGCTCAGGTTTCGCTCCCTCGCTTCACCTGCAAGGGCGCCAAGCATGGAGTAGCCATAAGAGACGTTCTCGAGCAGCATCCGGCCGTCCGCCGCGAGGTCATGCAGGACAAAGGACCCCGGCAGCGTCGCCACGACCCGATCCCGGCCCCTCAGATTCGTGGCATGGATTTCCGTCGACTGCACGCGCAATACGTTCGGCGCCTTGCTCCACCAGATCTCGTCGCCCGTGGCGGACCAGCAGGGCACCCCGGGAACGTCGACGACGTCGACGACCGTGCGCAGGGCCCCGTTGCGATCCACGACGAAGAGCTTCCCCCCCTCTCTGAAGTTCGTGAAGGCCACCAGCTGGCCGTTCGGAGAGACCCTCGGTCCGGAGAGAAAGTCGGTCGCCTTGTACAGGGTCTTTCCGATCGGGTACTCGACGCGCCATTCGCCGTCCACGATGTGGATGACGGCCATCTCTTTTCCGTCCGGACTCCAGTCGGCGCCCCAGACGTTTTCGAGGATGGGCCGTGGTCCTCCGCCCGTCAGCGAGGCTTCGGCGAGGGTTCCGGCTTCCTGAGCCATCGGATTCTTGGCGAGATTGATCGCCATCTGCCCGCTCTTCGAGATCGAGAAGATGTCGGCCGGCGGAAGACCCAGCGAGCGGGGATCGAGGCTTCCTACCCGAGTCGAGAAAATTTCGGCCGGCTTCAGGTCGTCGCCGGCACCGAACATCGAGTAGACGATCGTCTGGCCGTCGGGGGCGAAGCGCGCTCGCCAGATCGCTCCCTGCTGAAAGGTCACGTTCTCGAAGCGCGGCTCGGGAGCGTGTCTCGGTCGGACGCCTACGAACGCGACGATGGCCGCCGCCAGAGCCGCCGCGACCGCCCAGGGGATCCAGCGCGCGAATCCTCTCGCGCCAGGCTCCGCAATGATCGAACCCGAGTGGGCCTCGGAGAGATGACCGAGAACGGTCGCCAGGTCCCTGGCGAGATCCCGCGTCGACACGTAGCGGTCCTGAGGCTCCTTGGCGAGGCACCGCTCGACGATCCAGCGTAGCGGCGGAGGCGTGAGGGGACTGAGCGTCGCGATCGCCTCGGGCTCCTCGTTGAGGATCGCGGCCAGCGTATCGACGGCGGTCTTCCTCTGGAACGCCCGCTTCCCCGTCGCCATCTCGTACAGAATCGAGCCGAAGGAGAACTGGTCCGACCGGAAGTCCACCGCCTGACCGCTCGCCTGCTCCGGCGACATGTAGCCGACCGTCC
>Ga0335069_10010129_pt1 | contig 13372 bp, 11 predicted proteins | sample Lox_Sample_11_FD_206714 | JGI IMG/M metagenome (GOLD analysis project Ga0335069, IMG submission 206714) | Soil microbial communities from Loxahatchee National Wildlife Refuge, Florida, United States - Lox_Sample_1.1 | ecosystem: Environmental > Terrestrial > Soil > Wetlands | place: USA... | reverse complement strand
TGCTGGCCAACCGCTCCTTCGGCGGCGCCCAGGTCTCACGCACCTTCTACGCTCGCGGCCAGACCGGGCAGCAGCTCCTGCTGGGCGCCTACCAGGCCTTGTGCCGGCAGATCGGCCTCGGCACGGTGAAGATGTTCCCGCGCACCGAGATGCTCGACCTGGTGGTCATTAACGGCCACGCCAAGGGCATTGTCGTCCGCAACCTGATCACGGGCGAAGTTTCCTCGCATGCCGGCGACGCGGTCGTACTGGCTACCGGCGGCTACGGCAACGTGTTCTTCCTGTCCACGAATGCCAAGGGCTGCAACGTCACCGCTACCTGGCGGGCCTACAAGAAAGGCGCCTTCTTTGCCAATCCCTGCTACACGCAGATCCACCCCACCTGCATCCCCGTCAGCGGCGAGCACCAGTCCAAGCTGACGCTCATGTCCGAGTCGCTGCGCAATGACGGGCGGGTCTGGGTGCCCAAGCGAAAGGAGGACTGCGGCAAACCGCCCAGCCAGATTCCCGAGCAGGACCGCGATTACTACCTGGAGCGCAAGTACCCCAGCTTCGGCAACCTCGCCCCGCGCGACATCTCCTCCCGCGCGGCCAAAGAGGCCTGCGACGCCGGCCACGGCGTGGGCCCCGGCGGCTACGGCGTGTATCTGGACTTCGCTGACAGCATCAAGCGCCTGGGCGAGAATGTCATCCGCGAGCGCTACGGCAACTTGTTCGAGATGTATGAGCGGATCACTGGGGAGGATGCTTACAAGCTGCCGATGCGCATCTACCCTGCCGTACATTACACGATGGGCGGCACGTGGGTGGACTACAACCTCATGACTACACTGCCCGGCCTGTTCGTGCTCGGCGAGGCCAACTTCTCCGACCACGGCGCCAACCGCCTCGGCGCCAGCGCGCTGATGCAGGGGCTGGCCGACGGCTACTTCGTCCTGCCCTACACCATCGGGGACTACTTCGCCACGGCGAAGCAGCCCAAGCCGTCCACCAGCCATGCGGAGTTCAAAAAGGCCGAGGCCGACGTATCCGCCTTCACCAAGCGCCTGCTTTCCATTAAGGGCAAGCGCACGCCGACTTCGCTGCACCGCGAGCTGGGCAAGCTGCTGTGGGAGAAATGCGGCATGGCGCGCAACGAGGCCGGCTTGAAAGAGGCCCTCAAACGCATCCCCGAGCTGCGCGCCGAGTTCTGGAAGAACCTCAACGTCACCGGCGAAAGCGGCGAGCTCAACCAGAGCCTCGAATACGCTGGGCGCGTGGCTGACTTCATGGAGTTCGCTGAACTGCTCTGCCTGGACGCCCTGGACCGCCGCGAATCCTGCGGCGGCCACTTCCGCGAGGAATTTCAAACGCCGGACGGCGAGGCCCAGCGCGACGACGAGCACTTCGCCTATGTGTCGGCTTGGGAATACCAGGGCCCGGACAAACCGCCGGTCATGCACAAGGAGCCGCTCGTCTATGAAGAAGTTCACATGAGCACTCGCAGCTACAAATGAGAGCGTGCTTGGAGAATGGCCGTTTGGGAGGGCGACCGTCGCCGCGAGCCCTGACTTTGCCTTTTTCCAGGGGATATTTGGGCTCGCGGGGACGCTCGCCCTCCCTTGCTCAGTCCCACTGACCCGAATGAATCTCACCCTTAAAGTCTGGCGGCAAAAGAACGCAAACGCTCCTGGGCGGTTCGAGACCTACCAGGCCCGCGACGTCCTACCGGACATGTCGTTCCTGGAAATGCTCGACGTTATTAACGAAGACCTCCTGGGCCGCGGCGAGGAGCCGATTGCCTTTGATTCCGATTGCCGGGAAGGCATTTGCGGCATGTGCTCGCTCGTCATCAATGGCATCCCGCACGGCGGCCACCGCGGCACCGCCACCTGCCAGCTTCACATGCGCCATTTCAACGACGGCGAGACGATCACCATCGAGCCCTGGCGGGCCAAGGCCTTCCCCATCGTCAAGGACCTCGTCACCAACCGCGGCGCCTTCGACCGCATCATCCAGGCCGGCGGGTTCGTCTCCGTGAACACCGGCGGCACGCCCGACGGCAATGCCATCCCGGTGCCCAAGACCACCGCGGATAAGTCCATGGACGCCGCAGCGTGCATCGGCTGCGGCGCCTGCGTGGCCGTCTGCAAAAATGCCTCGGCCATGCTTTTCGTCGCCGCCAAGGTCTCCCATCTCAACCTCCTGCCCCAGGGCAAGGCCGAGAAAGACCGCCGTGTGCTGAACATGGTGCGCCAGATGGACCACGAAGGCTTCGGCAACTGCACCGTGACCGGTTCCTGTGAAGCCGTTTGCCCGAAGGAGATCAGCCTCAGCTTCATCGCCAAAATGAACCGGGACTACGGCACGGCGACCCTCAAGGGCGGTTAATCCCGTCCCTTCACCAGTTTAAGCTTCTCAAACCGGGCCGCTTCCCGGCATTGTCTCTTACGCAGTATGTATCGGGACAAGAAAGTGGTCGTGGTCATGCCGGCCTACAATGCTGCCAGGACCCTCCGCCAGACCTACGCCGAGGTCCGCGACCAGCAGGTCGTGGACTCCATCATCCTGGTGGACGACCGCAGCCGCGACGAGACGGTGGCCATCGCCCGCGCGCTTGAAGGCGTGCAGGTGCACGTCCACGAGGTCAACCGGGGCTACGGCGGAAACCAGAAGACCTGCTACCGGTTGGCACTGGAGGCCGGCGCGGACATCGTCATCATGATCCATCCCGATTACCAGTACACGCCGAAGCTGATCCCCGCGATGGTCTCGATCATCGGCAATGGCCTGCACCCGTGCGTGCTGGGCAGCCGCATCCTGGGCGGCTACGCCTTGCGCGGCGGCATGCCCTTCTGGAAATACGTCTCCAACCGCTGCCTGACCCTGGCCGAGAACCTCCTCCTGCGGGCTAAGCTTTCGGAATACCACACCGGCTACCGCGCCTTCTCGCGCGCCATTCTGGAAAAGCTGGACCTCGCCCGGAACTCCGATGACTTCGTGTTCGACAACCAGATGCTGGCCCAAATCCTTTGGCACGGATTCACCATCGCCGAAGTAAGCTGCCCGACGAAGTATTTCCCCGAGGCCTCCTCCATCAACCTGCGCCGGAGCATCAAATATGGTTTAGGCTGCCTGGCAACCGGCGCCGCTTACCGCCTGGCCAAGATGGGCCTGAAAACCTCGAAGCTGTTTCCCGGGCCGGCACCCACAAAGCAACAGCCGGCGTCAGGCGACTCTGTCCCGGCAAGGTGAGTCGCCCGACGCCGGCTGCGGCGTGGACGGGAGGACGTTACTTGGCGGCGCCCAGGCGCAGGGCCAGGCGGGACTTCTTGCGGTTAGCCGTCGCGCGGTGCACGACGCCTGACTTGACCGCTTTGTCGAAAGCCGAACTGAGCTGGCGCAACGATTGGGCCGCCTCCTCCTTCTTGCCGGTCTGCAGCAGTTGCAGATAGCCCCGTTCCAGGGTGTGCAGGCGCGAGTGGACCCCGCGGTTATGCGATTGCTTTCGGGCGCTGTTCCGCATGCGCCGCTCGGCTGACTTCGTATTCGGCATAAATCAATGGTCGTTCAATAGCTTCGAGCCGAGCAGCTTACGGCAAAGGCGCCGCTTGTCAACGCGGCCATGGCGCAGACATGTCAAGGATTTAAATGTTGAAATTACCCCTTGATATTCCGCCCCCACAGGCCAATACTTTGCCCTTAGTTAGATACCTTGGTCAGTCCATGGCATGGTAAATCTTCAGGTGAACTCGGTTCAATGATGATTTGAAACCCGGCAGGCGGGAACAGTCTGGAGCAAGCAAGAGTTAGTCTAAGTAGATTGTAGTTATATCGCATGAGCGCAAAGTTGTTTGTAGGGAACCTTTCCTTCAGCATCACAGAAAATGACCTCCAGGACGCCTTCGCGGCGCACGGCACGGTCATCGAAGCCAACCTGATGATGGACCGGGCCACCGGACGCCCGCGGGGATTTGCCTTCGTCACCATGGGTTCCCCCGAGGAGGCACAGAAGGCCATTACCGCTATGAACGGGAAAGAGTTGGGAGGGCGCACGTTGACCGTCAATATCGCCCGGCCGCGCGAAGAGCGCCCGGCAGGTGGCGGCGGCGGACGTAACTTCGGCGGACGCGGCGGCGGCGGTCGCGACCGCTACTAGTCCCCGGAGAGCAGATTTGGCGAGGCCCGGTCCTCCGGGCCTCGCCCCCTTTTGTACCCGCTCGGCCCTGGCCGGTGCTGCCAGGCCCTTCTTGCCGGGCTCAGAGTCCTATCACGACCGCTTTCGTCTCCGTATAGAGGTTCAGCACCTCACGACCCATCTCGCGGCCCCAGCCTGATTCCTTGTAGCCGCCAAAGGGCAGCGCGGCATCAAACACGTTGTAGCAGTTGATCCACACCGTCCCTGCCTTCAGCGCCGCCGCAACCCGATGGGCCTTGCCGATGTCCCGCGTCCAGATGCCCGCCGCCAGCCCGTAGTTAGTCTGGTTCGCGCGGGCGACCAGGTCCTCCGGCTTGCTGAAAGCTTCGGCCACCACTACCGGCCCGAAGATTTCCTCGCGGACGATGCTCATTTCCGGCCGCGTGTCCTTCACGACCGTCGGCTGCACGAAGTAGCCCCGGACCCCCTTGCGCGTGCCGCCGGTCAGGTAACAGGCGCCCTCCTGTTTGCCCTGGTTCATATAGCGGGTGACCCGCTCCAACTGCTCCTGCGAGACTAAAGGTCCCATCTCGGTGCCCGCCTCCAGGCCCGGCCCCAGTCTGATCTTCTTCGCGCGCGCGGTCACGCCGGCCACGACCTCGTCGAACACGTCGCGTTCCACCATCAACCGCGAGCCGGCGCAGCAGCACTGGCCGTGATTGAAGAAGATCGCGTTCGCGGCTCCGGCGATGGCGGTCTCGAGGTTCCCCGCATCTTTGAAGACAATGTTGGGCGATTTGCCCCCCAGCTCCAGGCTGACCTTCTTCAGGTTGCCGGCCGCGGCGCGCACGATGGTCTTGCCGACCTCCGTTGAGCCGGTAAACGCGACCTTATCCACCTCCTCGTGAGCTGCCAGCGGGGCGCCGGCGGTCTCGCCAAAGCCGCAGACGATGTTAACGACGCCATCGGGCAGGCCTGCCTCGAGCATCAGCTCGCCCAGGCGCAAGGCCGAAAGCGGCGTCTGTTCCGCCGGCTTGAGCACCACGCAATTGCCGCTGGCCAGCGCCGGGCCCAGCTTCCACGCCGCCATCAGCAAGGGGAAATTCCACGGAATGATCTGCCCCACGACCCCGACCGGCTCGCGGAGCGTGAACGCGTGATACCTCGCGCCGGGCGCATAGGGGACGCTGATCGGAATGGTGTTGCCTTCGATCTTCGTCGCCCAGCCCGCCATGTATTGGAACAGATCGGCCGCCAGGGGCACGTCCGCCACGCGCGCCACGGCCCGCGGCTTGCCATTATCGAGCGACTCCAACTCCGCCAGCTCATCCGCGTGCTGCAGGATCAGCTCGCCGATGCGCCAGACCAGCTTGCCGCGTTCGCTGGGCGTCATCCGCCGCCAGGGCCCATCGTCGAAGGCCTTTCGGGCTGCGCGCACGGCCCGGTGGATGTCTTCGCCCGCGCTGTCCGGGACCCGGGCAATGACGCTGGCGTCGGCGGGATTGAAGACCTCGAAGGTCTTGCCGGAGGCGGCGGCCACCCACTCGCCAGCGATGAGGTTGTGCTTGGGCTTGGCGAGCCACGCGGCCAGCTCCGGCCGCAGGGCCGCCCTGGCGCCGCCGGGAGGGCGGTGGCCGTTGCCGTCGAAAGCTTGCGAACGCGCCCGGCTGTGGCGGCGCGCGCGCTGTTTGGGTTGCTCATGGACGCTAGTAGTTCTCATAACATCAAAGGAGGAAAGTGTCTCTTGCACGGAGGCATGGTTACCGGCCATAAACTAGGCCCCAGAGGTTCAAACCGCAAATGTGTGCGCAAGTTCCAGCCGGGCACGGTTCGAGGTTGCCCGGCGCCCCGCGCCCTCCGGCGCCTGTCCGGAGAACGCGCTTACCGCCGCAGAAACTCGCTATAGAACGTCACACCTGAAAGCACGAAGCCGATGGCCGTGATGATCTGACGCACCCGCGCCGGAGCGATGCGCTGCGAGTAGTGGGACCCCAGGAAGTAGCCGGCCAGGGCGCCCAGGGTCAGCACGCCCGCTTTGGGCCAATGGATGAGCCCGCTGGAGATGAACCACACGGCAGCTACCAGGTTAATCAGCGAGGCCAGCACCGTCTTGAGCGTGTTCATCTCGTAGATGTTGCCCAGGCCGATAAAGCCCAGCGACGCCAGCATCAGGATGCCGATACCCGCGCCGAAGTAACCGCCATAGACTGCCACCGCCAACTGGAACGCAATGGCGCCCCAGACGGCGCTTTGCCCGCGGGCCGAATCCGGCGGCGCGTCTGCCCCCGCGAAGCGGCGGACCACGCCCTGCGCCAGGAAGAGCAGCGTCGCGAACAGGATCAGGAACGGGACCAGCTTCGAAAACGTCCGGTCGCTGGTGCGGGTGAGCAGGAAGGCGCCAAAGCCGCCGCCCACCAGGCTCACGGGCACAAACCGCCACAGCCAGCGCTTCACCGGGCCGAGGTGCTTGCGGTAGCCGTAGATGCCGCCCGAAGTGCCCACCACCAGGGCCAGGGTGCTCGTGGCATTCGCCACCACGGGCGCCGTCCCGAACAGCAGCAGCGTCGGGAATGTCACCAGCGTGCCGCCCCCGGCGACGGCGTTGATCGCGCCGCCCGCCACGCCTGCCGCCAGCAATCCCAGTATCTCTATCAATGACATGTGCCGCGAGGTGAATTAGTCTACAGAAGTCAGCGTCAGAGTTGAAGCAGCGGAAGGCCCGGCGGAAACACCTCCGTAGGTGCGGGGGCGCCGGGCCTCGCACGCGGCCGCCGGCGGGCTGGCTGCCGCACGCCAAACAAGGCCCGCAATGGAAATCTCATGAAAGCAAGCAGAGTCATCTTCGCAACCGTGCTCCTCACCGCCGTTGCCTGCGCCTCGCTCGCCCGGGCGGCCGAGCCGACCCTCAAAGTGGGCGACCCCGCTCCCAGGCTGCTCACCGGCAAATGGGTCCAAGGCGAACCGGTCAATGATTTCGAGAAGGGCAAGGCCTACCTCGTCGAGTTCTGGGCCACGTGGTGCGGCCCCTGCCGCGCCTCCATTCCCCACGTGAATGAACTCTACCAGAAGTACAAGGACAAAGGCCTGGTCGTCATCGGCCAAAACTGCTGGGAACGCGACGATAAGCTGGTCGCCCCCTTCGTCAATAAGATGGGCGACAAAATGACCTATCGCGTGGCCCTGGACGACAAGTCCACCGACTCCAAGGGCGCCATGGCCAAGGCCTGGATGGCCGCCGCCGGCCGCCGGGGCATTCCCAGCGCCTTCCTGGTGGATACCAAAGGCCGCATCGCCTGGATCGGCCATCCCATGCAGTTGAAGGACTCGATCATCGAGGACGCGCTTGCGGGGAAAACCGAGGTAAGCAAGGCGGATTAGTGCGGCGCACGCAGGGGCCGGCGCAGAGACGGCAGGCCCGAAAAGCCCCTACGCCCTTCGAAGGCTCATCGAAAGCCCTTCGAAGCCTGTTCGTATGCCCTCCGTCACATCACGCGTGCCACGCGCCGGCGCCCCGCTCCCGCTACGCCAGACCCTACAGCCCGAACCGTTGCTTGAGCTGTTCCATCGCGGGCAGCGGCGGCGGCTGGTCATAGGTCACCTTGCCCAGGTCATTGGTAACGCCCGGTTCGGCCACCAGCCAGGTCTGCATTCGCCACGTCCAGCTAGCGGAACCCATGGGGATGATGCGCTGCACGTCCACGCGCCGCGGCGGCACGTCGGCAAACGAAAACCGGCCCTGGGCGTCGGTGACAGTCTGGGCTTGGAAATTCATCTGCGGCTCCCCGCGCTGCCAGTCGGCGGGCAGAGTCAAGCCCAGCCTGACGCCCGCGGCCGGCGTGCCGTTCGTGTAGGTCAATGTGCCGCGCAGGGCCGCCCAGGGCTTGAGCCGCACCTTGAAGCCGTCCCCTCCGCGCTGGGCGGCTTCCTCGGCCCAACCCGCCGGATGCGCCACAAAGAGCTTCTGCCCGTGCGCCCGCGCCTGGAAGGCGAACTTCCCGTCTTTCCCGGTGGTCTGCTGGTTGGCCTCGTCCCCATTACTTATAAGCGCCCTGCCGGTGAGCCCGTATTGCTCCTGGCTTGCCGCGAAGATCACCGTCGCCCCTTGTGCGGGTTCGCCGCCGGGGAGCAGGACCACGCCGCTCGGGCCTTCACCGCGCGAAAGGCGGATCACCAGGCCTGGGGTATTGGTTGGCATCGGGTCCGTCTCGAATGCCAGGTATCCATCCGCCTCGACCCGCAGCATGGGCATGCTGGTCAACCGGACGAACTCGACGGAGAACGACCCGTTGGAGGCGATTTCCGATTGGGCGAAACGCCAGAACGGCCGCTCGTTCCACGACACCACCTTCCCGCCGAACGCCTCGGCGACCTGGTTGAGGATAGGCTTCCCCGGCTTCGGCCCTCTGGACACGAGAGGCTTGTATCCGGGAGTGATTCGGGCGCCCGCAATGGGCTGGCCCGTCTTATCATCCACCACCTGACCGGCCAGCACGATCGGCCGCGGCCCGCTCTTCTCGGCGCCGGCCAGCGGGCGGCTCTCGGGCTTGTCTTGCGGCGGCAGTTGGCCGTTGCCGTTCCAACCGTACTCCTCGCGCCTATCGCTTCGTTCGATAACCACCAGCAGGTCGGTCTTGTCCTCTTGGATCAACCCTGTCAGCTCAACGGAATTCCAGGGACTCAGGCTTTGATTCACACCCGACAACCGCCAGCCGTTTTGCCCCACGGATACTTCGACCACGCCGTTGAATAACCCATCGAAACTGAAGGCGCCGGCGTCGTCCACCCTCATGGATTCCGAGTCCCACACGGAACCGTAGCTGATGGTCACGGATACTCCCTTGGGCAAAGGCTCCCCGTATCGCGTTTGCACTCGGCCCGCCAGGCGCAACCCGGGCACTACCTCCTGGTCGCCGATGTCCGCGGCCTCGCCGTGGTTGCCGGTCTGGGCCAGGACCGGCGGCAGCGAGCCGTAGGGCTTGAGCGAATTCAGCAGGCCGCTGAAATACCAGGCCGTGTTCGGCGGAAGATGATTGAAGACAAACGCGCCATCGCTGCCGGTCCTGGCTTCGTAATGCCCGGGAAAGAGGTCGGAACTTCGCTCTTTTCCGCACACGCCCACTTTCACGCCGGCCAGGGGCATGCCGTCTTTCAAGACTCGGCCCCGCAAGGCCGCACCTACGCCAAGGGGAATCTCATTCACACCGTTCGTGGGCTCCAGCCACACACCTACCGGCGCCAGCCCGGCGGCGTGCACGTCCACTTGGAGCCGAATGAATGGCTGGTCCCGCGCAAAAGTGAACTCGCCCTTGCCATCCGATATCGCTTGCTCGGGGAAACCGCTCGACCCGCCAAAACTCATCGAGCCCGGCGTCTCCGAAAACCCGTTCAGCTCGACCGCGGCCCAGCTCACCGGCTTGCCGTCCGGCCCGATCAGACGCGCCTTCACCGCGTATCTTCCCGGCTTGCCCGGCTCGACCGCCGGCGCGAGCCGCACCCGGATAGGGTCGGACTTCGCGTCAACCCCGCCGTAGGGGAACGCGTCGAACCCCTCGGCGGCCACGAGCAGCCGATACAGCTTGTTGTCGGGCAGAGGCGGCAACGTGAAGCGGCCGTCCGGGCCGGTCCTGGCTTCGGTGCCCACCGGCGGGCCATCGGTAACGGACTCGCGGTAGCTGGTATTGAATCCTCTCACGCCGATCACCCGCACCAAAGCCCCCGGGACAGGCTTGCCGTCCTTGCCCTGCACCAGGCCCTCGGCGCGGGCCGGCTCACCCGAGCGCGGACGCAGGTCGGGATAGGGGCTTTTCAGCGGCGGCACGGTGTCCGGCAGGCGCGCCGCCCCCACGGGACCCACCGTCATCGCAGCCACCATTAGCCCCGCCGGCTTTCGGTCTGACTTCAAGGAGAGCGCGCGGACCTCTTTCTCGGGCGCCGGGTTCGTCAGCACGAAATGGAACAGGCGTATATAGTCGTCGGTCGTCGCAGCGGGCGAACACTGGGAGCGCCACGCTTCATGGGCGCCCGGGTCCAGCAATGGGCGGTCGGCTTTGTGCCACGGACCGAACCAGTTCCGCACCTGGCAGCCGTAACGCACCGGGAACACGGAATCCGAGCCATCCGCGTACTTGAGCCGGATGCGGGCGATGCTATTGCTGTCGGCGGTGCTTGAATGCGACCCGGCCAGCACGTGCAATAACTCGAAACGCTGCCCGACGGGGACATCGAAGACATTGGTCCGTCCCGGGTGGCTGCGTTGCGCGGGCGTGGTTCCATAGAGCAGGATTATGCCGTCAATCTGAAACGGCGTCCCATCCAGCACCTGCCGGCCCCGGGGCAGCAACCAGTCCACCTGGATGTTCTCGAAGGGCGAAGGACCGACAAACGGCTTCAGGTCGAGGGTAAACGGCTCCGCGGCGGCTCCTGCGGGCAGCACGCCCAACGTAAGCACGGCGCCGCCGAGCAAGAACCCGAGCCTCTGAAAAACCTGCATACGCAGGTCAGGTTGTGACCCCTGCCGCGCCCCGTCAACAGATTCCGCCTGCGCCAACGCCATCTGGCTGAATCCCGTGCTTCTGCGCCGCAGCGCTCCCGCCTTTTGCCTCGCCGGGCAATTCGTGCTAAACCTCGGGAATGAACCGTGGTTGTGTGCTAACGGCGTTGCTGGCCGGTTGCTGCGGCGCTGCCGCCGCCGATTGGCCCCAGTGGCGCGGACCCAACCGCGACGGCATCTCCGCCGAGACTGTCCGCACGAACTGGCCCGCCGCGGGCCCGGCAACCCTCTGGCGCGCCGCGGTCGGCACCGGCTTTTCCGGCGTGTCCATCAGTCGGGGCCGCGCCTGCACCCTCGGCAATACCGCCAACCACGACACGGCCTGGTGCCTGGATGCCCTCAGCGGCAAGGCACTCTGGAAGCACACCTACCCCTCTGAACTCGGCCCGCAATACTACGAGGGCGGCCCGGGCTCCACTCCCACTGTGGACGGCGACCGGCTGTTCACTATCAGCAAGTGGGGGGACGTGTTCTGCCTGGACGCGGTCAGCGGCAAGGTCGTCTGGCACCGCGACCTGCGCCAGGACGGGATCAAGCCCAACCGTTGGGGATTCGCCGGCTCGCCGCTCGTCTGGCACGACCTGGTCATCCTCAACGCCGGCAGCGCCGGCACGGCCCTGGACCGCGCCACGGGCCGGCTGGCCTGGTGCAACGGAACCAACGCCGCCGGTTATGCCAGCCCTGTGCTCTTTCGCTGCGACGGGCGCGACCTCGTGCTGATTTTCGCCGCCAAGCACCTCGTCGCGCTCGATCCTCGCAATGGCAACGCGCTCTGGCAGCAGCTCTGGGAAACGGGTTGGGACACGAATAACCCCGACCCGCTCGTTCAAAGCAACCGGGTGTTCATCTCGAGTTTCAGCCGCGGCTGTGCGCTGTTGGCGGTGGAGAACGGGACGCCCCGGCTCCTCTACGACAGCAAGGTCCTGTTCAATAATCTAAGCCCGGGCGTGCGGCTGGGCGAATACTTGTATGCCTTCAGCGGCGAGGCCCACATGGACACGGATTTGCGCTGCATCCATCTTCCGACAGGCGAGTTGAAATGGGCGCGCAAAGACCCGACCTTCGGCTCGTTGCTTTGCGCCGGGGGCAAGCTGATCGTGCTTTCCGAGAAGGGCGAGCTGATGGTCGCCGCTGCCTCGCCCGCCGGCCTGCAGCCGCTGGCCCGCGCCAAGGTGCTCAGCGGTGTCTGCTGGACCCCGCCGGCCCTCGCGAATGGACTGCTCTATGTGCGCAACGCCAAAGGCGAGCTGCGCTGCCTGGATTTGAGATAGAGCGGCTGGCTCGGGCCGGGCAATGCCACCGAGTAGGAGCGTAAGCCTCCGGCTTGCGCCCGTCCCGGCAAGCTTCCAGCTTGTCGCGTGCACGCCTGCGCGGCGCCAACCTGGAAGCTTGGCGGGACTAGAGCAAGCCGGAGGCTTACGCTACTACAGAATGGCGGCAGTCGTGAGGTGCGCGCCGCCGGCACTGCCCAATCGTAATTGACTTGCGGCGGCTGGCCGGCCATCGGCAAGCTCCGAGCCATGTTTACGGGCATTGTCGAAGAAGCCGGCTCAATCGAGCGGATCAAACCGGGCGCCCACTCCATCCAGCTTACGGTGCGCGCGGCGGTCTGCGGGCGCGGCCTGAAGGCCGGCGCCAGTCTAGCCGTCAACGGCTGCTGCCTGACCGTGGTGAAACTGGCCGCGCGCGGCAAGTTCCGCCTCGCGCAGTTCGACCTGCTCAAAGAGACGTGGACCCGGACTAACCTGCAGTTCGCCCAACCCGGTGCGCTGGTGAACCTGGAGCGCCCCCTGCGCGCGGACGGCAACCTGGGCGGCCATTTCGTCACCGGCCACATTGACGGCGTGGGCCGGATCACGCGCTGGGAGCGAGCGGGAAAGGATCACGTCCTGGACATCAGCGCCCCGCCCGAGGTGATGCGTTACGTGGTGTTTAAGGGCTCCATGGCGGTGGACGGCATCAGCCTCACCGTCGCCGGGGTCACGCGGAACGGCTTCCGGATATGGATCATCCCGCACACGTACGAGGTCACGGCGCTGCGCGAACGGAAGGTAGGCGACGCGGTGAACCTGGAGGCGGACCTGATCGGCAAATACGTGGAGAAGTTCGTCAGCGCCCGGGCGCGGCGCTAGCCTGGACGCTTCCGGGCCGCCAGGCGCTCAGAACAACCAGAGGAAGTACCAGTGCCGCTTGTGCGGGGTTTCGGCCGTGGGCACCTTCTTGGGCTTGTTTTCGGCCTTCGCCATCGAAACGGGCTCGATCTCCGTCACCCGGCCGCGCTGGATCATGTGGTCCGCCCCGGTCGCATCTTTATAACGATAGACGTTGCCGTCGAGCGTCGGCTTGTTGGCGGCGGTGATCTGGGTGCCGTTGTTGAGCTTAATGACGTATTGGCTGGCGCAGCCGCTGAGCAGCAGCAGGGCCGCCAGGAGCGGCAGAATGAGCTTGCCCGGACAGCAGCATGGTGCGACGCCTCGGGCCTTTGCGTACAACGTATCCACAGGACAATTCAACCACTGCCAGCCACCGAGGGCAAGCGGCAAGCCTGGTGGGAAACCTCGGCGCTCCTCCTTGACTGTGGCGCAGACGTGCTATGTTAACCTGTTACCGTTCCAATAAGAGGCACGGCATTACCGGACTGGCAAATATCAATAACAGGAAAACTATGGCATACGAACTACCGCCGCTTCCTTATCCGAAGGAAG
>Ga0335069_10010128_pt1 | contig 13373 bp, 6 predicted proteins | sample Lox_Sample_11_FD_206714 | JGI IMG/M metagenome (GOLD analysis project Ga0335069, IMG submission 206714) | Soil microbial communities from Loxahatchee National Wildlife Refuge, Florida, United States - Lox_Sample_1.1 | ecosystem: Environmental > Terrestrial > Soil > Wetlands | place: USA: Florida... | reverse complement strand
GCGTGTTCGGACTACCGGGGCACGGCGATGCTGGACCTGCTGCGCGCGACCGAGTACTCCTACCTGGACGAGGGCGGCCACATCTACCTGGACTACGCCGGCGCTGGCCTGCCGGCCCGGGCGCAGCTGGCCGCGCACGCCGAGCGGATCCAGGGCGGGTGCTTCGGCAACCCGCACTCGGAGAACCCGGCCTCGGCCGCCTCGACCGAGCTGATCGAGGCCGCTCGGGCCGCGGTGCTGGCGCACTTCAACGCGCCGCCGGAGGAGTACGCGGCGATCTTCACCCCGAACGCCACCGGCGCGTGCCGGCTGATCGGCGAGGCCTACCCGTTCGGTCCGCGGACCCCGCTGGTCCTGACGGCCGACAACCACAACTCCGTCAACGGCCTGCGCGAGTTCGCCCGCGCGCGCGGCGCGGCCACCCGCTACGTCCCGTTCGGCTCGTCCGAGCTGCGGGTCGACGACGACACGGTCCACCACGCCCTGACCCGCCCCCGGCCCGGCCGGCTGGGCGCCCGGCGGCGGCGCGGGCTGCTGGCCTACCCGGCGCAGAGCAACTTCAGCGGGGTGCAGCACCAGCTGGCCTGGATCGAGACGGCCCACGACCTCGGCTATGACGTGCTGCTGGACGCGGCGGCGTACGTGCCGTCGAGCCGGCTGGACCTGTCGGCGGTCAAGCCCGACTTCGTGCCGGTCAGCTGGTACAAGGTGTTCGGCTACCCGACCGGCGTCGGCTGCCTGATCGCCCGCCGCCAGGCGCTGGGCCGCCTGGAGCGCCCCTGGTTCGCGGGCGGGTCGGTGTACCTGGCCACCGTGGCCGCCGGCTGGCATGCCCCGGCCCCCGGTGAGGCCCGGTTCGAGGACGGTACCGTCAGCTACTTGCAGATACCCGACGTGCAGACCGGGCTGGCCTGGGTCAACGGGATCGGGATGGACCTGATCCATCAGCGGGTCAGCTGCCTGGCCGGCTGGCTGCTGGGCGGGCTCGCCGGGCTGCGGCACGGCAACGGCGAGCCCATGGTGCGGATCTACGGGCCCGCCGGAACCCGCGACCGCGGCGGCACCGTCTCGTTCAACCTGCTCGACCCCGTCGGCCGCGTCATCGACGAGCGCGCGGTCGCGCGGGATACCGCCGCGGCCGGGATCTCGATCCGGACCGGCTGCTTCTGCAACCCCGGCGCCGTCGAGGGCGCGTTCGGATTGACCGAGGCAGACTGGCGCACAGCGCTGCGGGGACGCGCCCGGACCCTGGATGAGTACATCGACCTGCTCGGCCTGCCCAGCGGCGGGGCGCTGCGCGCTTCGGTGGGCCTGGCCTCCAACATCGGCGATGTCGAGCGGTTCGTCGCGTTCGTAGAGACAACCTACACCGATCGCATGGTCGGCACTGACGGCCTGGCTCCCCGGCAGGGCTGCTTAACCGGCGCGTACCACTCAACCTCGATCACCCCCGCCCGCGCGCGAAGGTCCGCGATCAGCCGGACCGCCAGCTAGCCGCGGCGACCGGCAAAAGATAGGAGTAACCCGATGGCCAAGGTGGCCTCTGCCCGAGCGGTCGGCCAACCAGCCGCTGCGATCGGCACGGATGTGATCTACCGCAAGTTGTTCGACTCGTTCAACCCGGGCCAGGACGGCCGGATCTCGCACTGGGAGGTGCTCACCCGCCTGCAGCGCTCCGGCCTGCAGCCCGACGACCCGCGTATCGCCGAGGCCCTGGCCGGCCTGAAGGCGGCCGACGGTGCCTCCAGGCAGATCGGCTTCCAGCAGTTCAAGGCGCTGGCGAAGCACAATAGCAGCCTGATCAGGCGCGCGGTCGAGGGCAACCTGGCGGTCCCGGATTTCTCCGCCCTGACCAGTGACATCGACCGGATGTACGCCGAGCTGATCCCGGTCAGGTCCGGAGCAGTAGCCGACTACATCCCGCAGCTGGCCCGGGTCGACCCGGAACAGCTGGCGATCGCCGTATGCACCGTCGACGGCCAGCGGTTCTCCGTCGGGGACGCCACCACCATGTTCTGCCTGCAGTCGGTGTCCAAGACCGTCAGCTACTGCCTGGCGCTGGACGAGCATGGCCCCGAGGGAGTGCACTGTCATGTGGGCCGGGAGCCGAGCGGCCGGTCGTTCAACGAGCTGGCGCTGAACCCGAAGGGCCTGCCGCACAACCCGATGGTCAACGCCGGGGCGATCATGACCGCCTCGCTGATCCGGCCTGATCTGGACATCGCCGACCGGTTCGATCATGTGGCCGCGACCTGGCGGCGGCTGACCGGCGGCGCCCGGATCGGGTTCAACAACGCCGTCTACCTGTCCGAACGGCAGACCGCCGACCGTAACTTCGCCCTGGGCTACTCGATGCGGGAAAGCGGCGCGTTCCGGCCCGGCACCGACCTGACCCAGACGCTGGAGTTCTACTTCCAGGGCTGCTCGATCGAGGTCGACGCGCAGATGCTGGCCGTCGCCGCGGCCTCGCTGGCCAACGCGGGCGTCTGCCCGCTGACCGAGGACCCAGTGTTCTCGGCCGGCACCGTGCAGTCCTGCCTGTCGCTGATGTCCTCCTGCGGCATGTACGACTTCTCCGGCGAGTTCGCGTTCACCATCGGCCTGCCCGCCAAGAGCGGCGTGTCCGGCGCGGTGATGCTGGTGATCCCGGGCCTGATGGGCATCTGCGTCTGGTCACCGCGACTGGATGAGCACGGCAACTCGGTGCGCGGCATCGAGTTCTGCCGCAAGCTGGCCGCCGCCTACAACGTGCACGTTTTCGACTCCCTGCACGCCGACCGCGGCCGGGCCGGCAAGCGCGACCCGCGGCGGAAGAAGAACCAGACCCAGATCGAGGGTGTGGTCGCGCTGACCTGGGCGGCCAGCCAGGGCGACCTGGACGAGGTCCGCGCCCTGCTCGCGGCCGGCGTCGACCCCGGCACCGCCGACTACGACGGCCGCACCCCGCTGCACCTGGCCGCCGCCGAAGGGCAGCTGGACGTGGTCCGGTACCTGCTCGCCGCCGGCGCCCACCCCCAGCCCGCGGACCGCTGGGGCGGAACTCCGCTGTCGGACGCCGAAGGCAACAGCCACACGCATGTAGCCGAGCTGATCCGCCAGGCGGCTCAGCCTGCAGAAAGGAAAGTCGCGATATGAGCGGCACCACGATAGCCACCTCCAAGGTAGGCGCCGTCCTGCTCGCAGACGGCTGGCACCGGATCATCCGGGGTTCGTTCTCGGTCGCCACGCTGAGATTCGGCGCCGAAGCCGACCCCGGCGTGCTCGGCTTCTGCTGCGAAGAGGCCGATATCGGCAGCCCTTACCGTCCTGCGGTCCTGGCCGGCCCGCTGAGCAGCGTCCTGGCCGTCCGGCAGGTCGCCTCGGCCCGCCAGACCCGCGAGCTGGGCCACGTGGCCGCCAGTCGCTGGGCCCGCTCGGTTCCTGAGGCGGTGGCGTAAGAGGGACCCGGTGCCCGCACCCGCCCCGGGTTCCCCGGACGGACCGCGGTGCGGGCCTGGCCTTTCCGGATGTGTGATACCAGATGAAGACGTCAACGCTACCCGCGGGGCCGGCCGGTGACCGCAGCACGGACTGGCTTGACCATGCCGCGTGCCGGCGCTCCGACCCCGAGCTGTTCTTCCCGGTTACCGATATCAGGGCGGCCCGGGCACAAGTTGAGGCGGCTAAGAAGGTGTGCCGCCACTGTCCAGTTAAAGGAATCTGCTTGAGCTGGGCGATGGATAACGGGCAGGAGGCCGGTATCTGGGGCGGTACGACGGAAGAGGAGCGGCGCCAGCTGCGTCAGCTGCGCCGCCGCCGCCGCATTCCAAGCTGGTCAGTGGCGTAGTCCGGACGCCTAAGCAGTCGTCCCGCCGATCTAAGGCCCGTCGGAAGCCGTGACAGGTCAGCTGACCGATGCGGTGCCCTGCCCCTTAGCCCGACAGTAGAAGTAATTCCGACTGAGAAAGCGAGTATTCATGTTCACGAATGCAGCCGATGTACTCCGGTTTATCGGCGACAACAAGGTGGAGTTCGTCGATGTCAGGTTCTGTGACCTGCCCGGGACGATGCAGCATTTCACCGTGCCAGCCGAGTCCTTCGATGAGAAGGTCTTCACCGACGGGCTGATGTTCGACGGGTCGTCGATCCGCGGGTTCCAGCAGATCCACGAGTCGGACATGCTGCTGCTGCCCGACCCGGCCACCGCCGTGCTGGACCCGTTCCGCCAGCACCCGACGCTGAACCTGACGTTCTTCGTGCACGACCCGCTGACCGGCCAGCCGTACAGCCGCGACCCGCGCAACATCGCCCGCAAGGCCCAGGATTTCCTGCGTGGCACGGGCATCGCGGACACCGTCTACTTCGGGCCGGAGGCCGAGTTCTACATCTTCGACTCGGCGCGCTTCGAGACCGGGCCGAACGCGGCCCACTATCACCTCGACTCCATCGAGGGCGCGTGGAATACGGGCCGGGAGGAGAACGGCGGCAACCTCGGCCACAAGCCGCGCTACAAGGGCGGCTACTTCCCGGTGCCGCCGATGGACCATTACACCGACCTGCGGTCGGAGATGGTGCGCAGCCTGATCCGGTCCGGGATCGAGGTGGAGATGCAGCACCACGAGGTCGGCACCGCCGGCCAGGCCGAGATCGACATCCGGTTCGCCCCGCTGCTGCAGATGGCCGACAACCTGATGCTCTACAAGTACGTCGTCAAGAGCGTGGCCCGGGCGGCCGGCAAGACGGTGACGTTCATGCCCAAGCCGCTGTTCGGCGACAACGGCAGCGGCATGCACTGCCACCAGAGCCTGTGGAAGGACGGTGCCCCGCTCTTCTACGACGAGCTCGGGTACGCCGGGCTGTCCGACATCGGCCGCTACTACGTGGGCGGGCTGCTCAAGCACGCGCCCTCGCTGCTGGCCTTCACCAACCCCACCGCGAACTCCTACCACCGGCTGGTCCCCGGCTTCGAGGCCCCGGTCAACCTGGTCTACTCCCAGCGCAACCGGTCCGCCGCCGTCCGGATCCCGATCACCGGCGCCAGCCCCAAGGCCAAGCGGCTGGAGTTCCGGGTTCCGGACCCGTCCGCCAACCCCTACCTGGCGTTCTCCGCGATGCTGATGGCGGGCATCGACGGCATCAAGAACAAGATCGAGCCGCCCGAGCCGGTAGACAAGGACCTGTACGAGCTGCCGCCCGACCAGGCGCTCGCCATCAACCAGGTGCCCGGGTCCCTCGATGAGGTGCTCGACACCCTAGAGGCCGATCACGCCTACCTGCTCGACGGCGGGGTGTTTACCCCGGACCTGATCCAGACCTGGCTGGACTACAAGCGGACCAGCGAGCTCGACCCGATCCGGCTCCGCCCCCACCCTCACGAGTTCGAGCTGTACTTTGACGCATAGCTAGGACACAGGGCCGTTGCCGCGGCGCGCGGTGACCTAGCGAGGCTCCGGAGCCGAGGACGTCAATGAGCAGGCTGCCGATCGAGTCGCTGGGCTGGGCTGCGGTGCACCCATCCGTAAGGGCCGGGGGATGCGGTGAGGGTGACAGCTATGGCACCGTCTCGACCATGAGCGCCAGCGTCGTGAGCCCGGTGTTCATCGGGCGTCACGACGAGATGGCGTCGCTGGCCGTGCTGCGAGGCCGGGCGCAGGCCCGCGAGCCGGCTTTCGCGCTCGTCGGCGGCGAGGCAGGGGTCGGCAAGACCCGGCTGGTCAGGGAGTTCTCGGCGCAAGCAGCCGAGGCCGGGTTCCTGGTGCTGACGGGCCAGTGCGTGGAACTCGGAGCCGAAGGCCTGCCGCTGGCTCCGCTGGTGGACGCGCTGCGCACGCTGACCCGCAGCTTGCCGCCCGAAGCGCTGGCCGGGGTGCTCGGGCCGGCCCGGCTGGGCCTGGCCCGGCTGCTGCCCGAACTCGCCCCCGCCGCGGGCACCGCTGGGACCGAGGTGGGCGGCGCGGGCGGGCTGGCCGGAGCGGACATGCAGAAGGCCCAGCTGCTGGAGATGGCCCTGGGGTTGCTGAACCGGCTCAGCGCGACCCGTCCGGTGGTGTTCGCGATCGAGGACCTGCACTGGGCCGACCAGTCCACGCTGGATCTGACCGCCTTCCTCGTCAGGTCGCTACGCGAGGCGCGGGTGCTGCTCCTGGCTACCTACCGCTCCGACGAGCTGCACCGGCGCCATCGGCTGCGGCCGCTGCTGACCGGCTGGGAGCGGATGCGGTCGGTCGACCACATCCAGCTGCGGCGCTTCGGCCGGGATGAGGTCACCGCCCAGCTCACGGCCATCCTCGGCGCTGCCCCGGCGCCTGGCGTGGCCGACGCCATCTTCGACCGCTCCGACGGAAACGCCTACCTGGTCGAAGAGCTGGCCGGGGCGCTACGCAGCGACGGTAACCTGCTCGGCCTGCCCCCGTCGCTGAAAGATGTGCTGCTCAGCCGGGTGGACGCGCTGAGCCCGGGCGCGCAGCGGCTGCTGCGCACCGCGTCGGTGTGCTGCGAGCAGGCCGTGCCGGACCGGCTGCTGGCGGAGGTGGCCGGGATCGGGGACAGCGAGTTCTTCTCGGGCCTGCGGGAGGCGGTGGAGAATCACCTGCTGCTGATCGACCCGCGACGGCACAGCTACGCGTTCCGGCACGCGTTGACCCGGGATGCCGTGTACGAGGACATGCTGCCGGGTGAGCGGGTGCGGTTGCACGCGGCCTACGGGGCCGCGCTGGCCCGCGACCCCACACTGGCGGGCGAGGGGGCGGCCATGGTGCCGTCCGCGCTGGCGTGCCACTGGTACGCGGCCCTGGACCTGCCCCGGGCGCTGCCCGCGGTGATCGACGCCGCGAGCCGCGCGATGGCCTCCTACGCCCCGGCGGAGGCGCTGCGTCAGCTGGAGCGTGCCCGGGAGATATGGCCGCAGGTACAGGACGCGCGGGAACGTACCGGCCTGGACGAGGCCGAGGTGAGCCGGCTCGCCGCTGAGGCCGCCTACCAGTGCGGGGCCCTGGAGCGGTCGAAATCCCTGCTCGCCGACGCCCTGGCCGGGCTGCCGGCCCGCTTCGACCCCGTTCGCCGCGCGCTGCTGCTGGAACGGTACGCGCTGACGCAGCGAGAATCGGGCTGGGCCGCGGAGGCGGTGGCCACGCTACGCGAGGCGCTGGCCCTGCTACCGGAAAGCCAGCCCAGCCGCGTCCGGGCGGTCGTGCTGGCCACGCTGGCCAGCACGCTGGCGCGCAGCTTCGACCTGGAGGAAGGCGCCCAGGTAGCCCAGCGGGCGGTGGCCGCCGCCGACGCGGCCGGCGCCAAGGACGTGAAGGCTGACGCCACCATCACCCTCGGCGTGGCCACCTCCTACCTCGGGCCGGCCGAGGCCGGCCTGGGTCCGCTCCGATCGGGGGTGGCGCTGGCGCTGGAGCTCGACATCCCGGCGACAGCGGTGCGCGGGTACATCAACCTGTCCGACGTCCTGGAGTTGCTGGGACGGCATCAGGAGGCGGCCCGGACGGCGAGCGAGGGATTTGAGCTCGCGGCGCGGGCCGGGCTGTCGCGCACGCACGGCCCCTACCTGATCAGCAACCAGGCCGAGTCGCTGATGAGGCTGGGCGAGTGGGCCGAGGTGGACGAGATGACCGTGCGGGCGCTGCGCGTGCTGCCCGAGGGGGTGTTCGGCGCCACCTTGCGGCTGCTGCGGGCTGAGCTCTGTGCCCTGCGCGGGCGCTATGACAACGCCGCGCGTGAGCTGCGGGACGCGCGCCGGGCCATCGGCGCCTCCAACGATGTCCAGTTCACCCAGCCCATGCGCTACGTCGACGCGCTGATCGCGCTGGGCCGCGGCGATCTGCCCGCCGCGCGGAAGGCGGTCGCGTACGGGCTGGCGGGCGCGCCACTGTCGTGGGACGCGCGGTACAGCTGGCCGCTGCTGTGGATCGGCATGCGCGTGGCGGCCGAGGAGGCAACCCGGTTCCGTGACCGGCGGGAGCCGGTCCCGGCCTACCTCACGCGGGCCTGGGCTGAACTGGCCGCGGCCGCGGAGCGTCTCGCGACCCCCGCTCCGCCCTGGCTGGGCTTCAGGGCGCTGGTCGCGGCCGAGCAGGCCCGGGCGGCCGGGGCGGTCGGAACGCAGGACTGGCTGGCGGCCGTCGGCGCCTGGCACGACACCGGGGAACCCCATCTGCTGGCCTATGCGCTGCTGCGGCTGGCCGAGGCGTACAGCCAGGCGGGTGACCGGCAGGAGGCGGCGGTGGCGGTCCAGCGGGCGCACGTGATCGCCGGCGAGTTCGGGGCCGCTCCCATCGCGGAGGAGGCGGCTGCCCTCGCCCGCCGGGCCCGGCTGAGCCTGCAGTCGGCCACGGACGCTGCGGCCGGCTCGGCGGCGCCGCCGCCGGACGAACTCGCCAGGTTCGGGCTCACCGAACGCGAGCGCGAGGTGCTGACCCTGCTCGCGGCCGGCCGGTCCAATCCCGAGATCGGGCAGGCCCTGTTCATCAGCCACAAGACCGCCAGCGTGCACGTGTCGAACATCCTGGCCAAGCTGGGCGTCAGCGGCCGGGTAGAAGCCGCGGCGGTCGTGCACCGGCTCGGCATCTACGGCCCTGCCGTGCGCTAGGGGCCGGACGGCTAAGCAGCCTGCCCGCCGATCTAAGGCGAACCCGAAGCCCGGCTAGGTTAGCCAGCCGATGCGGTGCCCTGCCCCTTAGCCCGACAGTGGAACTGATTCCGCAACGGGAAAGGGACAACCCCGGTGAACATACACGACCTGCCGGCCGAGACCATCCAGGCGCCGCTCGGTCCCGTCGGCGGCACCCCGCCGGCGGGTGGCTCGCGACCCTCTCGCAGCCGGCCCAGAGCTGCTGAGCCGCCTGGGGAAATGACCGTGCGGCGCAGGCCTTCGCCTCGGACCGTGCTCGCGATCGCGTCGCTGGGCGGCGTCATCGCTTTCGTGGACGCGACGATCGTGAACATCGCGTTCCCGGACATCACGCGCGCGTTCCCCGATGCGCCGGTCTCGGCGTTGTCGTGGGTCCTGAACGCCTACAACGTCGTGTTCGCCGCGTTTCTCATCGCGGGTGCGGGGATGGCGGACTCGCTCGGGCGCCGGCGCGTGTTCATCGTCGGCCTGGAGTTGTTCACGGTCGGCTCGCTGCTGTGCGCGATCGCGCCGTCGGCGGGTGCGCTGATTGCCTTCCGGGTGGTGCAGGCGCTGGGCGCCGCCTTGCTCGTGCCGTCCGCCCTGGCGCTGGTGCTGCAGGCGTTCCACCCCGCGCGCCGCTCGCATGCGGTCGCGCTGCTGTCCGCGGTGAGCGCGGCCGCCGCCGGCTTGGGTCCCTCGCTGGGCGGGCTGCTCGTCACCGCCGCCGGCTGGCGCCTGGTGTTCCTGGTCAACGTCCCGATTGGCGTGGCGGCGGTACTGCTGGCCCGCCGGCAGCTGGCCGAGAGCCGGGCGCCGGGCCGCCGCCGGATTCCCGACCTGCCCGGCACGCTGCTGTTCGCCTGCGCGATCGGGGCGCTGGTGCTCGGCATTGTTCAGGGCCAGCAATGGGGCTGGGGCAGCGCGCCGGTCCTCGGCTGCCTGGCCGGGGCGCTCACCTGCGGCGCGGTGGTCGTCTGGCGCTGCACCTGGCACCGCTCGCCGGTCATCGACCTGTCCCTGCTGAAGATCCGGACGGTCAGCGTCGCCAATGCGATGACGGTCATCGGGGCGGCTGGCTTTTACGGCTACACCCTCTCGAATGTCTTGTTCCTCACCGGCCTGTGGCGGTACTCGGTGTTGCAGGCCGGCCTGGCGCTCACCGCCGGCCCGGTCGTCGCGGTGGTGGTGGCCGGGCCCGCGAGCCGGCTGGCCCAGCGCATCGGACCCCGCCCCGTTCTGGTGGCGGGGGGCCTGGTGTGGGGCGGGGCGGTGCTGTGGTTTGTCGAGCGGGCGGGGCTTACCCCCGACTTCGCCGGCCAGTGGCTGCCAGGCATGGTGCTGCTCGGAATCGGCGCGGGCACGCTGTTCCCGACCCTCAGCGGCACCGCGGTCGGCTCCGCGCCGGGCGAGAGCTTCGCGACGGCCACCGGGATGAACTCGGTCGCGCGCCAGATCGGGGCCGCGCTCGGCGTGGCGATCGTGGTGGCGGTCATCGGGACGCCGACGCCGGCGACCGCCCACGCGGCGTTCCAGCACGCCTGGATCTTCGGCGCGGTCTGCCTGTTCGCCGCCGGGCTCGGCTGCGTGCTGGTCGGCCACGTCGCGGCCGGCCAGGCACCGGCGCCAGCCGAGGCCGTACCAGCGGTTCTCGCGGAGGCTGGGCCCCTCGGGACCGGGTACCTGGCTCGCCCGCGTCCGCGGCAGCTGATCGCGCTGGACACCGCCGGGCCGACGGCCCCACGCGCGGAATCGGTAGCGGAGTTCCTCGGCCGGACCCTGCTGTTCTCCGGCATTGATCCGGAGCTCCGCAGGCAGCTCGCGGCGCAATCGCAGGCACTCCACCTGGCCGCCGGGACATGGCTGTTCCGTCGGCATGACGCCGCCGACGCGATGTACGTCGTCCGCGCGGGCCGGCTCGAGGCCGTCGACGAGGCCGCCGGCGTCGTGATCGGCGAATTCCGGCGCGGGGACGCGCTGGGCGAGCTCGCGCTGCTGACCGGTTCGCCGCGATCGGCCTCGGTGCGCGCCGCCCGCGCAACCGAGGTTATCGCCATATGCCGGGCCGACTTCACCGCGCTCCTGCACGGCTCACCCGCACTGTCGCTGGCGCTGAACCGGTCACTGGGCGGCCGGCTCCAGGACACGCGCACGGCGGCGGCGCCTACTGCCCGGCCCCGGCCGACGACGGTCGCGCTGATTGCGCTGGACGGTAACGTCCCGCTGCCGCGGCTCGCCGCCCGGCTCGGCGCCGCTCTTCAGGCTCACCTGTCGATCGCGGTGCTCGGCGGCGCCGAGGTGCCGGCCGCGGTGCCCGGTGAACCAGCCGCCGTATACGGGCCGTTGCTGGACCGGGCCGAGGCCGAGCACGAGCTGGTTCTGCTGGCCGGCGGACCGGCCTGGCCAGCGGAACCCTGGACCAGGTTCTGCCTGCAGCAGGCAGACCGGATCCTGGCCGTGACCGGGGGCGGACCGGTCCCGCCCGCACTGGCCAGCCGTCCCGAGCTGCAAGGCTGCGACCTGGTAGCGTACGACGCTGCGCCGGGAGATCTTGACGGCTGGGCAGCTGCGCTGCATCCGGCCGGGTCGCACCTGATCCGGGAAACCGAGTTCAGCGCCGACATCGCCCGGATAGCCCGCCGGCTATCCGGGACCTCGACCGGGATCGTGCTCTCCGGCGGCGGCGCGCGGGCGTTCGCCCACATCGGCGTGCTCGAAGAGCTGACCGCTGCCGGCGTGACCATCGACCGCATCGCCGGCGTCAGCATGGGCGCCTTCATCGGCGCGCTGTTCGCGATGGGCCACGACACCGACGAGATCGACGCGATCTGCTTTGACGAATGGGTACGACGCCGGCCGCTGCGAGACTTCACCCTGCCCCGCCACTCGCTGATCCGCGGCGAGCGGTTCCGGTCCATGCTGCACCGCACCTTCGGCACCCGCCTGATCGAGGAACTGCCGCGCAGCTTCATCTGCGGCAGCGCCGAACTGCGCAGCGGTCGCCTGGAGATCGCGCGGTACGGGCCGCTGTGGGAGGCGGTCGGGTTCAGCATCTGCCTGCCGGTCATCGCGCCTCCCCAGGTTCGTGGCAGCGACATCTTCATCGACGGCTCGCTGGTCGACAACCTGCCGGTGAAGGCGCTGGCCGACATGGGCGAGGGCCCCATCATCGCGGTCGACGTGAAAGCCGCATCCGAGCGCCGGGACAACGGCCCGGCGGCGGTCCGCCCACTACACAACCGGCCGCCCGGGCTCGCCGAGACCCTCACGAGGGTGTTGCTGCTCGGCAGCCAGAACACGGCCGAGGCCGCCCGGCGCCACGCCGACCTGGTGATCAAACCGCGAGCCCAGGGCGTCGGGCTGCTGGAGTTCCACCAGCTCGACACGGCCCGCGAGGCCGGCCGCATCGCGGCCCGCCAGGCGCTCGAGCGGGCCGGCCGCCCGGGCACCCCGTCTTGACACGTCCGGGCCGGTACGGTCCAATCATCTAGAATTTCCTTCTAGTATTCGGTTCCGCGCACGAGCCAGGGAGTGATGACCATGGGCATCCTGGACGGCAAGGTGGCCATCGTGACCGGCGCCAGCCGCGGTATCGGAGCGGAGATCGCCCGCCGGTTTGCCCGGGAAGGCGCCGCTGTGGCGGTCGCGGCCCGGACCACGGACTTCGGCACGTCGCCGTTCCCCGGCACCATCGACGAGACCGCCGGGCAGATCCGCGTGGCCGGCGGGACCGCGACGGCGATCCGCGCCGACCTGTCCAAACCGGAGGACCGGGAGCGGCTGGTAGCCGAGGCCAGCCAGCAGCTCGGCCCGCCGGACATCCTGGTCAGCAACGCGGCCGTGACCTACTTCACTCCGGTCGCCGACTTCGCCGCGCGCCGCTTCCAGCTCATGTTCGACGTCCAGGTCGAGGGCCCGTTCCACCTGGCCCAGCTGGTCGTGCCGGGGATGCGGGAGAAGGGGCGGGGCTGGATCCTGAACATCTCCTCCATCGCCGCGCGGCACCCGGCGTTCCCGCCCACCCAGCGAGCCCGTCTCGGCGGGACGGTCTACGGCATGTGCAAGGCCGCCCTGGAACGGTTCTCCACCGGCCTGGCCGCCGAGCTCTACGACGACGACATCGCGGTGAACGCGCTCTCGCCCACCCGGGTGGTGCCGACCCCCGGCACCATCTTCCACCACCTGACCAGCCAGGACGACCCGAACTCCGAGCCGCCCTCGGTCATGGCCGAGGCCGCGCTGCGGCTGTGCAGCGCCGAGCCGAAGGCGCTGACCGGCCGGATCGCCTACTCCCAGGAGCTGCTGGCCGAGCTGGCCGCCCCGCGGTGAACCGGTGAGCCTGGTTCGCGTCGACTGCCACCTGCACACCGTCGCGTCCGGCGACGCGGTGACCACCCTGGACGAGCTGGCCGAACGGGCCGTGCAGGCCGGCCTGGACGTGGTGTGCGTCACCGACCACAACGAGACCTCGGCCGCCGTCACCGCGGCCGGCCGGAACCTGGGCGTCCGGATCGTCGTCGGCGAGGAGATCAGGACGCCCGACGGCGACATCATCGGTCTCTTCCTCACCGAACGGGTGCCGTACGTTCTCCCCGTACTCGAGGTCGTGGCCCGGATCAGGGCGCAGGGCGGGCTGGTGTACGCGCCGCACCCGTTCGACCAGGACCGCTCCAGCCTGGGCCGGGTGCTGCCGGACCTGTGCGCGGCCGGCGCGGTGGACATCGTCGAGGTCTTCAACGCCAAGACCGAGACCCCGGGGCCGAACGAGCGGGCTCTCGCC
>Ga0335069_10010127_pt1 | contig 13373 bp, 12 predicted proteins | sample Lox_Sample_11_FD_206714 | JGI IMG/M metagenome (GOLD analysis project Ga0335069, IMG submission 206714) | Soil microbial communities from Loxahatchee National Wildlife Refuge, Florida, United States - Lox_Sample_1.1 | ecosystem: Environmental > Terrestrial > Soil > Wetlands | place: USA... | reverse complement strand
ATGATCCGAATTAACTTTCGTCCCTCGACATTGCGCACTAGATGCAGCGGTTCGTCGCAATGTGCCGTAAGAAAGACACTGGCGAGCGTCACATAGCCCGCAGCCGCGGGCTTCGTGAGCTCGCCGTCAAAAATGCGACCGTGGATACCGCGTCACGCCTCCGGGAGGAGTGTCAGGTGTCGGTATCCGGCGCGCAGTAACGTCTACCTCCGCTCCGCGGAGCTCAAGCCCGACGTCAATGGATACCAGCCGCGCCGGGTGCGCTCGTTGTCATTTGACGGTAAGCTGCTTGGTGCTGCTCCCTTCCTTCTTGGGTAGCGTAAGCTCGAGAACACCGTCCTCGTACTTGGCGTCAGCCTTGGCCTGGTCGATGTCGTGCCCGAGCGAGAAGCTGCGGTATTGCGTCCCGTAATAGCGCTCACTGCGCACCACGGTCTCGCCTTTCTTTTCTTCCTTTTCTTTTTTCACTTCAGCGCTGATCGACACCTGGTTGCCGTCGATCGAGACCTTGATGTCTTCCTTCTTGACGCCGGGAACGTCGGCCTTGACCCGGTAGATCTTGTCATCTTCGGATACATCGAGCTTGATCTCGGGTTCCTGTGGTAAGCCCTTCCAGAATGCGCGCATCGCCGGCGCGCGCCAAAAGTCTTCGAAACCACGCAGCGCATCGAAGCGCGCGAGGTCGCCGAAAGGATCGAAACGCGTAATGTTTGCCATACTCAGAACTCCTGAAGAAAAGGTCGCTACCTGCATTTCTTCCGTCGCACAGCGCGGATAAATTTTACGAGCAGCCAGCCAGCCGCACTTTGACAGAGGTCAATCATCCTTCGATGTTGGAACACAACCTCGAGCACGACTTAGAAAGACAACGAGGCGAGCGTCTTTTTTCGCCGCGCTCGAGATGCCCCCTCGTGCCCGTTCAGCTGGGACAACTCCGCGCTTCAGGTGATCCACCGTCGTCGATGCCGCGCTGTATCGACTCACGGAGGAGCGCTCCAAGGGGCTGTGTGCACTCGCGGCACTACCAGCGCTTTAATCGAGAGACCTCGCCCAACGCTGGGATCTATCCATCCTATATGCGCGCCGCAAAGCGCGGCCAGGGCGCGCACCGCAGCGAGGTGCTGCGGGGAAGCCCAGGCTGCGGCCGCTTGGCACGAATGCGCTCAATATCGAAGTGGACGATCAACGCTTTGGGGAGGGCCCCTTGAGCTTTCCTTGTTCGAAACTTTCGCGCGTCGCTAACGTCGCGTTACCGGAACACCACGACCGGGATCTTGGAATGCGCAAGCACCTTGAGCGTCACGCTGCCGAGTATGAGCGATGCCAGTCCGCCCCGGCCATGCGAGGCCATGAAGATCACGTCGCAACTCTTCTTCTTTGCGACGTCGACGATTCCCCGGTAGGCCGCTTCCGGCTTGGTGATTTGCAATTCGCAGGGAACCGCCGCGGCTCGAGCGATCTTGGCGGCTTCATCGAGATGCTTCTGCGCCTGCTTACGCACCCCAGCCTCAGCTAGCTCCAGCACGGAGGGCGGAACAAACCCGCCAGCGGCATACGGAGGAATAGCCTCCAGCGCATAATAGACCGTCACTTTGGCGCCGATCTCCTTGGCTAAGGCAATCCCGGCCTTGACTGCCTTCTTGGCCAGAGGTGAGCCATCGGTGGGAAGCAGCAAGTGTTTAAACATTTTCGTTCCGTCGTCAGATGCAGGCGCTGGCGACGAAGCGTTTGCGCCCACACCGGGACTCGCGACCGGTGGAGCTGCTCCTAGGATCGCGAAGCTTGGCGGCTTCGGTTCGCACCCGCCTTTTCTCTCGGCGTGGCGCCGGCCGTCCCCGCCACGAATTCACCGAGGTGATCGTGAAGACCCTTGACGCCCTGGACATTTCCCACGAGCACGTGGAGTGCACGTCTCTGCTGCTCGTCGAAGATGATTCCGCCGAGATCGACGAACCCTTTTCGGACACGAATGGTCAGCGCCTGGACGGGGCACCAGGGCTGCTTCTTCATCTCGGCCACAATCGTCCGGCGGATTGATTCGTCGCTGATCGAGGCGGCTTCCTTCGGTTTGGTCAAGTACTCGCCAAGGGCGAACATCAGATCCGCACGGCTCACGATACCGACAAGTTGACCGTCATCGATCACCGGGATCCGCTTTATCGCGTGCTCCTCCATAAGCCGCACCACCTCGCTGAGCGGCGTGTCCTTGCTCACCGTGACGACTTTGGATGACATCACGTCCCGAACGGTATTTCCGTGGCTGCGCGCGTACTCGGCTGCGTCCGATCCCGGCCCCAGCAGAAGCTCGAGCCACCGCCGCCGCGGCGCTTCGGTGTGCATCTCGATCCGGCGCAGGAAGTCTCCCTCGGTCACCATCCCGACGAGCTTACCCTCCGCATCGATGACCGGCATGCCGCTCACCTCGTGACTGATCATGCGCGCGATCGCGTCTCGAATGCTCGTCTCTGGCGTGATGCTGACCAGACAATGAGTCATGACATCTTTAGCCTTCATTTCCGCCTCCAAGTGTCTCGAAACTTTCCCTGCTTCGGGAACCGCATCGCTGTCCTCGTCTCAGCCTCTTTACGCGAATGTAATTCTGCCCACGCGGCGAGACTTTCCCTTGCGCCAGGTCAAAGCGCTCGATAGAAGTTGCGGCAATACCAAGTCGGCGGCGCAATGGGCCACTCGTTACCACTGAGGCAGAAAAGCGAGATATGCAGGGCGATTGCGCACGATCAATGCTCGTTCACCGGGGAACACTATGCTTTATCGTGTGTTCACTGGCATGCTCTTTTGGAGGTGATTGCCATGTCGAGCCCCGCCCCCCACGAGATCGGATCGATCGAACTGCCTGCGCCACAATGGGATCGTGCAGGCCCGCTGGTACAGCTATTGCGGGCGCGCCGGAGTTCGCGCGAATTTTCGCCGCGCCCCTTACCGCTCGAAGTTCTGTCTACGCTGCTGTGGGTCGCGTTTGGTATCAACCGCCCGGAAACTGCCGGGCGGACCGCACCGTCGGCGCATAACTGGCAGGAGATCGAGGTCCTTGCCGTGCTCGCGGAGGCGGCGTATCGCTACGACGCCGCCGGACACGCACTGCGACGGGTGAAGGTGGGCGATCTGCGTCGGCTGACAGGTGTGCAGGACTTCGTCGGCGGCGCGCCACTCGACCTCGTGTACGTCGCGGACTTCGCCAAAATGAGCGACGCCACCGACGAGCAGCGTACCTTCTTCGCATCCGCGGACGCCGCCGTCATTGCCCAAAACGTCTATCTCTTCTGCGCATGCACGGGCCTTGCGACGGTTATGCGCGGCCTCGTAGACCGACGCAAGCTCGCTCCCGCACTCGGCCTTGCCGTGCATCAGCGCATCATTCTCGCGCAGACGGTGGGCTTTCCGCCCAGCTGACCGTTCGGCAATCGCCCGCGAAGGCGATGACATGCAAAGAGGTCGCCGGAGCGGGAAGTGGTGCGAGACAGCGTGTGGCCCGTCTAGGTGCCGCCGCTCGAAACCATCGAGGCCGCACGTGCGCCCGGCTCGAAGAATGATGACCTCAATGCAACAAGACGCGCTGCGCCGCCACGCCGCGTATTTGCGGAGAGAAATCGACTATGACCACTACCGCCATTACGTCCTCGACAGTCCGGTTGTCTCAGATGGCGCAAAACGGAGACGCGGCGTGCATGAAACGCATGATCTCGTTCGCGCTCGAACCGACGTAGGCACTGCTCGAGTTGCTGAGACTCACGCAGTTAGCCTATTTGATGTTGCCGGTGTATTTCGCCAATATGGCGCCACCGTTCGTGGAGTACTGGTCCGGTTGGAATCGCCCAATCAGCCAACGCTGGCTCGGCGAGCACAAGACCGTGATGGGATTTCTATTGGGCATGGCCGTAGCGACGATGACCGCCTTCGTGCAATCGCTGATTGCGTGGCGCGACGGTCTCGCGCAGTACGACCGATGGCTGGCGCTTGGCTTGGCCTGCGGGATTGGCGGGCTGGCCGGGGACGCGTTAAAGAGCCTCGTCAAGCGCCGGCTCGGCATTGCTCCGGGCAAGTCATGGCTACCAGCCGATCAGCTGGACTTCGTGATAGGCGGACTGGCGGCGCTTTCGTTTTTCGTGACGCTGAAGCCCGTCGACGTCGCACTGATCCTCGCGGTCAGTTTCCTAGGCGACATCGGCGTCAATCACCTGTCGTTCCAACTCGGCATCCGCGACACGAAGTGGTGACGAAGCCGGCGGTCCGAATAGCGGCCGCCTCCGCCGCCGCCATCTGATGGCCGGGAACGATTGCGGCTTGCGGGGGATTGCGCGCGACCAGTCGCATTGGAAGCTTGGATCGGCTGCCGAAGGGGCTGCCCTTTCTCCGGAGCGTCTATGTCATACCAGGTCCACCTTGCCGGCTCTCGATCTGGCAACACCGTAAGGTTGTCGCCGTCACCGACGCCTGCCACCTTGCTGGGGAAGCCCGCCCGTGCTTAGAAACGAAACCGCCAGCGCGAGGCCGGACTCGATGGCCACGCCCAATATTCGATTGCTCACAGTTTCTTCCGCGTGAAATGCGGGGCCGAAGGCCGACTGACTGATGGAGTAGAGTATTCGCGATGACGCCTATAGAGCAATCCGAAGTTGACAGCTTTGTGCGAGCCCTGCGCGCGGTTCTGAACGAAGCGCAGGAACTCATCGTGTCCGGCGAGACCGGTGCGCGGCTATCCAACCGCATCGCCCTCGCCGTTGCGCTGACGGATCAACTGTGCCGAGTCATCGAACTGGATGAACGGGATACCGTCACGGAATACGGCGCGGCTATCACGGCTGCGCTGTTTCCACTTGGCACAAGCTTCTACGAAGTCCAAGGCGTTCCGGTTTCGGTGGATCCGGAGGGCACGAACGCGAGAGCTTGGGACATTCCGGGTTCGAGACACTTTCCGTTGCCGTTCGACCATAGTGCCGAGCCCCTGTCGGAGGAGGATTTTCTGCGCCGCGCCGACGCGCTGCTTAACCGGTAGGACTAGGCGTTCGGATTAGGCATTCGGGTAACAGGAGCCCGGCGGTATCACGTAACGCTTCCCTCAACCCCTCGACATAGACGGGCGCCTCTAGCCCCTGCGCGAGAATGAATTCCTCAACGACGTGCAGCGCGTACAGCGTTGCTCCGCTCCGTCGCCAGCGAGATGGCCTCTTCGAGCCCGAAACTCGATGCGGCACTTCCATCGACCGCGACCAGAATTGTCTTGAACATACCTCGACCCTTCGCAAGCAAACGGCTCCACGCTGTGATTGCGGTTGAGCGCGTGCCATCAAGGGGTTCGGCCCATCGGCGCAGGTCGCAGCCAAATCCGTCCCAACAATACCTGAACTGTCACTGCGAGCGCGGCGTTTGCCAATAATGCCCACCGAACCCCGAAACCGCTCACTGCTGCACCCGTCACTAGGCTGCCGATCGACAGGCCACCCCGCATGGCAAGCATATAGAGGCTTACGGTCTGTCCACGCAGACGCGGACTAGCGCTACTCTGCAAGAACGAATTGGCCGAGGTGTTGCTTATGTTCATCGATAGGCCGGCAATTACCAGCAGCACCGGCAAGCCCCAGAACCAGGGATTAAACCCGGCGAGGGCCACGACGAATCCGTAGGCCATGGCGGACAGAGTACTTATCCGCCGCAGATCACGTCCCGGGACCGCTAAGAGCATGGCTATCGCACCTAGTAGCCCACCGAACCCGAACGCGCCAATTGCAATGCTGAAATGACTCGCATCACCGTGCAGTACGTCCTTCACGATCACCGGACTAAAAGTGATGAGCGGCCCGCAGAGTGTGCTGGTCGCGAACACGGTGAGCAGTGCGCCGCGCAAACCGGGCTCGCGCACGATCTCACGTATGCCGGCGAACAGGCGTTTGCGGTCCAAGGCATCCCCGGCGACGCGTGCGGGCCCGCGCCGCGGCAGGATCCATAGCGCAACGGCGATGAACGGCACGTAGGACGCGGCGCTGAGCGCGAAACAGCCAACGGCCCCCACGCTGGCAATCAGCACGCCCGCTAGGGCAGGCCCAAGAATACGGGAGAGATTAAACTGGGTCGAATTCAGGGCAAGGCCCGATGCGATCTGGTCATGCTCGACGATGCTGGGCACGATCGATTGAAACGACGGCATGGACAGCGCGTCAGTGACGCCCACGACCAGCGAGAGCGCAATGACCATCCAAGACTGCACGTTGTCTGTGATGAGCAGAACCACCAGCAACGTTGGACACAGCATCTGTATCGACTGAAATGTGCCGATGATCCGTCGCCGGTCCGCACGGTCGGCCAGCACACCACCCACCAAGATCAGCAGCCACACCGGTGCGCCCAATGCGAAAGCGTCGAGTCCGATAAGGAACGATGAGGCACCGAGACTCAACAAGAGCCATGGCTGGGCGACCTGCTGGGCCCAAGTGCCGATGTTCGAGAGTAAGCTCGCGAACCAGAAGGTGCCAAAACGCCGCGTGCCCAGAAGGCCGAGTGATCGGCCAACGGTGTTCTTCTGCATATGAGTCAGCCTAACACGGCGCGACCCGACGGATCGCGGCGCTCTTGCGGGTTCCGATCGACGCCAGCGAATCAGCCGGCAATCTCGCGGTGTGCGTCGCCCCAAAGGTCTATCCCGCAATTTGCTGCGCCGACGGCAGACGCGGCTCAACGAGACAATGGGTGCGTGACGGTATCGATGGAGCGTGATCCACGCGAAAGGCTAGGCTGGATAATTCAGTCGCGCGATAAGTGCCGGCTCGACATGGCCGAGGCAAAGCGGCTGGTGAACTGAACTGCTGCTTCGAAAGAGCCCGGAAAGTGCGAACAAAGCCATGATGCTTTCCTTCCACGGCGCCGCCCAGGGCGTCACCGGATCGTGCCACCTGCTCGAAGTCGGCGCTCGCAAGCTTCTCGTCGACTGCGGGCTGTTCCAAGGCCGCCATGAAATCGTTGACGAGAACCGGTCGGCCTTCGGCTTTGCGCCGGCGGAAATCGACTTCCTCCTGCTGACCCATGCGCACCTCGACCATTGTGGCCGCATCCCGCTGCTCGTGAAACAGGGTTTCCGCGGTGAGATCGTCACTACTGCGGCGACCCGCGAACTCGCCCGGCTGGTGCTCCTGGATTCGGCGCATCTGCAGGAAGAGGAGGCGAAGCGCGATGAGCGTCGAGCGCACCGGCGAGGAGCTGCCGCTGCGCCGCCTCTCTATACCGTGGCCGATGCGTTGTGGTCCTTCGATCGTTTTGGTCGGACTGCGGTCTATGAAGTTCCGCTGGTCCTCAACGACGCGTTGACCGTGAGTTTCATCGACGCGGGACACATTCTGGGCGCGGCCGCGATCGTCGTCGATGCCAAACAGGTGGCTGAACGGCGCCGAATCGTGTTCTCCGGAGACATCGGCGGTTCCGGACATCCGATCGTGCGCGACCCCACCCCACCACCCCCAGCGGACTATGTGGTGATGGAGACGACCTACGGCGATCGTCTCCATCGCAGCCTGCCCAAATCGGTGGAGGAGCTCTGGCAGGCAGTGCACGATACGCTCCAACGTGGCGGCAACGTGATCATCCCGACGTTTGCGCTCGAGCGCAGCCAGGAGATCTTGTTCTTCCTCCGCGAGGGTATCGAGCATGGACGCTTGCCCTCGAGCCTCCCGGTGTTTCTTGATTCCCCGATGGCGATCTCCGCAACCGAGATCATGCGTCGTCATGCAGAGTGTTTCGCTGCGCCAACTCTGGCGAGGCTCCAAGACGGCGACCCATTTGCGCCTGCGGGCTTGCGCTTTACGCGCGAGGCGGCGGACTCGATGGCGCTCAACCGCGTTACCGGCGGCGCCGTCATCCTGGCCGGTGCCGGCATGTGCACCGGAGGACGCGTGCGCCATCACTTGCGCCACAATCTCTGGCGTGAGCAGTCGAGCGTGATCTTCGTGGGGTACGCCGCCGAGGGGACCCTCGCGCGACGGATCATCGACGGCGAGCGCACGGTGGATATCTTCGGCGAGCCGGTACAGGTCAAGGCGCGTATCTTCACCATCAATGGCTTCTCGGCACACGCCGATCAGGCCGAACTGCTGGCCTGGCATGCATCGACCGGTCAGCCGAGAACGACTTTCCTCGTGCACGGCGACCTCGATCGTGGCATGAAGAGCATGGCCGACCTGCTTGCGCCACGGGGCCATACCGTAACGCAGCCGGCATTGCACGAGCACGTTGAACTGGCATAACGGAAGCCCGGACGGCCGCAGCCGAATGAACGCGCCGGTTCACAGTTAGAACAGCAGGAAAACCAGAAACACGTTCGCTACGAATCGAAGCAGCGCTGGCCCAGGCACTTGATCCGATCGGGCGATCCCGTTAAGGACGCAACGGGTCGCGCGCGGTTTCTTTCCGCTTATGAGAAACCCGGCACGATCGAAACTGTCGGTGATCGGAACCGAGGATTTCCCGTTTCCCTATCCTCTTGCGACCATCGGCTTGCCCGAAGTCGGGAATGCGGCGGGATGCCGCTATGCGGGTCAGTTCTGCGGCGCGAAGGCGCCTGGGGCGCGAAGCGTGCCCGCCTCCATAATGCAAAACACGGTTACCTCTCCCAGCACGCGCTGCAGCGCCGCGTTGGCTGCCACCACGCCACCGTAAGCGTCGTCGCTAGGCGCTGTTTCGGTCGCCTCGAACGTGCGCGTCGCAAGGACGCGCTTGGCGCGCACGTCGAGGAGCTGCACACGCAAGACAAGCTCGACACGGCTCGGGAGCGCCGCGAAATTCTGCTGCAGCATGATCAGCTCCGACACGAGCCGTAGATCCGGGGGCGCCATCGTGGGCGGTTGAACAATGGCGCGAAAAGCGCCCGTCTGCTCCAGCGCGCGAGCAAGCAGCGGGCTTATCATTCGCGCCGGGGCGTCGGCCCAGCGGTTGTTGGCGTAATAGTCGATCTCGTGCGGCCTTTTCACATAGGCCATCTGCATAGTGTCGAATCCGGGCCAGGCGCGTGTGGCGCTCACCTCCAGCACGAGGTCGCGCTTCTCCGTCGCCGTCACGGCGGCCGGCCTCGCATCGAGCACATGCAGGTTGGGGGATTCAACCGCCGCCGGTTGCAGTGCGGTGCAGCCTCCGAACAGCACGGACAACGCCAGCATGACAAGGCCGCGCGCGAGTACGGACGGGCTATTTTCGGTCCGCATGGCTCCTATCGCGTTGGCACTCGCGAGTTGGCCGGTTTCCTTGTGCAAGGCGATTGCCCTCATTCGCCGGGCCCGGGCTTCAATGCCGCCCGGCCGAACAGCAAGACGTTCGGATTGCGCTCCACCTTGTCGACCGCGCGCTGCAGCGTGACGGTTAGGGTCCGCAATTCGCCGACCAGCTCGCGCACTTCCGGCAGCGTCTCGCCGGTGAACTGCTGCAGGTCGGCGCGTGTGCTGTCGAGCGTACCCGAAGCACTCGTCCCCGCCGCGCCCACCTGCTTCGTCATCTGGTCAAACACGTCGGCGCTGCGCTCCACCCGCTGCACCAGCTGCGGCAGGGTTTCGGTAAACCTCGCGCTGTTGCGCATGGTCTGGGCCGCATCCTTCAGGCCGGCATCGATGGTGGCTGACCGCGTTGCGAGCGTTCGCGCAACGACCTGCAGGTCGGCCAGCGTCTGCTTCAGCGCACGTCGGTTGTCCTCGTTCAGCGCGGCGTTGAGGTTGTCGCTCACTTGGTTAAGGCCAGACAGCAGCACCGGCACCGAAGATTCCAGACGCGCGAACAGCGAAGCCCCCGAAGGGATCACCGGGTGCTCTTCCCCGGGCTTCGCCGTGAGTACCGGCGAATCGCGGCGGCCGGCCGTCAGGTCGATGTACGAGATCCCGGTCAGCCCCTGCGTCTCCAGCGTCGCCACCGTGTCCACCTTGACCGGCGTGCCGCGTTCGATGTCGAGCGTGACCTGCACCTGCTCGACGTTGCCGGGCGCGAGCCGAATCGCGCGCACGCGCCCGACCTCGACCCCGCGATATCGCACCGGTGCGTTGAGATTGAGGCCCGACACCGATTCGGTCATGTAAGTCTCATAGATGTCGTAGTTCTTGCGGTAGTACTTTCCGCTCGAGAGCCAGAGCACGCTCGCTATCGTCGTCACCGTCAGGACGATGACGAACACGCCGACTGCCACCAGATTTACTTTGGTTTCCATGCCTGCTCGCGCGCCGCCCGGCCGCGTGGCCCGTAGAAATATTGCCGGACGAGCGGATCGTCGGCCTGCGACAACTCGTTCATGGTGCCGACGCCCACGATGTGGTTCCGGCCAAGGACCGCGACGCGATCCGCCGCTCGCCACAGCAGGTCGAGGTCGTGGGTGACCATCATGATCGTCAGGCCGAGGCCATCACGGAGGCTGCGCACCAGCTCGTCGATGCCCGTCGCGGAGAGCGGATCGAGTCCAGCCGTCGGCTCATCGAGGAACAGGAGCTCCGGATCGAGCGCAAGCGCACGGGCGAGCGAAGCGCGTTTGCGCATGCCCCCGGAGAGCTCGCTCGGGTACTTGGCACCGGCATCGGTCGGCAATCCGGTCAGCGCGATCTTGACGGCAGCGAGCTCGCGGATCAGCCCCTCGCCGAGCTTGGTGTGCTCATGCAGTACCATGCCCACGTTTTCCGCCACCGTGAGGGAACTGAACAGCGCGCCGCGCTCGAACATCACGCCCCATCGGCGGCGTAGCGGCAGCGCTTCGTCGTCGGAGAGACCGATGACTTCCTGCCCGAACACCCGGATGGAACCCGAAACCGGCGGCTGCAAGAGGATGACTTCGCGCAGCAGCGTGGACTTCCCGGTGCCGCTGCCGCCGACCAGCGCGAAGATCTCGCCAGGACGAACCGACAGGCTGACGTTCTCGTGCACCACGGCGTTACCGAAACGCGTGTTGAGATCGCGAACCTCGATGACGGCTTCGCCAGCGGGCAGCGGTGGCGGCGCGGCCATCACAGGTCGAGCCAAAGGAAGACGATGGAGAAGATCGCGTCGGTAGCGATCACCAGGAAAATCGACTGCACCACGCTCATCGTCGTCTGCTCGCCCACGCTTTCCGCGCTGCCAGTAACGTGGAAGCCGCGGTAGCACCCCACGAGCGCGACGATCATGGCGAACACTGGCGCCTTGCTGATGCCAGTCCAGTACGACGACAGGCTGATCGCTTCGCCGAGCCGGTCGCGAAACACGTCGAAGCTGATGTCGAGCTTGGCGCGCGCCATGACCATTCCGCCCAGTACCCCCGTGATGTCGGTGTAGACCGTGAGCAGCGGCAGCACGATGACCAGCGCCACCATCTTCGGCAGGACGAGTTGCTCCTGCGGCGTGACGCCGATGGTGCGCAGGGCGTCGATCTCCTCAGTGACCTTCATGGTGCCGATCTGCGCCGTGTAGGCCGATCCTGAGCGGCCGGCGACGATGATCGCCGTCAGCAGCGGCGAGAGCTCGCGCAGCATCGCCAGCGCGACCAGATCCACCACGAAGATGTTGGCGCCGAAGCGCTGCAGCTGGTCTGCGCCCTGGTAGGCGATCACGATGCCCATCAGGAACGATAGAAACCCGGTGATCGGCAACGCGTCGATGCCTGCACTTTGCATGTTGTGCAAGATCACCCGCCAGCGTAGCCGGCGGGGCTGCCGCAGCGAACGCAACAGCACGATGGCCGCTTCGCCGACGAAAGCAAGATAGCCGAGCGTGCCGAGCCCGAGCATCCATGCGCGACGGCCAAGGCGTGCGAGCCAGCCCGGGGGAGACGCCACCGGCTCCTGCTCGGCAATGTCGCGCGACGCGATGAGCTGCAATAGCGATTCGAATTCCGGCCGCAGGTGGGTGAGGCGGACAGCGCGCCCGTCGTGCTGCAGGTCCCGCACCACGCGGTGCAGGAGCCATGCCCCGGAGGTGTCGAGTGCCGACAGCGCGGCGCCATCGATGACCACGTCGCCTTGTGGGGGCCACGCCAACGTGGCGAGATGGCGGTCGAGGTCGGCGATCCCGCGCACGGTCCACGCCCCTGAGCAACGCGCGGTGCAGGGGCCACCGCTTTCGCCCGATGCCTCGCCGAGAATCAATTGCGCCGCCGTCGCGGGAATCATCACGGATTGTCCGAAGCTGCAGCATTGCGGTTGGGTCGGTGCGCAGCGAAACCAAATCACCGTATATCCAATGCAACCGCACCCGGCCTCTAGACGATCCTAGGTGATTGGCACGTCCCCGGCTTGACACAGATCAACGGGGTCCGTCAGATCCCCGATCCTCGTGTGAGACTCCGCATCCTCGGTCCTTGAGATTCCGTGGAGAGACTATCGCTCAGCTCAGTTGGGTTGCGCCCACAATCAGGGGCACGGCAGCGACGGCGAGATGGTCCTGCGCGAGACGACCGCTTCTCGCCAAGGCGATCAGCTCGCAGCGTACTCGCGCCGAGAACGATCCTCTCATCCGGCGCTTCCTTACCCGGCCATAGTCGCAGCTGGGACTTCGTTGATAAGATCGTCGCGCGCGGTGAGAAGGCGGGACCCAGTTCCTCGTACTGAAGATTTGGTTGAAGAGGGGTTCGCCCTGCTGCGCACGTGACACGGGAGCTCCGATGAATACCCCCGAACTCTTCGACTCGGCTTACGCGCACGGATTCTTTCGCGTCGCTGTGTGCACGCCGTACGTCGAGGTCGCCGGACCGGCGAGGAATGTGCAGCACACGATCGAGCTCGCGCGGCGCGCGGCAGAGCAGAAGGCTGCGCTCGTGCTATTTCCCGAACTCGGCTTGTCAGCCTACTCCAATGAGGATCTCGCCCTGCAGGACGCCCTGCTCGATGGCGTGGAGTCGGCCCTCCAGGACCTTCTCGAGGCGAGCCACACCCTAGCCGCCCTGCTCGTGGTCGGAGCGCCGTTGCGCTCCGAAGCGCGCCTGTTCAATTGCGCGCTCGTGATGTGTCGCGGGCAGCTCCTCGGCGTCGTTCCCAAGACCTACCTCCCGAACTATCGGGAGTTCTACGAGAAGCGGCAATACGGGTCGGGATCGCAGGCCGTGTTGGATTCGATCAAGGTAGCCGGCCGGCGCGCTCCGTTCGGGAATGACCTCATCTTCGAATCGGCAGTGTGCCCGGATTTCGCGCTGCACGTCGAGATCTGCGAGGACGTCTGGGTTCCCCTTCCGCCAAGCACCTATGCCGCTCTTGGCGGCGCGACCGTGCTCGCCAACTTATCGGCCAGCGACGTCACGATCGGCAAAGCCGACTACCGGCGCCTGCTTTGCACCTCTCAATCGGCAAAGTGCATCGCGGCGTATCTCTATGCCGGAGCGGGTTATGGCGAGTCGACGACAGACCTGGCGTGGGACGGTCATGCGCTCGTGTGCG
>Ga0335069_10010126_pt1 | contig 13374 bp, 9 predicted proteins | sample Lox_Sample_11_FD_206714 | JGI IMG/M metagenome (GOLD analysis project Ga0335069, IMG submission 206714) | Soil microbial communities from Loxahatchee National Wildlife Refuge, Florida, United States - Lox_Sample_1.1 | ecosystem: Environmental > Terrestrial > Soil > Wetlands | place: USA: Florida... | reverse complement strand
TGTCTCGGCGGTGCCGCCGGGTACAAGCGGAGCTAATGCGGAATCCACTGCCTGGGACTGCCTCAATTTTCGATGACGTCATCCTGAGCTTGGCCGCTTTTCAGGCGGAGCGAAGGATCTCCCGGCGTGCTCGGTTGGGGTGAGGGAGATCCCTCGGACTGCTGGTAAAAAGCGCAGCCCTTCGGGATAGGAGCTAACGTCAGGGCGCCTGCCCCGGCACTCGGTTTGTTCGCACATTTCGTGTATATTCCCCTCGACCGATGCCCACCTTTTACGACCGCTTTGTCGAGTGCGCCGATCGCTGGCCCGGCAATGTCGCTCTGGAGATCCAGCGCCACGATCACCTTGAAAGCTGCACTTATTCCCAGCTTCACCGCTGGGCGGAGTCTGTGGGCCGCTGGATCACGGAGCAGCAATTTCCGAAAGGAGCGAGGCTGGCCATTCTCGCCGACAACCACCCGCGGTGGGTGGCGGCTTATCTGGGCACAATCGCATCGGGTTGCGCGGCGGTGCCGCTAGATACGGCCCTGCACGACGACCAGGTGACCAAGCTTCTGAAAGATAGCGGCGCTTCGGCGGTTTTCGTCGATGCCAAGCACATTCCGGTCGTCCAACCCGCCGTGAATGAACTGAAGATCGCGACCGTCTTGACCGATCCGGACCGGCTTGGCGCCTCCAAGGACAAGGCATCCTGGCGAACGACTCTCCCGGAAATTTTCGAAGCGGGCCCGGGAAGCTTCAAACCTGCGACCGCCAACAACGACGATATCGCTTCCCTGCTGTATACATCGGGTACGACAGCCGATCCCAAAGGAGTGATGCTGACGCAGGGCAACTACCTGGGCGAGGTGGATGCCGTGTTCAACTGGGTGAACATTGGCCCCAGCGATGCACTCCTGGGCGTGCTTCCGCTCTTCCATGTTCTGGCGCTCATGGCAAACCTGCTCCTGCCACTGGTTAAAGGGTCGCGGGTCGTGTACCTGGAGACGCTCAACACGACTGAGTTGCTGAAGGCACTGCAGGAGCGGAACATCACGGCGTTTGCCGTAGTGCCGCAGTTCTACTACCTGATTCACCAACGCATTTTTGAGGAAGTCAAGAAGCGCGGGGCAGCCACGCAGAAGATCTTCGGTGCGATGCTAGCCGTGAACCGGAATCTTCGGCGCTTCGGCATCAATGCAGGACCGACTTTATTTAAGAAAATTCACCATACGCTCGGACCGAAGATGCGCTATCTCGCCACGGGCGGTTCGCGTTTCGATCCAGAAATTCAGAAGGACTTCTACGACCTGGGCATCGATGTAATGCAGGCGCTTGGCTTGACGGAAACAGCGGCTGCCGTCTACGTGAACTCGCCGGGCGACATCGTGATCGGCTCTTGTGGGAAGGCGATGAAGGGCGTGGAGGGCAGAATTATCGATCCGCAGGCACAGGAAGAGGGCGGACCCGCGGTGGGCGAACTGGCAGTGCGCGGGCCGATGGTGATGAAAGGATACTGGAACCGGCCGGATGCTACGGCCGCGGCGTTGCGCGATGGCTGGCTTTATACCGGGGACGTCGGCTACTTCGATCCGAGCGGAAATCTATTCCTGACCGGCCGTAAGAAAGAAGTGATCGTCCTCAGCAACGGCAAGAACGTTTATCCCGAGGAGATCGAGGCGCACTACCTGAAGTCCCCCTTCATCAAGGAAATGGCCGTCATGGGACTCGAGGGCAAAGCCGGCGAAGGACGCGACCGGCTGCATGCCGTCGTGGTTCCGAACTTTGACGTGCTGCGGCAGCGGAAGGTCGTCAATGCGAAAGAGGTGATCCGGTTTGATATCGAAGGATTGTCGCAGCAGATTGCGTCCACGAAGCGGATTGCCAGTTACGAGATCTGGCAGGACGATCTGCCCCGCACGACCACGCGGAAGATCAAGCGCTTCGAGGTGGAGAAGCGGGTCAAGGCGAATCAGGCGAACAAACTGGCCGACAACGCCGACCTGCCCGCAGAGAAGCCGCTCACGGTTGAAGAGGCCGCCTGGCTGGATCGGGCGGAGGTACAGCGCGGCCTGAAAATCATGCGGGACTTCGCTCCGCAGGCCCCAGCCAAGCTTCGTCCAACCCACAATCTGGAGCTCGACCTTGGACTCGATTCCATGCAGCGCGTGGAATTGTTGAGTGAACTCGAAAAAGAGCTGGGCGGCAATGTCGAGGAGTCGCAGCTTGCGACTATCTATACGGTACGCGATCTTCTGGATGCCGTGCTCACCAGCGCCGCGGAAGATGGGCAGGCGCCGGCGCGCGCTCCGTTTGCCGGGTGGAAAGCGATTCTGTCCGAGGAACCGACAGATCCAGAAGTCTTGGCGTTGAAAGAACCGCCGCCCGGGTTTGGGTGGTTCTGGTATCCGTTGTCGCGCGTCATCCAACTGATCTCACGCGACCTTTTTCATTTGCGCGTCTCGGGCCTGGAGAATCTGCCGGAGAAGGGTCCATTCATTCTTTCTTCCAATCACCAGAGTTATATTGACCCGGTGATCCTTTCGAGCGTTCTGCCGAGAGAGCTCATGGCAAACTCATTCGCGGTTGGCACCAGCGAAATTTTCGGCGAGGGGTTCATGCGCAAGCTGGCACGCTGGCTGCGCGTGATCGTGCTTGACCCTGACGCGAATCTGGTTCCGGCCATGCGGGCCGGAGCGTTCGGGCTGCGGCAGGGGTGCGTGCTCATTCTCTATCCCGAGGGCGAGCGCTCGATCGACGGAACGCCGCGGATTTTCAAGAAAGGCGCGGCGATTCTTTCGATTCACATGCAGGTGCCGATTGTGCCGATTGCGATTGAGGGCTTTTACGAAGCCTGGCCGCGGGGAAAGAGCTTTTTTCGGAAGATCGCGCCATTGCAAATGGTGTTCGGAAAACCGATCCTGCCGCCACCGGAGTCGGAGGCGTCGGAAGCGGCGTATGAGAATCTCACCGCGGATTTGAAAGCCAGGGTAGTCGCGATGTGGGAGCAATTAAGGAGAGACCGGTAACCTACGCGCCCGCGCCCGCAGCGTTTTCGCCAAAAGCTTTGGCGAACCCATCCAGAACGAGAGAATCGAAGCGGCCAGTGGATCGGCGAATCACTTCTTGGGCAGCTTGCGTCGGGGACATCTTGGTTCCGCGCTCGCCGCTGATCAAGGCTTCGTACTCTTCGGCCACGCTGAGAATCTGGATTTCGAGCGAGGCGTCGTCCATCCTCTCGCCTTTTTGCCGCAATTGCCGCTCGGCAAGGAAAATCGGGATCGCGCGCCGGATCGAGTTTCCTGAGGGCATGGGCTTGCCTGCCGACTGGTCTTTCGCCCGCGACAATTCTTCCGCCGAAATCTGCGCGGCTTTGCACAAGACTTCTTGCGTGATTCCGAGTTCTTTCAGGTTGAAGAGCAAGCCCGCTGTGCGCACGTCGTCGACGCTTCCGGGATCCAAACCAACCGATTCGGCGATGGTCGTCGCGCAGAGTGAAATGCGGTAGGCATGCGTGGCACTGTACTTCTGGCTGGCCAGGAAGTTCTGCAGAATGACCATCAGTCCGTCGTAACCCTCTTCCATGTCGCGCAGGGATTTTTGATTTTGCTCATACAACTTGCCCGTCGCGTAGCCGGCCACCATGAGGACGCCGCCCCAGACGACCAGATCGAAGTAGCGATTGTCGAAGGGCAGTTCCAAGTGGTGGCTGAACATTGCGGGATTCGCGCAAACCAGCAAGATCACCATGACGATGCTGGCCAGAGCGGTGAGCGTAGCATGACGGCGTCCGAAGTGGTAGGCGGAATACAGAGTCGGCAGGAAATAGAACACCAGGGCCATGCGCTGCGATGCGACCAAGAAATTCAAGACCGCAGCAATCACAACCAGAAACAACAGCAACCAGAGTTCCGGATTGATCTTGCGCACAGGCGCCTCACACAGGCCGAGTCACCGGCCCGGAGGGTGCTCGGGTCGGAAATCGTGTCCCGTAACTTAATTTTGGGACCGTCAAAGAACCGGCCAAAATTACCTAGGTAATTCGAAATGAGAGATCCATTATTTGGCTCTGGGGTGGGTCTGGTCGTAAACCTGGAGCACATGCTTCATCGATAACTGCGTGTAGCGCTGGGTTGTCGCCAGGCGCTCGTGGCCGAGCAACTCCTGGATTGCGCGTAAATCGGCGCCTTCCTCCAGCATGTGCGTGCCAAACGCGTGGCGCAGGGTGTGAGGGTGTACGTCGGGAGATAGCCCTTTAGCCACGGCGATCGTTTTAATAATCCGACCTACACTGCGCGTGGTGAGACGCCCGCCGCGTCGGTTGATGAGCAGCGCGGGGGTTTGTTTTTTTATTTCAGCGAGCACTGACTGGCGCACAGGCAGGTAAGCCGCAAGCCCGTGCTTGACGGAATCTCCAAAAGGCACATAGCGCTCCTTCTTTCCTTTGCCGCGAATCAGGATCGCTTCGGCGCTCAGGCGGATGTCGTCCAGATTGATTCCGGTCAGCTCGGAGTTGCGGATACCGCATCCGTAGAGCAGTTCCAGCATCAGCCGGTCGCGCTCAGGGAATGCTGCGTGTTCCGGCATCTGCCCGTCAAGCACGGCATTCATTTCTTCGATGGTCGGGACTCGCGGGAGTTTTTTGGGAAGTTTGGGAGTGGCGACGAGCTTCGCCGGGTTTTGCTCGACCACGCCCTCCTGCGACAGCCATCGGTACAACGATCGCACGGCCGCCAGCGCCCGCGCCACTGAGGTCTTGCTCAGGCCCTTGGAGTAGAGCTGCGAGAGGAATCCGCGGATGGTGATATGGTCGATCTCTTTCCAGCCGCGCGATCCGGCGTAGGCGGAAAACTCGGCCAAGTCTCCCGTGTAGGCCTTGATGGTGTGGGGTGAGGAATTGCGCTCGCGCAGATGGCGAAGGAAATCTGCAACGGCTATTTCGGTGATGGTGGTCTTCGGAGGCAATGTTTGTAATTTGAAAAGCTTCCTAGTTTTCTACTCCGCGTTTGTCATCCTGAGCTGCATGTTTTAGCCGCGAGGGGCCTATGCAACGACTGACGGTCGCTATGCTGCCGGCAGAGTACATAGTCCTTCGACCCGCGCAGAACGCGGGTCCCAGAATGCCAACGGAAATCTGCAACCGATTCAAGATTTGCAATCACTCATTTAGCCTTCGCACGTGGATGATGCTTTTGATAAACCGTTCGCAGCCGATCCAAAGCCACGTGCGTGTACACCTGTGTTGTCGAGATGTCGGCATGTCCCAGGATCGTCTGCACGGTGCGTAGGTCTGCCCCATTCTCGACCATGTGCGTGGCGCAGGAGTGCCGCAGCATATGCGGAGATGCCTTTCGCCCCGAAGCGGCGGAGGCCGCGCGCACCAACTGCCATACGCGCTGGCGAGTTAGCCTGCATCCGCTGCGCGCCAGAAAGACGAGTGGTCCAGCGGCGGAAGAACCTCGCAGGACAGCACGTCCTTGTTCGAGGTATTGCCGCAGCGCATCTTGCGCCGATCGTCCCAGGGGCACGACGCGCTCTTTGTCGCCTTTGCCGCGCACCAGCATGTACCCGGCTTCGAGCTTCAGGTCTTCGAGCTTGGCATGGATCATCTCCGAGACGCGCAGAGCGCCCGCGTAGAAGACCTCAAGCATGGCGCGATCGCGAAGAGCGAGAGCTGCTTCCAGTCTCGTCGGGTTTTGCTTGGGGGACTTCGTCGGAGCGGCCAGTGTGGAATCAATCTCATCCCGCGCAAGTGATTTCGGCAGCACTTTCCACTGACGAGGCGACTCAATATTCAACGTGGGATCGTGCTCCAGTTTTTTGTCCAGCAGGAGATACCGATAGAGATGCCGCAAAGCCGAGAGTTTGCGGCCGACACTGCGGCCGTCAACCTGGCACGAGAAAAGCTGTTGCAGGAACTCGCGCACATCCGTCCGGCGCGCGTTGAGCAGAGAACGCTTCCGCTTATCCAGGAATTCGGCGAATTGTCCGATATCGGTTGTGTACGCCGCAATCGAGAGCGGAGCTAGTCCTTTCTCGATCCGGAGGTAATCGAGGAAGCTCGAAACGACCTGCTGGTTGGCTTCGACCGGCATAGGAAGAAGTATTTAGTATGAGAGCAGTTCTCGGCCGAAAAAAGTACTCGAGAGGATGCCGCCGTAAGGGTTACACCTTCTGGTCAGGCCCCAATTCCCGCAATAACTCCCGCGCATACAGGGCTCCTTCCGGAGTCTCTTCATGCTTGAAATATGCGTAGACATTCCGACCCGAGTTTAGGTGTTCCCGGATCTGCTGCAGCATCGCACTGCGTTCTTCTCCTGTATAGGTGGGTTTACGAAAACGGTAATAGGTGAATGCACCGGTCACCACGTCTGGCGTGGTGCGGATCTCGGTTTCGGCTACGCATACCGCGGCATTCGCGGCACGCAATGAATCCCAGGTAGAATCCGCGAACCAGGATTCGTGGCGGAACTCGAATGCCGACGGCACGCTGCGCGGCAAAATCCCCAGGAAGTCCTGCAGCAGGGCCGAATCGGCTTTCAGATTGGGTGGCAACTGGAACAGAACTGCCGCAAGTTTCCCCGCCGCAGCCACGGGTTCGATCGTGCCGAGGAAACGGCGGACAAAGTCCTCGGTCTCCTTCAGGCGCTTGATGTGCGTGATCACCTGATGCGCCTTCATGGCGAATCGAAAGTGCGGCGGGGTTTCTCGCAACCAATTCTGGATCGTGGTCTCTTTGACGAGCTGGCGGAAGGTGAAATTGACCTCGACCGTATTCAGTTGGGTGGTGTAGTAGTTCAGGAAATTCTTCTGCGCCAGCTTGGCGGGGTAGAAATCCGGCTTCCAGCTTGGATATGCCCATCCCGAAGTTCCGGCAAAGAGTTCAGCCATGAAGGAGTGCCCCAGTTTGAGAATAGTTCGTATTACATCCCGAAGGTTTGGGCGTCATCCCGAAGGCCGCCGGTTTTCAGCCGTACGAGGGATCTCTGGGCCAGTTCGCCAATCGCATGGAGATCCTTCGCTCCGCCTGAAAAACGGCTCCGTTCAGGATGACGCCCCCGTTTACTTCTTGCGGCGTGGCTGCTCCTTTCCATTTTTTGTTCGGGACTTTTTCGCGACACCATGCGCCGCCTTCCCTGATTGACTTCCCTCGTCTTCGGCCTCCGCGGCGATCTCGATTCCCTTTGCCGCCGATTGCATTCCCGTCTTGCGCAAGTCGGGCAGCTTCTGTTTCAAGTGCAGGACAGGTTCAAACAGGTCGCCCATCTTCTCGAACCTGGAGATCGTCTGCTCTGCCCTGAAGACTAGCAGGTTCGCATCTTTCTTCTTGGATGCGCGTTCCACTTCGTCCCAACTCACCGGAGTCGAAGCTGTAGGCTGCTCTCGAGCCCGCAAGGAATAGACCGCCACCGTGGTTTTGTGCTCGTCGTTCTGACTCCAGTCCACGAATACTTTGCCCGTACGAATCTGCTTCTTCATCTCCGAGACCACCTCAGCCGGATGGTCCTGCTCGAGCAATTGCGCCAGGGCGTGCGAGAAGAGCTTTGTCTGATCGTACGTGGTTGGAGTATTCAGCGGGACATAGATCTGCAGTCCTTTCGACCCGGAACTTTTGGGAAAGCTCTTCAAGCCGAAGTGTTCGAATATATCGCGCAGCCAGAACGCGACCTGACAACATTGCAGGATGTTGGCCGGCGGTCCAGGATCAAGATCGAACACCATCTCCGTCGGGCAGGCATAATCTTTTCCCAACGCAAGCGACGGATGCAGTTCCAGAGCAGCCAGATTCGCGAGCCACACCAGAGTCGCCAGATCATCGGCCAGAATGTAGTTGACCATACGGCGATTGTGGCCGCTCCAGATGGGCACCGTCTTGACCCACTCGGGCTTGTGCATGGGCGCGTTCTTTTCAAAGAACGGCTCTCCGTCCACGCCATCGGGATAGCGTTTGCGGGTGAGAGCGCGTCCTTTCAAATGAGGGAGCAGCGCGGGGGCGATCCGGACGTAGTAGTCGATGACGTCCTTCTTCGTGAAACCCGCCGCGGGATAGAGGACCTTCTCGAGATTCGTGAGCTTCAGGTCCTTGCCTTGTACATCAATGACAGAGTCCGTCAAGCGCTTCTCCGTTTTTCATTGTGCACTAAAACGCTGGTAGTCTGCTTGTGCTCACGCAGGTAAAAGGTCCCTGGCGTGAGCAGCTCACGGTAATTGACAACTTGCCGTCGACGCCTTGAATCACACGTCTACGGGCGGTAGGTTGTGATCTGCACGATCTCGTATGTACGCCAACGGTGAAAGAAGATGACTCTGCTGCTGGTATTCGCGGTTACGCTGCTGATTGCAGTGCTGGTCTCCGACTTGGCGGAGAGAAGTATCTTGTCGGCTGCCGTGCTTTTCATGGTGGCAGGATTCCTTGCCGGCCGTGGCTACTTCGGGGCCCCACCGCAGCTGAGCAATTACTTCCTCCAGCGCATGTCGGAGATCGCGCTGTTCAGCATTCTTTTCGCGGACGGAATGCGGACTGGCGGAATTCATTCCATCCGGAAGTCCTGGCATCTTCCCGGGCGCGCCCTGCTGATCGGGATGCCCCTTACGATCATCGGCATTGCGGTGATCGCGCATTATCTCCTGGGTACAGAGTGGCTGCCCGCGTTCCTGATCGGCAGCGTGCTCAGCCCCACGGATCCGGTGTTTGTGTCAGCCATTTTCCGCTTCGAGGAAATCTCGGAACCAGTGAAGCAGTTGCTCAACGTGGAAAGCGGGCTGAATGACGGACTGGCGCTGCCCATCGTCCTTCTCCTGCTGGCCAAGATGAACGGCCGAGCGGGCGGCGTGTTGCAACTTACCGGCCAATTGGTGCTCGGGGTCGCAGTCGGTATTGTGGTTCCCTGGCTCGGCATCCAGTTGGAGCAAACCCGGTTCTTCAAAGCTGTTGGATTATTCCAGCCGCTCAATGCCTTTGCATTGGGATTGCTTGTCATGGCCATCTGCTACACCACAAACGCCAACCTGTTCCTGGGAGCGTACGCGGCCGGGATCACGCTGGCCACTTGCGGCAGTTCGGCGGTCGCGTCGTTTCAGGAGTTCGGTGAATTGATTGCCGAGCTATTCAAGCTTTCTGCGCTGCTGGTGTTTGGAGCGATCCTCGCCCCGGGCTTTTTCGTCGCGCTCTCGGGATGGGAATACCTCTTCATTGTTCTTGCGGTATTTGCGGTGCGTCCACCGTCAGTCCTTCTCTCCCTGACTCGCACCGAGCTCACAACGCGGGAACGCCTGGTTGCTGGGTGGTTCGGCCCCAAAGGGTTTGCTTCCGTGGTATACGGATTGCTGATACTCCGCGCCGGGGTTACGAATCTCGCTCATCTGGTCGGACTCGGCGTAGCCGCATCAATCATCGTTTTCTCCTCGACCGATATGCTCGTGGGCCGCTGGTTCGAGTCGCATAGCGTTCCAAAATCGAAGGAAATCGAGAATGCCAGCCACCCCTACGCCAGGCGTTAGCGGCGGCTTGGGGATTTCACGACAGCAATTCGTCACGTACAAGCATCGAAGTTCCGAAAGCGATTGCCAATTGCTGGAGGAGCTATGCCAAGAGGAGCCAGTCCGAAACGCGAACACGAGTACGAAGAGCTGAAACACCGTTTCAAAAAAGAAGGAAGATATAAGGGACGCGAGACCGAGGTCGCGGCGCGCATCGTAAACAAGCAGCGGGCTGATTACGGCGAAACCAAACGAGACAAGCAAGAAGATCGCGAGGGTACCAATCCCGACCGGAACCTCCCTGTGGAGCACTACCGGGAGCTAAAGATCCCGCAGATCGAATCGAGGGCGCAAAAGCTCTCTGGGAAGCAGATTGAAAAGGTCGAAAGTTACGAGAAGAAGCATAAGAACCGCAAGGGCGCGGTCAACGCGCTGGAAAAGGCCCAACACAGCAAGCGGAAATCCGGAAAGAACGCGGCATAAAGCGGCCAAGGGCGCGGGATCTTGGCTCTAGCGCGGACGTCTGTCCGCGCTGCCCCGGCCAGACTACCTTGGACCGCCACCAGCCCAGACGCATGTATACGGGTCACACATTCCCGACTCCGTTTGACAATTCTGTGTTCCGCAACGTAATTTCAGACTTTTGCCCCTCTTTCTCGTCCAATTCGTGTGTTCCTCGTGGCTTCAGGAGGTCCAATGACAGGCCATTCCAAGTCGCGCCGGGCGCTACTCGGCGCGGCAACCGCATTCTTGTTTTTCACGCTATTCGTTTTATCGAGCGTGAGTCAGGATGTTGCATCGTTTGAAAAGCGCATCACCGTCAAGAAACTGCCGAATGGCTTGACAGTACTGATCTGCCAAAGGCCGGAGGCCCCCGTATTCTCGTTTTACACGCTAGTGGACGCCGGTTCGGCGCAGGACCCGATGCGTCAGACCGGCCTGGCACATATGTTCGAGCACATGGCCTTCAAAGGAACCGACAAGATCGGCACGACCAACTACGCCGCGGAGAAACCGGCGCTCGCCAAGGTAGAGACGACCTACGCGGCCTACGTAGCCGAGCGCGACAAGACTGTCGGCCAGGATCCGGCGAAGCTGAAGGAACTCGAGAAAGCATGGAAGGATGCCATCGCCGAAGCTGACAAGTACGTGGTCAGCAATGAGTTTTCGAAAATCGTCGAGCAGAATGGCGGCGAGGGACTGAACGCTTCGACCAATTACGACGAGACGGAATATCACTACTCGCTGCCGGTGAATCGGCTTGAACTCTGGGCGTATCTCGAATCCGAGAGATTCCTGCATCCCGTGATGCGCGAGTTCTACAAGGAACGTAACGTGGTGATTGAAGAACGTCGCCTGCGCACCGACAGCAATCCGATCGGGCGCCTGCTCGAACAATTCAATGCCGAAGCCTTCGAGGCTCATCCTTACCACCGTCCGACGGTGGGCTGGATGTCCGATCTGAACTCGTTTTCCGCCACTGACGCGCAACGGTTTTTCGACAAGTACTATGTACCGTCGAACATGGTGGTCGCTGTGGCGGGAGACATTAAGCCCGAACAGGCGATGCCGATCATCGAAAAGTACTTCGGGCAAATCCCGTCCCATGCCAAGCCGGACGAGACCACCACGGCCGAGCCTCCGCAACATTCCGAGCGGAACGTCGTACTCAAGGAGCGCAGCCAGCCGCTGTACCTTGAGGGGTATCACCGACCCGACTACCGCAGCAAGGATGACGCTGTCTTCGATGCCATCAGCGACCTGATGTCGGAGGGACGCACCTCTCGCCTGTACCGGGCGCTTGTGCGGGATAAGAAGATCGCTTCTTTTTCTGCCGGGTTCACGGGACTTCCCGGGATCAAGTATCCCCATTTGTTCGCGTTCTACGCATTCCCGCTGCCCGGCCACACGCCGCAGGAGGTCGCCGACGCGATCCACGCCGAAATCGATCGGCTAAAAAAGGAAGACATTTCCGACGATGAACTGAAGATGATCAAGACCCGTGCAAAAGCAAACCTGATTCGCGGACTCGCGGACAACGAAGGCCTAGCCACGCAACTTGCGACGTATCAGACCCGCTATGGCGACTGGCGCGAACTGTTCCGCTCCGTGGATCGAATCGAGCAGGTCTCCAAGGCGGATATCCGGCGTGTGGCGAACGAAATCTTCACTGACACGAACCGCACAGTCGGAATTATTGAGACGGGACCGGGAGGGGCGCCTCCCGGAGGTGGCGGGGACGACAGTGGCGGCGACGACTCGGGCGCACAAGGGGGTGCGGAATGAGAATTAGCGCGAAAAATCGCTTACTTCATGGGCAAAACCCCGCATTTGTTCCCGCGCGCAGCGGCGTTACTCGAAGCCGCGCCCTTTCAAGACCGATGCATGCCATGGTTTGCAGTCGGACTCGGAAAATAATGCTGCTTGCGGGTCTCTTCGTAACGGTCGGTCTCACTCCCGAGTCTCAGTCCCAAACGCCGGCGGGAGCGGCCGCAGCACACTCGAATGCTCAGGCGGCGAAGCCGCAGGGAGCGCGCTGGAAGCAAATTCCTGTTCCGCCGCTTCCGGCTTTCAAGCCGCAGCAGCCCAAGCGCATTCAACTTTCCAACGGAATGGTGATCTTCCTCCAGGAAGATCATGAACTGCCGCTGATTGACGGCACCGCGCGCATTCGCGGTGGTTCGGTCAACGAACCGGCCGACAAGGCGGGACTGATCGACCTTTATGGCGATGTCTGGCGCACTGGCGGCACCAAGTCGCAAACCGGAGATCAACTGGATGATTTTCTCGAAGTGCGCGCGGCCAAGGTGGAAACCGGCGGCAGCGTGGATTCCACGAGCGTCAGTTTTTCCTGCCTGAAAGGCGATCTGGATGATGTGTTCAAGGTTTTTCAGGATGTCCTGCAGAATCCCGAATTCCGCGCCGACAAGCTGGACATCGCGCAGAAGCAGGAAGCCGACGCCATTTCCCGTCGTAACGACCAGGTCGGCGAGATCGCGCACCGCGAAGCGGTGAAACTCGCTTATGGCGCGGACAATCCCTATGCTCGTACGCCCGAATACTCCACGGTATCGGCCATCACCCGCCAGGATCTGATTGACTGGCACGGCAAGTACGTCCATCCCAACAACATCATCCTAGGGATCAGCGGAGACTTCGATGCCGCGGCGATGGAAACCCGACTGCGGGCGGCGTTCGATTCGTGGCCCAAGGGCCCCGATTTTCCCAAAAACGAAGTTCAATACAAACCGGCGAAGCCGGGTTACTACCTCATTCCGAAGGATGACGTGAATCAGAGCAACATCCGGATGGTGGCGCTCGGCACGACACGCGACAATCCCGACTACTACGCCATCAGCGTATTCAACGAGGCATTCGGCGGCGGATTCTCGTCGCGGCTGCTCAACGACATCCGCACAAAACGGGGCTTGGCGTACGGCGTCGGCGGCGGCATTGGCACCAACTTCGGCCACCCGGGAATTCTGCAAATCTCGATCGGCACCAAGAGCCAGAGCACCGTCGAAGCGATTCAGGCCACGCAACAGGACATCGAAGATCTGGCTACACATCCCATTACGGAAGTCGAAGTTCAACGCGCCAAGGATGACATCCTGAACGCATTCATCTTCCGACTCGACTCCCCGGACAAGATCCTGGCCGAGCGCATGACCTACGAGTATTACGGATACCCGGCCGATTGGCTGGACAAGTACCAGGCGGAGATCAAAAAGGTCACACCCGCGGATGTGAACCGCGTGGCGGCCAAGTATCTGCACGAGGATCAACTAGCAGTGCTGGTCGTGGGGAATACGAAGGAGTTCGATAAGCCACTCTCGTCGTTGGGTACAGTGCAAGAAGTCGATATCGCGATTCCCGCGGCGCCGGCCGCGAAGGAGGAAGCGAAGCCAGCTGCAT